>ERZ773195.13-NODE-13-length-188932-cov-18.620234_pt1 | contig 188932 bp, 164 predicted proteins | sample MGYA00580530_ERZ773195 | MGnify/ENA primary metagenome ERZ773195 (study PRJEB29015, sample SAMEA2737751) | human gut metagenome | biome: human gut; feature: human-associated habitat; material: faeces | place: China | collected 2012 ...
TCATTGATATACATTATTTTAGCTCCGATTTTATGGGGGGGGGATTTTTGACCCCCAGATCTGTCGGAGTTGCTGGAAAGCCTGTAGAAACGCCTGAAATCGACGCAAACAGCCTATCGTAACGGGCATTCGACAGCTCGACTTGTGTAATTAACCGATTCATCTGGGCACTCTGCTCTCTTATGACTGCCATCGCCTCACGAGTGATCGCTATAAGATTAGTAATATTCTCGGTTGTAGGCGCGGGAGAACCCTGCGTTTGCTGCATTTCACTCTTGTCAGCACTGGTGGCAGCATTGCCGACCGGAGATGTGCTGTGGCTTTCTCGAAGCATCTCGCCGTCGCCGGTGAGGAGCCATGCGGCATTTATAAAGTATTTGTCTTGAAGTTTCAATGCGAGGTCTTTTGATATTCCGCATTTTCCTGCCTTAATATCGTAAAATACCTGTGGATTTTTTAGACCCAATTCGATAGACAAAGCCCTTGCACTCTTTTTTAAGTGACTTAATACATTTTCAATTCTTTGAAAATCATTCATATAAATACTCTCTACATTTTTATACAAAAAATATTCTTGAAAATGTTTGTGTATTCAAGAAATAGTCTTTATATTTGCATTGTCAAACAATACTACAACACAAATATACAAAATAATATTGATTATGAAAGCTGTCTATAACAAATCGAAGATCATGCTGAATGCCTGGTATATGTTTCGGGTGAAGATGGTGAAAAATTTCGCTGAGGCCTTGCGGAAAGCATGGAATAACGAGAAGCTGGCCAACATCCGCGCGATGATCGAAGGACGCACTTTGGAAGCCTCCGCACCTAAAACGACCGGAGAACACAATGTTGCAGCAAGTATGGCTTTCGCGGCGGGATGCCTGGACTATTATGCCGATGCGCGGCCGGGACAGTATTTCGGAGATTAAGGATAGCAATATGATGGAGACGAAGAAGAGCAACCAGACATTCGGGGAGATATGGCACTCCCTCACGCCTTCGGAACAGAGCCGCCGGGCCAATGAGATTATGGAACGATTAGGAGTGAGTATGTGGACGATTCAGTCGTGGATAACAGATCCGGAGAAAGGCGGGTATCGCAGGCCGAGCAAAAGACGGCAGGCCATTCTTGCCGAGATGTTCCAGGTTCCGGTGGAAGGGCTGTTTTTAGCAAAGACATATTCTCCGGAGAACTGAATAATGGAATCGGCAGACAGGCTGGCTGCCCTGCTCGAAGAACAGTGGGTGTGCATTGAACGAATTATAAAAATTTGAGATTCTCGGATACTCTTGTTTTGTGTCGGCCTGATTGCCGACACGATATAGCACTAAATAACCGACAAGACGCTATGATGCAGGATAAAACCATTCAAGACACGTATAGCGATATGACAGCCGCAAATATTGCTGCATATATCGGTAATCTGGAAGAAGAGAACCGGAAGCTACGTAAAAAGTTGCAAGAAAAGGAGGACAACAGCATCGATGTGAATGTGTTCAAAAACGTAGTGATGACTGTTGAAGAAACTGCTCGATTTCATGGGGTGTCGGCAGCGCGAGTTCGGGATTATGCTAAACGGGGATTGATAGAAACGCACCCCGATTCAACGGACGCTAAAATGTTGTTTTATGCTAAAACCATTCTTACGCTCGACTTTCCGACGCTCAAGAAGAAGAAAGCGTTGCTGAAATGGGAGTAGAATTAACAACTTATTATCCGCGCCCGATTTTTCAGAGTTTAGTTAAGAGTTGAGATTAGTTGAGTTTGCCATTTCCGGGCGCGGATTTTCAAAGTCCGTATCGGGTTGAATGTCCCGGTGCGGGCACCAAAGGACGGCACGGAAGCCGTAGGGGTCCTAAAGCCTGCCATAAACCCCGGCCGCAAGGCAGAAAGGTTTGAACGAATAAGCGGTTCATTGAAATACGAGAACCATCCGAAGGGATGTAAAACCCGGCGAGCGACTTGGCGCAGAAGGGCGGATATTAGGCCGATCAATACCAAAAAGCAGGCGACGATCCGGAGCAATTCGGGGAGCCGGTAGCGATATACCCTGCGATTCAGTCGTGGTCTTCGATGACGACAGGGTGCAAATTTTAATCAAAACAATTTACGTGCAATGTCAAACAAAGTATTTACCCCAGAGAACATTTCCAAATTAAAACAGAACGAGGTCTTTGTATTCGGCAGTAATAAGGCCGGTAACCACGTTGGCGGCGCAGCTCGTGTCGCGGTCGAGAAGTTCGGCGCGATCATGGGGCACGGCGAGGGCTTACAGGGCCAGTCCTACGCTATCCCTACGCTCGATGAACAGATGGACAAGGTGTCTACCGAGGAATTGACGCGATCGGTACGGAGATTCGCAGACTATACACGGTACAATACCGATAAGGTTTTCTATGTAACCAAGATCGGATGCGGCATCGCTGGATTCTCGGTCGAAGAGATTGTGGAAGTATTCAAAAGCGTCTCGTTCGGCGATAACGTGGTGCTTCCGCAAGAGTTCGGCGAAGAAAAACATATCGATGGATTTAAAGGGTTCAATGCAGATATGACCTGCCTGGGCTTCAAATTCGAGGAGGGCAAGACTTACGAAGAGGATGTTGAGTTGAAAGTTTGTAATCGAGGCTTTCATTTCTGCGAATCACCGTTCTCTGTCCTTAGCTATCGTGATATGCTGGATGATGAATGCAAGTTCATCCCTGTGCATCATGTAACAGCTTTGGGGCGATGTCATTCCGACTCGGATAAAACGGCGACGACAAAGATTCACATCGGGGCAAAACTCGATTTCAAAGGATTCATTAAAGCTGGTATAGATTTCATTTACGAGAAGTGCATCAAAGAGGGTCCGACCGACAATGTTAATTCGGGCGACGACGCAAAGATCGGCTCCTCGGGCGACGACGCAAAGATCGGCTCCTCGGGCTACCTCGCAAAGATCGAAAGCGAAGGTAACAATGCTGTTGTAGCAGCCATAGGTATAGATTCAAAAATAAAGGCAAAGAAAGGTAGCTGGATTACCCTCGCTGAATATGGCGAGGATCTGAAACCAGTGTGCGTAAGGTCTGCACAGATCGATGGGAAATCGCTCAAGGAGGATGTTTTCTATCAACTGAAAGGCGGCGAGTTTGTCGAAGCAGCAGAATAACAGCAAATATCATCCACAAGTAAATCTTTACCAACATGCAAACCTTCTTTTCCGAAAGCACAGTCAAAAGTCTGTGGGGCACGCTTGCGGGCCGCCTCTGGCGTGCGTGGTACCGCCTCAAGAGCAAGGTGCGCCGGATGATCGACAAGTCCCGCCGCCGGGCATATAAACTCCAAAACCGACCCCGTGTCTATCGGGTAGAAATTCGATAGGACTTATCGTAATTTTCTCATAGTCGGCATAATAAAAGTATGTTTTTTGCATAATGAAAAACTTTCGTATCTTTGGAAATATGAATAACTCAGATGTTATGCAGGATATTAGGCTACATATTCATATTGAGGATACGCAACCGATGGAACTGCTGGATTTAACAAGTTCTCTCGTCGCGTTGAATAATCAGTATGTGGCTTACCTCAAAAAGCATCCCGAACAAAACATAAACAGCGATGCAAAGCTATATGTTAAAGAGATTCGGCATGGGAGCGTTATCGTGGAGCTTATCGATACTCTGGCAGTTGCCGTGTTGCCGTTTATGGAAAATGCCAATTCCATCATTGGTTTTGTCGGATATTGCAAAGATGCGATAAAATACTTTTTAGGGAAAAGAGCTGATAATCCGGGCTTGACGATTTCCGACTGCCGAGACTTCGGCAATTTAGTAAATCCGATTGCGGCGGATAATGGAGCTGTAATCAATATTGGGACATATATCAATGGAAATATAAACGTCGGATTGCAAGTGGATAGCATTGAATCTAATGCAATACAAAATGCCATAAGGAAAGAAATAGATAAACTATCGGCACACGAGCAAACCGACATCCACAAGAATGTGCTAATGACATGGCAGCAGGCCAGCAGCGACATAAAAAACAATGCCAAGAACAGAGGTGTTATTGATAGTATTTTCCCGGGTCATGCAATGAAAGTATTGTTTGACGATGAAAATATAAAGCGGATGATGTTGTACGGAGAAGACAATCCACTAACCTCGGTATATGTGGTGGACGTTAAAGTGGAAACGTCACAAAATAAGCCCGTTGCATACAGAATAGTCAAGTTTCACGAGATGTTCGAATCATAGTAAATTCCTACATCAACTTTGAAAAGGTGTCGATTTCGATGCCTTTTTCTTATTTGTTATTGCAAGATAAAAAATGATTTCGTATATTTGCCTTGCCAAAGACTCACGGTAACGTGATTACAAGTACATACGAACGCTATTTGAGGCGTGTCCCTGTTGCACTTCTACTCTACGTAGTCGTGGGTCTTTGGCGAGATTAGGGGGCGCGTCTCTCTTTTTGTATATTTTTGTTAAACTAACTTGTGTTCAATTAAATGCCAAAGACCGACACGAGTAGTAAGGTGAATAACAGTACCCTTACTCCGGCTGTATTCGACGTACAGCAACAAATCCATTACAAGTATCTGTACAGAACTCATCTCTTTCGAGTTGGCTTTTCAGAGCATCCCGAAACCTATCTTGTTAATATTAGCGGCACAACACTCGACGATCACAAGGTCGAGGTATCTCGCGTCTATGATGAGCTCCATCCATTGATGGCCATAGGACGTGCCGTTACGGAGTTCTACGACAACTATGTATGCGGCCGTATCGGCAGCATCATTATCAAACAACGAGTTGTCAAATAACCAATTCAGCTATGGCACACGTAATAACGCTTGCCGTTGTGATCGCACCGATCGCAGCGGTGTTCAACTGGGTGCTGTCCAGGCCCCGGCGTATGCGGATCACCCGCTATCTGTTGAATGAAATTTTCGAACAGCGATGAATACTTCCTACTACGTCACCGACACGGCTCAAATGCCGCCGTCCACTCGGAAAGAACCCTCGGAAGAGTATTACTTCTTCGAGAGCACCCGTTTCAACCGGCCGCAAACGACAATTCATCTGACCGATCAGGAGATTCGGACTTTCGCCAAACGCATCGCCGATTACATCACCCGAAGGACATTTTCGGGTCCTATGGAATCTTTCGACTTTCAGATAGAATATCACGGCGTTGCGGTGCAAGGACGCTATACGGTGGAAGCCGAGCGACAGGATGCGGTGCATTCGATGGGAATGACGGAATGGATCGACGTCCCGATACGGGAAGAAACGAGCATAGCGAGCGCCTGGTGTACGGCCACGGACGAGGAGGTTCCCCGGGTGTCGGAGAAACTGAATGAACTGTTAAAATAGCTGACATGAAAACGAGAATCGAGATTTACGAAATCGACCGCCCGCAAAACATTGTTGCCTCGGGTTCTTGGAATAGGCAACTCTCGACTGCCGAGATACGCAAGGAAACCAAATATATGATGCGGTATATCGATTCTAAAAAGTTCGCATCACGAGTGATAACCGATAGAGATTGAAAATATGGAACTGCGTAAAATATCCGAAGAACAGAAAAGATTACTGGATCGGCCGCTGCCTTCAGAGGCAATATCGCCGCATCCGACAAAGAACTACTTGTCCACGATCAAAGCGATCTACGTTACCGAGCGTCTGAATGACGTGTTCGGAGTAGGTAGCTGGCGTGTCCGCTCCGAACAGGTTGCCCGTGACAATAAGATGGTGGTTGTCAAGGTAACGTTCGAGATACCTGAATATGGTATCTATTATGAATGTTATGGAGGTAACGATAACTCAGATTTGGGTGATGCCCACAAGGGGGCTACAACCGATGCTTTGACAAAGATCGGGTCCTGGCTCGGGATTGGTGCCGATGTATTCAAGGGTAAATCGCACAATATGTCAGCAAAATGCGCGGCAGCTGCTCCGGACCCTCTCGCTTCGGCCCGGCCCGATACACCCCGGGCAAAACATCGGATTACGACAGATATGCTTGACGATCCGATCAAGTGCGATTGTCTGCTTAATTGGGGTTATGACTTATGGACCGCTTCAGGCTATGCGGCAGATTTCGATATTGCCGCACGTCTTCTGAAATCTTATGACGCCGATACTGACGTGCTTAAACGTTATGCGGCTTTGTTCAATTCTTATAAGATGGCTCGGCATGGAAAATAATTCATTATTGCTCTGTGAAACGGCCTCGGTCAGTGAATTGACCTCTCGGGCGGTCAGGGCTGTCGTAAACGGGGATATTGACCCGATAACGGCCCATATCAATATCAGCAGGATGGAAGCGGCAATCAAGGCGTTCAAGGATAATGAAGAGATCCGGGACATCACACTCCGCGAATTATCCCAATACGGGAAATCGCACCAATTCGGGGATTGCCGGTTGGAAGAAGCCGAGGTCGGTGTCAAATACGATTATGCGGATTGCGGTGACAGTAAGTTATATGATATGTACGCAACTCTTGAATCCTTGAAAGCTGACATTAAAGAGCGAGAAACAATGCTTCGACAACTGCCTGTTTCCGGGCTTGCCGATCCCGAAACGGGTGAGATGCTTTACCCGCCCGTTCGAAGTAGTAAAACGAGTATCAAAACAACATTCAAAAAACAACCGTAGCTATGTCACAACTTATCAATGTATCGATTTGCGTTTCGGATATTCCCCGCGACCAGATCAAAGTTGCCAATAATGGCAAGAAGTATATCGCCGTATGCGTTTCGCAGCTCCGGGAACCGGATTCCTACGAAAATACCCATTCGGTATTTATGCGTCAGACTAAAGAGGAGAGAGAGGCGAAAGCACCTCGTGTTTATATCGGCCGGGGTAAGGCCATAAACTTCACTTCGGCACCGGTTACAGTGGAGAATATCGCGGATATGCCTTTGGCAGATAGGGTAGATAATCTTCCATTCTAATATTCGGAATCCCATGATCGGTTATGAAATCAAGTCTTGGGAGATTCGGCAAATAGTACGTATTCTGCGTGACCTGGAGTTTTGCGATGCCTCGACTATCCGAGGACTAAATGCTATCCGTATGGGTAGAATCCTGTATAAAAAAATAATTAAACGCCATGCAAAGAATCGAACAAATACGGAAGGAAGCTCGGAATATTCAGATGGCTCTTGAATGTATGAATAATCCCAATATCGAAGCCATGATAGAGCGTTTGGACCAGCTGGGTGTTTACTACGCTCGCAGCGGTGAATTGTTGAGTGAGGTTGTCGGAATGCGTGACGCTGCGGTGGCCAGGTTGTTTCACGATGAAAAAGAAACGATTATCAGTTTGTCTCCATCGTTGGCGACAAAATTGGTGAACAGTTCTGCTTCGGAGCTGAATGCTTTAGAAAAGTGGTTGGACCGCATCAATGCATCTTGCAAGCATCAGTGCGACAACCTTCGGACTATGATAAGTTACGAGAAAGAACGCTTAAAATTGTAAATAAAGAAGATGATTGAAGTGTTTGATAAACCACCGAAATAATACAATGATATGGCCAATATTAGGGTCGGATTAAGCTATTACAGCGTCGATACGGATAGATATTTGGATATTCGGATAAGGCGGCTTGTTAAGGCTTTCGGTTGTGACGGTATTGCGGTTTACGACTACTTGCTATGTAATATATACCGGGTAAAAGGCTGTTTTGCTGCGTGGGACGAAAGTACTGCCTTCAACGTGGCTGAATACCTCAGGTTAAAGGAGTCGGTTGTTTTGGAGATTGTTCGGTACTGCGGTGTTGTGGGTCTTTTCAATAAAGAACTGCTCTCTCGTGGGATCATAACGTCGGCAGCCATCCAAAGGCGATATATTGACACTTGCATACGAGCGAAACGCAAGAATCTTGAAATACCGGAATTTTGCCGCATTCTTCCGGAAGAAACAGCCAAACTTCCGGAAGAATCGCCGAATACTCCGGAATTTTGCCGCGAAGTAAAGAAAAGTATTATATCTTCTCCTTACGTCGAAGATATAAATAATCCCCCCTTATATCCCCCCGAGGGGGAAGAAGATTATATTCCGACTGAATTTGTGACGTTGTGGGATAAGTTCAAGGGAAAGCGCAAGTCGCTTACCGATGACTACAAGGACTTTTGCAAAAAGACGGAGGGACTGGTTATAGATTATGTTAAATTGCAACGCAGCGCTCAATTTGCGAAAAATGTTTATTTCCAAACGTGGTTAAACGACTTTTTCCCGAAAAAATCCAGGCGTAATATAGATCTCTCGGCTGTCGAACCTGCGTTCCAGCCTATCATGGCGGATTGGCTTGCTTACAAGTCTGAACGCGGACAGACCTATCGACCGCTCGGATTACAGCGTTGCTATGTACGCCTGCTGACGCTTTCGGGCAACGATGCGGCCAAAGCTCGCCGTATCGTGGACTTCTCGATCGCCAACAACTATTCGGGGCTGTTCCCTCCACATGACCAGGACAATTCGGCAAATCGCCATCCGGCAACGGACTATCACGCCCAACCGGGCCAAACGTATGAAGACTTCTGACAATGAACTACGATGAAATCCTGAAACAGTTGAAAATCGAAGGTAATCCTACGCCTTGCGCCCGTTTCACCTTCAGTATTCCGAATGCGAAAGAAGAGTTGGTGACTGCGATGTCCGCAGTTCTGGGAGCTATGGGCGAACGGTTTGTCTGGTTGCCGGAATACGACAAGGTAGCGGAATGGCTGTCGGCAAACAACGGAAAAGGGTTACTACTGTTCGGAAACTGCGGACGCGGGAAATCGCTGTTGGTCCGCTACGCAATTCCGATGTTGCTACGCAAGTTCGCCAACCGGATCGTAACGGTCGTGGACTGCGGGTCACAGAGTGTCAATATCGACGACGTAATTAAACGCAAGTTTATCACACTGGACGATATGGGCGTGGAGGTGGACCGAGTAGAGTTCGGGACACGACGTAATCTGGTCGTAGAACTCATCAACAAGGCACAGGACAATCCCGATACGCTTCTGTTCATATCTTCGAACCTTACAGGCGAAGCGATCAAGGACCGATATGGAGATCGGATATACGACCGGATCAAGTATCTATGCCATCGGGTCGCTTTTAATGGAAACAGTTTACGCAAATGAAACACCTTGAATCGAACATCCAACGCGCTTTTGTACGTTGGTTCCGGCTTCAATACCCCGAGTATGCTTTGAATTTGACGAGCGTGCCCAATGGTGGATTGCGAAGTAAAACCGAGGCGGCCATCATGAAAGCTGAAGGGATGACGGCTGGAGCGGCGGATTTACTGTTACTTGTTCCCCGAGATGGGTTTGGTGTACTGGGACTGGAATTTAAGACCCAAGTAAAAGGAAGTCGTCAGACCCCAGCACAAAAACAATGGCAGAAATCTTTTGAACAGGTTGGAAACAAGTATGTACTTGTTCGCACACTGAATGAAGCTATAACGGCAGTTCAAAATTATTTGGATAAATGACAAAACGACAATTTTATCACTGGCTTCATTCTGCCGAGTGGTTCACTATGGGTAAAACGCATTGATTATATGACCAACCTTTCTTACCGCCAGGCAATGTTGATTAAACATACGGCCTGGATGAACACTCGCTTGCTCGCGCGGGGTCCTCGGCCGAAAGACGAGCGGTACGTGCCGCTCGCGGTGCGGATGCTTACGCTGGTCGGCTGCTTGAACTACGCGATGCTCGACCTTGAATCCGAACTCACGGCATCCGGCTTGTTCCACCATGAAACCAAGCGCCGTTATACGCAGGCTCAGACTTTGGTCACGCAGGCTCACGGCATCGCGTGGTCGATGCTTCGCAAGATCGACGACCGGGCCGCCCGGCAGTACAACGACAAGACAGACGAGGCGTATCGGACCATCAGCGGCTGCATCCTGTTGGAGGCTCCTCAAAGGTCTTACAACATCGTGTTGTCGCTGTGTAGGATCATCAGCTCTCTCAACGGTCGGATTTCGGGTCGCTACGACTTCAACCCGGCCAAACCTCTTGTACGCATCCCGGCTCTGTTGGAGTGTACCGGGATCGAGGATTGTAAAATAGACGGAATCATCGAATTGAATTTAATAGATTAACGAAAATGAAAGAATACACACAAGCGGATTTCGATGCCTTCGAGGTGATCGACGGAATCAAACAATACCCCTCGGGGGATTACAGTGATATACAAATATTCGGCGAGCGGTGCTCCTTCGGCGAGCGGTGCTCTTTCGGTAAGGAGTGCTCTTTCGGCAAGTGGTGCTCTTTCGGTGAGGATTGCTCTTTCGGTGAGGAGTGCTCTTTCGGCAAGTGGTGCTCTTTCGGTAAGGAGTGCTCTTTCGGTGAGGATTGCTCTTTCGGTGAGGAGTGCTCTTTCGGTGAGGAGTGCTCCTTCGGCGAGTGGTGCTCCTTCGGCAAGTGGTGCTCTTTCGGTGAGGATTGCTTTTTCGGTGAGGAGTGCTCCTTCGAAGGGAAAGGCGAATATATCGGCGATTATCCTTTCCTGGCTTTTGTCGGGTTCGGCTCTCGGATTGGCAGCAAGGTTTACTTTTTCAACCTGCAAGACGGCATTTATGTCCGTTGCGGCTGCTGGCTGTCGGATATAGCGGGGTTCCGGGAGAGAGTGAAGGCGAAGAATGCCGATGCGATGTACCTGGATTTGTGCGATCTGGTCGAGAGGAAGTTTAACAGGAAAAACTGAAAATACTACAAAGAGTGAATATAGGATTAGTAGATGTAGATGGTCATCATTTTCCGAACTTGGCATTGATGAAACTTTCGGCTTGGCATAAGTCGCACGGGGATTCGGTTGAGTTCGCCAATCCGATGTTCGGTAGGTACGATCGAGTGTATATGTCTAAAGTTTTCACTTTCACGGCTGATTGTGCAGACTACTACCCGTGCGAGATCGTACGGGCGGGAACAGGTTATAAGGACTATACAATAACATTACCAGACGAGATTGAACATATCTGTCCTGATTATTCGCTTTACAGTGTGAATGAGGCTTTCGGATTCCTAACACGCGGTTGCCCGAACGGTTGCCCGTGGTGCATCGTTCCGCACAAGGAAGGCTCCATCCGGCCGGCATCCCCGCTCCGGGAGTTCCTCGGCGATAAGCGTCGGGCTATATTATTGGATAACAATGTACTGGCGTCGGATTTCGGGCTGGAACAAATCGAAGAAATAATTCGCACGGGCATATCTGTTGATTTTAATCAAGGGTTGGATGCTCGCCGGGCGTGTGCCGATAAATATATACTTGACTTGCTATCGCGGGTTAAGTGGATAAGATACGTCCGGTTTGCATGCGACAGAATCAGTCAGTTAGATTCTGTGACAAAGGTTGTGCAGGAGTTGTCCAAGCGCGGCATAAAACCATATAGAATTTTTGTCTATGCTTTAATTGGGGATGTACACGAAAGTTTGGTCCGCATTGAGGCTCTGAAGCGATTGGGAGTAAGTCCCTTTGCCCAACCATATCGAGATTTCGAAAACAATATCGAACCGACAAAGGAGCAAAAGCGATTAGCCCGTTGGTGTAATCACAAATCTATTTTCAATAGTATTGATTTTAAGAATTATAAAGGATGAGAGCGAACGAATATCAGACACGCGCGATGAGTACGCGGCTGCCGAGTTGCGAGAAGAAATTAAACAAATATGGCAATCCTGTCGGTAGTTATTTCCCCGATGAACGCTATTGCTTTGACAACGACGACAACCTCCCAGAGTTTGTTGAGATGCTTAAAAGTAGAGGATATTATATTGGCGAAGATGGTCATATCCGAGGGAAGAAAGGGACGTTGTCATCAAAACTTATGAGGAACGGCTACTATATGACATCTGCGCAATATAGAAATAAGACTTACTACTTCATGGAGCATCGTGTAGTATGGTGTTGGCACAATGGAGCAATCCCCAATGGTCTTGTCGTAAATCACAAAGACTACAACAGGTCTAACAATTTGATTGATAACTTGGAGCTGCTTACTCAAAAAGAGAATACGGAGTATAGCAGATGTCACTTCAATCCTTGCAGAGGAGAAAGAGGGAAAGGAGCTAAATTTACTGACAAGCAGGCATCAGCAATTAAAACATTAGGATTGAATTGCGGTTGGTCTGCAAATAAGATTGCAAACTTAATCGGCGAGCAACAATATAATGTTAGCCGAATAATTAGAGGAGAGAGATATGCTTCTGTTCCTTCTTATGACGACATTCTAAAAGCATATCCAATCATAGTTGATTACACAAGAAACAAGGATATTGGCGAACTGGAAGAAATCAAAAACTACCTACTTGGATTAAACGGAGAAGTTGGAGAGCTGACTGATATTTTCAAAAAGGTGTTATATCATGGGAAAGAATATGACCCGATTGATGTAATGCTTGAGCTTGGTGATATACTCTACTATATAACATCCATTTGTAATATTTTAGGATTGGACATTGCTGAGATAATGATGAATAACAATGCAAAACTTATGGCAAGATATAGTGCCGGTTACTCAGTGAATGCGTCGCTCAACCGCATAGAGGAACAGGCGCAGCAGAACCTCGACAAACTCGCCAGCCGCCGCGAGCGCGGCGTGATCGACGGAAACGGCGATAACCGATGATCGCTTATGACCCACGCCTCTCTTTTCAGCGGAATCGGAGGGTTCGATCTGGCGGCCGAGTGGGCGGGCTGGACGAACGCCTTCAACTGCGAGATCGATCCTTTTTGCCGCAAAGTATTGAAATATCACTTCCCGAATGCAGAACAATATGAAGACATCAGAACGACCGACTTCACTGTCTGGAAAGACCGTATCGACGTGCTTACCGGTGGATTCCCGTGCCAGCCGTTCAGCCTCGCAGGAAAGCGGCGAGGTACAGAAGACTACCGCTACCTGTGGCCCGCGATGCTCGACGTTATTCGGACTGTTCGACCGCGCTGGGTCGTTGGCGAGAACGTTTACGGAATCGTTAATTGGTCGGAAGGGATGGTCTTCGAACAGGTGTGCGCTGACCTGGAAGCGGCAGGATACGAGGTGCAGCCGTACATTATACCGGCTTGCGGTGTCGGCGCTCCCCACCGTCGGGACAGATGCTGGTTTGTTGCCCACCGTGCAGACGCAGGGTCTGAAACGATGCGTGAACGGTCGAACGGAGTTCATGCCGACAGTATTGCTTCCGACACCCCATGCCTCGGACGCATCACGCGGAGGTCAAAAAGTAACCGGACTATACAAAACGAGAAAATCGGGTCTAACATATATGTCCCTGTTGAACGATCTGGCAGTAAGCGGACTTTTACCGACCCCGACAGCGAACGATGCGAAGAATGTAACGCTTCCGGCCAGTCAGGGCATACGCAAGGGCGGACTATCCAAGAAGGTGATGCAAAGCGACGAATACCGGACTGGAACGGGTTCCCGACTCAACCCCCTGTATGTGGCGGAGATGATGGGTTTCCCGGTGAATTGGTTGGTATCGCCTTTCCTCGATGGCGCCGGGAAGCCGTCAAAGCCTGCGGAAACGCCATAGTCCCGCAGGTGGCATTGCGGATTTTTGAAACGATAAACGAATACGAGAAGATATGAAAACCAAACTACTGCGCCGACTGAGGCGGGAGGGGCGTTGTCAGATACGTGTCTATTCAGTTCGTAAGGATATGGATGGGACGGTTGTTGGCATACGCTACGGGTATAATTCGGATGAATATGCGCATCTATGGCATTTTGCGATGACTTCGGATGAACTTAAATCAGAAGCAATGAAGATATATATCCTCCGCCGCATTGCGGAGCTAAAAGGAAAGAGAAAATGAAAAAAGTAATGTTCAACGATCTTTACGGGTAGTTTACGAATTTGAGTTGGTGAAACAACGAGATTCGATGCAGAACATTGCAAAACTTTGAAAAACTTTCAAACATTTTGAAATATGAGAGAAATTAAATTCCGGGGCAAGCGCCTCGACAACGGAGAGTGGTTGTATGGCAGCCTTGTCATTTTGAATGGGCGCTATTTTATATTCGATGATGCAAACAGACACGAGGTCGATCCCACTACCGTCGGCGAGTTTACGGGGCTGAAAGACAAGAACGGTAAGGAGATTTACGAGGGGGATGTGATACGCTCTCCATTGTCCGAGGATAAAACTCGCCCTCATAGAATCTTTTACCATACCGGCAACGCAGCTTTTATGGGGGCCTTGGTCGATAGAAAGGAATTATGTTATTTAAGATTGGATCAGGATTGGATTTATAAATTTGGAAAAGAAGTCATTAGCAACATCCACGACAATCCCGAATTTCTGAAAGGAGGCGAGCAATGAATAGGACTATGAAACAATGGCTTTTGCCCCTTATCTGCCGCTGGTTCGGGCATAAGGATTTCGAGGAGGTATATTGCGTCAAATCGCCCCGAAATTGGTTCTGCCGCCAAAACAAACCCAACCGATACGACGTGGTGCATGATATTGTTTGCTCCCGATGCCGGCGGGTACATCGAACTATCCTCAAATCCCGAATTAGCCGCGCACAACTCCTGCATGACGGTTGGTTTATAATCGACGAATAGCCATGAAAAGCAAAAAAGCAAAGGAATTTATCGACGGATGCTTGAATCATCTTGTAATAGAGATGAGCGACCACGCCAAATGGCAGCTACGAGCAGCAATGAGCCATACAGCCGAACTCGCCGAGCAGGAGGCCGAGGAAAGGATGCGGGATAAAGCGATCGAAGCATTTTGCAAGGATTGCCCAATTTACTCAATACAAACAAGTAATGGGGGAAATTGCCCCGATTGCAGTGCATTAAACGCATTCAAACAAAGACTGAACGAGGAATGAAATTCACAACCCATTGCTTTGTCCGCGTCGAGGATGCGGAGAAGCGAAAAGATGTGATCGAGTGGTGTATGCATATTGGCTATGAATATATTTATCCCCCAAAAGAAGAGAGATTAGGCGATAAGGTAATATGTGACACTTATTGTGTCGGCGTGGCTCATGACGCACAAACATTCACCGCCTTGAATTGCATAGACTGCGGCACCAACATCGAGCTGTTCAGGGCGCTGGCGGCCGATTCACGAAAATGAGTAAGATGCTCTGTGCATTTTGACTAACCAAGTAACTAACCAAGAATATCTATGAACACGAAATTCAAATCAGACTACGAAAAAGCCTGCAACGCCTATTTGCAGGCTTTTTGCGAGAAACACGGCTATGATTATGAGGATGCTACGCGGAGCTGGGTCGGCGGCGATGTCGGCGGGATCACCGAATGCGCGGACTATATAGTTGGGATGGATGACATCATCACCGACATAGACCGGGACGCTCCGGAAGATGAGTTTGTAAAGTATTACGATTACTGTCTGCGGGTGGGGAGTATCGCCTGCGGCAAAATTAGTACGCCCAATTACAGCAGCTGGCTCTCGGGGTGTCCACGCATGAGTGAAGAACAGATCACCCGGCTGGAGGAGTTGCAGAGGGACATACGCAAGGCGGAAAGAGAGCTGGAAGAACAAATAAGGAAAGAGAAGTTTTAACCGGGAGAGGCAAAATCGCTCCCTTTTTTATTCATATGGCAGTAGATACATCTAAAAACGGTACAGTAGATCGTGCTAAACTTCTGGCAATAGAAAATAAATGTACGAGAATAATTCGAATTGCGGGGGTAACGTTTTATGTTGCTCCGGATAAGGATACACCAGAACACCGGAGGCACTTAATCCGCGTTTTGGAGAGTTGCGGTCGGCGATATACTCAAAAAGCAGGTAGCTATGAATCGGAGATTTGAGGTGAGAATCGACATTCCGAATAGTTGTGAATTGATTGGATGCAGATCGGACGGAAACATGGCAATTATTGTTTTCGAAGATTGCAGCGGCCCAGAGATCCGGCCAATCGGTTTTTGTCGGGAACATTCCGGAGAAGTACCGGACGCCTTCGAAGATGAATAAAAAAGAGGCAATTCCGAAGAATCACCCCTCACACCGATACAAATATAATGATTTATTCGGAATTTGCAAATGGGACGATATAGGAAAAACGAACGCAGAGGCGGGGCACGTGACGATTCCGAAATATACATCAGTTATTCACGGAATCGATTGCTCGAAATGATTATCTGCCGGGAAGCAAGGATGGGCGTGAGTTATCGCCATGATTTCGTCTATCGATTCAAGGCACACAAATCCTTGCCGTTTTTATGGCGGAAATTCAAAAGGAATATTAGAGAACACATTGACGGATGGCAGCAGGAGCTGCCTTTATTTTGATGAATTTGCGGAAAGGGAGAGGATAATAACCGTGCAATTCGGAATATATGATGTAGAATTACATCCGTTCATCCTATTGCATAATTGCAATTAGACGATAAAAGTGTTCTTTTGATTCATTCTGTTAATGTCGTTTCAAGCATTGAACTCTATTGGGCGGGAGCCGGACGTGAAGCTACTTTATAACGTATCTTTCGGGGCACACGAAGGAAGTGCGCCTTTCGCACGTTGTCGGGACATTGATGAAGATATAAAAGCCGATCTTATCCAGCTATTATATCGATTCTATCAATTCGCAGATTACGGCTACATAAATAGGGTAGCAGCATTCGCTGATCTCCAACAATGACATCAGATATTTAGTTTGTTCGTCCATAACCGTCGCATTTACCTTTGCAACAAATAAATTGGTGAATATCTTTCCAAAGCATTGTATTTATCTGTCCTGTCAGATAGGCTACTTCTTCGCCTTGCATCGGCATTGCGGATGCTACGGCGATGTCGTCGCACAGGTGCCGCAGTTCATGCTCGAAAGAGTTCAGGAATTGTGCCTGGGATGACGCCAATCCTACGACTACGACAGACCTTCGCCGGGTCTTGTTGGAATAGGTGAATCCCGAATCCATATCGGCCTTTTCCAAATTTTCCCGTACTCGCTCCATAATTGGCCTGGGACACTCTATCTGTTCCAAAGAAAAAAGGATAGAGCGCGTGTGATAGCCATGTACGGCGAAGTAAAACCGCACATGCCAATCATAGTTCTCTATCCTCAGATCCCGCAGCTTCATGTCGTTGAATACACTTTTTGAATCCTCACATACGGTCTTTCGAGCCGCGTTCTGGATTTGATTCTGTTACAGGACATCTTCCCACGGAACATTTGTTCCCGACCCTATCAGATCGGCGAAATATCGTGTGAAGGGCAGCCCGGGATAGGCGTCTTCATCGTCGATGAAATCCTTGACGAACAGGGCCAGGTGTTGTTCATCGGCAATGGATGATCCCCAGTAATCGGCCCGGGCCATATTCGCGACATATACACAGTCGTAGCCGTTGTCGTGCTTGAGCTCGATACCGTTCGTCTTGAGCAATTTGTCGATCTGCTCTTTGGTGATGGGTTCTATTTTCTTCCCGTCGCGGTCCTTCATGCGGCTGACGGCAAATTCACACATTTTCTTCGAAAAGGACCATCCGTTTTTTTCGAGGTATGCGCGAATATCTGCCGGCATGGAGTCCCTTGCGTCCAATCTTTCTCTGTCCATAGGTTTCGCTGTTAAAGAGAGGGGATTTCTCCCCTCTCCGGATTCGTTTTACCGGCGGAATCTGGAGTAGGGTCCGGTTCCCCGGACACCTCTTCGTTCGCCATATCCGTCGCTGCCGTATTCTCCGCCACGCTCACCGTAGCCGTCGGGCATGTAGCCTCCCGTGTGACGCTCCCCGTAGCCGTCGCGCATTTCGCGTTTGGCATCCTCGTAGCCACACTCGTAGGCTTCGCGCATCTTGCGTTCGATTTCTTCACGCTCGCCGTACCCGTCACCGCGGTACCGGCCTTCGATTTCCCACATTCTCATGATTTGCTTGTTTTAGCAGACATTTGCGATTTAAGAAAGGCGTCCAGCGATGACTTCATGGAGGCGAACTCCGTTTGCATCTGACGAAGTTGTCCCACCTCTGCCCGCAGCTCCTGGAGCTCCTTGTCGCGTTGCGCCTGACCCGCGTACGCGGGATTCACTTCGCGCATGATCTGATCGAAAACTTCCAGATTGGCCTTGTGTTTTTCGTAGGAATCCACAACGGACTGGCTCTGCTGCTTTGCCGCATTGATGGCGTCTATGAGCCGTTCGCGGGATGTCGTGACCGTGAGTCCGTCCTTTGTCACCATATCGGCATTTACCGGGACGACCCATTTCTGGTCCCCTACCGGGAAGCTGACGGAAGGCTGCGCCGGGGGAAAGTTCCCGGGAGCGGGGAAATAGGGCTGTGGCGCCTCTTCAAGCGTCGCCATGTAGTATTTGGGAGTTCCGCGCATATCGAGTACATATACCGGAGCGCCTTTGGTTAAATTCGCAAACATCTTCGGTTAATTGTTTTTTGAAAGCTCCGGAGGGGCGGTTTCCCCTCCTGAAGCCTTCGGTTTATTATTGGTTAAACGGCCCCTGTCATCAGTTGCAGGGTGTCGGTCTGTTTGTCGTAGAAGAGCTGGAATACACCCGTCCCCGGAATATCGGACACGGTGACATTGGCTCCGTTGTACGTGGTCACATTCTTGGTCACGCCGTTGGTTTCGAACAACACGGGAAGCGTGCCTGTCGTGCCTGCGGGTATTGCCTGCGACAGCTCGACCAGGACTATCCCCCTGTACCAGGAATTGGCAAAGGCGTGGTTTTGGAATGAGAACACGACATCGGCGGCATTGACCGTCACACCCGTAGTTTTGATGACCGGGATACCTCTGCGATTGACATACTGAAATGGGAATACTGCCATAGCATACCTCCTTTCCGTATTAACCCCAGAATCCGCCGTTGCCGCCGAGTCCGAACGCGGCACCGAAGCCCAGCCCGTATTGGGCGGCTACGCAGGCGGGCATCGCGTACACCTGCGGATTGGGAACCACGGTCGTAGGCGGCAGGCCGCACTCGATCTTTGCCAGCCGGTTGCTCAGATCGCCGATCGCAGCGTTGATGGGCGCTACGGCCTGGGCCTGCGACTGCATGATCGTCGCCGTCTGATGTTCTTGGGAGAGCTGCCCGGCCAATGCCGCGCTCTTGGCACGCTCGGCGTCGAGTTTGTTCTGCATCTCACGCATCTCGAGGGCACAGAAACGGTCGTTGATGACCTGCGTCTGGGCATCGATCTTCGAGCCGAGGGCATTGAACTGCGTGTTGGCGTTGCTCGTCAGGGTGTTGGTCTGATTGAGCGTTGCGAGCTGGCTTTCGTAGCCCTGGCGCTCGATGGCGGTGCGGACATCGCAGCAGCAGGAGGCCATCTGCGAAAGCACCTGTGCGTTGCCGGACTGCACGGCATTGATGATCTGCTGCGCCGAGAGGCCCGACTGTGCCTGGATGTTGCACAGAGCGGTCTGAATCTGCTGTACGGAACAGTTGAGCGAAGATGCGAGCTGGTTGATGGCGGTGCCGTTTCCCTGAATGGCATTCATCAGCAGCTGACGCCCTGCGTCGCCGTTCAGCTCGGCGGGAAGATTCGAGAGTCCGTTTCCGCGACCGCCGAAGCCACCCCATCCGTTGCCGCCCCAGAGAGCCCAGAGCAGGATCATCCACATCCACTCCCAGCCGTAGCCATTGCCGTAGCCGTTATTGCGGTTGTTTCCGTTCATCAACGCGGCCACGAGGTTGCCGTCCATTGCGCCACCGTTGTCGAACACTAAAGTTTTTTCGTTCATTGTTTTAGACTTTTACATTGTTGCGTCCGTTCGGCGGACGCTGCCGTTGAGCTCACAATGCAAAAATCGACATGAACGATGGGAGAATCAATCGTATCAGTCGCAGGTGGGACGGAGTTTGGACGCAATACGGACGAGGAGCATTTCGAACATTTTACCGCTTTGTTTGCGACGAAGATCGAATTGGGAAATCATCTTCTCTATGGGCCGTCGTGAGAAGTTCATCAGCGAGGATATGACCGGGGCGTGAAATCCCTGCCTCCAGAGGAAATAGACCAGTAAATACCTGGCATCCACGATCTCGGCGTTTTTGGCTTTGGATAGTATTCGCTCTTCCGAAATCTCCGTTTCTTGCGATACCGTGCCGAGAATTTGTCGGTAAAGTTCAGATTTGCACATATAGGATATTTCTCTTACCTTTGTTCACTCTCTTACCAAATAAAAATAAGTGCCAACACACTTGCAAAGGCTTTACAGCCCCTGTCGTGGTGTGTTGGCACCTTTATTATTAGCGGAAGGTAAGAGAGACGCTAATAAAGGCAGGGGCTTTTTTTACGCCCACCCCTGACGGGCGAAAGCTGTTAGAACAGATACTTTTTCAATGTCGGCCAAAGCAGGTAGAAGTAGATTGCCCCGACGGGAATCAACCCGGTTGCGAACAAGTTGCTGCTTTCGACCTGGCAATAGTAGAGTGTTCCTATCCCACCCACAATACAAACGAATGAGAAGAAGGCAAGGAAAAGCAGTCCGATTTTTTTAATTGTTTCCATAATTATAATTCGTTAAAAAGTTATTTCCGCCATAAATCCATACTTATGCTTCCTTGAACATAGGGGCCGTTATCGCGTGGGTCCCAGCCGAGGGATGCCGTGATATTGAACCTTCCGATGTTTCTGTGAAGTTGCCCTCCGATCCATACGCCACCCGTGCGATTAACGTAATAGACGCCTGCGGCAGGCCCGAGTTGCCATCGGTAGGGCGTTCGGATTATTTTCTGCTGCGTGATAGTACGTCCGTATGTTTCGATGTGTTCAAGGGTAGGGTGGCAGTCGCCCAGGGCTATTCCGCTCACTATGGCGAAGTAGCTGCTGTCGCGATATTCCCGGCGTTCGAATGGCAGCTGTACCGGCACACTGTCCCGGTTGGGATTTATTGTTACGGTGGTAAAGGTGGTATCCGCTGGGGCGAACAACCATTTCGGCACCTCTACCGAAATAGCCGAGGACAGTATTTTATGCGGTTGCGGTCTTTCGAAGTAGGCCGTATCGATTCGAGTATGCTCGATGATACGGACATCGACGGATCGCCTGCCGAGCCACCATCCGACAAGGAACAAGCCGGTCAGAAGGAGAATCAGGATTATTTTCCGCAGTACCATAATGAGTACGAGCTATCAACCGTTGATGAACAGGTCCCAGCCGGCCATCACGTCCGTCATGCAGGCATCAACGCCATTTTCTACGCGCGACATAGCTGCGACTATCGGGATCATCACATCGCGGTTGGTTGCCGTGATCCGTCCGTTTTCCGGGACGCCGGACAATTCGGATACCGTACGGATATATGCTTCCGTGTCATTCTCGCTCGGGGGTGCCCAGCGTGAAATCGTCTTCCGAATGGTGTCGAGCCCGTATTTACGGCTGTAAGTGTTCAGGCATTTGAACATCGCGCGGTATCCCCACGCCATAGATTCGAACTGCTTGAACGCAGCGTCGCGGGAAGGTTCCACCTCTCCCTTCCAATGGGTTCCGTCCTTGCGGATATTCCCGGGATTGTTGTTACGAAGTCCTCTGGTCATTTTTTTGTGCTGTTTAATATGTTTTCTACATCTTCAGGATTTACATTGAGCTTGCGGGCTATTTCTCCGGTCAATGCTTTTCGAAACAGACGTAAGAATGGAAAGTTCGGACTGATGATTAAAGCGTTGCCACAGCTCGACCATGCTTCTGCCAGGCAAATGGCAGAACCCAGGATCACGGTCGTAATCTTCGTTTCGATACCTCCTGTCGTAACGAATTTATCGATGAAAACGAATACTACGATCAGATTGAAGTAAACTGCCAGCTTGAATATCGTAGCCCGCAGGAGTTCTGACAGGATAAATTCTCCGCGCTTTCGAGCGACGCATATTCCAAACAAAGCGTCGAAGGCTACGGCAATAAGCACCCCATAAAGTACGAGCTGATACCCAGCGAAGAAATTCACGATAACGATCAATAGTCCTATAAGCCATCCTTGCACGGTCATAAGTGCTTCGGACAGCTTTGTAGCAATACCTTCCAACACCTTTTTCGTTTTATTAAATATTTTGTCCATAGTTATTATGTTCACGCTATGGGAATGTACTACCGTTGGTATTTCTCAAATCTTTGTCCATGTCTTATGGTCGGTATCTTTCTTATATACATATCCGTTTTGAATACGTAATCCGGCTTTTCCGATCAGGACTTCGAAAATATCTCCCGTGAATACCGCATAGTTGCTCGATCCTTTCACAACGGCTACTCCGTTGGGAGCGATCAGGTTCTTGCGGATGTCTTTCACGAAGTTGAATTGGGCGGCATTCATCGTTGCAGAGGCCGTAAGTTTTCCGGCTGCCGATGCTTCGACCGTAATCCGGATGTAGTACTTCTGGGCTGCTCCAGTGAAAAGATATGAAATCGTCTCGTCGATATTCAAATTCGTGTTTTGGGCTTCAGCCGTGCTGTTTCGGTACAGGGGATTGGCTTTCCCCGTCAAAGCGTTTACCACCTCGATCTTTACGCCCCCGCCGCCTCCTTCGGCATTGCCTGTGATGCGGGCTGTAATCCGGGCTGACATCTGTACTCCCTGCCCACAGGTAAACGGCGGACTTGACTCGTAAACATTTCGGACAAAAGGATTGCTTTGTCCCGTAGCCAGTGCGCTCACTTCTTTCGTTTCTATGACACCCGGTACACTCACAGCACCCAGAACCTGCGATATGGACGTAATTCTGTATGGGGTGAGTATGATTTTATCTCTGCTTGCGGCCGCATCGCTCACCTCTACGGAATCGTTTTTGACCTGCAGGATTCCGACGGTTCCTTTGGTTGCGTGTACTTCCCCGTCGGCGTGTACTCTGAACACGGCTTTTTTCCGGTTTGTGTAGTCGGCTCCCGACCAGAAGGGCACATCGTCTTCCTGCAAGCCGCTCACGCCGGCCGTCACGTCGCCTTCAGCATTTTTCAGCAACATCACATTGGTCATTATCAGACCGCCTTTCACCTCGGTACTTCCGTCTTCCATAGCCTTCTTGAGGTACTCTGTCGATTTGATGGATTCGTCTATCGCGTCGTCGATCAAGTCCGACATGTTGCTGCTTATTTCATAATAATCGGAGAATACTTTTCTGAACTCGGTGCCGGTTATCTCGGATGTCGTACTCATATCGGCCAGCAGGGGCGTGAGATAATCTTCGAGTGCCTGGAAATAGACCGTAAATGAATCCGTGGGGACATCATACTTTTCGGCATTCGCCATGATGCTCCAGTATTCGCCTTGAATCCGCACCCATTCATTAGCCACCTGCTGTTTGTCGGATGGCGTCAGGCTCGAATCCGAGGCAATGTAGTCCACATCCAGCTTCACCTGCTCGATCTGCGCCTGCACATCCTCTTCGGCCGTGATGTATCCCGTGGGGGCCTTGTTGCCTTCCGTGAGCTGGATGTCGTAAATGTAAATCGGTCGCCAATAATCGACGTAAAGTACGATTTTTAACAAGGACTTTCCGGATTTGGTCGTATAAACGGCTTCATACACATCAGAATATGGAGCAGATGGCGGGCGTGATATAATGTCGTATCCGTCTTCATAAACGGCACAGAACACGCAGCCGGTCTTGGTTTCCGGCAGTTTGATGCGTGCCTTGAAGACATAGGACATGCCGGCCTTGTAGGCGATCTTACCCCCGAAGCAATCCGTCCAGTTTACGATCTGGCTCGTAGCCGCAATAGCTACCCCTGCATTGCTCGCTTTGTTGGCATCGATCTTCATGTAGGCTCCGTCTGCGTCCGATCCCGAGGTCACCACATCCGAAACACCCTCTTTGGCGCTGTTCCACGCATAGAGGAATTGTCGGGCTATATAGTTGCGGGCGCCGAACTGAAGATTAGCAATCTCGTCTTTGGCTTCGTTGGCTGCCGTATCATCGGTGTATTTGGATGCTTTGTCCCAATCCGAGCTTTCGAAATTGCCCGTTGCACGGGATTCGATACAGCGCATGATGTCGCCACCTTCGCCCTGCGTCCAGATGTCACCCACATCGTAGGGTGTAGTCGGTGTTACGACGAATACACGACGTTTGGCATCGGCCGTGTCCTGCGCCCGCGCCGCCTCTTGCAGGGCCTTTACCGCATCGCTGTCGGCGATCGGCGTCCATTTATAGGTTCCGTCCTCTTCTTTTACCCACCGCCACGATTTGCCCGCATCGGGGTTCGTCATCTCGTCGCTCGATATGGTGAAGTGAATCTGCGGGTATTCCGCCGGAGTGATTTTGGCATTATCGGTTTTGCGGATGACAAAAGCTATGTAGGGGTTGTCGCTTCCGACGGTATAGCTCTGGCTCCATACGTAACTTGCTATAACCGCTCCGGATGACGCTATCGGATTGTAACCCATCGTATAGCCTTCGCCCACCGACAGTACGGCGCCTTTGGGTATTCCTCCGACCGGAGTTTTGAGCCGGATGCGGGTGCTGTCGGCGATTTTGATCTGATCCCAGGTCTTAATGCCGTCGATATAGGATGCACCGATGCTGCCCTGCTCCCAGCAGCCTGCGTCCGTCGGGTCGAAATTCGCGGGCAGCGTATTGGTGAACGTGTCGCCGATATGGTTTTCCTGCTCGCCGTCCGCTATCCATGTTTGGGCCGGTTCATTGTAAAGCGAGGGGGTATAGGGATAGAACCAGTTTTCCACGACACCGTCCAGCCGTTTGTTGATCTCGGACAATTCGCCGGGTAGCGTGTTATCGATGTAATCCTTAGCCTGCTGAGCTTTGCGATCGGCGGAATTGGCAGTGTCCTGGGCTTCGGTGGCCGTCTGATCGATCTGTTCGATGTCGAACTCCTTCTGGAACTGTCCTGTTGCGGGGTCGTAGAGCTTGCCTTGCTTCCAGCCTGCCTCCGGGGTGAAGGCCACGCCGACGCCGTCGTCCCCGACCAGCCGGAACAGCTTGCTCCGGGTGTCCAGCAGCGCCTTCTTGTCCAGGCTGCTGATCATACCTTGCAGGTAGATATTATCCAGATAGGCCGAATAGCCCGACATCTGGATCCCGAAGACGGAGAGGTTCGTAAGGTCGCCGAACTGCGCGGCGATATTCTCGGCCGTAAACTCCCAGTCGCTGACATTGCGCAGATAACGCTGGTAGGTGCGCGTCGAGTAGCGCGAGCTCTGCCGGGCGGTATTCGTGAATGAGCCGTAGGCCACGAAGGTCATCGATTCCATCGGATCGATCTGCTTGGTAAAGGTGGCCGACAGGGGGCGCAGCTCGTAGCGGAACTGCTCGTTGCGGTCGCCCAGGACCTCCGTGATACGGAAATAGACCGTTGCGAAGCCTGCGAAAGAGAAGTTGCCCCGGCCGTCGTCGGAATCTGCCGTCGCATTATTCGACGGGTCGAAGTCGTGGAAGATACCCATACATATATCCCCGACCGCTACGGCGCCGATCTCGCCCTCTTCGAGTTTGAGCGTTACGAGCTTCTGATCCTTGTCCACGCTCTCGATCACCCCGGCGCCCGGAGCGCTCCAGTCGTCCCCGACGCTGATGCCCACACGGTTGTACCGAAGCTCCGGAACCTCCAGAAAACGACGGATGAAGAGGCTCTCCAACTCGCCGGCGCCTTTTTCATTTATAAACCCGCCCACTCCGGTAATACCGGAGGCATATGATGGTCCAAATTGTGCCCCTGCGTTGAAAGTCATTCTACCCTTGAACGTATCGGGTGCCTGCTTGTTGGCAAACTCCCATATTGCCCTTCGTGCAGAATAAGCATTTGTATCGGTCGGGAAAGTATTATCGTATCGGGTGATTAGATATATAGCCGCTCCATTCTCCGCAATGCCTATACGTTGGGAATAGAGCGATGCTTTCACGTCCGATTCAATACTGCCCAGGCGGGAATAAGGAGTATTGTCGCCTATCGTATAGGTTGCGATGTACTCGTTGTATAGTTTTTTTTCATAACCTTGAATCCGGGAAAGACGACCGTCTATACCGAATTGAGGACCCATTAATCGTACAGCCTGTCCTGCTTCGTAGTTTTTTTCGTTGTGTGTACAATACACGGGATTCGTTTCACAGTCATAGACTGTCGTGTCGCTGCTATGTTTGGCAGCATAGGAAGTGCCGACCTCAAGAAGTTCTTGTTCTGCTTCGTCTATGCGTTGCTGGGGGAGTTTGACGCCTGTGAGTACGAAAGTGTCAGGCCCTCGGTCATCATCTTTTCCACGAGGACGCATGTTTTCATTCGGTATAATCTGCTGACTTTCGCCGGACGTTTCGACTTGGGCGATGATTTCAAATTTCTTGTTGAATCCGTCTTCGGGTTTCCAGGTCGCGGGGTCGATATTGTCGCCATTGTCGTCGATAAGGGCGAGTTCGAAATCCCAGCCGATCAAATCGCCGCTCGTAAAATGTGCCCCCAGCGTTTCTCCTTCGATTACGTCTGAAGGTAGAAATGGCGTGTCGTTGCATACCATGACGTATGCCTTGTCGGTCTGCCCTTCAATGATTGTCCGATCGATAGTTTCTACCGAAGTGACGGTTTCCGTGTTCTTCGGGTAGATGTCGTCGAAAAACACTACGACTTCCTTGATTTCGTTTTTTGTAAGTCCGGGACGTGCGTCTATGTATTGCTGCCCATCCGGAAGCCGTAACCGGACTTCGGAAACGTGGTTCGTTACGCCGCCCTGTTCGGATTGTCCGTATTCTTTCGTCAGGTTGCGCGTGGAGCCGAATACATAGAAACGGGTCCCGTATTCGGAATCGTCCCCTTTCTTGGCCGGGATGCTTTTGACGACTTCTCCGCGTTTGAATGTTTCCGGCGTTCCGAAGTTCAGTTTTCCGAAATGCAGGGTTACGATACTGCCGTTCTCCTCGGTCCACCATTCGACATCGAAAGTCTCGGCAATGGATGATAAGGCATCCCAACAGGTATCGCCATTGAACGATACGAGCTTGTTGGTTTCCGGATGTTCGACATTTACACTTCCCATCTGCCAGTTGTTTCCTCCCAGTGCCTTGTTCATGTTGGCGACGATGAGCGCCCCGAAGGATGCCAAGTCTGTCGTGTTGTGGAATACAGCTTCAGGATTATCGCCTCCCAGCCAGAAGCAGATGAAATTTTTCATGTGGTTTTGCTGCGCCTGGAACTGAAGCGTGTATTTGTAGCCGCCGGTTTTGTTGTCGAAATCCGGATAAACCTCCGACATGATTTCGAATTTGCGGCCTTTGTAGGTGATGTATGATCCGAGGGGGAAATCCAGCGGGGTAAGCAAACTAAAGGGGAGTTCGATGTAATAATCCCCCATAAGTGCGTATTTGATAATGGCACTCGTTGTTACGGGCGCATCGTATATCGCTTTACCGGAAGGGTTGTATATTGTCATTTCGTCGATATATGTATCCTGTGCCATCACAGGGTCGATACAAAAGTGTGGGGTTTCGGCACATTATGCAAGTAATTTTAAGAAAAAATACAGAAAAACGCCCCGGTCTTTTGACCGGGGCAAGAGGGGGTTGCTTCCATCCGTATTTTAAGGTTTAAGCCATGAACTTTGCGGCTTAACGATTAGACGAGCGTTGTTATATGCCATCTTCAATGTTAAGCATGTGCGCGCTGTATAGGTATTATTCCCTATTTTATGCGTGGCTAAAGCTAAATCCGGATTGGGTGATCCATAAGGGCAACAGAAGTTGTATTTTCCCTTCGTAATACTGGGGGACAGCTATTTTGTAATTTGACCTTGCTTTTTTTTGGGCTTCATTAATCGCGCCAACGAGTCTTCTGCGCATTTCGTCTGAACTCAGCCCTTGCATGTGTGCAGGAAATCTGTCCATGTTGTCCGCAATGATATGGTCGATTTGAGGGACTACCCTGCATTGAGGATTGAAAATCAAATCCTCGGGTTTCTGGAAAAAATCAGCAATGTCCGGAATATTATCGCCGAATTTGCTAATTAGCTGAATATCGCTTTCCCTGACAAATGCCTTGAAAACATAAGGCGATAAACCTTTCTCGGCTACATCTGGCCTATTGTTGCGTTCAGCAAGAGCAAATATGCTTTCCAAATTTGCAGTTACAAGTCCAGTATTGAAACATGCAAAATTGTTATCAGAAGAAAAGGATATTTTATTTTCAGATTTAATTTTGCGGAAAGTATGTTCGATATAACTTTTCAAAATGGAATATTTGGCTTGCGTAGCATCTGAGAAATCCCATGGTTCCGGATCTGCTATATTATTCGCAAGATATTCAATAGATGCGTCATAATTAGGGAACCAACAAAAGTCAAAAAGAGCCGAATGAAATTTTTTCATAAACGTAAGTTTTTTATATTGTCAATAAATAAAAAGACCGCCATGTAATATTATGACGGTCTTATTGTATCCTTTATGTTCGATATTCGTGGTTACGGATAGACCCGTACGTCTATATTTCATTATATGATGCAAATATAATACACGTTTTTTCGAGGTGCAAATTTTTTGCCAACTTTTTAGTTGCACTATGAAAACGTAGCCGAATACACGTTTATTGTCCTAACGTATGGAAATGATAAAGAGCGAAATTCGTAAGATTGGAGAAGAACTGCAATTGATTTGATAAGGATGGGGAGGGGCTAACGCATCATTTTACGATGAATAGCAGAAGCGAGTAAAAGGCTGGGATAGATTCCCGTCCTTTCCTATTCGCGTGCTGCCCGATCTGCGGGGTTGGGTTCGTTAAATTTCACTGTTAATCTCGATGCCAGGCGATCGGCTTCTATCATGTAGCTGCCTGAATCGCCGACGTAGGTCAAATGATACACTTCCGTTCCTAATGCCGGTATGGACAGGGAAATTTCTCCTTTTTGCAATAGAGCGATGAAATTTTTGTAATTGGTAAGGTGTTCTGTCGTAGTATTACCAAATATTGTGAAAGTTAATGTCAAATCCCGTGATGCCAACTTCGGTGTTTGAGGATAAATAACCTCTTTACCGTTTTTTGTCGGATCGTCATTCTCGACAAAACTTTTCAATGAAGAGGGGGATAGTATATTTCCCAGAAAATCGTCGCCCATCGCAATCCCTTTTGCATAGGCATCCGATCCGTTTATCAATAAATCTCCGATCATTTTTTATCGTTTAAGGCTTTGGCTAAATATAATTCTGCTGTATCTATGATATCATATCCTTTCGAACTCACGAAGGAGGCGTAGAACATTCCATCTCCGAAAATAATACCGGTCCCTGCTTTATTTTCTTCGTTCAGCAATTTGTTTGTGGCTTCGGCAGCTCGCGGGTCAGGGTGGTTTTGATCTCCTATGAATCGTTTTTTCTCTTTTCCATTATAAGTTACGACATATCCGACCGCGCTCCGAAGGTTCCATGTATGATTTTGATAGTCGGATTTTGCCTGTTGGAGAGCAACGGCCTGCCGTGCCCGCTCGTCGAGGAATCCCACTACTTCGGGTTCGATTCCTTTGATGAATGAGTCCAAATCGGCTATGTCTTTCTCTATTTTCATATAGTGCAAAATACACTATTATTGGCACATTGAACAAAAATTTCTTTCAAAATTTTGCGGGGGGGGGAATTTTGTACTTTTGCAATGTCTAACCAATAACTTATTGTATTATGAAAAAAATTTTACTTCTTTTTGTAGCTGTGGCTACATTGGTATTTGTTGGATGTTCGAAAGATGACGAAGCAAATTCAAATCCTTTGTCTGGTACGACTTGGGAAAGAATAGAGGATGGTATTTCAGGCTCATTTTCATTCGATGATAATGAGTGTCATTATATTTTGAAATTTGCTGGTTCATCCCAGATTTATCGAACAACCATTTATAAATATACCTACTATTCTTCTAAAGTTACTTTATTGCCTTTGGAATATGGATTAGCAGAATTAGAAGGAATTATATCGGGTTCTGCTATGACTGTAACAAATACTTCTACTGGAAAAGAACTGGGTGTTTATATAAAACAATAGAATTGCAATAAAGCCGAGGATTGATCCTCGGCTTTATTTTTGAATAATACCTACACCCCAAAATATAAAGTATTTATAATCAATACATTCGGGAGTAATAAAAAACTATCTAAAAATATGGGCGGTTTGGTTATGCCTCGTAACCTTCGTAATAGTAAGATTGTTCAATTCCCTTGAAAATAACCTCCCGATCCTCCGTGCGGTCGGTCAATGCACTGCCGAGCAGTGTGCGTAGCTCCAGATCGTTTATCGGGCTGCGCTCCATAGCTTGCAAATATAAATCCTTGTCCACCTTACGCCAATCCACCACCCGCCGAATACGCTTTTTCAAAATCATATCGAGCCATATTCGGGTGGCCCGTCCGTTCCCCTCCATAAATGGATGGGCGATATTCATTTCGACGTATTTAGCGATTATTTCTTCGAACGTCGTTTCTGGCATACTCTCTATCACCGGCAGAATAGCGTCCAAATACAAGGCATTGGCAAAGCGGAAACCGCCTTTTGATATATTCTGCGTCCGAATCTTTCCCGCAAAGTCATACAGCCCGCCAAATAAATACCGGTGTATATCTTGTAACCCTTTGACCGTTCCCACCTCAATACGGTCTATATCGCCGCTTTCGAAAAGGGCGTGCGCTTTTTCAAGGCTTTGAGCGTCTATGGTGTACGTTTTGTTCATCATAGCTATAACATCGCAACCGCCTTGCGTATCTGATCCAGCATCGCTGCAAGTCCGGTATCGCGGCGGGCAGTTTGCATATTGTAATCGGATTGCAAGCCTATCCATAAATTGGCGGTTATCCCTGTTGCCGCTTCGATTTTTAATGCCGTATCGGTTGTTATCGGTCGGTGTCCGTTGATAATCTCGTTAAATGCCGTGTAAGGCATGCCGATAATACCGGCGAATTTTCGTTGCGATATGCCTCGTGCCTGCAATTCGTCTTTGAGTATTTCGCCGGGATGGATCGGTTCGGCGCATATCAATTCATGCGGTGCGTAAATTTTTTTTGTTGTTTCCATATCGCTATTGCTTGTAATGATTGCTAATCTCCAATAATCGGCACACGGTTATTATCTGTTCGTTCATTACCTCCCTTACGGTAAATTCAAGTCGATATTTGCGATTGATGCGAATAGACGAAATACCGGCCTTATCGCCTTGCAGAACTTCGTAATTTAACGAGTTAATCCGGTATAACTCTTCTATGTTTTCTGTCCGTTTCAGTAATATAACGCATTTGAAATATCCCCGTATTACTTCTGGCTGGTATCGGTGCTTTTTATCTCTCGTGTGCCCTTGCTCGAACAGCTCACGCAAATACTCTTTGTCGAACTCTATAAACATCGTGCCGTGTTGTTTTCAATGCAAATATAATGCTTTGTTTTGGAATATACACAAAAAAAGTGAATGTTTTGTGAAATGATGCTCCTGCCCAACGGCAAGTAGATGGAAGCTATTCCCGTTTCTTCACCTCCAGTACCGTCCCGCATTTAGAGCAGGAGGTCGTGTTTGATGTCGATGTTGCACATAAAATCGATAATCAGAAAGGGGCTTTATAGCCCCTTTTCTCATTCTGTAAGTTTCTTCGCTATATATTTGCCGTATTCCGTTTTATTGCCGTTATGTCCTCCCTTATATAGGTTAATGTATCGTTCATTGCTTGGGTTGTCGTGTTGATTTCAGCGACTTCAAGATAGGTTTTTACGGCGTATTGCAACAGTTCATTACTGATCTGCACATTTCGGACAGCAGCAATCTGAATGCTTGTTATAGACGATATAAGTCCGATAATAGACTGTGTTTCGGTCATAACATATCCTCGGATGTCGGTAACTTTTCCTTGAATGTCCGTGAAACGTCCATTAAGCTCACTTCCGGTATCTTGCGACATAGCTTGAAATCCTCGGGATGTAGCCGATTGGCTGGAAATGTTTTCTACCCCAGTAGCTTGTGCTATGGTATCTCTCATTTCGAGGCCACTTTTGACAATTTCGTCCCACCATTCTCTTAATTTTTCGGTTTCAGTTTCGGTCAGCACTCCATCTTTCATTGCTTCATCAAAAGCTGCATACCAACCTTCGAGTTGATCTGAAAGCAATGTCCCGACTTTTGCTGTCAGTACAGCTTTCATCAAATATTGGGAGAAATCTTCTGAAAAATCTTTTGCGCTCGCATCCATATCCATCAAAGTACTGATGAAATTATCGTACATGGAATCGAATGATATTTGCGTACGTTGTTCCTGTGCCTTTTTCCGGGCATCTTCTATTTTTTCTTCCCCTTCGATGATGCTATTGAGATAGCTTTGGACATCTCCATCGAGTTGTGTCCAGAAAATGCTGGCTTCATCTCGCAATGTTCGTAATTGATCGGCGGAAAGGTCCGTCAGCCACATCATTCGATTGGCTTCATTCTGCCATTCATTTTTCCAAACATCATTTCCTAATGCTTCTCTGGCTTGTGCCCACCCTTCGGCAGACATATCTCTCCAGGTCCGGCGTCCTATCGTTCGCGTTGTCGTTGAACCGCCAGAATTTAGACGGGCACGGGCGAGTTCCTTATAGGATTCTGTCTGTTTATTGACTAAATCAATTATTTCTTGTTCTGTCTGGCGAACTTCTTGCCCATACGATATGTCAATATATTCTTTCTTTTTGTCTATCAGATTATCCCAAATGTCGTTTATTGCCTCGTATTGTTGTTTTAATTCCTCATATTCGGAATAATCCGGGCCAAAATTGAATAAACTAAGCGCACCTTGTATTAACTGAAATCCGGCTGATATAGCTGTGAGAACGAGACTTGCTTTTTCCAATGCGGACATTGCAGTCCCCGCTGCACTTGCTGCGTCTGTTACGCCTTCTATTGTAGCGATAAGGTTTCCTGCGGCACTTGCCATTGTTGCGATGAAAGTCGCAGCTTTTCCTAATCCTTCATCAAATTCGCTCAAGGCATTTGCCGCTTCGCGGGCGGTTGCGGATAATTCATTGAGTAATCTGGCTCCTTCGGCCCAATTACTGTCGGATACCTCTTTTTTTGTTTTTCCGAGTAGTGATTTTAATACGGCAATTCGCGCTTTGAGCTTGTTGATCGTATCAATATATCCGGCAGCTTCCTGTGTGCCGGAAGATGCGAGCGCGTCATAAGCCGCTTCAGCGGCTGCTAATTGCGCTTCGGCTTCCGAAAGCAATTCTTCAAGATTTTTGACTGACAAGTTTACGATTTCCTTTGCCCAGTCGGAGGCTTGCACTTCGAATACAGCCAAAGCCGTATCTCGTTCGGCTTGGATTGCAGCTCGCGCACCTTCAGTGGTCGCTTCGGCCATCTTACGGTCATAATAATCTTTGGTGGCCTGCATTTTCTCACGGAAAGTGCCGTATTTCATATAATATTCGTCCCAGTCGGCTTGTTCTTTTTTCCAGTATTCGGCAAAGTTTGTGTCTATGGGTGGACCTGCGATCGCTTCATGTCGCTCGTTTTTGCGGCGATTGTCGTTTACCTGGCGAAGTTGAGCGAATAGCTCTTCTTGTTTTTGGGTTAGTTTTCCCTGGAGCTCTATGATGCGTTGTTCTGCTTCGTTGATCGCCTCTGCCCGCCGTTGATAATCGAGTTCTATTTGTGCAACCCTTTTCTCTGTCCCATCCTTCATTGAATCGATCTCGGCTTGAAGAGCATCATCGCGCAGCTTTTGGATGGCTTTTGCGAGATCGTTCAAATTTTTTTCCTGTTGTGAAGCCGCTTTTTGGGCATCTTGTTCAGCTTTGAGGCGGGCTGCCTCTGCTTCGGCATTGTTCTCTTCCCAAGTGGATGAAGTGTAGAGTTTTTCAGCAGTGTGAAGAAGATATTCACTTTGTTGATTTAATGAATCAACATATTCTGTAAGATATTTAGCTCCGCTTTCTTTGAATTTTTTATATAACTCATTGTTATTTTTTTCTAATGTTTTTTCTGCGGCTTTTTGGGCTTCATCCATGGCTTTGACGTATGATTGTAATAAAGCCGTATATTCTTCATCTGTTTGCCCTTTTAAGCGTCCTCGCATTAAAATAGCGTTATATTGTTGCTTTGTGCCGAATAATTGTTGGTATTCAGGTAAGTATTCAATAGTTATTTTTTGCCCTTGAAGTTCTGTAATGTCATCCATCGCTGCCCGTGCTTGTGCAGCTTCAATAATTGCATCCCGTAGATTGTTGTAAGCGCTAATAGCATTCCCGACCATAACTTGCTCTTCGGACATATTTCCGAAGTAGGCGGGATATATTTCCTGTAATCTTTCGACCGCTTTTTTTCGTTCGTTGTAGGGTTTAGCTACATTTGTTGCTGCCCGGTACAGCAAATCGAGTTTGGTAATTTCGGCTTGAGCGGAAATTGCCCCTTCAGTCATTGTCGCGTGGAATTGCTCTGCGGCTTGTTTTGCGGCATCAAAAGCCTGTTTCCCCTTGAACAGCGAGCCAACCCATTCGGTGATTTCCTTGCCGTAAAGGGTTAAAACCGTGATTCCGGCAACCAGAAGCGTTTGCCAAGAAATGATCGATTTAATAACCTGCTTCCAAACCGGTGTGAATGATTGGCCTTCGGCTTTGAGTTCTTTCACCCGTTGTCTTGTTAAGGCGAGCTGATCGGCTAAAATGGGCAGGTTGTTGGATATGGCGAGGAAGAAGGTTTGCGGGCTTATGGCCAGCGACGGTAGTTCCCGAGCGACCTGCTGGATTGAGAACGACAGTCCATTCCAACCGGAAGCATAATTACCGACATTGCGGGCATGAACTCCCATCGAAGCGTCAAGTTCTTTGATCTTTGTGTCGAGAGCCTGAATGTTTTTGAGAAGGTTTTGACCGAATGTATTCCCGCGTTCTCCTTCATTGAGCGATCTGTAAACGGTCCGCATCCGAGCGAGGGCTTGCGACATTTCATCTATAGAGCCATGTGCGACTTGCTCCAGTTTGATTTGGTTCGCAACCTCTTGGCGCATTCGTGAAATAGCTTGCTTATTTTCTTCATAAGTCAAAGATAAGGATGTTCGACGGGCAATTTGTTTGTCCGTCAAGGCGAAGCCATTCTGCTCGGCTTTATTCAAAGCATCATATTGTGCTTTCAGACCTCGGTTTGCGGCTTTTAACTGTTCTATTTGTTCGATATTTTCACGCTTTGCAAGACTTACAGCGTGCAATTCATCCAGCAAACCGCGCCATGCTTCGGCTTCCGCATTGGCAGCCTGTGCTCCTGCGGTAGATGCAGTTGACGATGGGGTAGATAGTGATTGGGGCTCTGTTTGTGAGACTGTTTTTGCCGCCTCGTTCTGCATTTGAGTAATTCGCTTTATTGATTGCTCGACACGAGCCTCCATTTCAGCGATTTTCTTATTTACAACGTCAAACTCCTTTGTTCCTGAAGGAATAGTAGCCAAAACCTGTTTCAATCGCTCCAGAGAGGTGATAAAACTGTTTAATTTATCGGTTTCGGCGTTTATTTTGAATGATAATGCGCTCATTTGTTCTTTTGTCTTCTTCTTGCGGCCATCTCCTTGCCGCTGCCCTTGACTATTTTCTTTTCATCGCCCACGAGCGATCGCACCTTGTCGATCATCATCAACATCATAGTGGGGTAGTTCACTTTTTCGAAGGCGTCACGGTAGCTGATGTTCAGGTGTTCCATCATAGTCGCCATGATGCCCGCAATAGAGTTGTTCCCAATAGTTTCTGTGATGGTTTTCTTGCGTGTTTTGTCGATTTTGACTGATTCCAGCAGATCTTTTCCTGTGGTGATGTCGGCGATTTTCTGTGCTGCGATTCGGATTTGTCGGTAATCGCTGTAGCGTCCGGCGTACCATAAGAACAGTCGTTGTTGCCAACGGCAGTGAAATAGTAGCTTTGACATAGTTTTCAGCGAATATCGTTGTCGCCCGTCAATGGAAAGGTCCAGCCGTTCGTCTGCGAAAGCCCGTGCGAGATCCTTGATATAGGGTTGGTAAAACCGGAAATTAAGTCGCCCGATCCGTACTATTACATGATGTTTGTTCAGCAATGATGCAGCGACGATGTTGGCGGACTTACTCATGATCCTTTGCGATTGATTGTGAGAGCTGCTCCATAACGGCGCTGATACCAGCCATATCCTCCAAAGGAATCATTTTTAGAGTTTTGTTATAGGCGTCAAACAATTCGTCGAGTGAGGCTTTTTTTAGGAATTTTCGCCGGAGCACGATGCGTTTTAATATATTGAATATGTTTTTGCTGTCAGATATACCTAAAGCTACACTTTGGGTCATTGCCTTAAGGCATCCGATACTTTTATCCGGCTCTTTTTTTATGTCCCGCGCCTGCATAATGCGTATGGCGGTCAGCGGGGACATACCATATATGCTATAACTTTTTCCGGCTATGCGGAAGCTGATGAAATCCATATCTTGAAAGCTTATAAATAAAAAGGAGCGAGGGGCTTACGCCTCCCGCCCCTTTGTCGATGTGATATAAGGCTGTTATTTGCTTGATACACTCATTATCGAAGCGGCATCCGTAACCTCAGATGCATCGAACCAATATTCAGACGATACATCCGTATTGTCGGGCTCCAATGCTGTCGCGACGACACTGATAGCAACAGCATCGTCCGTTTCGGCATTTCGTGCCACGACGGAAGCCTTTGGGAAGACGCAGTATTGGTCATCTTCTGTGAGTGCAACCATACACTTCTCGATATTAGTGACGCCACGTGCCCGCTTCCAAGTGGTTTCCGTCCCCGTGCCACCCATGAATGCCGCCTTCGTTTCGTAGTCGTATTGGCCGATGGCGAAGTTCATGGTGACTTCACCCATCTCTTTTGACTGACGATATACGCCGTCGGTGAGCTGATTTTTGTATTGTGTCGTGGATGGCTCGGCTTCATCGAGGCTCCACGTGTCCTGATGGACATTCGGCACCTTCTTGGTGGTCGGGTCTTTGAGGATGGTTCCCAACAGCGTTCCTGTCAGATCTCCCGTGACTTTCGCGGGATCCGCATACCAGATGTTCTTGATGCCTACGGCTGTAATAGTTGCCATATTTTTAATCTTTTTTTACGTTTAACACTCTGAACAGAACCCGGACATAGACATAGTGGCACCCGAGGTCTTTATCCTCTTCGCAGCCGATATTTTCGTATCGGTAGTGATATGCCGTATTATCATATTGCCCATAGGTCCATGATTTGAATTTTGATTTTGCAGCCCGTTCGAGTTCTTTAAGCCGGTTTCGATTTGCAATTCCCTTGATGTCCGGGATACATAGATTCACCGAGATGTAACAGGATTCCCAGTAAGTCGCCGGAGATTGTTCCGATGGCGTTACAACTACGATTCGCTCGTTTTTTATTCTGCCTTCCGGAACATCCCAGGTAGGAAATGTTTTAATCCCGAAATCAGTGCAATCACGAATCAAAATGTCCTGTGCATCGTTGGTGGTTATCATTGTGCAATCCTTTTAGAGCCATATTTTCGTGTATTCATACCTTTGTCCGCTTTTGTAGAAGCCTTGCACTGGGTACGACACCGAATCTTCTAACGTGGAACCGATAGGAGCACCGAGACGATGGTCGAATATATTTTTGCCGCATCTATCGAGGATGCGGACCTCCTCATTTTCTTCGAGGGGGAGTACATTCTGCGGCATAACTACCTCATAGGTATATTCGATCACTTTTCCGTTAGGCGATTCAATGAACCGGGCTTTGCCGTCGTAACGAGCATTACAGCGGCTCACCGTTTGCCATTCATCCGTGTTGTGATTCCAACGTTGAAGTATATAGGGAAATCGGATCATAAGAACTTTACGGTCGGTTGAAGATTGAATTCGTCGGCAATATCGGTTAGGCCGTTATCCTTTGCGAGAGCATGTATGCGGCGGCGTAATTCCTCTACATTATAGCCGATAGAATATCCGCCGTTGCCTTCGGACGCCAGAACGATAAGCTGCTTCAGGATGTCAATGGCGGCTTTCGCTACCGAAACCTTGTTGGCTGACGAATACTCTCCGTCTGCCGACAACCCTGCATCCATGCAGGCTACTGCAACCAGGTTGTCGTCCACATCATAAGGATAGAGCCGTGCCGATATTACTTCCGAATTCTTCATTGACGATAAGTTTAAGCGTTACCTTCGTTCCACGAGGTATTCTCTGTGTTGATGTAGTACAGGGATTGCCGGTTGATGAGTGCCGGCATGATGTACGCTTCGGCCAGAGTAACTTCGAGCATTGGGTTCAGCTCCGAATAGCGCGTGATCTTCACGTTCTCGCGGTATGCTTGCAGTGCATCGGTGTCCGAAACCTGCGGGACGTCGCTCCACCAGGTCCAGCCGAGCTGCGGTGTCGGCGACAGCACGGCGACATTCTCCGCCCACGGCTTGTAGGTCGTCTGACTGCCGTCGCGTGCCTCCCGCTTGACGTAGGAGTCGATCACGATGATCTGCGGATACCCTTTTGAACGCATGTAGGTATTCACGAGGTCGATTGTGAGCGTGTCGCTGCTTGCCAGGCCCGTCGCAGTGAGGACGACAGGCGAAACCCGTTTGACGGTCTTTTCGCTCATCAGCAGTTTGTCGAAAGCCGCTTGTTCCATGATAGCGTACATGGGACGGCTGAATCCTTCTTTCTGGATGGCTTTCTGCCCGGCGATGATGTCACCGAGCGGATCGCTGTCAGACGATGCGCTCCACTTGTTTTTCACGCCGGTTTTGTGTGCCGAAGGGATGTTGAAGTTTAGCGCGTTCTGCGTCACCACGTCGTTGTTGTTCTCGGTTTTCAGCACGATGGCAGATTTCGATCCGACTTGAAGGTCCAGGTCTTCGGCGAGATAGTTCACACCTTCGTAGCAGAATTGTACGTCTTCATAGACCATATCTACGAGTTGCAGTGCTACATTGGGGTTGCCGCTTGACTGCGCATAGCTGCGGAGGATTTGATACTCTTTGATCTGTTTCTCGTCTTTTTGGCGAGAAATTGCGACTTTCGCAACTTGTCCGCTCCAAGTGCCGATGGTTTTGCGTGTTTTTTGCGGCGCCTTCGCGTTGAACGCGATCACGTCTGCACTCACGGGGATTCCGTCGTTCCCTTCAAGAGACTTGATGTCGAGTGTCGGGGTGTAACGCAGGGGAAACAGCGTCGGCCATGCCAGACCGGACCCCGGCATGTACGAGTTCAATTCGGCCTGCATATCGACCTGCGAAAGGTCGAAAAGGGGTTTTCTCATGTCTGCCATAGTTAAACGAGATTAATGGATTTGAGATTTGCGAGAATTTCGGGAGCGATATTGGTCGTCACGGCACGGACACTTGCTCCATTAACAAGACGTACGAAATTGTTTACCGTACCGCCTTCGAGCTTGTTCCCCGTCAGATAGGCTGGGGTGTAAATGGCTTCAGCACCCGACGCTTTCGCTGATTTTGCCTGGTAACCTTTTGCCCCGATAGCGACGGTTGTGCCGAATGCTGCGGTCGTTAGTACATCCTTCGATGCGTCTGAGCTGTTGATCGCAGTGATGGCGACAGCTTTTCCACCGAAAGCGATGAACTCACCTTGCTTGAAACCGGAGCCTTTGGCGATTTCGATGTTAGTGTCTTCAGCTCCGATGGCTTTCACGAGTGTTGCACCTTTAATCGGTTTGTAGATGTTACCGGTTGCCAGTCCCACAACGGAACCGGCCGGCAGATCTCCGTCGAGCTCGGTTACATCGACGGTACCGCCACCTTCTTTTTCGGAAAATACGACCTCGAACACCACCTTGTCGGGTTCGGGGGCATCATAGAATTTGTTTTGCCAACTCATGTCGATTGTTTTTTAATTTAGACCTTTGATCGCCGAAGTTTTGTAATCCTCGGCAGCCTTCTTGCGATCCAGTCGGGCTGCCATTGCCGCAGACATTTTATCTCCACTTTCTCCGCCTCCGAAGAGAGGCGGTGTTACCCCGATTCCACTCTTGACGAACATTTTGGCCGCTTTCGAAAGAACCTGATCTACGTCGTCATTGTCGTCGATTTTGATGATGGAAAGCGTGTCATCGTCAAGTCCCAGCGCGTGGGCCTTTTCACGGATTGTCGCAGCTCGTTGTGCCTGCGTCTGCGCTGCTTCGAATCCCTCGATTTTCTCCGTATAGGGCTTCATGGTGTTTTGGATAAAAGATTTTATCCGTTCCTCAAATGCCTCGGGATCGAAAGTCTGGGAATTATTCTTGTTTCCGGGTTCGAGTTGCTGCTCTCCGCCCCCGGGCGCAGGGATTACGGACTTTCCGTCTTTGAGGTTATGCTTCTTCTCGTAGTTGCGTACTGCGGTCTGTGTGGCATCCCCTGCACGGTAGTCTCCGTAGCTTTGTAACACGTCTTGAAATCCAATCCCCTCTACGATGGCTGGTAATTGGGCTTCATCCGTCATAGCCTCGGCCTTATTCGTTGCGATTCGGTCGAGGATTGCACTATCAACCCCAACAAATTTGGTTTTGAGTAGTGCGAGAAGTTTTTCTTTCATGTTTTTTCGTTCTATATGGTTTCGAATAAATCATCATATTCGCACAAAAAAGGTCTGTCAGCCGACGCCAACAGACCCACTAACAATTACATGAAGGTTATATCGTTCTGCAACTGGTGGGCTGCGACTTCACAGCCTCTGCGACAAAAGTCAGTATGTTCGGCACATTATGCAAATTATTTTAAGGAAAAATTCGATAAAAAGAGGAGAATAATTCTCGCCGATAATTGACTATTTTTCGGCTAAAGATTCTAAATTTTTCTTTTGATTATCTGGTATATCTATATCCGATGACCTTTTTCCGATTTCAGCCGCTCTATCTCTATTTTTGGATCTTTGATACGTGGATTTTGGTAAATGGCGGTTTCTTGGCTCATTGTTCCGGTGTTAATGGATTTTTGGATAATGTCGAGCGTGTCTGAAACATTGTCCGGCATAGGTGTCGAGAACTGGTAGCCGATTTTGAGTGCTTCGAGCTGCCCGTTGAGCTTTAATTCAGGATAAAGTACACCGATGACAGCTTTTACCACATTAATTTCCCGATCAATCATTGCTCCGTAGTAGTCTTGGTAGTTTTTTGCCTTTAACATCGGAAAAAAGAACATATATTCCCAGCTTACACCGCTCGGAATTTTCATTTCCTTAATGACATCCGATGCTGGATTTACGGAACAGGTCATGCCATAAATGAATGAATCGAGTGTGTCGCATTCCCGTTTCCGATTTTCGGGAGCAGAATCGTATGTCAGATAATAGACTTTTCCATTGTTTTGTGTTTGGATGATTTGTGCCGGATCGTCGGGATTGAGGGAGCCATCCACAATGCCTTCCCCTACCACTTTGGGATTGGCAAAGTAATCGTTCATATCAGCGTCCCTGCACTGAATATCTTCCCGACGTTCGATTAGTTTTTGAACATCTGCCCATTCTGGCTCCTGTCTGTAAAGTAAAACCGGGATTTTCCCGATAAAGTTCTTTTCCGGGAGGACTTCCCACCCGATTGCCTTTTGTGTACAACGAAAGATAGTTTCATCTGTATAAATGTCACAATGAATCTCGTCGTTTCCCTCGTCGTCTTGTATGGTGAATTGGCGGATAAATAGCATTAGCCGTCCGAAATCGTCGAATTTGTAGTATATGTCGTCCCCGAGCGATTTTGCGAGTATCTTTACCATTACCTGAATTTCGCCATTGGTTGATAGGTAAAGATGATATAGTTTAGCACAAAGTGTTTCTGACCCGGCTTTCATTTTACACTCACGGATATTGGAATCAAAGCGGGTATCTTTTAATATTTGTAGAAAACGACTGTAGGCATCTTCTGCTTTGCTTTTTCGATTAAGTTCTCCATTGATACTGGTTTCTATTACATCTGAAATATCTGAGAACTGGATAGGAGAGCCGAACAGGAAAGCCGTGGCTTGTAGGTTAATGACTTTTTGGAATGGGATGGGTAATTTAGCTGTGATGATGTCCGGTTTGCCTTTTCGATGACGATTCGGGCGTTTAGTCACTTCGTGTTTCGTAGGATCGTATTCTGCAAGAGCTTTGGTGATTTTATCGTTGCAGGTCGTCATTTTACTCAACAACCGGGAGATGTCGCCGTTCTGTATGAGCTCGACGAACTTCTGTTTGCGCCCCAAAACCGCGTTGAATTGATTGGAGAGGGCTTGAGTGATTTGTTTGATCGTTGTCATATTTTATAGTCCTAAATCTTCTTTTGAAAGCGGAATTATTTGTTTGTAGTCGAACCATACCCGCATCAGTAGCGCATCCCTCCAGTCGGGAGAGCGTCCGATGTCCTGTTTGATTTCGTCTTTGGGTTTCAGGAACAGTTTGCGATCGTTGTCCACATTCCAGGTCTGGAGTTGTTCTAATTCTTCGGTAATCTCGTCTTTTTGACCATCCGACAGTTCGCAGTCGAAGGATATAGCAAAAGAGTTGATCTTATTGGCCAGCTTGTATCCGCATTGCGTCTGGAGGTTCGAGAAATTTTCTCCGTTGAGACATTGCGAGTTATTGACGAATCCGCTAATCCGGCACATATCGACCACTCCGCCGCCCACTCCGTCTTCGTCAGCGATGATCCGATAGCGGGGGATGCGGTGTTTGGCGGCCAATGATTCGATGCAGGCGGCTATTTCCGTAGTGGCGCTTCGGTCGAACGACACCTGTTCGATGATCGCCCAGCCATCCCATACGAGGATTCGCGCCCGGTCGGAACCAAAGCGGGCAATATCCGCCGTGATGTATTTGATGCCGGTACGGGTGTGAATTTTAGGATAGAATATCTCACGAATATTATCATAGGAACATAGGGCATTTGGATTGTCGTCATAGTCCCAGTTTCCCTTCAGCAATCGCTCCTTTTTGACCTTATCGGTGGTAGATTTCAATGCTTCTATATAATCCTTTTCAATGAATGGATTGTCTTGTACAAGTGCGGCAAGGTATATTTGGTGGCCCGGGAGCGTCCCAGCTTTCGCTGGTTTGTAGAATGTTGAGTGCATCCAGTTCTTTTTCGGATTACAAGAAATGAACAGTTTGCGTAGGATTCCGTATTTGTCGTTCAAATGACGCCCGATGCGGGTTTTGAGTGTGTCGTAAGCTCCAAAGTTTACTTCGCCTCCTTCCTCAATCCATCCTCCGGTGTATTCCACTGAACCATAGCGCTCATAGAGCGGATCGGAAGGGAGATAACGCAGATCGAGCAGGTCAATCCTGCTGTTATTGGCAAATTGAATGTAGTGGTCTTGTCCGTTATATTTGAAATCTTTGTCGCGCTTTATACCGTATTGGGTACACACCTTGAAGAAGGTGATAAGCGTAGATTCTCGAAGGCGCTTTAACTCTTCGCGCCCGATAAACCATTTTGTCCCTGGATAGCATAGTGACATAAAGACTAACCAAGTACAACCTGTCCACGATTTTGCGCCTCCGGCGGCTCCGCCGTATAGAAATTCCGTATGGGTTTTATCGGTAAGGATGCACAGCGCTTCTTCCTGTTTGACATGATGCCCTCGTTCCGACAAGGTAATAAAGTCGAAAATTCCCCTACGGAACATTTCGCATTCGATTTTAACTTGGTCTGCGATAAGTTTATTTATCGGATTTACCATTGGTTGCTTTATGGATTAGGGCGTGCGCTGCGAGTAGGTCGGCATTGGATAATCCGGAGTAGTCCATAGTGGTATTGATCTCAATGGAATTGCCGTCTTTCCCTGTATGTTCTGTTTTATCCGGTGCATTATATCCGAGCATGCGATTGATGGTTTCGATGGCTTTGCTCTTGTCCATCAATTCTACGACGGGACATCCCGATCGGTCGATTTTTATGGATTGGATCAAACGTCGCTTCTCGGAAGGAAGTGATTTCAGGTCTTGAAATGTAATGGACGAAACTTGCCGTCTGCCGAACTCGGTATTTTCTTCAACCATATCGGCATTGACGAAATCAAGTATGTCAGCATTGATTATCGAGAGGTTGAGCCGGACGATTTCCTCTTTGGTAATTAGCTCTTTCTTCGATAATTGAATTTGAAGTTCTTTTACCCTTGCCGCAACCTTGACGCCTGCAAGAAGTGACGACGCTTTTTCCCAGATAGATTTGTCTGTCATTCGGGAACAGTCGTATGCAAAGCGATACGCCTCGGAAGCGTTACCGCATTCGAGGTACTTGTTGCAAAACTTCTCCTGTTTGATCGTCAGCTTTTTTGCATTTGCCATGTTATTTCGTCTGGATCTGCTTCCTATATCTTCATAGGTTCAGAGGCAAAGATGAAAGACTTCGGCACATTACGCAATTTTTACAACTAAATTATTATTCATCAATAATTGTTTAGTGTAAAATCATCTCCCTCTCTTAATTCGTACGCATATCACAGTTGTTGTATTTGTTGTACTAAAAAACATAGATAAAATGACATATATCATTGATGTTTTATCTTGTTACTTTGCTATGTATGTGATATTTGACATTATTTAATAATTTTCGTTAATATTTGTATGCTCCCGCCACCTCCACATTCGGCGACGTTCCGGTTTTCCAGAACGTCGCTTTTTGTATGCGGGGCATCTTACTTTGCAAAGCTTCATCCCGCTTTTCAGACTTCAGCAGCACTCGGTCGGAGGGGGAATACTATTTTTATCGGTATTTCGAGGAATTCTTTGATCGGGCGGGGTATCCCGCAGTTCCGGATACAGAGATCCATGAGTCTGTCGTAAATCGGATGCGTCGTGTTCCGATCTTTTGCGGGTTCTTTGTAATCCGGAGCAGTACTCCGATACGGATAAATTCGTATCTTTAACTCGGTTTCAGATACTCCGCCTCGGCAAAATGCAAATAAAAATTTGCTTTTGCACTCGGCTTATTCGTAATCTTTGACTTCGTCTTAGATACTTCGCCTCGGCAAAATGCAAATAAAATTTGCTTTTGCACTCGGCTTATTCGTATCTTTGTATATTATCGTATTGCATTTGCCACAATTAACCTTAAAAATCAACGTATATGTCTTTTTTCAAAGAATTTCGGGAATTTGCCCTCAAGGGCAACGTAATGGACATGGCTGTCGGCGTAATCATCGGCGGTGCGTTCGGAAAAATCGTTTCATCGCTAGTCAACGACATCCTGATGCCGCCCATCGGCGCCCTCATCGGCAATACGGACTTCTCGTCGCTGCGGCTCGACATCAGCAAGGTGCGCGACCTCTCCTCGAAAGCGACACACGTAGTGACCGACGCAATCGGGTCGGGTACGGCGGAGAGTGTTCCTGCGGAACCGATCTGGTGGAATTACGGCGCATTCATCCAACAGTGCGTGGATTTCGCTATCCTGGCCTTCTGCGTCTTTCTGATGGTCAAGATGATGAACAAGCTGATGAAGAAAAAACAGGAAGCCGCGCCGGCACCGGTGCCGGAACCGTCCAAGGAGGAGTTGTTGCTTACGGAGATTCGGGACCTGCTCCGGGAACAAAAAAAATAATCCGTCCGAAAGCGGATCCCATGCGCAAAGTCCGACTCCGATCAAGAGTCGGACTTTCTGTTGCGCGTATAAATCTGAGTGACATACACCGTGAAAATCGGGAACATCATCATTCCCAACGTAGGGAGCAACACCGTCAATATCTTACCGACGGCCGTCACGGCAAAGATATCGGCACCGACAGTCGTAAGGTTCATACTGGCCCACCAGATCGCATCGCCGAAATCGTGCAACGCAGGATTGACTTCGATCTCGTAATCATAAAAAATCAAAGCGGCGAAATAGGTGAACACCAACATCGACAAGACGTAGGAGGTCAGCAATCGCGTAACCCGATTATTGATGATCCAGGTGAAAAGCACATACAGCCCCAGCAAAGCCCGCAAAAGAGGTACGAGTCCCATCAGCATCGCTTCCGCATGCGAAAGTTCGATCCCCATCCAATCGACGATATTCAAATAGGGAACGGAAAGAAGAAAGAAATAGAGATTGCGAAAGAAAAAACGCCAACTGTGGTCAGCCATCCACATCCGGGCAAAGAAATCGGCCAGAAAAACAACACAGACGATCCCTTGCAACAGCAGGTAGTCAGTCGAATAATGCCGCGGGTCCCCCAGGAGAATCTCCCACGAAACGGCCACGAGCAGAGATGCTCCGGCCAGGAGGGACAAGACATTGAGTATCTTGAGCGGCAGAGGTTGAAAGTCGGAAGTCTTCGCTTGCACCATATACGATTCTCATTTTACTTCCCTTTACCCGTCAAAATCAATGCCATACGATTCAACATGCATTTTCAGGACATATTTTTCGGAGAAAGATTTGGTCCGTTCAACTTTTTGGTTTATATTTGCACTCGCTTTGAAACGGAAAGCTATGGCGAGATAGCTCAGCTGGTTAGAGCGCATGATTCATAATCATGAGGTCGAGAGTTCAAGTCTCTCTCTCGCTACAAACGATGAAGAAACCCCACAGTCAGGCAACTCTTGAAGAGTTGCCTGACTTTCTTTTTACCAAGTGAAAGCCTGACAAGTCAAAAATTCCAATTGCAGCGAGCCGTTCAAAAAATTCCCACTTCGAACACAAAAATAAGCGCAGAAGACACAACTTTACAATTTTTGTCCCCTTGTACTTCACCCTATCGCTCCGATTTAGGTACGAGCAAAATCACATCCAGCACATCGCCCGGAGCCGCAGCCTGGTAACGCCACACGAGCCGCCCCGCCTGCTCCTGCACGACCTCGCCGATCGGCTGCCACCGGTTTTCCTCGCGTGCGAATTTCTTATCCAGCGGTCCGGGAATCCACTTGAACACTTCATACCGACCTTCGGCCACATCGGGAAAAACGAACGATACGGAGGCCCCTTTCCGCTCCGCGACCAGATAGGAACCGCCGAAAAACTGACGGTCCTTCGCCGTGCGGCGCAACCATTTGCCCCGCGCCTTCATCCGCTCCGAATCAGCCTGCCGTCGCTCGCTGCCGCCCAAATCGAGCAGGTCGCTCAAGGCCAACAGCGACGCATGTGCCAATTCAGCCAAACTCTCCCGGGAAACCCATTCCCCTGCCGGATCGTTATTATAATAAGTATAGGGCGTTTCGAACGTCACGGCCAGCGTTCTCTCGCCGAAGCGCTGCCAGAACCAACCCTCGGCATACCGGGGAGCAGCTTCCGAAAAACGCTGGTCGATGGGACGGTAATACGGCGTATGGGCGACCGTCAGGGCCGACAGCAGCATCTTGCGTCGATACATTTTTGCAGAGGTCGATTTCGCCGTATGAATCCAGTACGTCACGAACGGCGCACTCTGGGAGTGAAGATTCAACGCTACGTCGAAAGGACGCTCTGTCGAAAGGCTGTCGATCGTGCGTTTCAGGACCCTCACTTCAGGCTGTGTCAGGGAGTCGGGCCGATCCCAGTTGATTTCAAGATTGACACCTTGCGCCGTGGAACGGGAATAACCGCCCCGAACACCGTCAGGATTGGTCTCGGGAACCACGTAGAAAACCGTGCGGCGCAAAATCTCCCGCGAAAGAGGCGCATCGGAAAGCAGTTCGTCGATCATTGCCTCGAGATACCATGCAGCAGGTGCTTCGCTGGTATGCACACGGGAGTGAATCCACACCCGGCGCTTGAGGCTGTCCGGAACAGTGGCATCCGTGAGGATCAGCATTTCGATCGGACGTCCTTCTCCGCTCCGGCCGATCCGCTGACGTCGCACGAAAGGCGAACATGCCCACTCGTCGGCTTTGGCTTTATGTCGGGCATGACTGTAAGGCAGGAAATAAGCGACATAAACCGTGTCGTGCAGGAAATATTTATAGACTGTCTGCGGCAGCGAACATTCACCTGCATCGAAGCGCAGGTATTCCTCCCCGTCGTACGAATAAAACGGCCGCACCATCTCGGTATTGGGAATACGCAGAAACATCAGCTTTCCCTTCACCCCTTCCAGGCGAAAATGGAACCAGCGGCTGCTGGGCAGAAGGGCCGTATCGACGGGATTGAGTGGGTCGATGCGCGACCGTATTCCGAAGCTCATCACCTCCAGCGAATTTTTCGCGGCATGAAGCATCCGCACCGAATCGATCCGGCGGACCGACCCGATGCTGCCCGTATCGAAATCGGCAGAGATGGTTACCTGCGCCGCAACATTTCCCCAAACGCCCGGTAGTGCGACGGCCAATAGGACAATTTTTATCCACAACGCCTTCATAAACGAAAATTTATGATTTCGGCTCCGAGCCGGGAGCGCCCGTTTCACAACAGCATTTTCCGCAACTCATCGCAGCTCCGCTGCGCTTCGCGGTGACGGAACAGAAAAGTCGAAATACCGAATGTACGGGCGGCTTCGAGATTCACCGGACGGTCGTCGATAAAAAGGGTTTCGGCCGGATCGAGCGAATAACGATCGAGCAGACGACGGTAGATCTCCGGCTCGGGCTTCACGACCTGCTCTTCGCAGGAGATGACCTCCCCGTCGAAACAGCGGTAAACCGGCATCTTGCGCAGGAAGTCGATGAACTCCCGCGACATGTTCGACAGCACATATAACTTATAACCGACCCGTTTCAGGTCGCCGACCAACGCACGGGTTTCGACGATCTCCTCCTGCCGGTCGATCGCATCCCGAATAAAACGGGCCGTGACCCGCTCATCGCACGCCTTTTCCCGGCTCAATATACGGACGACCTCATCGAGCGTAAGGGTGCCCCGGTCGTAATCCACCCAAAATTCCGGCATTTTCTCCGCATGGATGAACGCGAAGAACTCCATAAATTCCGGCTCCCACTTACGTGGATCGCGCCCGAAAACCACACCTCCCAGATCAAATACGATATTTTTCATACGGCAAAGATAGTGAAAGGTGAGTGCAATCGTGCGGGCTTGCACGCAAAGATTGCCGAACCGCCTCCTATCTTCTGCAAAGATAGTGAAAACCGAGAGAAAACGGGAACTTGTTTACAGTTTTCCGAGGCGCAACCTACGTAAAATCGTACAAGGCACGGGCAAATTAAAATATCGCTTCCGAACAAAACAACCTTTTCATCTAATTTTTTAGTAGATTTATTTGCACATCTAAAATTTTAGTACTAAATTTGTAGTAAACCAATAAAAACACAATGAAAACAGACAATACCACCCTCAAAAAACTGACACGCGGCGAAGAAGAGGTCATGCAGATCCTCTGGCAACTGGGCGCAGGTTCCATCAATGATCTCATCGCCGCAATGCAGGAGCCCAAACCGAAATATACGACCATCGCCACTTTCGTCAAAATACTCGAGAACAAAGGCTACGTCGGACGTACGGAACGGGGCAAAAGTTACGAATACTACCCGCTCGTTCCCAAAGAAGAGTACGCCAAGACGGTTGTTTCTTCGATATTGAACTCCTACTTCGACGGGTCGTTGGCCCAAATGGTTTCTTTCTTCTCCCGGCGAGAAGACCTTTCGATACAAGAAACCGAACAAATCCTCGCCATCATCCGGCAAGCCCGACATAAAACCGACAAGTCATGAAAGAGATCGTCCGATACATCCTCGAAACAGTCGTTTGCAGCGGCATACTGTACGGCGCATACCTGCTGTTTCTGCGCAATTGCACGGGGTACCTCGCAGCACGGCTCTGCCTCACGGGGTCGCTCCTCGCGGCGGCTCTCATTCCCTTGCTCCGAATTCCGGTCTGGCCGGGCAAGGTGATTTACGCCACCGCAGGCACTCCCGCCAAAACCACCTTCACCGCCCCCTCCGTTTCCGCCGCCGCGTTCGATTACGAGGCAGCGATATGGATCGTGTACGGTTGCGGAGTACTTCTTCTACTCTCTTCCATGTTCCGGCAAGCGCTTCTGATCCGACGCCTGCGACGACACAGTACACAGGAACGAATCGGACGTATCGTATTGGTACGCCCTACTGCTCAAATCGCATCGTTCTCCTTCTTCCGCACGATTTATATCAGCCGCTCCGTCGCAGAAAAAGACATTGCGGCGATCTTCGCCCACGAAAAGAGTCACGTCATCCACCGCCATTCGCTCGAACGGATCGTTATGGAGAGCCTGAAAGCCCTGCTGTGGTGGAATCCTTTCGCGTGGCTCGCAGCACGCGCACTTACCGAAGTGGAAGAGTTCGAAGCCGACCGCGACGTACTCGCCGAGGGGCACGACACAGGAAATTATCTGAAAACCATCTTCACGCAGCAGTTCGGTTACAGTCCGGACGTAGCCGACGGTCTGTCCAATTCATTAACCAATTCATTAACAAAAAAACGAATCCAAATGATGACAACGCCTATGAAGAGCAGATACGCTCTGCTCCGCCTGATCGCAATGCTCCCCATCGTCACCGGCCTGCTGGCAGCTTTCGGATTCACCTCCAAAGCGGCAGAAATCCGCATCCAGGACAAATTGCCGTCAGCTTACACCCCGACCGACCCGCCAGCGGAAACCGCCGAAAAAACCGCCTCCCCGGAAAACGAAGACTACGACCTACTGCTCGTAGTCGATGGGGAAGTCACCGATTTCAAGACGGATCCCGTCACCGGCCTGCGCTCTCTTACACTTCCCAGTGGTACCTATAGCATCGTAGGAACAGAGAATCTCACGCCCGAAATGCGCGAGAAATACGCCGCCTATCTTCCCGGAAAGGCCGCCGTCTTTTTTTACAAAAAAGACACGACAGGGAAAGCTTCGAAAGTCCAAATACGGGATGAAACCGCTTACTCCCAGATCGCCGTCTGCAATGCCACGCTCGCACTCGAACAGACAGAACAGATGCCCTCATTCCAGAGCGGAGATATGAAGGCTTTCCACAACTGGGTAAACAGTCAGATTCGTTATCCGGCGGAGGCTTTCAAAAATAACCTCGGCGGGAAAGTCGTAGCACAATTCACTGTCGATCAAGCCGGCAGCGTCGGCGACATAAAGATTTTGCAGTCCCCGGATAAATGCTTCAGCGATGAAGTGACCCGGATACTGGAATCCTCGCCGAAATGGACACCGGGCCGCGACGAAAAAGGTGACGCCGTAAAGGTCAGTCTCGTCATTCCCGTCGATTTCCGAATGACCGCAGAAAAGCCTTCGGAAAATTAACAGGACTCTTTACAACCCCCGCAGGACAAGAATCCCTGAATTGGCCGGGAATTTTCCGATCCATACCCTTGTCAAGCAGCTTCTACCAACAAAAAAGAGGTTACGGTTTACACCGTAACCTCTTTTTACATCAGAATATAGACCTCTATCAGCTGCCGAAATTATCGTAAAGAATATTCTCGGAAGGCACGCCCAGGCTGTCGAGCATCTTCACCACCGACGAAATCATCATCGGAGGACCGCACATGAGGTAAATATTGTCCTCGGGAGCCTGATGGTTCTTCAGGTAATTCTCATACAGCACGTTGTGCACGAATCCGGGCGTATATTTCACTCCGGCGGCATCCGCCTGGGGATCCGGACGGTCAAGCGCCAGATGGAACTTGAAATTCGGGAACTCCCGCTGGATTTCGAGGAACTCATCCATATACGGCACCTCCTTGAGCGCGCGGGCGCCGTACCAGAACGATACGGGACGCGAAGTCTTCTCGGTCTTGAACAGGTGCATGATGTGGCTGCGCATCGGTGCCATACCTGCACCGCCGCCGATGAATACCAGCTCCTGCGTCGCGGGCAGGTTGTCAGGCAGGAAGAACTCGCCGTAAGGACCCGAAATCGTCACCTTGTCGCCCGGCTTGCGGGAGAAGATGTACGACGAGCAGATACCGGGATTCACCTTGGCGAAAGTACCCGTAGCCCGGTCGAACGGAGGCGTGGCGATACGGATGTTGAGCATGATGATATTGCCCTCGGCCGGATGGTTGGCCATCGAATAGGCCCGGAACGTAGGTTCGGGATTCTTGGTCACCAGATCCCACATCTTCATCTTATCCCAATCCTCGCGGTAAGGCTCTTCGATGTCCATGTCGGAGAATTTGATGGCATCGTACTTCGGAATGTCGATCTGGATATAGCCGCCGCTGCGGAACTTGAGGTTCTCGCCTTCAGGTAATTTCACCACGAACTCCTTGAGGAAGGTCGAGATATTGCGGTTCGAGATCACCTCGCACTCCCACTTCTTGACACCCAGCACCGACTCCGGCACGTGGATCTTGAGATTTTCCTTGACTTTCACCTGACAGCCCAAGCGCCAATGCTCCTTGGCCATCTTGCGGTTGATAAAGCCCGTTTCGGTCGGCAGCAGTTCGCCGCCGCCCTCCAGCACCTGACATTTGCACATGCCGCACGAACCGCCGCCGCCGCATGCCGACGGCAGGAACACGTTGTTGTTGGCCAGCGTCGAAAGCAGCGTGCCGCCGCTCTCGGCGATGAGCACTTTCTCCCCGCCGTTGATGTCGATGGTGACATCGCCCGAGGTGGTCAGTTTCGCCTTCGCAAAGAGAAGCAACCCCACGAGAACCAGGGTTATCACCAGAAAGGCAACGATCGCTATGATAATTGTTAACGTCATCTTTTTATCTCTTTTAAAGGATTACAACTTGATACCCGAGAAGATCATGAACGCGATACCCATCAAACCCGTGATGATGAATGCGATACCGGGACCCCGGAGTGCAGCGGGAATCTGCGAGTAGGTCGTCTTCTCGCGAATGGCGGCCATCATCACGATCGCCAGCCACCAGCCCAGACCAGAACCCAGACCATAGACGATCGACTGCCAGAGCGAAGTGATCTCCAGCGCATCGACCTTTTGCTGCATGAAGAGCGAACCGCCCAGAATGGCGCAGTTCACGGCGATCAGCGGCAGGAAGATACCCAACTGATTATAAAGCGTCGGCGAGAATTTCTCGACGGCCATCTCCACGAGCTGCACGAAAGCGGCGATCGTGGCGATAAAGACGATGAAAGTCAAAAAGCTCAAATCGACTCCCGGGACCAATACATCGGCTTTGAGGACGTATTCGTACAAAAGGTAGTTCAGAGGCACGGTCATCACCATCACGAACGTAACGGCCAGACCCAGGCCGAGGGCCGTCTTGACGCTCTTCGATACGGCGATGTAGGAACACATGCCGAAGAAGAAGGCGAAGACCATGTTGTCGATAAAGATCGACCGGATAAAGATATTCAATGATTCCATACGTTACCCTCCTATTTTTCCTGTAAATCCTTGTTGTGAGAACGATGTACCCAGATGATGCACCCTACGATGATCAGCGCCATCGGCGGAAAGAGCATCAGACCGTTGTTGGAATAACCGCCGCCGTTGGCGATGTACCAGTTTTCGGGAACGATCTGGTAGCCGAGCAGCGTTCCCGAACCGAACAGTTCGCGGAAGAAGGCCACGATCACCAAAATCATACCGTAGCCCAGACCGTTGCCGATACCGTCGAGGAATGCGGGCCAGGGCTTGTTGCCCAGAGCGAATGCCTCCACACGACCCATCACGATACAGTTGGTGATAATCAGACCGACATAGACGGAAAGCTGTTTGGACACTTCATAGACGTATGCCTTCAGTATCTGGTCCACGAGAATCACCAGCGCGGCGATCACAACCAGCTGAACGATAATACGGATACGCGAAGGCACGCCCTTGCGCAGGCAAGACATCACCATACTCGAAAAACCGGTCACGACGGCCACCGAGAGGGCCATTACGATCGCCGGCTTCATCTGCACGGTTACCGCCAGGGCCGAGCAGATACCCAGGATCTGCACGATGACGGGGTTGTTCGCAGAGAACGGACTGGTCAGGTATTTCAAATTCTTAGCCGAGAAGATCGACTCCTTTTCATTACTCATGGCTCTCGTTTACGTTTTGCTGGTTAGACACTTCCGAACTTGCAGCCTCGTTCGCGGCAGCGGGTGCCGACTGTGCTGCGGCCTGATGCTGACTTTCGAAGTAAGGCAGGTAAGCCGACAGGCAATCGCGGAGCATGGCCGTCACGCCGTCCGAGGTTTTCGTACCGCCCGAAATACCATCTACCTCGTGCTCGGGATCTTTCGCACCGCCCTTGCGCAGGCTGACCGATACGAACTCGCCGCTCTTGAACAGCTTCTTGCCGGCGAAATGCGCCTGGAACTTAGGCGTGGCGATCTCGGCACCGAGGCCCGGGGTTTCGCCCTTGTGGGCCATGACGATACCCGACACGGTATCCATATCCTTTTCGAGCGCCACATACCCCCAGATATCGCCCCAAAGACCCATACCGATCAGCGGAATGACGACGCGACCGTCTTCGGTCTGAAACAGAATAAGACGCTTGGCATCGTAATTATCGCGGATATTCTGGTTGGTGGCGAGCATCGCGAAGACCTCCTTGGAGGGAGTTTCGGTTTTCACGCCGTCGGCATCGAGGACGAAGGATTTGACCTGGTTGTCGAAATCGGCCAGCGCCCGGTCGAACTCCTGCGGATTTTCGTCGGGGCTGTACCCGAGCGACTGGAGAATATTGCTCTTCTTCTCCTGCAACTCGTTCTCCGCCTGACGCTTTTGCAACGAGAGCGAAGCCACGGCCAGCAGAGTCGCCACGATGACGACCATGACCGTAGAATAGACGATGATATAAGTGTTGCTGTTGGGATTGTGCATCCAGCCCTTTTTCCGGCCGGACCGATCCTCCGTAAATGCCGACGAGGAAGCCTGGCAGACGGGGCAGGTATCGGGTGCGGAGTTACCTTCGTGGACATGTCCGCAAATGCTGCATACGAATTTTTTCTTTGCCATATCTCCCCTATTTTACCAATTTAACACGTTTCTTCCGGCGCGAGATGCTGGACTCGACCACGCAGTAGTCCACCAGCGGAGCCAATGCGTTCATGAAGAGGATCGCAAGCATCATACCTTCGGGATAGGCCGGATTGACCACACGGATCAACACGGCGAGCGCACCGGTGAGGAATCCGACGATATACTGGCCCGTACGGGTCTGGGCCGACGTGACGGGATCGGTGGCCATGAACACGGCGCCGAAAGCGAAACCGCCGACGATCAGATGCTCCCAAGCGGGGTAGGTCGTCACGCCGAGTGCCTGGAAAAAGTATCCCATTGCCAGGCCGCCGATAAAGACGAACGACATCGTGCGCCACGAAGCGACGCCCGTAAAGAGCAGAATCGCTGCGCCGATCAGAATCGCCAGCGTCGAAGTTTCGCCCACGCAGCCGGGAATGAATCCCAGGAAAGCGTCCGCCGTCGAATAACTCATCGCACCGCTCGTAGCGAGTTGTTCGAGGGCCGTAGCACCCGAGACAGCGTCGTCGGCGAACCAAACCTTCTCACCCGAAATAAAGGGCGTGTAGGCGAAAAACACGAATGCACGCGCCACCAGCGCGGGATTGAAGACATTCATACCCGTACCGCCGAAGACCTCCTTGCCGAAGATGACGGCGAAAGCCGTACCCAGCGCGATCATCCAAAGCGGCGTACCGACCGGCATAATCATCGGGATCAGCAGACCCGACACGAGAAAACCTTCATTGACTTCGTGTCCGCGCTTCTGGGCAAAAAAGAACTCGATGCCCAGACCGACCACGTAGGAAACCACGATCATCGGCAGCACCTCGAGGAAACCGAACCAAAAGGCTGCCCAGCCGGTCATGCCCACCTGGTAGCCCGTATTGTACATACCGAACAACAAGGCCGGCATCAGCGCCACGACCACCACGATCATCGTACGCTTCATATCGTTGCAATCACGGATATGGGCTCCTCTGCTCGTGGTCGTATTCGGCACGAAAAGGAACGTTTCGAACGCATCGAAGGTCGATGCGAGGAACGAAAGCTTGCCGCCTTCGGAGAAGGTCGGCTTGATTTTATCTACGAATTTTCTTAAACCTCCCATCGTTATGCCTCCTTGATCATTAAGTTAATACCGTCCCGGATGATCTGCTGCATCTCGATCTTCGAGGGATCGACAAATTCGCAAAGCGCGAAATCCTCCTCGACGACCTCGTAGATGCCGAGGTTCTCCATCTTGTCGATGTCGCCCGCAAGAATCGCCTTGAGCAGGTAGGTGGGATAGATGTCCATCGGCAGGTACTTATCGTACAGTCCCGTCACCACAAACGGGCGCTCGCCGCCGTTGAGATTGGTATCCAGGTCGTAAACCTTCTTCGGGCAGAGCCATGAAAAATAGGCCCTGGAAACCGAAAACTTATTCAGACGGGGCATCGCCCAACCCAGCAATTCATAGTGGTTGCCTTCGGGAATTACCGTCACCATATTGGCGTAAAAACCGATGAAACCGTCGGCCGGGGTCTTGCGGCCCGTAAGCACGTTGCCCGAAATGATGCGGGGATTGTGGGCCGTGGGCTTCAGGTTGTCCTTGAGCACCGAAGCCACCGGAGCACCGTCGATAAGCCGATAGTACTGGGGATTTTTCACCTCGGAGCCTGCGACCGCGATGACTTTGGTTCTATCGACGCGCCCTTCGTTCAGCAGGCGGCCGATGATGGCCAGATCCTGAATATTCACCGTCCATACCCGCTCGTCCTTGTTGATCGGATCGACGTGATGAATCTGAACGCCTACATTACCTACCGGATGCTTGCCTGCAAACGTGTGGATTTCAGCCCCCTTCAGAAATGCCATTTCGCCCTCCGCACCGGCACGCACGCCCAGATGGACCTTGCCCGAAGTGAGCTTGCGCATCGCTTCGATACCCGTTTCGAGGTTCCGCTTCTCACCGGCCAGCACGAAATTGTAATCCGGAGCCAGCGGTGCGGAATCGAACGTCGAAACGAAAACGGCCTTCGGTGTGTCGCTCGGATCGGCGATGATACCGTAAGGCCGCTGGATAATCATGGGCCAAAGCCCGGACTTGAGCAAAAGATCGATAATCTCTTCGCGGGAAGCGGTTTGCACGTTCAGCTTGGCAAACTCTTCGTACGTCTGGGTCGCATCGGCCTGAACCGTCACGTTGAGAATGCAACGCTTCTCACCGCGATTGATCGCCGAAACCGTACCGCTGACGGGCGAGGTGAAAACCACCCTTTCGTTGTACTTGTTGAAGAACAACGGGGTACCCGCCTTGACCCGGTCGCCGGCTTTCACCAGCAACTTGGGCGTCACACCCTCGAAATCGAGAGGCGACACGGCGTACTCGGGAGCGAGCGGCAATTTGACCAGCTTCTCCACGGCCTTACCCTGAAGATTGATGTCGAGACCTTTGCGTAATGTAATGATTTTCGACATGATTAATAAATGGTTGTTTTACAGATAATTATTTTGCATTGAGATTTCCAGGCAATGTTTGTTAGCGTAATAACACACCAAATCGCGTGCGAAGATACGATTTTTTCCGATACGAACAGCAAAGAGCAGCCTGATTTTTTTTAATCGACTGAAAAATCATAACTTTGTCTTTTCAGAGCGATCCGCATTATGAAATGCAGCATAGTCGATATCCACACGCACCGTCCCACCGGCAAGGCTTTGGAGCCCTCTTTCGCAGGGATTCATCCCTGGCAGGCGGAAACACGGCGAATCGAAGAGATCGTCCCCCGGTTCGGCGAAGTCGATCTGGTCGGCGAGATCGGCCTGGACTATGCCGGCACGGTCGGCCGGGAGGCCCAGCTCCGGATTTTCCGCGAACAGCTCGACTGGGCCGAACGGCTCGGCAAACCGGTCGTGCTGCACTGCGTGAAGGCCTTCGAAGCGGTCATGCGCGAACTGGCTCCCCATGCACTGCGGGCGGTGATCTTCCACGGCTTCATCGGATCGTCCCAGCAGGCGGCCGAAGCCATAAAGAAGGGTTACTACCTCTCCTTCGGGGAGCGGACGTTCCGCTCACCCCGCACGGTCGAAGCCCTGCGGCGCACGCCGGTCGAAAACCTCTTCGCCGAAACGGACGAAAGCGACGTGCCGATCGAGGAGATTTACCGCCGGATCGCCCAAGCGAAAGACCTCGACCCTGAACTGTTGAAATGCGCGATATACCGCAATTACAGAGAGATATTCGAACGATGACTGACAACTGGCTCGAAAGAACGGAGCTCCTGCTGGGAGCGGAAAAACTCGAAAAACTGCGTGCGGCCCACGTGCTGGTCGTAGGATTGGGTGGCGTGGGCGCCTATGCCGCCGAGATGATCGTCCGGGCAGGCGTGGGGCGCATGACCGTCGCCGATGCCGACACGGTCAATCCGACCAATATCAACCGCCAGCTGGTGGCCCTCCACTCGACCGTCGGACGGCCCAAAGCCGAGGTGCTGGCCGAGCGGCTGCGGGACATCAACCCGACACTCGAACTCCACGTAGTCGATAAATACATCAAGGACGAAGAAACCGACCTGTTGCTCGACTCGGCACGGTTCGACTACGCGGTCGATGCGATCGACACCCTCTCGCCCAAGCTGGCGCTGATCCTGGGGGCGCTGAAACGCGGCATTCCCCTGGTCAGCTCGATGGGCGCCGGAGCCAAAACCGACCCCACGCGGCTCGAAATCGAGGACATCTCCCGCACCCACCACTGCCCGCTGGCCCACATGCTGCGCAAACGGCTTCACAAAGCCGGAGTACGCAGCGGCTTCAAAGCCGTATTCTCCGCCGAACCGGTACGCGAAGGCGCGACGATCCTCTGCGAAGAACAGAACAAGAAATCCAACACGGGCACGATCTCCTACCTGCCCGCCCTCTTCGGCATAGGCTGCGCCTCGGTAGTCGTCCGGGGAGTGATCGGAGAGCTGTAAGCGGACCGCAACAGCCGTCCCGCGTACAAGAAAACCGCTCAAACGGCTGTCGGAACGGATTTATGACCATCCAGAAGCGGTTAGATCCGTTTTTCGAAATATTATTATCTTTGACATAGCCTCGGTTAAATAGGCTGCGCCTCGGAAAACGGGAACAATTCCCGTTTTCTCTCGGCTTTTAGTATCTTTGTTTTTAAGATATGAATCGGACAAACTCAACCAAGTTTGGCTTAGTGTCCATCTTTTCGTATCTTTGACTTCGTCTTAGATACTCCGCCTCGGCAAAATGCAAATAAAAATTGCTTTTGCGCTCGGCTTATTCGTATCTTTGCAAAACAGCGGCGAACGATGCGAACAAGCATAGCCGAGGCAGCTCCGTAATCCGCCGGTCACGACAGATGGACGATACAGTCCGCAAACGAGATCGCCCGTGTCCGGTCCGGAGACAAGCCCGCCGGCTGCGACGCGGAACCTACGACTGTTCCGTCGAGGCCCCGGCAATCCCGATCCGTACCGGAAACTGCGGAAACACCTCCGTTTCCCGTACCCGGTACCACCACGGATCCGCAGACAATGGTACAAAAAATGATGGTCTTATTCGGCGAGGCCCCTGCTTCGGCGGATGCACATACCGAAACAAGACCCGAAATAAAACCGCAACTATGAATATCGTATTTTTAGATGAGTACAGCCTGGGAGGAATCGACCTCTCCCGCATCAAGCAACTGGGAAATTATACCGGCTACGAAAAAACGACGCCCGGTGAAATAGCCGAGCGTTGTATCGACGCAGACATCGTCATCACCAACAAGGTCCCCCTGCGGGCCGAAGCTATCAAGGTGCTGCCGCAGCTCAAACTGATCTGCATCGCCGCTACCGGTATGAACAACGTCGATCTGGAAGCCGCCGCCGAACGCGGGATTGAGGTCCGCAACGCTGTCGGCTACTCCACCCATGCGGTGACGGAAACGACGATCGGTGCCGCCATCGCCCTGCTGCGGCAGAGCATCTACTACGACCGCTACGTCAAGAGCGGCGAATACGCCGCATCCGACGCTCCGTTCCATTTCGGACGGCCGCTCCACCAGCTCTACGGCAAACGCTGGGGTATCATCGGCCTGGGAGCCATCGGGCACAAGGTCGCCGAAGTCGCCGCAGCCCTCGGCTGCCAGATCGCCTATACTTCGACTTCGGGTGTCGAACGGCAGGAACCCTACCCCGCCATGCCGCTCGACGAACTGCTCCGCTGGTCGGACATCGTGTCGATCCACGCTCCCTTGAACGACCGCACGCGCGGCCTCGTCGGAGCCCGGGAATTGGCCCTGATGAAACCTTCGGCCCTATTGATCAACGTAGCCCGAGGTGGCATCGTCGATGAGCAGGCCCTCGCCGATGCGCTCGACAACAAGCGGCTGGCCGGTGCCGGAATCGATGTCTTCTCGCGCGAGCCGATGTCGCCGGACAACCCCCTGCTGCGTGTAACAGACCCCGACCGGTTGCTGCTCTCGCCCCACACGGCCTGGGCCCCGGTCGAAGCACTCGAAACATTGGTCGGCTGCATCGAACGGAATATCGAAACCTTTTTAGCCGAACAGCGATAGTAAGACGCCGCCGAAGCGACCGAATGAGAAAACCCCGGACTGAACTTAAGTTCAGTCCGGGGTTTTCTTCGATTTTTCTGTTATGAATCAAACAATTCCGATGCGCACCGGTCCGCGAGCCCTGGCAGCCTCGTAATCCGCATCGGTAAATGTATAAGTCCATTCCACGACGTATTTATCCCCCTCTTCATAAGCCTTGTAAACATAACGATCGGGATCCTGCAAACTTTTCGGAACCGCAACTTCTCCGAGTCCCGACGGATAATAATTTTCCATATAACAGTAAATTATAACTCCTTCTGTAAAAGAATCGTAGATAACATGAGTTTCTCTTCCGTCGAGAAAAGTCTGCAAATCCACGGGCGAAGGTCCTTCCAATTCTTTTACAGCCCGCTCTCCATACTTTATTCCCTGGGATCTCGTGATGCACCCCTCTACATAGAAATATTCGATCCTATGATTGCACCTATTCTCCCACACGAACCGGCTGACATAGGACGAATAGGTTTTATCGTCGCTGTCATTGCAACTTACAAGAGAGCACAGCACGACGCAAATCATCCACAAATAAAGAATCTTTCTCATAATTTAAATTCAGGCTGATTTGACTTCATTATAAAAGTAATAGATAATATTCGAAAATACAACTTCGTTTCTTGAATCTTTTAAGAAAATTCCCGGAAATCGAATCCGACTTCCGGGAAGAATCAAATGCCTGATATTCCTAAAAATTAAATTTCCCCAAGCGTAATATGCACCGCACCCCGGGCTTTCGCCGCCTCGTAATCGGCATTGGTGAAAGTATAAACCCAAACCAAAGCCAGACTACCGTTTTTCTCCTTATTTACCAAAGTATAGCGCTGCACGTCCTGCAAACCCTTTGGCACAGCGGAATTACCCGACCCCGACGGGTCGTAGTTTTCCATATATGCATACGTTTCGCCATCGACGACAAACTGCTCATACCACAGCCCCATCTTTCGGTCCTCAATATAGTCCGACAAACCTTCCGGTGAGCCGGACACCCGCACGGAAACATACTTTCCACGATTAATCCCGTCATGCCACCGATACCCTCCTTCTACATAAAAGAAATCGATTCGATAATCGCTCTCATTTTTCCATTCGATCCAATATTCATCGACCGGTTCGACCTGCTTCTCGTCGTCGCCACAACCGCTCGAAAAGATCAATGCCGAAAGCGCCGCAACGCAACAGATAAATTTTTTCATAAACCTTAAATTAAAATTCGAAGAAGATACCCACAACAAACAGTTACGAAGAATACAAAATATTCGGGAATAAATCCTCCCGAATCCTCTAAAAAAGATTTGCGTTGAAAAACAGATGTTTTTCAACGCAAATCAAAATCGATATAAAATCCACTCTATACCTATAAGAGTTCCCCTACTTAAATTCCACCAGCGAATGTCCTGTCATGGCTTCGGGCTTTTCGAGCCCCATCAGGTCGAGGACCGTAGGCGCTACGTCGGCCAGGATACCGTCGCGGACCGTTTTCACGCGGTCGGAAACCACGACGATCGGCACCGGATTGAGCGAATGGGCCGTATTGGGCGTGCCGTCGGCATTGACCGCATTGTCGGCGTTGCCGTGATCGGCGATCTGCACGACCTCGTACCCGTTGCGAAGGGCCGCCTCGACGACTTTGGCCACGCACGCATCGACAGCCTTCACCGCTTTCTCGATCGCCTCATAAACTCCCGTATGCCCCACCATATCGCCGTTGGCGAAATTCAGGCAGATGAAATCGTATTTCTGCCTGTCGAGTGCCCCGACCAGCTTGTCGGCCACCTCGTAAGCGCTCATCTCGGGCTGAAGGTCGTAAGTCGCCACCTTCGGAGAAGCGACCAGAATGCGGTCCTCGCCCTCGAACTCCTCCTCGCGGCCTCCGTTCAGGAAGAAGGTCACATGAGCGTATTTCTCCGTTTCGGCGATACGGAGCTGCGAAAGCCCCTGCCGGGCGACATACTCGCCAATCGTGTCGGCCACGTTCTCCTTGTCGAACAGGATATGCAGCCCCTCGAACTTGGCGTCATAGGGGGTCATGCAGCAATAGTAGAGCGGCAGCGTGTGCATGCCCTGCTGCGGCATATCCTCCTGTGTGAGTACGATGGTCAGCTCCTTGGCCCGGTCGTTCCGGTAGTTGAAGAAGATCACCACGTCGTTCGGCCGGATCATACCGATCGGATTGCCGTCCTCGTCGATCCGCACGACGGGCTTCACGAACTCGTCGGTCACCCCTTCGTCGTACGACTTCTGCATCGCCAGCGCCATATCGGACGAATGTTCGCCCTTGCCCTCGACCAACAGGTCGTAGGCCACCTTCACACGCTCCCAACGCTTGTCGCGGTCCATCGCGTAATAACGGCCTACGATCGAGGCCACGACGCCCGTCGATCGTTCCCGCATGTGCTTTTCCAGCCGTTCGATGAATCCCTTGCCGCTGTACGGATCGGTATCGCGGCCGTCCATAAAGCAATGCACGTAGGTACGTTCGATACCGTATTTATCGGCGATGTCCGTCAATTTGAGCAGGTGATCCAGCGACGAGTGCACCCCGCCGTCCGAAACCAATCCCATCAGGTGCACGCTCACCCCGTTCGATTTGGCGTATTCGAACGCCTTCACGATTTCGGGATTCTTCAGAATCGAATCGTCGCGGCAGGCCCGGTTGATCTTCACCAAATCCTGATAGACCACCCGCCCCGCACCGATATTGAGGTGCCCCACCTCCGAATTGCCCATCTGCCCATCGGGCAGGCCGACGTTTTCGCCGTCCGTACGCAACTGCGCATGAGGGTATTTACGGGTCATTTCCGAAATATAGGCAGGATGCACCTGTGCGATGACATCCCCCTTCTGTCCGTCGCCGATGCCCCAACCGTCGAGGATCATCAGCAATACTTTGCGATTACTCATCCGAAACATTACTTTACTTGTTCCACAATCAGTTCTACGGCCTTGTCGATAGCCGCCTGGATGCCATCGGGGTTCTTACCGCCCGCCGTCGCCAGGAAAGGCTGTCCGCCGCCGCCGCCGTTGATGGCTTTGGCCGCCTCGCGCACCACGACACCGGCATTGACTCCCTGCGCCACGATATCGTCGCCCAAAGCGACGGTGAGCGTCGGCTTGCCGTCATTGATCGATCCGATCACCAGTACGATATTCTTCGAACGCGAACGCACGGCGAAAGCGAGGTCCTTGATGAAATCCGGCCGGCGATCGGTCTGCGTAGCCATCAGCCGCATCCCGCCACGCTCGGGCGTAGAATCGACGATCTTCGCGGCCCACTCGGCCACCTGTTCGCGGCGGATGGCCTCCATCTCGTGCTTCAAAGCCTCGTTGCTTTCCATGATCTTCTTGATCGACTGAAGAATCTGCGGGTTATTGAGATAATCGGCCACGTTGCGCATCGTATCTTCGGCCGCATAGATCACCTCCTCGGCCTTCGCCCCCGTCGTGGCCTCGATACGTCGTACACCGGCGGAAATGGCGCTTTCGTTCAGGATCTTGAAGAACCCGATATTACCCGTAGCGCTCACGTGAGTACCGCCGCACAACTCGACCGAGGTGCCGAAGCGCACCATACGCACCCGGTCGCCGTATTTCTCGCCGAAGAGCATCATCGCCCCGGCCGCTGCAGCCTCTTCCTTGGTGGCATCGCGTTTCTCCTCGAGGGGATAGTTCGCGCGAATGGCACGATTGACCAGTTGCTCGACCCGGCGCAGCTCCTCGTGCGTCACCTTCTGGAAGTGCGAAAAGTCGAAGCGCAGGTATTCGGGCGTCACGAGCGAACCTTTCTGCTCGACGTGCGTACCGAGCACCTTGCGCAGCGCTTCATGCATCAGATGGGTCGCCGTATGGTTGTTGGCAGCCGCCTGACGTTTCTCCGGATCCACGACGGCCATGAAGGTCGCCTCGGGATTTTCGGGCAGTTGGGTAACGATATGGATAATCAGGCCGTTCTCCTTCTCGGTAGCCACGACCGGGATCCGTTCGTTGGCGGTTTCGATATAGCCGATATCGCCGATCTGACCGCCGGAATTGCCGTAGAACGGAGTGCGGTCGAACACCAACTGGTAGGAAACGCGTCCTTTGGAGGACACACGGCGGTAGCGGGCGATCTTCACCTCGGCGCTCAGCGTGTCGTAACCGATGAACTCGCTCTGCTTGATATGGATCAGCTCCTTCCAGTCGTCGGTATCGACCGCAGCAGCGTTGCGCGAACGCTCCTTCTGCGCCTGCAGCTCCTTCTCGAAGGCCTCCAGATCCACCTCGATCCCCTGTTCGCGGGCGATCAGCTCCGTCAGGTCGATCGGGAATCCGTAGGTATCGTACAACAGGAAAGCGTCCTTGCCGGAAATGCGTTCGCCGCCGCTCTTGCGAACCTCGGCCATCACGCCGTCCAACAGGTTGATGCCCGTAGCGAGCGTACGCAGGAAGGAGCTTTCCTCCTCCTCGATCACCTTCTCGATCAGCGTCTGCTGGGCCTTAAGCTCGGGGAACTGCCCGCCCATCTGATCGACCAGACCGGCCACCAGACGGCAGATGAAGGGCTCGTTGAAGCCCAGGTAGGTATAGCCGTAGCGGACGGCGCGGCGCAGAATGCGGCGGATCACGTAGCCCGCCTTCACGTTCGAAGGAAGCTGTCCGTCGGCGATCGAGAACGAAATGGCACGCAGGTGGTCGGCGACCACGCGCATAGCCACGTCGCACTTCTCATCCGCACCGTACGTTTTGCCAGACATGGCGGCGATGCGCTGGATCGTAGGTTGGAACACGTCGGTATCGTAATTCGACTTTTTCCCTTGCAGAATCATGCAGAGGCGTTCGAAACCCATGCCCGTATCGATACAGTTGGCCGCCAGGGGTTCGAGCGAACCGTTCGCCTTGCGGTTGAACTGCATGAAGACCAGGTTCCAGATCTCGATCACCAGCGGGCTGCCCTGATTGACCATCTCGCGGCCCGGCACGGCGGCAATCTCCGACTCGTCGCGCAGGTCGTAGTGGATCTCGCTGCAAGGTCCGCAAGGGCCTACGTCGCCCATCTCCCAGAAGTTGTCGTGCTTGTTGCCGCGGATGATGTGATCCGCAGGCAGGTATTGCAGCCAGATGTCGTAGGCCTCCTGGTCGAACGGCACCCCGTCTTCGGGACTTCCCTCGAACACGGTAGCGTACATGCGGCTCTTGTCCAGTCCGTACACCCCGGTCAGCAGCTCCCAGGCCCAGCCGATCGCCTCCTTCTTGAAATAGTCGCCGAACGACCAGTTGCCCAGCATCTCGAACATCGTGTGATGGTAGGTGTCATGGCCGACCTCCTCCAGGTCGTTGTGCTTGCCCGACACGCGCAGGCACTTCTGCGTATCGGCGGCCCGGGGATAGGGACGGGGAATATTCCCGAGGAAAATGTCCTTGAACTGGTTCATACCCGCGTTGGTGAACATCAACGTCGGGTCGTTTTTCACCACCATCGGTGCCGACGGTACGATCACATGGTCCTTCCCTGCGAAGAAATCGAGGAAAGCCTGACGAATTTTGTTGGATTCCATATACTGTGTTTTCAATTCTTTGCGTTGTTCATAAGACACACTCCGCAGATTCCGGCTGCCTGTGCTCAGGCTGTCATCCGCTCGAATCCGCGAAACTTAAAGAAGTTACAAGATTGCAAAATTACATATTTTACCTTAATTTTGCATCACTTCCAAGGAGTTTTTCAGATCATGGCACGAAAAAAGCAGACGTTCGATCCCCACGCCCTGACCCGTGAGGTGGTTTCGGCCACTCATGAGGTGGTCACGGTCCCGTTCCGCCTGCGCACCTACCGTGTCATTCGCAAAATCCTCATCATCTTCATCGCAGTATCGATCGTCAATGTCGTCTTCGCAAATGTCTTCTACACGCCGAAAATGTACCGCATCCTGCGCGAAAATTCGGAGCTGGTCTTCAAATACCGGCTCCTTCAGGACAAGATCCGCGCGGAGCAGCGTAAACTGGACGAAATACACCACCGCGACAACTTCGTTTACCGGGCTTTGTTCTCGGCCGACACCCTGAATATCGGAGGGATCTACACCCCCTATCCGGCGTCCAAATACGCGGCTCTGGCGGGCGACGAATACGCCCCGCTGATGATCGGCACGTGGCAGCAGCTCGACGCTTTCGGCCGCCAGCTCTACCGTACCTCCGTTTCGTTCGACGAGTTGCAAATCCTAGCCAAGAACAAGGAGAACATGTCCACGGCAATCCCGGCCATCTGGCCCATCGACCGTCAGGCCCTGCGCAGGGGTATCGAGCCGTTCGGCTACCGCAACCACCCGATCTACCACCGACGCATCCTGCACAAAGGCATCGACCTGGCGGCCAACATCGGCAACAACGTCTATGCCACGGGCGACGCGACGGTACAGTCCACCGACCTGGGACAGCCCCGCAGAGGATACGGCAAGCAGATCCTCCTGAACCACCAGTACGGCTACCAGACCCGCTACGCACACCTGAGCCAGATCTTCGTCAAACCCGGCGAGAAGGTCGTGCGCGGACAACTGATCGGCAAGGTCGGCAACACGGGCGGCGTGACCGGCCCCCACCTGCATTACGAGGTGATTCACATGGGACAGGTCGTCAATCCGATCAACTATTTCAACCGCAATATGACCAACGAGGAGTACGAGCGCCTGATGGAACAGATGCAGGAGCTCAACCTCGACACCTTCGACGAATAACATGGCAAGAACCCGCAGACCGATCAAATACGCCACACCGCGCACGCCCAAACAGAAGGCGATCCGCATCACGTTTCACGTGCTGGTGTGGTTCGGCGCAGCCATCCTCTACTACGTCGGGTTTTCGCTCTTCTTCGACACGCCCGTCGAATACGAGCTCAAGCACTCCACCGATCAGTTGAGGGACGAATACACCCGGCTCGAAGCCCGCTACGACTCGCTGCGCACAGTGATGGAAAATGTTTCCGAGCGCGACCGCAACGTCTTCAACATCCTCTTCGAATCCGATCCTTACGATTTCGACACCGAATACGAAACCAAGCGGCTCGCAACGTACGAAAGCCTGCTGGACAAATCCGACCGTCAGATCATCCTGGAACTCAAAGAGAAGGTCAGACAATCCGAAGCGACGCTGACCAAGCTCAACGAATCGTACCTCGAACTGCAACGTCTGCTGGATACGGTCGGCGACGGCCGCAACCGGATTCCGGCCATACAGCCCGTTATCAACCAGCAGCTCACGCTGCTCACCGCCTCCTACGGCATGCGCATCCACCCCTTCTACCGCACCCTGCAATCCCATCAGGGCGTCGATTACACGGTGCCCGAAGGTTCGCGCGTCTTCGCCACGGCGGACGGCCGCGTGAAGGAGATCGCCACGCGCTCTACGGCGGGCCGCACCATCGTCATCGATCACGGCAACGGTTACGAAACCTCGTACAGTCACCTGCTGGCGGTCAATGTCCGCCGCGGGCAGGAGGTCCGTCGCGGCGACATCATCGGACTTTCGGGCAACACGGGACTTTCGATCGCACCCCACCTGCATTACGAGGTGCGGCACAACGGCATGCGCGTCGATCCGATCCACTACTTCTTCATGGAACTCTCACCCGTCGAGTACCAGCGGATCATCCGCATCGCCCAGTCGGGCATGCAGTCCTTCGACTAATTTTTCGAATCGCGAATGAAAAAAGAAACGGCTATCTATCCCAGCCACCGCAAATTGCTGGGCACAACGCTCGCCGCAGCGATCATGACGACCCTCTCCTGCCTGCTCGTCATCGTACAGCCGCATGGAAAGGTCGGGCTGGTCATCGGTATCGTGGGAGCGGTCTTCTTCGGAGGATGTATCTGCATCTTGTTCATCGTGCTGCTGAAAAATTTCTTCCGAAACAGGCCGACTCTGTTGCTGACTCCGGACAGTCTGCGGATTTACGTACCGGCAAAAGGGATATACATCACGATCGAGTGGCAGCGCATTGCGGATTTCAGCGTATTCCGAACCTACGGGCAGAAATTCATCCGGATCGAACTCCACGATCCCGACCGGGCGATCGACGAGGAAAAAAACCGGATTGCCAAAGGGCTTATGCGCTGGCAAATGAAATACTTTGGATCCCCCTACGCAATCACGGCTTCAACAGTCGATATCGGCACGGCGGAACTCGAAAAAATCCTGCGGGAGTATTTACAGGCATCCCGCGAAAAATCCGCTGCGAACTGACCGACCCTCCCGCAAAAGCGGTTCTCCGAGCCGATCCCGCATATCGTCGGAAATACGCTCGCACCGTCCGTCAATGAATCGGATCAAGATATGAGACGCTCTATGGCCGGTATTTACAGGCTGCAGACTGATTTTCCGAACGTGATTATACACTTTCATATACACCTCTTCGGGAGCGCAGTAGCCCAAGCTCCCTCCGAAGAGGGGATTCTGGAGCAGAATTATGAACGCGGCCACCAGCCGCGAAAAGCGATCGTCGGACAAGGGGCAGATTGAAAATGTAATTGCCCTTCCGAAAAGACGACACGGAGAAAATCGCTGCGGCACGCTCGCGTCAGCGTTTGCAGATCTCGCGGAAATCGCAATAGCGGCAGGTGTGCTCGGCATCCTCGCACTGACGGAACGGAATCGCCGGATCGAACATCTCGGCAAGGGTTTCGCGCAACAGCCGTTCGAAAGGCTCGCGGTATTCGGAATAGCGTACGCCCGTGCGCCCCAACTCCCGATCGACGAGCCGGGACGAATAGTCGTCCCGGTGCATGGCCCGCACGTAATAGAGCGTCGGCTCGGCATCCACCCCCCGCGAATGGAAAAGCATCATCGAATAGAGCAACGTCTGTAAAATATTGGATTGACGCTGTTTGGCCTCTCCACGAAAGAGCGCTTCGACCCCCTGGAAATCGAGGTGCGGTTCGCCGGTCTTATAGTCCACGACCCGCAGCGTACCGTCCGGCAGGCGGTCGATCCGGTCGGCCAGGCCCCCGAAGACCACACGCAGGGATTTTCCGGCGCTTTCGAACGCAAACTCCTGCCCGATCCGCTCCTCGAGTCCTTCGACCGTAAAATCGTCATGCGCGGCGTCGTAAGGCAATACGCCGCCCCGAATATAGCGGATTACAATATCTTTGACCAACAACAGATTACCGCTATAATCCTCAACCGTCGCTTCAACATCCTGCAAATAGTTTTCATTGATGGCCGCAACTACCGCCTTCTCCACTTCGGACGAACGGGTCAGCGCACGCAACGCCTCTCCGTAGCCGGTCTTCCCGACAAAGGGAGCATAGAGCCGCTGCAAAGCCGCATGGAGAATCGTACCGAACATCGGTGCATCGACCTCCTCCGAAATCTCGTCGTCTGGCTCCAACCGGGCCACGGAGTGAAAATAGAAGCGCAGGGGACAAGCCACATACCGAAAAAAAGCCGTAGGCGACAGCCGCACGGGATCGTCCGGCGCGAGGAAGCGGGCCAACTTTTCGGCGGTTTCCCCTTGCTTGGGGACCTCGATCGGCAGGGTTTCCATCCGATTGACATCGATACCGACCTCCCGGCGGAGGATCTCGAAGGGAGTTTCGTACTCCAGTTGATAGATGTAACGGCTCTGTTCGCCGGTGGTCTTGTCATCGGCATGAGCGCAATAGAGCATCCGCACGTTCTCGGCCCGTTGCAGCAAACGATAAAAATAGTAGGCGTAAACCCCCTCGTGATGCTCCGGCGTAGGCAAGGCATAGGCCGCCCGCAGGTTGTAGGGAATGAACGAAGTACCGGTCACGACGCTGCCGGGAAAGTTGTCGTCGTTCATCGAGAGCAAAATGACGTTGCGGAAATCGAGGTTGCGGGTTTCGAGGATACCCATGACCTGAATTCCCTCCAAAGGCTCTCCCTCGTAAGGAATACGCAGGGTTTGCAGATGTCGGCGAAGAAGTGAAGTATAGATCGATATAGATAATTCTATTTCACAATTATTCAGTGAATTGCGAAGTTTTATCACCTCTTCGGAAATGACGTTCAGGAACTCTACGCGGCGGCGTGCCTCCGTATCTTCGTAAGGCATCCGGGCAATCTGCGCGATCACCGCCAGCAGGTAGTCCGAAAATCCGCGCCACCCCTCGACGCTCCGGAACAGCGTAGCAAGCAACGGCGTGCAGGCCAGCCACTCCGCCGCGACCGTGATACGCCGGTTTCGGACGATCTCCTCCTGCATACGGACGATCCGGGAGGGGTCGCTTTCGAGGATATAAGGGTGCGACAGAAGTCCCAGCACGTCGGCGTGGTAAAAAAGCGGTTTGCCCTCCTTCTGCCGGGCATGGTTTTGCAGTTCGATCAATCGTTCAACAAACGAATAGGAAAGGCTCTGTTTCAGTGGATAACCCATCGTCACATTCACCTTTCCAATCTCCGCAGGCAGAGCATGCAGCAAGGGCAGCAGCAGGTTTTCATCCGTGAGCACGACGGCAGTCTCCTTCCCCAGCGGCCCCTGTTCGGCAGCCAGTTCCCGCAGGATCGAAGCCACGTACTTGCATTGCACGGCGTTCGATACCGTGGAAATCGCTTCGATTCGCTTCGGCGACCGGAAATGATCGTGCGAAAGTTCGCGCCGGGCGGGAAACAGGATCCGGTTCTCGCGCAGGAACATACCGGCCTCCTGGTCGGCATTGTCCGTATAATAAGTATCGTAATCCCAGTAGAAATCGGTTTCGGCAGCCGTGGAGAGAAACTTGAAAAGCCGTTTCTCGCACTCCGAGAGCGCGTTGAAGCCCGCCACGACGAACCGCCGGGACTCCGGGAATGCGAAACCGCCGGCCTTGATCCGCTCGGCGGCCGCCCGGTGTACCATCCCCGTATAGGCCATCCCCAGCGACCGGAGCCGCTCGCGGAAAGTCCGATAGACCGGGCCCAGCGTCTGCCAAACGGCCAGGAAGCGGCGTTTCTCCTCGGAAAGGGAGGTTTCGTCCGTGAAATTGGCCCAGAAAGCGATGATTTTCAACTGGACGGGGCTCAAATACGAAACGTCGGCCTCCAACTCCTTGATGTCGGCCAGGTTGCGGAAAAGCATATCGGCGTCGATCAGGTACTTGTCGATCGTATCGAAATCCGTGAGGAGCATCTCCCCCCAGAAATAGAACTTGTCGAAGGATTCGGGATGAAATTCCGAATAGACTTTATACAGTTCGGTCACCAGACGCACCCGGTCGCCGATGCGGAGACCCGAAATCTCGCTCATCAACTCGTCGATAGTCGTCCAGCGGGGCTGCCACAAAGGACGTTCGGCGATGCCGGACAAGGCGTCGATAAAGAAAAGCCGCGCACGTCGGGAAGGAAACAGAACAGAAAGGGACGAAATATCGTCCCCGTATCTGTCGTATAAATCGGCAGCGACCTCCTGCAGGAATCCCGGCATGGCGAGTGCGCTATTTGAAGGTGATCTCGCCCCCGATCAAGGAGTTCGAAGTGTGCAGCAACTCGGGCTCTCCGATGCAGGTGATCCGGCCCTTCGTACCGACCGACGCCTCGAGGCGCTCCGGAGCGGTGATGGTCACGTCGGCCTTGGAGGTGGAATTGACACGCACGGACATCACTTCGACAGCGGCAGCGTCCACCTGGGCCGTGGAAACATTCAGATCCCAGTAGCGGACCTTGCCCGTCAGGACCACGACGCTCTTGCCCGTAACATCCATCTGAAGATCTTTCACATCGAGCGCTGCGCTGACGACCGCCCCGTTGGAAAACCAGCACCGGGCCTGCGGAAAGTCGATCGGCTCTCCGAACGTGGCATTCGCCCCCGAAATACGGATCTCCTTCAGGTTGTTGTAATAAACCGTCACCTCGGTTTCGGAACGTTCGCGGGTGCCGATGCGCTCGGAGATCACGAGCATCTTATTCTTGTTCACCTCCGCCGTGAAGCGGCTGTCGTAAACGCCTTTGGTGTTGAAAACGATCTTGGGAGCCTGATCCATAGGCACCCGCTCGAACCGGATCCGAAACAGTCCCTCGACGATCACACCGTTGAAGGAAGGAAGCCACTCCATTTTCTCGCCGCTCGCCGCCGCGATTTCGGGAGCCAACTCCCCCCGATCGATCAGATCATTCTGGGCCGAAGCCGTAAATCCCAGCGTCAGGAGCGCCAGGCTCAATATCCATCTTTTCATAGTTTTTTCTGTTTTTTGCTTTTTCGTAACGCCAAGATACGATATTTTTTTGAATTTCTCCGTCCGTTTCCCTTTTTATCGCTACCTTTACCAAAAGAACGTCGGTTTAGCCGGCAGGCATCCGGCTCCGGCAGCCTTCATCCGCCACCGGCATCGATGCGGCCGGAAAAATACCCGGGCAGCAGCGGACCTGCCGCAAAGCGGGATTCCTCCGGCCGTCTTCATCCGACATTTTGAAGCGATAACCAAGTGAGAGCGAGAATACTGAACGCCAGCGCCGGGTCGGGCAAGACCTACCAGTTGGCATACAAATACGTGCGGGACGTGGTCGAACAACCCACGCTGTACCGTCACATCCTGGCCGTCACGTTCACCAACAAGGCCACCGAGGAGATGAGATCCCGAATCCTGTCGGAGATACACACGCTGGCCTCGGGCGGCAAGAGCGGCTACCTGGCCAGCCTGTGTGCGGAGCTGTCGCTCGACGAACGGACCGTCCGCACCCGGGCCCGGGAAGCCCGGACCCGCATCCTGCACGACTATTCGCGGTTCACGATCCTCACCATCGATACCTTTTTCCAGCGCATTCTGCGGGCTTTCATCCAGGAGTTGGGACTCGATCTGAACTACAACGTCGAAATCGAAACCGCCTCGGTGCTCTCCAAAAGCGCGGATGCGCTGGTCGAACAGATCCGCATCGACGAAGAACTGCAACGGTGGCTCACGGCCTTCGTGCAGGAGCGCATCGAAGACGGCAAACGCTGGGACGTACGCGAAGGCATCCTCGCCCTGGGCAACGAAATATTCAAGGAAAGCAACCGCGAAACCCTCTCGGCGGAGCGTTCCAAAGCCGAACTGAACCGGATCGTCGGCAAGGCGACGGGGAGGGCCAAAGCCGGGAAAAAGGAGTTTCAGGAATTGGGCGTTCGGGCCATGAACCTCATGAATACCGCTGGCGTCACGACGGCCGACTTCACCGGCAAGAGCCGCAGCTTCGCGGGCTACTTCGCGGCCGCAGCCGCCGGAGAGATCAAAGCACCCACAGCTACCGTGCGCAAGATGAGCGCGACGACGGAAGGCTGGTGCGCCAAGGACTCGCCGGCCCTGCCGCTGGTCGCGGAGCTTCAGCCGCTGCTGGCCGAACTGTGCGCCCGTTACGACCGCAGCATCCGCTTCTGGAACACCACCGACCTGCTGCGCGAGAACTACCGCAGCTTCGCCCTGCTGCAGGACCTTTACGGCAAAGTACGGCAGATGTGCAGCGACGAGAACGTGATGATGCTCTCCGAGACCAAGAACATCCTCTCGGAGTTCATCCGCCACAACGACGCCCCGTTCATCTACGAAAAAGTCGGCAACCGCTACGACCGGTTCATGATCGACGAATTTCAGGACACCTCGACCCGGGAGTGGGAAAACTTCCTGCCCCTGCTGGGCAACGCCATGGCACAGTCGGAACAGACCTCGGTGCTGATCGTGGGCGACATCAAACAGTCGATCTACCGCTGGCGGGGCGGCGACTGGGAGATCCTGCACCGCCGGGCGGCACGGGAGCTGGGAGAAGCGAGCACCGAAACGATACACCTGAAGGAGAATTTCCGGAGCTTGCCGCTGGTGGTGGAGTTCAACAACCGGATGATCGGCAAGGTGGTCGAAAGCGACAACACGGCACTGAACCAACTGCTCGCCCAGGCTCCGCCGCACGCCCTGGGGGGAAAGGCCCGGGAAGAGCTGCGCGACACCCTGCAGGAGGCCTATCGCGAACACGCGCAGAGCGCCCGCAAGAAAGGGCTGCATCCCGGCTACGTCAATATCACCCATTACGCTGGCGAGCCGCCCCTCATCGAACGCATCAAAGCTCTCGTGAACAAGGGGTTCCGCCCAAAAGATATGATGATTCTGGTGCGCAGCGGCACGGACGGCACCAAAGTCGCCTCGGCACTGCTCGACTTCAAGCGCCGGAACACGGATCCCCGCTACCGGTTCGACGTGATGACGCAGGAGGCGCTCATCGTCGGCACGGCACCGATCAGTTCGTTCGTCATCGCCTGCCTGAAGCTGGCCATGAATCCTGCGGATTCGCTGAGCCGGGCCATTTACAACCATTTCTCCGCCAAACCCTCCTTCGATGCGGAACTCACGGAAGAGGAGGTCGTCTTTCTCAAATCGCTGCGGCTGTTCCCGCCCGAAGAGGCGTTCGAACGGATCGTCATGCGGTACGACCTTCAGGAGCGACGGGAGGAGATCGCCTACCTGCAAGCCGTGCACGAACAGATCATCAACTTCTGCGCGGGCCGCGTAGCCGACATTCCCCTCTTCCTCAAATGGTGGGACGAACAGGGAAGCGGCCGCTCGCTGAGCGTCGAACAGGGCGAAACGACCATCGAAATCACCACGATACACAAGGCCAAGGGATTGGAAAAAAAGGTGGTGCTGATCCCCTACTGCAACTGGACGCTCAATCCCAAATCGAGCGGACTCTCGGCGAACATCGTCTGGGCCGAAGGCACGGACGGGGAGCTGGAGGAAATCGGCCGATTCCCGGTGCGGTATAAAACCAGCATGGGCGAATCGCTCTTCTCGGCCGACTATTACCGGGAAATGATCTACGCGCACGTGGACAACATCAACCTGCTGTACGTAGCCCTGACACGGGCCGTGGAGTCGCTGCACATCTTCATCCCGCAGAAGGGAGCCAAGGGACCGAACGTCGGACAGTTGATCCTGCAAAACATCGCCCCGGAGGACGGCACGGTCCGGCTGGACGGGCTGGAGGGCAGCTGCTCCCGGGACGAAGCCGCCGAAACCTACGAATTCGGCGAATTCGCCGGACCGGAGCCGGATACGCACCGGAAAGCGAAAGCCGCGCACGTCCTGCTCGGGGACTACCCCACGTCGGAGCCGCAGTTGCAACTGCGGCTGCCGACAGAACGCTACTACGAGGAAGAGGGTCGGGCCGAACTCACCCCGCGCGACTTCGGCATCCTGATGCACCGGGTCTTCGAAAACGCCGCGACAACGGATGAGATCTACATGGCCATCGAAGCGATGACCCAGGACGGCGTACTCGATGAAAAAGAGGCCCCCCGCCTGCGGGAGCTGGTCGAAAAGGCCCTCGCGGATCCGGTGACGGCGGAGTGGTTCGGCGGCAGGTGGCAGGTGGTGCGCAACGAGAACGAAATCATCCTGCCGGGCAGCGGAACGACGCGGCGCCCCGACCGCGTGATGACCGACGGCGAGCGGGCCGTAGTGGTGGATTACAAGTTCGGCGACCGGGAAACCGCACGCCACCGCAAACAGATCCGCGAGTACCTGCGCCTGCTGCGGCAGATGGGTTACACCCGGACGGAAGGCTATCTCTGGTATGTACGTCTGGGACGCACGGAGCGGGTGGAGGAGAAGGAGGATTGAAAAACGGGGAGAACAGAAGCGAATACCGAAAAAACAGGGACAAACGGCGAATTTTTCGAACAGATAATCGTATATTTGATACGTTTTTGGGACGCATCCCGCAACGGAAAGAGCGAGCGTCCCCGACTTATACAAAAAATGCAGGCCGGCTCTTGCGAACGACAATCGCAGACCGGTCCCGAAAAACAGCTTCATGAGATCAATCCTGCTGGACATCATCCCCCGCCGATTCCGCCGCCGGAGCTACCTGGTTTCCGGCACGATCTTCCTGCGGGCCCTGCTCAACTTCGCAGGACTGGCTCTGCTGATTCCGGTACTGCTGCTGATCCTCGACAGCGAGAGCATGCACACGAACCCCTGGCTCGAACGGCTGTACCAAGCGGGCGGATTCGAATCGGACCGGGCGTTCGCCCTGACCGTATGCGGATGTATCGTCGCACTGATCGCATTCAAAAACCTGCTGAACCTCTTCCTGCTGCGCTACGAACGGCGGTATATTTACGACCTCTACCGGTGTATGTCGCGGCGGCTCTATATCGAATATCACGACCGGGGGCTGGGATTCATCAAAAACACCAATTCGGCACTGCTCTCGCGGAACGTCAATTTCGTCTGTCTGGCGTTCGTTACGGGGATCCTCGTACCGCTCGCGTCGATCACGAGCGAGAGCATGCTGCTCGCACTGCTGTTCACGGCGCTGCTGTTCTACAACCCCACAGTCGCGGGACTGGTCCTGCTGGTATTCATTCCGACCGTCTGGTTCTACTACAGCGCCGTGCGCAAACGGCTCCACCGTTACGGCGTACAGGAGAACGAAGCCCAGCGCGAGAAGGCCCGCACGGTCGTCGAGACCTTCCGGGGATATGCCGACCTGGAGATCAACGATGCCTTTCCTTCGATGCTGCGCCGCTTCGACCGGGCGATGGACAAGATCGTTACGATTCAGTCCAGAAATATGACCGTCAATGCCTTGCCTTCGATCTTCATGGAGGTAGGACTGGCGATCGGCATGGCGCTGTTCGTGGCGGTCAGCCTCGGTACGCCGGGCGATGAAGCCCGGGTCCTCTTCGGCGTATTCGCCGTCGCCGGGTTGCGGCTGATGCCTTCGGTACGCAACATGATGTCCGGATGGTCGGCACTCAAATACAACCGCTACACCATCGATATCCTGCGGGACATCGACCTGAACGACGAAAAGCCGGAACCGTCAGCCGCACAGCCTCCGCTGCCCTTCGAACGTGAAATCGCCGTGCGCGACCTCTCGTTCCGCTTCGACGACGAGCGCGGCGACAAAGAGGTGCTGCACGGGCTGACACTCACGATCCGCAAGGGAGAACACGTCGGTATCCGAGGCGCATCGGGGGCCGGAAAAACGACCCTGTTCAACCTTCTGTTGGGATTCTATACCCCCACCGGCGGTGAAATCACGATCGACGGCGAGCCCCTGACCGCCGCCAACCGCCGCCGCTGGCAAAATGCCGTCGGCTACGTTTCGCAGCACGTGTTCCTGCTGGACGGCACCCTGCTGGAAAACATCGCCCTGGGCGAAGAGGAGGAGAAAATCGACCGTCGGAGAGCCGAGGAGTCCCTGCGTGCCGCCCGGCTGGAAGACTTCGTGCAATCGCTCTCCGCAGGGATCGACACCCCGATCGGGGAGGCCGGCAACAAACTGTCGGGCGGACAACGCCAGCGCATCGGCATTGCCAGAGCTCTCTACAAACAGGCCAACATTTTATTCTTCGACGAGGCGACCTCGGCGCTCGACAGCGGGACGGAGGAGGGAATCAACCGTTCGATCGCCGAACTGTCACAACACAACAGAGATTTAACCATCGTGGTCATCGCCCATCGAGAAAGCTCGCTGGAGTACTGCGACCGCATCATCACACTCGATAACAATGGATAGAGAATATATCATCGCCGGATTCCGCATCCGGCTGGAACAGGCCGACCGGCTCTTCGTAAGACCCGGCAGCCACATGGCTCGGGCATTCGAACCGTTCGCCGCAGAAGCGGACCCGGCCGCGCCCCTGACCATGCGCCTGATTCCGGACTGCACGATAAATAAAAAATTAACAGGAGGAGAGCCGAACAGGGAACTCGACGTATTTCCGTTCGACGATGCGGAAGCCGACTGCCACTTCGAGCGTACGCCGCGAGGTTACCTGTTCCGCATGGTTCCCCGCAACGGGGATCGTCCGACGCTATTCTTCAAAGCGTTCGATTCGCCGGATGTACAGAGCGACCTGCTCGCCGACGGACGCGAACCCCATCAATCCCTGATGCGTTTCGGGCTTTGGATCATGTTCGGCATCGCCATCTCCCCCGAAGCCATTGCGATACACTCCTCGACCATCGAATGCGAAGGCCGGGCCGTCCTGTTTCTGGGAGAATCCGGCACGGGAAAAAGCACCCATACCCGGCTGTGGCAGGAGCACATTCCCGGAGCACGGCTGCTCAACGACGACAGCCCGATTATCCGGATGTACCAGGGGCAGGCGACCGCTTTCGGATCGCCCTGGAGCGGCAAGACCCCCTGTTACCGCAACATTTCGCGGCCGATTGCCGGAATCGTCCGGTTGAGCCAGGCCCCGGCCAACGAAATCACCCGACTGTCAATCTTGCGGGCCGTCGGATCGCTGCTCCCGTCCTGCCCCCCGGCATTCGCCTACGACAGCGATTTGCAGGATAGAATCTGCCGTACGCTGTCGGACATTCTCACCCAAGCCCCTGTGTGGCACTTGGCCTGCCTGCCGGACAAGGCAGCGGCCGAACTCTCCTACGCCACGGTCCTCGAAGGAAAACAGAGAGCCTGAAAACAATTGATCATGGAAAAAACCGTAGCGAACCGGATCGCCTTCGCCCAGACGAGGGACCTGCTGCTCGAAGGCCAAAACGTACGAATCTGCGTCCAGGGACAGAGCATGCTGCCCTTCTTCCGCAGCGGCAGCGTCATCACGCTGCGGCCCCTGCGCCACGAGGATCTGCGACGCGGAGCGGTGGTGATGGCCGAAACCGTACAAGGCAATTTCGTCGTACACCGCATCATTCAGGCGACACCGGAAGAGGTCACGCTGCTCGGCGATGGCAACCTTACCACGGAAACGATGCCCCCGGCCAAGGTTTATGGAGTTGTGGATTGTAGTGCCATTCACCGGGTATTGGCTCGGGTATGGCTCTGGCTGCGCCCCGTACGACGTTATCCGCTCTGGGTTCTGCGGCGGATTTGCAGAAAATAACTCCCGAATCGGATTCAAGCAAGAGTTATGCTCTCTGTTTCTTTAAGTTCTGCCCGCCCCGAATCTCGAAAATAGGATTAGAGCACAATACGGCTTGCCTTTGCGTACTCATTATGCAGTAAGTACCGATGGGGTTCCAATTGAATGTACGGCTATTTTGAATCATCGATCCGAAAGTATTTTTTATGGTAAATATAAATATTTGAATAACTGATTATGAGAAAAATAATTCTTTCTTGTTTGTTGTTGGGAATTAGCTTGACCACGTATGCTCAAACAAGCCTATTTGATTTATGGCAGGAGGCGTCGGAGCACGTCAATATTTATACTTATGGACTTAAACCTGTGAAAAAAGATCCATGTTTTCGTCCGGATTGGAAGCAGAAAAGAGGTACGAAATTGGAAATTTCTTCCCCCACAATAGGACTCTTAAAAAAGATGCTTGAAGATGTCGAATCGGAAGGGTTTCAGTTCAACCCTCAAAATGACACATTACTTTTCTATGTGAGTTTTTGTAGTTGGTGGGCTCCATGCGATCTTGTTGTTAAAACGTCGGCAGGGATATCTCATTACTACAAGCCAACAGAGAGTCGTTTAAGATTGATTTCTGTTATGCTTGCTGAAGACTTTTTTATAAGTTCTATCTTGTATTATGGCGATAACTCCGCATTTACAGATTTTTTCCGACGTTATGTCATTCTTGACTCAGATTCATATGCTGCGGATACTTTGGTTTTTCGTATTATCTTAAAAGATGGGAAAATCATGACTCCATCTGAAGTGTGGAAAATTGCCGATGTATATATGTGGGGAGGAAATTATTTTACTGAAGACGATATAATATTTTTGAAAAAATTGAGTCGTTATTACAATAAATCGGACCTGAATCGATTAGAAAATTTTTCGCGCACAATATTATTGCAGTAAATTGTTCTCTAATCTTCAGAAAAGGCATTTCCATACTCTTTTTTCGGCACCGACCGCAATCATTGACAAGCCTCCGTTCATATCGAATTCGACTACTTCACCCCATCGAGGGGGGGGGAACAGAGGAAATCCCTTCTTAGAAATTCAAGAACACCGACACCATAAAAGCAAAAAATAGCGAAGGAAATTCCTTCGCTATTTTTCGTTATAGGGTCACCGATTACGCTTCGAGCGCGAAACGCTTGTAAGCGATAACCGTAGCATCCTTGTCCGCCTTGTGGATAAACTCGGCGATCGTCTCCTTCTCACCTACCACCGGCTGGTTGAGCAGCGTATTCTCCTCGAAGAACTTGCGCATCTTACCCTCGGCGATCTTCTCCAGAATAGCCTCGGGTTTGTTGGCATTCTTCGGATCCTGCTTCATGGCCTCGACAGCGATCTTGCGCTCGTGCTCGATCACATCGGCCGGGCAATCGGCCTCAGAGATCGAAACGGGAGCCATAGCGGTTGCCTGCATGGCAACGGTATGGGCTACCTCCTCGGGAACGACCTTGTTGAAGCCGATAAGCGTACCGAGCTTCTTGTTGAAGTGTACGTACGCATGACAGTAGGGAGCTTCGATACGGGCATAGTATGCCAGCTCGATCTTCTCGCCGGTCTGACCCGATTTCTCGGTCACCATCTCCTCGACAGTGCGGCCTTCGGCATTCTTGGCTGCCAGCAGCGCATCACGGTCCGCAGCATCGGTTTTCACGGCAACGTCCAGCATCGCGTTAGCTGAAGCGGAGTACTCCGCATTCTGCGCCACGAAGTCGGTTTCGCAAGCCAGGCAGAGGATATAACCCTTCTGACCCACGATTTTCGTTACGACGACACCTTCGGTGGCCGTACGATCGGCACGCTTGGCAACGACCAGCTTACCCTTTTCACGGATGATATCCTGGGCACGCGCGAAATCACCTTCGGCTTCGGCAAGGGCCTTTTTACAGTCCATCATACCGGCACCGGTCATTTTGCGGAGCTTCATTACATCTGCAGCTTTGATTTCCATAGTCTTGGTTTTAATTTCGTTGAACTTCGTTCTGCGTTTCCGTATCCCGACCATCTCGGATCGCTCGGGCAATCTTCGCACGGGACGGAAACGTCCATAATCTCCGTGCGAATTATTCCGCTTTCTGCTCGGTCGCAGCGACAACCTCGGCAACGGTAGCCTCCTCAGCATCCACGGAAGCCTTCACGGCTTTCTTGATACGAGGTTTCGCATCCTTCTTCGCAGGAGCATCGCCCTCATGAGCCTCATTCTCCTGGGCCTCCTTCTCTTTTTCGAGCTTACGCTCCTCGAGGCCCTCGCTGATGGCACCGCACACGGCGTCGAGGATCACAGCGATCGACTTGGTCGCATCGTCATTTGCAGGGATAACGTAATCAATGTCGGTTGGATCACAACAAGTATCTACCATTGCAAATACGGGAATATTCAATCGCTTGGCCTCCTTCACGGCGTTGGACTCCTTCTGCACGTCCACGACGAACAGAGCGGCCGGCAGACGGGTCAGGTCGGCGATCGAACCGAGGTTCTTCTCGAGTTTCGCACGCTGACGCGCGATCTGCAGCTTCTCACGCTTGGAGAAATTATCGAACGTGCCGTCGTTGGTCATTTTGTCGATGGTGGACATCTTCTTGACGGCTTTACGTATGGTGGGGAAGTTTGTCAGCATACCGCCAGCCCAACGCTCCGTAACGTAAGGCATACCGATAGCTGCGATCTTTTCGGCAACGATTTCCTTGGCTTGTTTCTTGGTGGCGACGAACAGCACGCGACGACCGCTCTTGGCGATCTGCTTGAGTGCGTTTGCCGCCTCATCGAGCTTCAGCACGGTCTTGTGCAGGTCGATGATGTGGATGCCGTTCTTCTCCATGAAAATATAAGGAGCCATTTTGGGATTCCACTTACGCTTCAAGTGTCCGAAATGAGCGCCGGCTTCCAATAATGTATTAAAATCTGTACGTGACATTTTAATTCAATGGTTTAATTTTAATTCTCTTTTCTTCAACTCTCCCGGTAGTGAACTGCGGTCAATCCGGAGAGTTTTCCGCGATCAGGCAACCTGTAAGTAATAGCCGATATAATAATATATAGGTAGTCTTGCCGGTTTGTAACCTGAATCGTGCTTGCCGAAATTCGGTCGTACGATTAACGCTTGCTGAACTGGAACTTACGACGTGCTCCGGGCTGACCGGGTTTCTTACGCTCAACTTCGCGGGGATCGCGCGTCAGGAATCCGTTCTTCTTCAGAACCGGACGGAACTCGGCATCGATCTCGCACAATGCGCGTGCGATACCCAGACGAGCCGCCTCAGCCTGCCCCTTGATACCGCCACCGTCCAGATTGATGGTGATATCGTAGTTCTCTGCGGTGTTGGTAGCCAGCAGCGGCTGCTTCACCTGGAACTGAAGGATGTCGAGCGGAAAATAGACTTCCAGCGATTTGCGGTTGATCGTAATCTCCCCTTTACCCGGCTTCACGAATACGCGAGCCACAGCAGCCTTACGACGACCTACGGTATTTACAACTTCCATAATTCTTACTTAATCTCGTTTAACTTAATTGCCTTCGGGTTCTGAGCGGCGTGCGGATGCTCGGCGCCGGCATACACCTTCAGATTCTTCATAATGGCTTCGCCAAGGCGCGTTTTGGGGAGCATGCCTTTGACAGCCTTCTCGATGAGAAACGTCGGTTTCTTCGCCAGGTAATCGGCCGGCGTAGCGAAACGCTGACCTCCCGGGAAACCGGTGTGTCGTGTGTAGACCTTGTCGGTCATCTTCTTGCCTGTGAGCTTCACTTTGTCCGCGTTGATGACGATAACATAATCACCGCAATCGACGTGGGGGGTGTAGCTAGGCTTGTTCTTGCCGCGGAGGATCTTCGCAACCTGCGATGCAAGACGTCCCAATACCTCGTCGGTCGCGTCGATGACAACCCATTGCTTGTCAACCGTAGCGGCGTTCGCCGAGATAGTTTTGTAGCTTAATGAATCCACTTTGTTTACGTTTAATTAATACTTATTTATCCAACCTCCCGCACTATACGGGTGCGCAAAGATACGAAGAAAATCCGCAAAAAGCAAAACACCCGAACAAATAACGTCAATATATTCTAAAAAAGCCATTTACACTTTTTACAACAAAAAACCGCGCCCGGCTTCTTTCGTCCGAAGCCAAGCACGGTTTTTTTACGCATCCCCGGCGGTCACCGCAGAAAATCGACCAGTCGGCAGCGCACCTGCAACAAGATACCGGGCCGACGCAGAAAGCGTATCAACTACCGTAAGGTTTGAAATTCTTCTGTCCGTTATAACGTCCGATGGTCGGATCGACCAGTTTTTGCGGACGCACCTTGAACTCCACGGGCAGAACGTAAGAAACCCGCACGGGATAATCCAGACCGGACTCCTTGTCGGTCATGATGCCCGGAGTCCACTTCGGAGAATTCTCGACCACCCGCGTAACCGCTTCGGTCAGCTTCTCATGGGGCGAAGCAAGCACTTCGTCCACAGTCACGGATCCGTCGGTTTCGACGATAATCCGGACTTGCACCACTCCTTCGACCTTCTGCTCTTCCATATCGGCAGGATACTGTACGCGCGAAAGCACCCATTTCCAATACTTTTCGAACCCTTTGTTCTTAAACGACGGGGCTTTTTTCAAACGTGCGACCTGGCCATCCGCAATGACCAGTCCCTCGGCCGGAGGTGTCGAAGTCGTCGTACCCGGGGCATCGGCCGGAGTTTGAGCCATCGCGGGTAACACCAGCAACAGGCTCACGGCATAAAACAGAAATTTTTTCATAGCATCTGTCTGTTGGTTTCTACATAAACAAAAATAGTGAAAGCCGAGAGACAACGGGACCTTGTTCACGGTTTTCCGAGGCGCATCCTATCTAAGACTATGTCAAAGATAGCGAGAGGTAAGAGCAATTGTGAGAACTTGTTCTCGAAAATTGCCGAACCGAATCCTATCTTCTACAAAGATAGGAAAAGCCGGATGCAAAAGCAAATTTATTTGCATTTTCCCGAGGCGGAATTTTAAGACGACTCAAAAAGTTAGGCGACAGAAAACACTCGAATATCAATTATTTATTCGTTTCATCGCAAGAAACAGGAGCCGGACGGAACAACGCAACCGGAACCGCCCCGGTCTGATCCCGGAATCCATTACAATACCAAAAGCCGCACGATCAAATTTCAAGCATGGAATCATAGCTGTTAGCGGAGCTTTTTGGATGCGTAACGGACCAAGTCCTTTCCGAAGAAAAGGAGCAAGGAAGGGGGCGAATTATAAACGCGACCACCGACAGCGAATAAGCGACCGTCGGATTCGTGCTGCGATCGTCGAATAAGGGTTTCTTAAAAAATATAATTACCAATAGGCACACCGCAGCCGATATAGGCGTCAGCAACCTTCTTTCCCAGGAAAAAGAAGAGGACCGTCTGCAAAACGGCCCTCTTCAATCTATAGAAACCCCGGACTATCCCAGGAACGACAGCAGAATACCTGCGGCAACCGCAGAGCCGACGACACCGGCTACGTTCGGACCCATGGCGTGCATGAGCAGGAAGTTGCTCGGATTGGCCTCCTGGCCGACGGTTTGCGATACGCGGGCTGCCATAGGAACCGCAGAAACACCGGCGGAGCCGATCAGCGGGTTCATCTTCTTGCCCTCCGGGAGGAAGAGGTTCATAAACTTGGCAAGCAGCAAACCTCCGGCCGTACCGAGAGCGAACGCAAGCACACCCAGCACCAGAATACTCAAGGTCTGGACATTGATGAACGCTTCGGCGGTAGCCGTAGCACCGACGGTAATACCGAGGAAAATCACCACGATATTCATCAGCTCGTTCTGCACGGTCTTGCTCAAACGATCAACCACACCGCACTCTTTCATCAGGTTACCCAGCATAAGACAGCCGATCAGCGGAGCGGCGCTCGGCAGGAGCAGCGAGATGATTACGGCAATGATGATCGGGAAGAGGATCTTCTCGGTTTTGGAAACCGGGCGCAGCTGCGACATCTTGATTTCACGCTCTTTCTTGGTGGTCAGCAGACGCATGATGGGCGGCTGAATCACCGGCACGAGGGCCATATAAGAGTAAGCGGCCACGGCGATCGGACCCAGCAATTCGGGCGCGAGGCGGGCGGTCAGGAAGATCGCAGTCGGACCGTCGGCACCGCCGATGATACCGATACTACCGGCCTGAGCAGGAGTGAAGCCCAACGCGTAAGCCCCCAGGAAGGTCACGAAAATACCCAACTGCGCAGCAGCACCGAGCATGAAACTCTTCGGGTTGGCGATCAGCGGGCCGAAATCGGTCATGGCACCGACACCGATGAAGATCAGACACGGGTAGATACCGAGCTTCACACCCAGATAAAGATAATCGAGCAATCCGGCATCCTGAATGAAGCTTCCCCAGTGGATATGTCCGCCGGCGAACAGTTCGGAATGGAACATATTCGCTCCCGGCAGGTTGGTCAGCAGCATACCGAAAGCGATCGTGAAGAGCAGCAGCGGTTCGAACTTGTGTTTGATGGCGAGGTACAGGAGCAGGAAAGCGACGAGAATCATCGCTATATTCCCCCAGGTCGCCCCTGCGAATCCGGTCTGATTGAAAAAATCGACCAGACTGTCGGACAATGAAATGGATCCAGCTGTTAACATCATATCACTTATTCGATAACGATTAACAGATCACCTTCCATCACGGTAGCGCCCTTCTGGACGTGGATGGATTTGACAACACCGCCGCGTTCGGCATCGATGTTGTTCTCCATCTTCATCGCCTCGAGCACGAAAAGAGTTTGACGGGGAGCGACGCGGTCGCCCTCCTTCACATTGACCGAGAGGATCGTACCGGGCAGCGGAGATTTCACCTGCAAACCGGGACCGCCGGCAGCAGCCTGTGCAGCTTTGGGAGCGGAAGGCGCAGCCGTAGTCGGAGTCACCGACAGCCCTGCAGCTTTCGGAGCGGGAACGACCTGCGGTTTCTTCATCTTGCTGGCCTGCTCGCCGACGATTTCCACCTCGTAAGCGACACCATTGACGGTGACGTTGGCCATCGTCGATTCTTCGTTCACGTCCTCAATCGAAATGTCGTATTGATTTCCGTTTATTTTCAATGAATAGTCTTTCATAACTTATTTTCTGTAATCTGGCATTTGAGTTAATCCGTGAATTTTCGAGTTCCAGGGCGAGTAAGCCCGCTTGATGCTCAAAATCGTAAGCATCTCGGTTTCCCGGTCGTGACGGGCGCTGCCGAAGAGCTTCAGCGCCGTCATAATGGCGGCTACGGTCTCCTCGTCCAATTCCGTCTGCGACGGTGACTGCTTCTTGCGCTGATGCGTAAAGAAAGAACCGAAGCCCTTCATTACAAAGACCAGCAGAAGGAGCATGACAATCACCAGGCAGAACCCGACGCATGTGATCGTAAGGATACCCGACCAATCTATCTGTGTCATAATTCGTCGATTTATAAAGGAATATTAGAGTGCTTCTTGGCCGGATTCTGCAAACGTTTGGTTGCGAGCGACTGCAAAGCGCGGATAATGCGGAAACGCGTGTTGCGCGGCTCGATCACATCGTCGATATAGCCGTAGCGGGCGGCGTTGTAGGGATTGGAGAACTTGTCGCGGTACTCCTGCTCCTTCTCGGCCACGAACTTGGCCTTCTCCTCGGCGCTCTCGAAAGCGGCGAGCTCCTTGGCATGCAGCACCTCGACGGCACCGCTCGCACCCATCACAGCGATCTCGGCCGTCGGCCATGCGTAGTTGATATCACCGCGGATATGTTTCGAAGACATCACGATATAAGCGCCGCCGTATGCCTTGCGCAGCGTCACGGTGATCTTCGGAACGGTAGCCTCGCAATATGCGAACAGCAGCTTCGCACCGTGCGTAATGACACCGCCGTACTCCTGGGTCGTACCCGGCAGGAAGCCCGGAACATCCACGAGGGTCACCAGCGGAATGTTGAAGGCATCGCAGAAGCGCACGAAGCGGGCGGCCTTGCGGCTGGCGTTGATGTCGAGCACACCGGCCATGTACTTGGGCTGGTTGGCGATGATACCGACGCTCTGTCCGTTGAAGCGGGCGAAGCAGGTGATGATATTCTTTGCGAAATCGGCAGCCGACTCCAGGTATTCGCCGTTATCGACGATAGCACGAATCACCTCGGCCATATCGTAAGGCTTGTTCGGATTGTCGGGAATGATCTCGTTCAGAGAATCCTCCAGACGGTTGATCTGATCAGTGCAGACGACCATCGGCGTATCCTCCATGTTGTTCTGCGGCATATAGGAAAGCAACTGACGGATCAACTGGATGCCTTCCTCCTCGGTTTCGACGGCGAACTGAGCTACGCCCGACTTGGTCGTATGCATCGTGGCACCGCCCAACTGCTCCTGCGTCACGTCTTCGCCCGTCACGGTCTTCACGACCTTCGGACCGGTGAGGAACATATTCGAGGAACCCTTCTTCATGATGATGAAGTCGGTCAGCGCCGGAGAATAGACTGCACCGCCGGCACAGGGACCGAAGATGGCCGAAATCTGCGGAATGACACCCGAGCACATCACGTTGCGCTGGAAAATGTTGGCATAACCCGCCAGAGCGTTCACGCCCTCCTGGATGCGGGCACCGCCCGAATCGTTCAAGCCGATGCAGGGAGCGCCATTGCGCATCGCCATATCCATAATCTTGCAGATCTTGTCGGACATCGAAAGCGACAGAGAACCTGCCGTCACGGTGAAGTCCTGGGCAAAGACATAGACCAAGCGGCCTTCGATCGTACCGTAACCCGTTACCACACCGTCGCCGAACGTATGCTTCTTCTCCATACCGAAGTCGTAGCAACGATGCGTGACGAACATGTCGAACTCCTCGAAGCTACCCTCGTCGAGCAGCATCTGGATACGCTCGCGTGCGGTGTACTTACCCTTCTCGTGTTGCTTGTCGATCGCCTTCTGACCACCGCCCATACGAGCCATCTCACGGTTCTCGATGAGCTGGTTGATCTGGTTCTGAATTTCACTCATAATCGAAAATATGCTGTTAAATTATTTATTCTTGTTCTCGCAAAGCTCCGTCAGGATGCCCTGGGTGGATTTCGGATGCAGGAAAGCGATGGTCATGCCCTCGGCACCCTTGCGGGGCGTAGCGTCGATCAGACGGATGCCCTTGGCGGCTGCATCGGCCAACTGCTCCTCGATATTCTCGCAGGCGAGTGCCATGTGGTGGATACCGATGCCCTTGTTCTCGATGAACTTGGCGATGGTCGATTCGGGCGACGTAGGCTCGAGCAACTCGATCTTCGTCTGGCCCAGCTTGAAGAACGCCGTGCGGACTTTCTGGTCGGCAACCTCTTCGATCGCATAACATTTCAGACCCAGTACGTTTTCCCAATAGGGAATCGACTCATCCAGGCTTTTGACTGCAATGCCAAGATGCTCAATGTGAGATACTTTCATAATTTCAAGAGATTTAATTAAGTTGAATATCGTTGAATTTGAATTTTCGGAATCCTCAAAAAATCATACAAAAATAGATGAAATATCTGAATAAGCCAACAAAAAAACGATTTTAGTCGGAACTATTCCGACTTTCCGGCATATGCAGGGAAAAAACGGAAAAACAAAGCGGTTATCCGTGAAGGACAACCGCTTGAAATCAAGAAAACCGAAGGCCGAAACCCCGCCGCAGATTATAAAATACCGCGATGACAGCACACGTCAGCAATTCCGAGAGCGGCATGGCGAGCCAGATGCCGGAGATCCCGGCCACACGGGGCAGCAGCAGGAAAGCGGGAACCAAAAGGACGAAGCCTCGAAGCAAAGCGAACGTAGTGGCGGCTCTTACCCGTTCAAGACTCTGATAATACCCGATGACGGTCAGGTTCACGATGAAAAAGACGAAACCCGACGCAAACAACGGAAACCCTTCGATAGCGATAAGGGCAGCCGGCGTATCGGTATCGAGGAAGAACCCGACCAATATACGGGGACAGCAGACGAACAATCCCATCGCGGTCATACCGCACACAACAGCCGTTGCCAATGCGATCCGTCGTGCCTGTATCACCCGCCCCGAAGCGCCTGCCCCGAAGTTATAGCTGATGATCGGCTGTGCCGACTGCGCAATGGCGTTGCCGACCATGAACACAAAAGGAATGTAGTAGCAGGCGATGCCGAACGCTCCGACGCCGTCATCGCCCAAATAGCGCATAAACACCTGATTTCCGGTAAACATCAAGGTCGCAAGAGTCGCTTCGCCCAACAAGGCCGAGGAGCCGATACGACACTGATACCCCACATTCCGCAACGAGAGGCGCAAGCTCTTGCGGCTGCCCTTAAGCGGACAGAGGGACAACGAACGGGCCCGGCACAGCAGGTACCACAAAGCGATACCGCCGCCGACGGATACACTGATCGCGGTAGCGAACGCAGCCCCCATGACGCCCCTCCCCAGCGGGAAAATAAACAACCAGTCCAGCAACACGTTGAGCAACGCCGAGATAACACTGCACCACATCGCCAGCTTCGGCGCCCCGTCCAAACGGATAACGAAAAGTCCGACGGCCGTCCACATCTGGAAAACCAGTGCCGGAGTAAACCACAACAGATAATCCTTCACCAACGGCAGCAGATGCTCCGAAGCCCCCAGCAACACAGCCGTCCGGTCGGGGAAAAGCAGAATCGCCGAAGACAGCAGCAAGGTCACCGCCGTCACGAACACCATCGCCTGCGTGACGTTCAGGCGGGCCGCCCGGATCTTCGACTGCGACAAGTGGATCGAAGCCACCACCGAGCAGCCGATACCGATCATGAAGCCCATTCCCTGAAAGACCATCAGCAGCGGGACGTAGATATTCACGGCGGCGATGCCGTCGCTGCCGACGCCCTGCCCCACGAAAATACCGTCGGCCACCGTAACTGCCGAAATACTGAGCATACCGCACAAAGTCGGAATAAACAGACGGCGGAACAATACCGAAACCTTCAGCGAACCGAAATCAATAGCATCTCTTTCCATGCACAATCATACTAAATTCAACTACTTGCACATTTAGCACAAAACAAAAAACACCGGACAAGCGATTGGTTTTACCCAGTCATCTTATCCGGCATTATATTGCCCTCCGATGAGGATTACAAAACTTTCAATGAGATTTTTCGGTGACAAAAGTAGCGATTTAATCCGAAGCGTGCAACTATCGATCGGTTAATTGCTCCCGTATTATCACTCCCTGGTCCGCAAGTTATCGTCGGGAGTTTTCCATCGTTCCACACGACGCAGGCAGCATCCCTGCACCTGCCGACGCAATCCGGAATCGGACAGGATCGCATCGAGCGTATCGGCCAGCTCATCGAGCTCCGGACACGCGATATAACGGGCCGCATCGCCGGCAGTCAGCCGATTGCGGCGGGTATCGGAGAGCACGGCCGGAATCCCGGCATAGAGCGCTTCGACGACAGGCTGCACCCGCCCCCGTTTCCGGGGCAGGTAAACCAGGCCGTCTGCCATGCGGAAAAAAGCGCTCAACTCCTCGGGCGAGTATTCGTAAATAAAATTGGTACGCAGCGCCAGACGACGGTCGCGAGCGGTGCGAAGCAACATATCGGCATAGAACGAACGACGACCGCAAAGCACGAGGTCCGCACCGAGCCGACCGCCGGCCATCAGATCGAGCAGCATCCGCTCCTGGCCGAGCGTTTCGACCGTCATCAAGGTCAGAATATACCGCTCGGGCAACATGAACTTACGACGAATGACCTCATCCGACTCCCCGGTCGCGCAGCGCATACGCTGACGCACCTGTCCGGCCGCTTTCACAGCCGTCATCCGAAAACGTTCGTCCTCCTCGTGCGCCTTTCTGTTCTCCTCGCGGAGGCTCTCTTCCTCCATATTTCCCGTCTTACGTTGCGGTCCCCATATATTCTCCATAATATAAATCTCCTTTCCGGCAGAAAACCGGTCTTTATTTATTTTTTTTCACTATCTTCGCTAAAAATTACGATGCCTATGAAACGAGTTCTTTTACTCCTTACTGTCGTTTTTTGCACGTTGGGCGCATCCCATGCACAGAACATCGTCATCGGAGAGCGGGCCCCCGAACTCAAAAGCGTCACTTGGCTCGCATCCCGGAATCCGGCCGCAGCGGATCTTTCGTACCTCGTATTCTTCCACTCGTCGAACAAAGGCTGCACGGCTTCGCTGGACGCACTCCGGGACCTATCTAACAAATTAGGCTCCAAACTGCGCATTATCATCATAACACAGGAAGATTCCGAAAAAATCGCCCCGATTCTCACGCCCTACATCTCCGAACGAATCGGTGTGGCACTCGATCACGACAAAAAAGTATTCGGCAGTTTCGGAGTCGATTTCGTGCCGTTCAGCGTGCTGATCGATGCCAAGAATCGAGTGCTGTGGATGGGAAATCCGCAGAGCATGACCAGTTCATTCATCCAGAAAATAGTTCAATAAACTCCAGTAATACCTTTAATTCCGTCATGTCATTCACCAAGATAAACCACTACGAAAAAGAGTATGCCGACACACATCACGAGTGCGCCCTGACTGTAACCGAAGGCGTGGAAAACCAACCCGTAGTCAATCCCTATTTCGTCCGGAAGAAAAAGCGCGCGCTCACCACCGAGGAATATGTCGAGGGCATTCTTCAAGGCAACATCACGACGCTTTCGCAGGCCATCACCCTGGTCGAAAGCAGCAACCCCGACCACTATGCCCAGGCGCAGGAGATCATCGAAAAGTGCCTGCCGCATGCCGGGAAATCGGTACGCATCGGCATCACGGGCGTCCCGGGAGCCGGAAAATCGACCTTCATCGAAGCCGTAGGCAATATGGTCACCTCGCTCAAGCACAAGCTGGCGGTACTGGCCATCGACCCCAGCTCGGAGCGCAGCGGCGGTTCGATCCTCGGCGACAAGACCCGCATGGAGAGCATCTCGTCCAATCCCAAGGTCTTCATCCGCCCCTCCCCTTCGGCCGGGTCGCTCGGCGGCGTAGCCCGCAAAACCCGCGAAACGATCATCCTGTGCGAAGCTGCCGGATTCGACGTCATCTTCATCGAAACGGTCGGCGTGGGACAGTCCGAAACGGCCGTACATTCGATGGTCGATATGTTCATGATGCTCCAGATCTCCGGTGCGGGCGACGAATTGCAGGGCATCAAGCGCGGCATTATGGAGATGGCCGATATGATGGTCATCACCAAGGCCGACGGCGAGAACATCCACAAAGCCGAACTGGCCAAAACGCAATATCAGGGTGCGCTGCGTCTTTTCCCGGTCCCGGAATCGGGTTGGCGGCCGAAAGTCTATACCTGCTCGGCATACACAAAAACGGGACTCGAGGAGGTGTGGAAAGGCGTCGAAGAGTTCCTCGACTTCATTCAGGCGAACGGATACTTCACGCACAACCGCAACCGTCAGAACAAGTATTGGATGTACGAAACCATCGACGAGGTGTTGAAGAACAGCTTCTACCACAACCCGCAGATCGAACCCCGCATCACGGAGCTCGAGCAAAAAGTGCTCGACGCCAAAGTCAGCTCGTTCGTCGCGGCGCACGAATTGCTGGAGCTTTACTTCAAAAACAAGAACTAACGGACCACGCAGCAACCGTTCCTGTCATACGGCATTGAACCAAACACTTAATATCACTTAAATTCCTAAACAATGAAACACGTAAAACTATTCGCAGCTCTGCTGGCATTCGTCATGCTCGGAGCCTGCACCGAATCTCCCGAGGAGGGGGGGGGCTTTCTTCCATCCTGATCGACAGCTCTTTACTGGAGCAAATCTTTGACGCTGATCAAACCGCTCCGAAAACCATTTCGTTCACGGCAGCGGAAGCATGGACTGCAACCCTCGAAGAGACGACGCGCACGGAACCTTCGTGGCTCCGTCTGTCCGCCTACAGCGGCGATGCCGGCAAAGCGCAGATCACCATCGAAATCCTCGAATCCAACAGCTCTTCCGAATCGCGCTTCGCCAAAATCACGATCGTCTGCGGCTCTTACCGCATCGCCATCGAAATCGAACAAAAGGGACACGGTTCAGACAATCCGGACAATCCAAATGATCCAGACACGCCTCCGACCGATTACAAATACGTCGCCCGGGTGGATTACAAACTCACAGACAACCGCGAAGAGGGAGCGACGACGACCGTCTCGCAATCATTCGACTACGACGAAGAAAACAGAGTAGCCCGAATTACCGAAAACTACCACTCGACCGACGAATACTCCTATAAAGACAACGGAACGGAGATATATACATTCGACTATACGATCGCCAACGAAGTTTCGGTCCGGACAACCGATGAGGCGGAGCGCCTTCTCTACAAAATTTCCGCCAAAACCGACGCGAAAGGACGCATCACCGAAACTTCGAGTTACGACTACGACAACGGGACACCCCGGCTCGAAGGGCAGGAGACCTATACATACACCCCGGAAGGACGTCTCTCTTCCTTGCTATCCAAGTATTCCTATTCCTCTTCCAGCGGCCTGAATCAATACAGCGAAAACAAATTCTACTACACGGACGGCCTGCTGACGCGCTACACCTACTACGACAGTTACGAGGCCTCCTACGACCCGGACTACCAGCCCTGGGAGTATTCGCTCCCGGCCGATGAGTGCTACCCCCACCGTTATGCCAACGACCGGAGCAACCTCGATTTCTACATGTATGCAATGGGCGGTCGCATCTCATTCGAAAACACTTCCAGCGCTATTTTTTCCCTGTTACGCCTGACCGGAAACTACGGCGATTGCCTGCCCGAAATAACCACTGCCGCCGACGAGGACGACGAGGTGGGAGTGGATGAGGGTGCTTATCCCACACCAAATGTCACGCTACACAAATCCTACACCACTACGGAATCCGCCTGCGGAGAGGACGAATACCTGAAACTGCGCATCGAAACGGATGCCGACAATGCGGTAAAGCGGATATCCTACGACGTCCCGTATGAGGAGTATCAGGTAGAATACGACATCGTAGTCGGCAACGAAGTCATCGATGAAGCTATGAACCACCCCGAGTTCCCCGAAGAAGAAAAACTTTACAAATACGAAATCAAAAACCGGACGAAAACCAAAATACGCGACATCGTAAACCCGGCAACGATCGAGATCACCTACCGATAGTTCCGGAGAAATTTTCAAAAGAAACAATAAAACGATAAGGAGCGGTAATCCGCTCCTTATCGTTTTACAATCCTCGAAGGTCGTCCCATCCCTCCGGCGCAACCCGGCAAATCATGCGGGAAGAGTTTCGAACCGACTGCCTTCCGACCGCGAGAAAACGACAGACAGAAAAGCTGTGATTCAAGAGAATTCCGACTTCAACCGCTCCGCCAGTTCGGGCATGCCCTCGGCGGCACGTGAACGGATATGGGTGAGCGGATTGCGGATCATCGCCGTATCGGGATTTCCCGGATCGACCAGAAAAATCGGCACATCGGGCCGCACGTAACGCACCAGCGATGCGGCGGGATAGACCGCCAGCGAAGTACCGACTACGACCATGAGATCGGCTGTCCCGGCGATCTCGGCCGCCCGTTCGAACATCGGGACCGCCTCGCCGAAAAAGACGATATGAGGGCGAAGCAGGGAGCCGTCCGGAGCGGTTGCATCGAGCCGCTGTTCCCAGCCGTCGATGGGCACGATCAATTCGGGATCGCGCGACGAACGCAATTTAGTCAGCTCTCCGTGCAAGTGCGTGACGCGCGAAGAGCCGGCCCGCTCGTGCAGATTATCGACATTTTGGGTAATTACCTCCACATCGAAACACTTCTCCAGGCCCGCAATAGCACGATGGCCCGCATTCGGCTCCTTCCCGAGCATCTCGCGGCGGCGCATGTTGTAAAAATCGACGACCTGCGCCCGATTGTCGCGCAACGCCTCGGGCGTACAGACATCTTCGATTCGGTAGTTGGCCCACAGCCCGTCGGAATCGCGGAAAGTAGCCAGTCCGCTGTCGGCACTCACGCCGGCACCCGTAAAAACAACGATCTTTTTCATCGGGTTAAAGATAGCGTAAATTTCAGAAAAATATCCCGCATCGTCCTAAAAATCCGTTCCGCCGGAGTGACACCAAGAAAAACCTCCCGAACGGGCGCCCAACAGCCGAGTGTCGAAAACCGCAGGTAAGGACCGGCAGGGAAACACCGTACCCGCGCTGCGTATCCGGCCGGACGAAGTTACCGCCGGGCTCGTTCCGCCAACCAAACAGGAACGATCACACAGACTACCGTCAATACTTTACTGACGATTTCCGCCGCACCCTCCAACACCGTACGTTCGCCTTCGACGATCCGTCCGATGCTCGGAGAAAAGACGGCATAGCATATCGCAGCCCCACCGCAAAGAACCCACAGCCACCATCGCAACCCGCGGGGAGCAAACCGATCCCCGGAAGCCTGTTCCGGATTTTCAGCATTCGAATCCGCCTCCGGATCGGGTCCCGTTGCGGCCCAGACGCCCAATATCCAACCGAATACGCATAAACCGCCGGCGATCGACGCCCGCACCAAGCTCCGCTCCGGAGTCGATTCTCCGCCGGAAACCAGCAGCAGCAATACGACTCCGAACCCTGCCACGAAAGCGGGAGGAAGTCCGATCCACAATCTGTTACGGATAAACATGCGAAACCTGACCCGACTCGGCACACCGTTTATTTCGAGCCATTTTCTCCGCTCCCGAGGCTCCCGGCCGTCGCTGCCGGGACGCCACCGCATAAAACTGATTCGCATAGATTCACTCTTTTTCGGGTTTCGGCTCCGGTTTCCCGACCCGTGATTTTTTCAGGCGGCCGCTTCTGCGCAGAGCTTCCATGATGATCCACTGCAGTTGTCCGTTGGTGCTGCGGAACTCGTCCGCAGCCCACCGCTCGACCGCCTCCATCGTAGCCGCATCGACACGCAGCACAAAACTCTTCGTCGCCTCCTTCGCCATCGTCCGATCCTAATGATGCAACGTACCTGCATTGACGATCGGCTGTGCGGCCTCGTCAGCACACAGCACCACCAAAAGATTGCTCACCATAGCCGCCTTGCGCTCCTCGTCCAACTCCACGATCCGGTCGTCGGCCAACCGGTCGAGAGCCATCTTGACCATCGTGACGGCTCCCTCGACGATCTTCTCACGAGCCGAGATGATCGCATCGGCCTGTTGGCGCCGCAACATCACGGCTGCAATTTCCGGCGCGTAGGCCAGGTAGTTGATGCGGGCCTCGATCACTTCGATACCGGCCATCGAAAGACGGTCGTTGAGCTTGGCTTCGAGCTGATCGTTGATCTCGTCACTGTTCGAACGCAGAGTCAGTTCGTCATCTGCAACGCCGTTGTTATCATACGCATAATACCCCGCCACCTGACGCAGTGCGGCATCGCTCTGCACGCTGACGAAGTTTTCGAGCACCTTCATACGGGCCGAAGCCGAAACCGCAAGATCGGTGCCGCCCATCGTCGAGGCGTCGATGTCGAACACGGCCCGGTAGATCTCGTCCGGACGGATTTTCCACACCAGCACCAGGCCGATCATCACCGGATTGCCGTTCTTGTCGTTCACCTTGATCGGCTCGACGTTCAGGTTGCGGGCACGCACCGAAATTTTCTTGCGCCCCATAAAGGGATTGATCCACCAAAAACCCGTTTCGTAAAAAGTCCCCTTGTATTTGCCGAAAAACATAACGACACGGGCTTCGTTGGGTTCGAGCAACATAAAGCCCTTGAAACAGAACATACTTATAAAAAACAGGCATACGCCGCAAACCAGCATCGCAGTCCGCAGCCCAATGCGCGGATCCATTACATCGCTGCCGAACACGCACAGCGCGATACCTCCGGCGATCAACACCAGCAACCCGACGAGCGCGACGAAGCCGTTGGCCCGCCAACCCGAATAGACAAAATTTCCCTTTTCCATAACCATCCTGTTTTTATGATATTATTTTGATATTACAAATATATCATTCTATTTTTAATTACGCAACGATTTTTCGTAAAAAAAGCTCCGCCCGTCTGAAAATTCAGACGGGCGGAGCTTACAATGCCTCGGTCACGGGAAGAGGCTAACCCCGCAAGCCGGGCGATCAGCGGGAATCCCAACCCACCGCATCGGCACCGCCACCAATCGGGACAGCCCTTTGCTGCCGCATCACTCAATCGACCTTACGCAGCACGATATCCGACACAGCCACGTTCAACTTGACTCCATCCATCACCACTGAAGGCCGGTATACACCGTATTCGAACTCGGCACCCGATACGTACTGCTTGATCGTAAGCGTCCTGCGGTCGGACGATACCTCCACCGGAAACGATGCCGGCGCGAGCTGGTACTTATCGTAATCCATGCCCACGAAAAGAAGCGGCCAGTCTCCCCAGTTATACAGATAAACACTCTTCGACGAAGGCACCGTCACCTCATCGCCCTCTCCAATGTGGAAGAAGATTTTGGCCCCGTAGTCACGGTAAGCCAGTTCAGGTGCCGCGCTGTACCAGGAAGATTCTCTCATCAAATCGGCCGGAGAATAATAGAGCGGCTCGCCCCCCTGGAACGGATAGCCGGTCAGCACCAGCATATTCCGAGCACGGTACTCCTTACAAGTCTTATCATCGACTCCGGCTTCGATCTTCACTTCGACATCCTTAATCTCCTGAGGCATATCATTATAGTCCAGATAGGAATAGGAGATCGTCCAGGTACCCGGAAGCACGTCGAACAACTCGGACTCGACACGCGCCTCGGAGGGCCAGTCGTCCATCCGCACCGTCACCCGTTTATAAACTTCCACATCCTCCAACGAACGTACGGCGACGATGCAGACATACTCCATGCCCGGATAGAGGAATTCCACCTCGATATCGTAACCTTCCGCCGTATTGACCTGCTCCATCTCCTGGATGTTCAGGTCGGTGCCTACGTCCGAAATAATTTCCTTGTCACCCTTACCCTGCGCTTCGTAATTCTTTACCTCGGCGGCGGCCAAAACGGCGTAACGTCCCAGATAAGCTATATCGCTCCGAATGCGGAGATTCAGCGTCTCGGAAGGATTCGTATCGGATTTACGGGCCTCGACCTCCAGCAGAGGCACCCGTCCCGAGGACTCTTCAGTCGTGAACGGTACCAACTGAAGATTCTCGCCCCCGGAAAAATCGACGCTCACCACGCCGCAGTAATATTCCTTGGAGGGTTTCAGACCCTCCCACACTTCGCTCGCGACCGCCTCGTATTTCCTGCCCAGTCCCGCATCGGTGGCATACTTGATCATATGGATCGCCATCGCCTCGCCTCCGTTGTTCTCGATGATGTTCGTATACCACTCCTTATCACGGACATATACGTAATATTCGGCGACACCTTCGCCAGGCGAGGTTCCGACCTTCACCGACGTAGAGGCGATTTCGGTCAATTCCACCTCCACTTCCGCACCGCTACCCTGGCGGGGCAGCGTCTCGAAATCCAGCCGCTGAGGCTCCCCGGTGATATTGTACGATGCGTCGCAGGGCGCCATCAGAATGACGTACGGAACACCCGCGATGACCTTCATGGAGAAAGTCCCGTTTTCGGCGGAGAATTCCCCTCCGTCGACCCAGTCGTATTCGGCCTCGCCCCGGCCGATGCAACCCGCCTCAGTGAGGTACTCCTCGATGGTATACGTATTCAGCGTGGCCGTCGGAATCGCGGCGAAAAAGTAGGGACCCTCACAACGGATAGAGAACGTAAACCGGTCGGAGCCGATGTCCGACACCTCGATAATTTCGTTCGAGTTCACCCCTGTCGTAAAGGCGAGCTCCGCCACTTCGCTATACAGCGTCTCCGCCTTCACGGCCGCATAAAGCACATAGGAACAGCCCGTCTCCAAACCGGTCACGGCCACCGTAGTCTCTTTATTCACGGTACCGGTGTGCTCGTCGAAAAGCGATGCGGCGTCGGGCTTCTCTATCCCGTCATTCTGCGTCCGTTTCACGACCTGATAACCGTACGCCCCGTCCACATTCGTCCGCAGGCGGAACGAAAATTCGGTCTGACCCGTCGAAACGCTCTCCAAAGTGATCTCGGGAGCCGCTGCCCCCGGATCGTCGTTATCATCGCTGCATGCAACCGCCGCCGACAGGAGCAACGCGCCACACACAACTCCGCGCAACCAGAATCCAAAGTGCTCGAATATCGTTTTTTTCATAGCATGAACTTCAAAGAAAAATCCGGTCCGGCATCTCCCCACCATTATTCTCCGAATCTCAGATGAAACAGAAAACCTGCATTCGCCGAGAAATACCGGACCGGAATATGTATCCGAATGTTATTTATTCAAAGGTTTGTACTCGGTTTTCGTGTTGCCATCTTCACTACGGACTCGGAAAATGAGGCAATATCCCTGTCCTGCAACGAAAGGAATGAGCGCAGTGACATCGGCGCCTTCGGGTGAACAAATGCCTTCGACATCGGAGGAGGGACGCCAACTGATCCAAAAGTCCCCCCAATCCTCAGGGCCGTAACCATTCGCGATTTCCTCATCGATTTCGGTCTGCGTGTGAGCGCCGATGCGATACGATGTGGCCAGGGAGGCCTTGACATGAACCGTTACCTCGGCAGTACCGTCGCCGTTGTCCGTCAGGTTCTTGATGTCGCCCAGCGTCAACGAAATTTCGGTCTCCGGAGTCTCCGTGCGGAATTCCGCCTTCGTATATGCATAGTCGTATACCTTCAACTGGTCTTCATTGTTCGGGTCCACGTAAAACGCCAAGATCACGTAATCAGTCTTGGGCTTCAGATCGCCGTCATAATTGCTCCACTCTGCCGTACCCTGCTTGGCGATCGACTTCACGTAGTCCGACATCGTCATCTGCTTATCAACCGCAATATTGTTCAGGCCATAATAAACGCCCTGAATATACGATTCCGGCTCGAAACTCTCATAGGTAGATTTCGTCGTAATCCAGGCGCAATACCATTCGTCCGCACTCTGGGGTGTCACGGTAAAGGTCACCCCCGTGGTCGTAGGCTGGATGTTCGTAATCTGGAACTGGTCGGGAACGTCCGGAGCCTTGGTCGTCAGGAACTCATAATAAACGACTTCCTCATCCTGAGAAAGGTCGTAAGCCGCCACTACGTACGAGTAGCTCGACGAAAGTCCCGATAGCGACCTCTCGTACACACCCTTCTGGGTTTTGTTCCCGATGTAGGGGTCCTGTCCGTAATATTCGATGAACTCCCAGCCTTCAAGCATCTTTCCGTCACGCTCGACCTCGGATTTGGGAAACACGTTCACGTAGTAGTCCACCGTATCGTCGCTGGGCGTAACCTTCACCTTAGCCGAATTGTGGGTGATATCGGTTACCGTGATCTCGATTTTGAAATCGCCCGGCGTCGGCCCATCACCCTCCTTCTGCGTCCTGACGGTCTTCTTGACCACAGCTCCGACTTCTTTATTCTGATAGCTGAAAACCACCACCGTATAATCGGTATCAGCCTTCAGCCCGGTTGCCGAAACATCTTTCTTGCCCATGTAAAGACACTTGTCGAAATCCGAACGTGCGACCATTTCGGCAACAAGCTCCTCGTCGGCAAGTCCTTCGACGGAGGAAGATTCCGTCACTCCCGCAAAATAGGTCGTTTTGTCGTCCGACGGCGTAACCGTCACAGAAACGGAATTAGACGAGGCTTCCGGCGTCGCGATTTCAAACGTAACCGTCGGGGGGGGGACATCCGTCTTGTCATCGTCGCATCCAAAACCGAGAAGCGCCGCCCCGCAAAAAAGCCAGCCGAATAAGTAATTAAATTTTTTCATAAATACAAAGGTTTTAGTTTGGTTGGTAAATAGTTTTTTTTCATTTGCCCAAATATATCATTTTTATTTTAATTATGCAACGATTTTTCGTAAAAAAAGCTCCGCCCGTCTGAAAATTCAGACGGGCGGAGCTTACAATGCCTCGGTCACGGGAAGAGGCTAACCCCGCAAGCCGGGCGATCAGCGGGAATCCCAACCCACCGCATCGGCACCGCCACCAATCGGGACAGGCGGATTGCGGTCGCAACCATCAACTCTCCCCGGCTGCACGTGCAGCGGTTCGACGGGGCGGATGCAGGATCGGGTTTCTGCGGATCAGTGCGTAAATACGCGGCCTTTCTGCTTGATCTGCTTCTCGTATTTGATACGGGAATCGGTCGGATACTCCAGCTTTTCAAGCTCGGCCACAGCGTTCTTGATGTCGTCGATAAGCATGTCGATCATATCGCGCGACGTACCCTGGCGAACGACCACACGCATTACGACCAGATTTTCCAGGTTCTCAGGCATCGTATAGGCCGGAACCATCCACCCGCTCTGCTGCAGCAGAGCCTGCAGGTCGTAGAGCGTCCACTTGGCCTTCTTGTCGTAATCGGGATTCATATACCAGATGAACAACGGATTGACCAGCTTGTCGGCATAGTTGCGGAAGCACTTCATCTTGCCGATCTGATCGTGGCAATAGGTGGCGATGTCCATCGAATTCTGCTGAATCTCCTTGTAGCCCTCGAATCCCAGGCGGAGGAAATTGTAGTACTGTCCCAGCACCTGGGCCGCCGGACGCGAGAAGTTCAGACCGACCTGCGTGATATTCGCGCCCAGGTAATTGACGCTGAACGACATCTCATCGGGCAGGTATTTCTTGTCCTTCCAAACTACCCAACCCAGGCCCGGATACACCAGGCCGTACTTGTGACCCGACGTAGAGATCGAGAGCACCCACTTCAGGCGGAAGTCCCATTTCACCTCGGGATTCAGGAACGGCAGGATGAAACCGCCGGAAGCGGCGTCCACGTGGATCGGAATTTCGAAGCCGGTCTTCTTGTTGTAAGCATCGAGCGCCTTGTCGAGCGCCTCGACATCATCGTTCAGACCCGTCCAGGTAACGCCCTGAATCGGTACGATACAGATCGTGTTCTCGTCGCACATGGCGAGCGCCTGCTCGGGATCGAGCGTCGGGTTCTTCAGCGTCAGAGGCACGGTTCGCAGTTCGATTTGCCAAAGCTGGCAGAACTTCTCCCACACCACCTGGAAACCGGCGCTCATCACCAGATTCGGTTTGTCGAACGGTTTGCCCGCAGCCTGGCGACGCTTGCGCCAGCGCAGCCACGCGGCCACACCGCCCAACATACATGCCTCCGAAGAGCCGATACCGAGGGCGCCTGCCTTCCACTGCGCCTTCTCCGGAGTATTCCAAAGATTGGCGATCATGTTGATACAGCGTCCATTCATAACGGCAATGCGGGGATACTCCGTTTCGTCGATATAGTTTACACTGATTGCTTCATTCATAAGTCGGGTAGCGTATTCGTCCATGTAGGTAGTCACGAACGTCGCCAGATTCAACCGGGGCTGAGTCTGGGGATAAGTTTCGTCTTTGACGATCTGATATGCAATTTCCGGGCGCATCATTCCCTGGGGGATCACATCGGTGGGAGCAGGCTCGAGCACTTCTTTCGATCCGAAAACTGTCGTCAGCAGTTCATCATTGTTTCGTTTCTGGTTCATACGCTATAATTATTTTGGTTCGTAACAGAAGAATGACACAAACTATGCCAGGAGGCAATCCCGCCTCCAAACATTTTCAGAAGACATCCGGCACATTCGCAGATAAAACCCCGAAATAACGAAATTCAACAACCCGGAAACATACTTTCGAAAAGGTCGGACGCACTCGGCAAAGCCGCCGGACGCACCGGTCGGACTCTGTTCCCGTTTTTATCGCCCCCGCAGAAGACAGGGAGCCTCCGGCATAAAAAAAACGAACTCATTTGTTTTATTCTGTTCTCATTTTCACTACCTTTGTAATAATTTTTATCCACCCTTTACAAAATAGGTAAAAACTTTTGCGGCATGGCAGCATATTTTAACATTTTTTTGATCGTCATGGCCCTGCTGGCCTTGGCGGTTTACATCGCACTCCATTATTTCGAGGCCGGATACGGCTATCTCTTCAACCGTAAATACGGCTTCCCGATCCCGAACCGGATCGGCTGGGTGCTGATGGAGTGTCCGGTATTCATCGCCATGACCGTTCTCTGGCTCCTCTCCGACCGCACGTGGGAAGCGGCGCCGCTGGCCCTGCTGATCCTGTTCCAGGGACACTACCTGCAACGGGCGTTCATCTTTCCGCTGCTGATCCGGGGCAATTCGAAAATGCCGGCCGGTATCGTGGGAATGGGCATGCTCTTCAATACGCTCAACGCCCTGATGCAAGGCGGCTGGATCTTCTACATCTCTCCTGCCGACTATTACGAAGGCTGGTTCTCCAAACCCTATTTTTACATCGGAGCCGCGCTTTTCGTCGCAGGCATGGTCATCAACCTCCATTCCGACTACATCATCCGCCATCTGCGCAAGCCGGGCGATACACGCCATTACATTCCCCGGGGCGGTATGTTCCGCTACGTTTCGTCGGCCAACTATTTCGGAGAGCTGACCGAATGGGTGGGCTTCGCCATCGCTTCGTGGTCATGGGCCGGGGCAGTGTTCGCCTGGTGGACCTTCGCCAACCTCGCCCCCCGCGCAGCTTCGCTTTACAAACGATATGAAAAAGAGTTCGGGCAGGAGTTCACCTCCCTGCACCGAAAGAGGATCATACCTTTCATCTATTAAGTTTCCAATTATGAGTAATTTGCAGGATTCCGTACTCTTCACGCCCTATCGTCTGGGGCAGGTTACGCTCCGCAACCGCACCATCCGTTCGGCAGCCTTCGAATCGATGGGCAAAGACTTCAGCCCCACGCAGCAGCTCAAGGACTACCACGTGAGCGTCGCCCGGGGCGGTATCGGCATGACCACGCTGGCCTACGCTGCCGTCTGCCGCAGCGGGCTCTCGTTCAAGAGCCAACTTTGGCTGCGCCCGGAGATCGTCCCGGCGCTACGCGACATCACCGACGCCATCCACAAGGAAGGCGCCGCCGCTTCGATCCAGATCGGTCACTGCGGCAACATGACCCACTACTCGACCGCCGGACAGATTCCCATCGGGGCTTCGAGCGGATTCAACCTATACGCCTACACCCCCGTCCGCAAAATGCGCCGGGACGAAATAATGCAGGTTTCCAAAGACTTCGGCAAGGCCGTGCGAACAGCTCATGCCGCCGGTTTCGACTGCGTCGAGGTGCACGCCGGGCACGGCTACCTCATCTCGCAGTTCCTCTCGCCCTATACCAACCACCGCCGCGACGAATACGGCGGCTCGCTCGACAACCGGATGCGCTTCATGCGCATGTGCCTCGAGGAGGTGATGAACGCCGCCGCTGCGACGGGCACCTCGGTACTCGTCAAGCACAACATGTACGACGGATTCAAGGGCGGCATCGAGATTCCGGAGAGCATCGAGATCGCCCGCGAAATCGAGCGCTGGAAGGTCAATGGCATCGTTCTCTCGGGCGGTTTCGTAAGCAAGGCGCCGATGGCCGTGATGCGGGGTCTGATTCCGATCTACACCATGAGCTACTACTCGCCCCTCTGGTTGCGGGCCTTCATCCGCTACTGCGGCCCCTTCATGATCCGGCAGTTCCCCTTCTCGGAGTGCTACTTCCTGGAGGATGCCAAAAAATTCCGCGAAGCGCTGCAACTGCCGCTAATTTACGTGGGAGGTCTGGTGAGCCGCGAAGGAATCGAGCGGGCTCTGGACAGCGGGTTCGAACTGGTGCAGATGGCTCGGGCGCTCGTGAACGACCCGGCTTTCGTGAACAAGCTGCGCGAAGGCGATGCGGCGACCCGCAGCGAGTGCGACCACCGCAACTACTGCATCGCCCGCATGTATTCGGTCGATATGAAATGCTGCAAACATTGCGGCGACCTGCCCCGAAAAATCCGGGAGGAACTGGCAAAACTACCGTAATGACACGCAAGGGAACGATCGAAAAAGGGAGCCGGACCGCTCTGGTGACGGGTGCCGGCAGCGGCATCGGGCGCTGCATGGCCAGGCGGCTGGCCGAACTCGGATACCGGCTGATCCTCGCAGGACTCGATCCGGCGAAACTGGAAGCCGCAGCCGAAGAACTCCACGAACAATACGGATTGGCGGTAGAGGTCATCCCGATCGACCTGGCACGACCCGAAGCCGCACACGAACTTTTCGAGCGGGTACAGGCTCTCGGCCGTGAAGTCGATGTCCTGGTCAATAACGCCGGAGCTTTCTCGTTCCGCGACATTCTGCAAACACCCGTCGAGCGGATCGAAAGAATCCTCTGCCTCCACGCCCTGACCACGACCCTGACCTGTCGGCTGTTCGGCACCGAAATGGCCCGCCGGGGCTGCGGAGGACATATCCTCAACATGGCCTCCTACTCGCTTTGGATGCCCTGGCCGGGACTGGCGCTGTACAGCGCCAGCAAATCCTACCTGCGTGGTTTTTCGGTAGCTTTCGCCAAGGAGGTGCGCGAACAGAACATCCGTGTCACGGCCGTCTGCCCGGCAGGTGTGGCCACCGACCTCTACGGACTGCCGCCCCGCTGGCAGCGTATCGGGCTGCGGCTAGGTGTGCTCATCACGCCGGACAGTTGCGCCCGGCGAGCCTTGAAAGCCCTATGGCGAGGACGCCGCTGCTGCGTACCCGGCTGGTGGAACCGGCTTTTCATACCCTTCTGCCGTCTGATGCCGATGTGCGTACTCCGGGTTGCCCGCAAGTACACGATGAAGCTTCAACGCTAACACACAGAACCCGATAAAAAAGAAGATAGACGGCCATGAAAAAATGGATCAAGATTCTGCTCGTCACCCTCGGCATCATCGCAGTACTCGTCGTGACGACGATTCTGCTGTTGCCTCCCATCGCGAAAAACTACCTTGAAAAACACAGCAAGGAACTCGTCGGTCGGCAAATAACCATCGAAAAGTTGCGGTTCAACGTACTCAACGGCAAACTTCGCATCGACCGGATCGCCATGCTCGAGCCGGACGACTCGACGACATTCGCATCGCTGGGAAATTTCTATACTCGAATACACCTGCTGCCCCTGCTGCGCCAGCGGATACACATCGACGCCGTACTGATCGACAAACCCTACCTGAACGTCTATCAGGATGGCACCAGCTTCAATTTCGACGACCTGCTGAACCGATTCCTGACCCCTGCGGACACAGTCGAAAAGGCCCCGTCGAACCCCTGGACAGTCGATATCGACGACATCAAGATACACAACGGCGAGCTGACTTACAAGGACATGCAGCGTAACGTCACGTGGGGCTTCAACGAGCTCGACATCGACGTACCGGGACTGCACCTCTCCGGACACGAACGGACGGACATGGGCATCGTGTTCAACTTCTCACGGGGCGGTTCGCTCCGCACCTCGCTGGAATACGACCAGGCGACGGCCGACTACGACCTCAGCCTGCTGCTTTCGAACCTCTCGCTGGCAGGCACGGCGGCCTATTTCAATCAGGTGATCGACATCGGCTCGGTAGAGGGCCTCGTCACGCTCGACCTGCATGTGAAAGGCAACGCCAACCACCTGCTCGACCTGCGCACGTACGGCATAGCGGCCGCATCGGGGCTGAAACTGCGCGACAGCCGCGACAACCGGATCATCGACGTCGATACGCTCAATTTCGACCTGCGGGACGGCAATCTGGGCACGATGCAGTACGATATTCGCCGAATCTATGCCGCCGGCATCCGCACCCAGTTCGAAATCTACCGGGGCGGCGGCAACAACCTGCTCGCTCTGATCAAAGCTCCCGAAGAGCGTCCGACGGAAACGGAAGCGACCATCGACGGTGAAACGACCGTAACCATCGAACGCGAAGAACCGGCCACGACGCAGCTCAATTTCACCGTCGGCGAACTGCTTCTGGACAAGGGAGAGATCGCCTTCACGGACAACACGTTCGAAAAACCGTTCCGATACCTCATTTCGGACATCCGGCTGTCGAGCCGCGACATCGATTTCAGCAAACAGAACGAACTGACGCTCGACGCCAAATTGCAACGCACGGGATCGGGCCATATCCGTTGGAAAGGCTCGCTTCAGAACCTCGACAACCACAACCTCATGGTCGCTCTGTCGAACATCAACCTCAAGGATTTCACCCCCTACTGCGAACATTTCACGGCCTACCCGCTCACGGGCGGCAACCTCACGTTCCGCAGCCAAAACATCATCGCTGACCGTTTTCTCAACGGCACGAACCACCTCGACATATTTCAATGCGAGGTCGACAAGAAACGCAAGGACCTGGAGCCTGAATTCAAGATTCCGCTCAAGCTGGGACTTTACATTCTCAAAGACCGCAAAGGACACGTCAAGATCGACCTGCCGGTGAAAGGCAACCTCGACTCCCCGGAATTCTCCTACCGCAAGATCGTGATGAAGGCGCTGGGCAACGTTCTGCTGAAAGTCGTGACGGCACCCTTCTCGTTCCTGACGGGCGGAGGCGACAATCTCGACCGCATCGAGGTCGATCCGCTGCAATTCTCCCTCAATACGGATCAATACGCCACGCTGGATAAGGTGGCCGACATACTGCGCGACAAGCCCGAAATGCAGATAGGCCTCGCGCAGCGGATCAACCGCAGCAAGGCCGTCGGACGGCTGGCAGAACTGAATCTCAAAATGGCCTGCTACAACTCGACCCTTCCGGCGGGCGAGCGGCTGTCGATGATCGACTTCGAGCGAATCCAGGAGACCAAGCTCAAATCGGACGAAGTGATGCGCTTCGCCGACTCGCTGCTCGCCCTGCGCGGCATCGACGGCAGCAAACTCTCCGGCAGCCGGAAAGCCCTCACGCTTTACGGAGACCAGGCCGTCGGACAGCTCGAAAAAATTCTCGTCCGCCGCGACAGCGCGATCGTCGAATACCTGACCCGATCGCAGGGAATACCCGTCACCGCGATCTCGGTACGGACGATTCCGGCACAGGAACTCGGCGATTACACGGGAAAAGATATTTATGCCATCCAGCTCGGTATGGAGGAAGAGAGCATCGACGTAACGGACGGCAATACGGCAGGCGATACGGAAACAACGGATACATCGGCTTCCGCGACGGCGGAAGTCCTCGCGACTGTACCGGAACAGGCGGCGGTACAACTCACGCAAACCGGAACTGCGAAGGAAACGGCGACTCCCGAACCTTCCGCTCCGACGGCAACAGCGACGCAGTCCACCCAGGCCGAGACTACGATCACCGAATCCGAGGCCGGAATTACGACGATAAAAACCCCGACAGCACATCCGGAAGAGCTGCAAACGAACGAATAACCGGAAACAGACCGAACAAACAAACGACGTAACGGGCACGTCGGACGGACAAACCACGACAGCGGGACAACGGTGCTAAGAACAAGGCCGCCACCGAAAAGCTCCTGCAACCGGGAAAAATCCGTCGGAAATTTCAACGAAGAACATCGCTGAAACCCGAAGCCGGGTCCTGCCCGGTGCATTCGGCCGGATAATTGCCGACAGGCCATAACGACACTACGAAACAGACCGACATGCTGCAAGGAATCGAAAATATCGTATTCGATCTCGGGGGCGTGATGATCGACCTCGACAGAGCACGCTGCGTGGAGGAATTCCACAAGATCGGATTCACCGAAATCGACGATTTGATCGACTCGTACCATCCGAAAGGATTTCTCGGACGGTTGGAACGGGGCGACGTGACGAACGACGACTTCTACGACTACGTGCGTCGGAGCGCAGGACGCGACATCGCGGACGATGAAATCCGCCGGGCCTTCACCTCCTTCCTGGCCGGCATCCCCCGCTACAAGCTGCAAATGGTGCGCACGCAGCGGGAACGGGGATTCCGGACCTATGCCCTCTCCAACATCAACGACGTGGTTTTTCCTTTCGTGCGAGACGTTCTCTTCACCCAGGAAGGTTTGCAACTGGACGACTATTTCGAGAAAGCCTATCTTTCATACGAAATGCACGAATTGAAACCCTCCCCCGAAATTTACCGCAAAATGATCGAAAAGAGCGGTATGCGCCCCGAAGCGACGCTCTTCATCGACGACAATGCGGAAAATCTTCACACGGCGCAGGAACTGGGATTCCACGTATATATGCCCCGGCCCCGCGAAGATTTCAGGTTTCTGTTCGACGACGGCCCGGGCAGATGATACCAAAAACGGAAAACCGTCATCCGAAACGAACGGCACATCGCTGCGATACGGGGAGGACATTCGGAATAATTCGAAACCGACTGCAAGCGGTTCGCTTGCAATAACAAAACGTTCCGGGATAACGGACGGTACGTCGTGGCACACGCGACCGGATATTCGAAATCCGGCCTGAAAAGGTCCCGAAACGGAAGTCGGGAAAAAGGAATCTCTCTTCGAAAAGATAATTTTAGCCGGAAAAGTTTGTTATAAACAAAAAAGACCTTATATTTGCACTCCGAAATCGCACTGATTTCCGCAATCGGCGGGACACACCTCGCAAGAGGTCCCCGGATTGGGAACGGGGTGTAGCGCAGTCCGGTTAGCGCACCTGCTTTGGGAGCAGGGGGTCGTGGGTTCGAATCCCGCTACCCCGACGAAGAAGCCTCCGGAAAAAGACTTCTTGCGTAGAGGCTCGAAAAAGAGGGAAATCAGTTACGGTGAAAAATATTGTTCGGGGTGTAGCGCAGTCCGGTTAGCGCGCCAGCTTCGGGAGTTGGAGGTCGCTGGTTCGAATCCAGTCTCCCCGACAAAAATCAAAACCTTTGCCTTAAAAGGCAAAGGTTTTTTACTATGGGCATACGACGGCTATTCATCGCCGAAAGTAAGGGTACAAGAAAAAAGGATTCCGCTTTATCAAGCGGGGTCCTTGATTTTTGTACACCCAATAAGAGACTCGTCCGGAAGCGAAGCAGAGCGACGCAATCCAGTTTTCCCGACCGAGAGAAGGGATACGAAAACATTCCTTTTTTCATTTCCGGACAGCGACATGTCACACGGCAAACGAACAGCGATAAAAAACTGCCTGCGGAACAGCTTTTGTTTGTGTATTTCCCATCAAGGAGCTATTTGACAAGTCGCGAAGCAACGCAATCCAGATTCTTATTTTTATTTTCCAACGGCAATTCGTTTATACAAAGGCGGATGAAGATAAAAAGTCATTCGCGAACGACTTTTCTTCGTTTCGTCCAAGGGTTGCTGCTATCGGGAAAGTGGAGAAAAGCGACGCAATCCGAGGCTTCGAAAAATCAGAGTAATCTTTCCTTTACGGGAATTTTTATCGTCGTAAACTGCCGTTGTAGTCGGCGAAAGGCCACACGGACACAAAGAGTTTCATCAGGGAGTTCTCAATTTCAGGTCTGCCCCTCTTCTTCCGAAAACCGCCATATCATCCGGCTTTTCGGCAAAACCGGGACTGTAGCTTACAGGCAAGGTTTTTCACAGCCACCCACCGAACGCAGCGGCTGCCCGACTGCGCATCGACCGTCTATCGGAACCGGCGGAGCATCTTCCCGAAATCCAGTAATGCACGGGGCACAAAATTTGCGGATTACCCAAACACATTCTATGATTTACCGATATGAAACTGATAAAAACCATCGAAGAACGATGGAGCCCCCGCTCATACGACTCCCGTCCCGTCAATGAAGAACAACTGGCATTGCTGTTCGAAGCGGCACGCTGGGCTCCTTCCTGCAACAATGCCCAGGAGTGGGCATATTACTATACGACTCGCGAATATCCGGAAGCTCATGCCCGGCTCGCGGAGTGCCTCACCGGAGGCAATCGAGCCTGGGCGCCCGATGCTCCGGTGTTGCTGGTTTCCTGCGGATACAAGAATTTCCCGGGGACGGATGTCTATAACCGGCACTGGATGCACGATGTGGGCGCCGCGAACATCTCGATCGCCCTGCAAGCCGCCTCGATGGGAATGCAACTGCATCAGATGGCCGGCTTCGACGTGGAAGCCTGCGCCCGGCTGCTGGGCCTCGACACGGAAAAGATCGAACCTGTAACGATGATGACGCTCGGCTACCCCGGCCCGGCCGACCGGCTGGCGGAGCCGTTCCGCACCCGGGAAACGCTGCCCCGGGAACGCAAGGAAGTGAAGAGCTTCGTACATAAGCTCGAATAAGACCGGAACATCCGAACCGGAAAAAACCGTCCGCCTCACCGGACATAACGCAAAGAGAGGCTGTTTAACAAGTCCGATTTTAATGCTCCGTCGGAATGATCCTGACAGGGACGATTTTCAATTTCAGGGACCTGTTAGACAGTCTCTCTCCTATTGTGTTTCCGACTATTGCAATCGCTTGTAGTGACAGTACATCAGATGCTCCTGGTCGTCGTGCAGGTGCATACCGCCGCCCAGACAGAAACGCCACATCTTGCAATCGGCGCACTCCCCTTTGCGGGCCCATTCGCGGTCGCGGAACTTGTCGAAGCGATTCTGCCACACGTCCCAGAAACTGTCCCGGTAAATATTCCCCTGATGGAAATTGGCCCGGATGGAGGTACAGCCCGAAATCGCCCCGTCCACCCGGATCGAGGCAGCCGAAACCCCGGCGGCGCACTGGTAGAAATCGTCCCGCACCTCGCCTTCGTAACCGCCCAGAAAGCCTTCGCAGGCGTAACTCAAGTCGATGCGTCCCTCCTTACGGGTACGCTTTATGAACTCCAGCACCTCGCGGAACTGTGCGTCGGTAACCGCGAGCGTCGGATCGTCCTTGGCCCGGCCGACAGGGAAGATCGAGAAGATGCGCCAATATTTCACTCCTTCGGCGATCAACAGCTCCTTGAACTCTTCGAGTCGAGCGACCATCGGCGAAGTGACGCATGTAATCACGTCGTAGGTGAGCCGGGGCTCCCTCACGATCAACCGGATCGCGTCGAGCGCCTTTTCGAAACTGCGGGGATTGCGCCGGATGTAGTTATGAGCATCCTCAAAGCCGTCGAAACTGATCGAAATGGATCTCAACCCCGCATCCATCAGACTTCGCAAGCGGTCGGCGTCGAGCGCCAGACCGTTGGTCACCATCCCCCAGGCATAGCCCCGGCGGGTAACCTCCCGGCCGGCTTCCTCCAGATCGCTGCGCACGAGCACCTCTCCGCCGGAAAAGATCAACAGAACATCTTCCGGGCGGTTGTGGGGCGTAACCTCCTCATCGAGCACCTTCAGGAAATCCGCCAACGGCATATCCGGCACGCCGGGATCGACCCGACAGTCGCTGCCGCAGTGACGGCAAGCCAAATTACAACGTAACGTACACTCCCAAAAGAGCGTACGCAACTTGTGTTCGGCGATCTTCTCCGCATAAAGATCGGAAAAAAGGCGCAGCCCGATACGCTTGCGCAACCCGAGCTTTCGTCCCGTCATCGGCGATTATTCGTTTTTGGAAGCCGGAGCCTCTTTCTCACGGGCCCGTTGTGCCTTTTTAACCTCCTTGCGGGCTGTCTTCTCACGGATGGCCTGCTGACGTTCGACCTCCTCGACAGGTACCGGAGGACGCACGCCGTACATCAGGCGGATCTGTCTTTCGACCCGGGCCGAATCCGGAGCCTGGTCCTGCGGCCCTCCCTGAGGAGCGTTCTTCACTGTCGAACAAGCCGTTGCAAAACCCAGCATCGTCAATAGCGCCCATTTTACTTTCTTGCCCATAGCTTTCAAACTTTTTACAGATAATACGGATGAACAAATATAACTATTTTTTCGAGGAACAAAAAACGTGCAAAAATAATTGCGAAAAAATTTTGAGAATCAACACTTTTTACCTTTCTTTGCTGATACATTTTTAATCAATATTCATTTATGACAGGTCAAGTTAAATGGTTCGATAGCAAGAAAGGCTACGGATTCATTACCCGCGAAGACGGCAAAGAGGTCTTCGTACATTTTTCAGGCATCGTATCCGATTCTTTCAAAACGCTGAACGAAGGACAGAAAGTCGCTTTCGAACTTGGAAACGGAGCTAAAGGCGAACAAGCTATAAACGTCACCGTAATCGAGTAATCCATTTCATTACTCCCCAAAACGTATGGAGGCTCCCCCGGGAAGCCTCCATATTTTTTCCGGTACGAACGAAATAATTGTATTTTCGGCACGTTAATTTCATGCTGTCAATGAGCTATAAAATCAGATACGATATGACCAAACGAAACGAAGCGATCGCCATTCTCACGGGCGGCGGCCCGGCACCGGGCATGAATACGGTAGTGGGCAGCGTGGCAAAAACCTTCCTGCAGAAGGGATACAGCGTCATCGGACTCCACAAAGGTTTCACGGGGCTCTTCCGCGAAGCGCCCGCCACGGAGAACATCACCTTCCTCAAAGCGGACGAAATTTTCAACCTCGCGGGTTCGTTCCTGCGCATGAGCCGCTTCAAACCTTCGGACGAAGATTTCGAGAAGCGTTTCAACTGGCAGTTCTTCACCGAGAACAACATCAAGCTGCTGGTGACCATCGGCGGCGACGACACGGCATCGACGGCCAACCGCGTGGCCAAATTTCTGGAAGAAAAGCGTCATCCGATCGCTAACATACACGTCCCGAAAACCATCGACAACGACCTTCCGCTGCCCGACTGTGCACCGACCTTCGGCTACGAATCGGCCAAAGACAAGGGAGCGGTGATCGCCCGGGCCGTCTATGTCGATGCCCGCACCAGCGGCAACTGGTTCGTCATGTCGGCGATGGGCCGCAGCGCCGGACACCTGGCCTTCGGTATCGGCGAGGCGTGCCACTACCCGATGATCGTCATTCCCGAAATGTTCAACAAAACGCCGATCACCATCGACAAGATCATCCGTCTGATGGTTTCGTCCATCGTCAAGCGCCGGATCGTCGGCATGGACTACGGCGCGGCGGTCATCTCCGAAGGCGTGTTCCACGAATTGAGCGAGGCAGAACTCTCCTCGTGCGGCATTCACTTCACCTACGACGCGCACGGCCATCCCGAACTGGGCAAAGTGTCGAAAGCCTGTTTCTTCAGCATGCTGCTCGACCAACGGCTCGCGGAACTGAAACTCAACGTACAGACCCGCCCCGTGGAGTTGGGTTACGAAATCCGGGGGCAGACGCCGGTGGCATACGACCTGACGTACTGCTCGGAGCTGGGTATCGGCGTTTACAAGCTCTTCAGCGAAGGCAAGACGGGCTGCATGGTCTATGTGGACGGCTGCGGCAACGTCGAACCCCTCTACCTGAAAGACCTGCAAGACCCCGCGACGGGCAAGATCCTGCCCCGCATGGTGGACATCTCGTCCGACCGCTTCAAAGCCGTAGTAGATAATATCCTGATGGCTATTACCCCGCCCGACTACGAAGCGGCACGCCAATACCTGTCCAACCCCGAGGAGTACGACTTCTGCAAGATCCTCGGCTGGGACGAAACGGATCTTTAGCTCCCTTTTGTAACGGCGGAAAAACGGAAATCATACACTTCGGCGCCCGGAATATCAATATTCCGGGCGCCAGTCTTTCAGGTCCTGCGGACCGCCGCAAGACATCTTTATCATTCCTCATCCCGGTCTGCCCAGCGTTCAAGCGTCTGACGCACGGCCTCCTTATAGTCCTTGTCGGTAATCCGGTAAGTCCAGCGCACGGCGTTCGGGCGGTCGGGGAACTCTTCGAGCACCCATGCCGACTGATCGCGCGGTGTGCCGCGTTGCGATTCGGTCATAGGGTCGAAGAAAGAGTATTGAGCGCACGTATCTACATCTGGGGTAATGGCATGGTAATTATCTTCCGTTATTGGGGGCACATTGAAATATAACTGAACAAAACCCAACGCATCCAGATTTTTCACCAACACATCGTTATCGTCTATCCACAACATTTTCTCCATCATCTGTCCCCATGTCCCCTGTTCTCCCGGGGCGATTCTAATCATATCACCGCTCGCACTCATTTTAGTTGAAATGAAGAAAATCGCATTCTCCTGACTGGCGTTCTGCATTCGAAAATAAGTGTAATAACAGTCTGGATATTCTTCGCCGATATTCTCTTCCATCGTTGTGTTCTTATCCACGAACTCCGGTTTTTCGGGCTTCGGTGTGGGCTGTTCTTCCGACGGAGCTTCCGGTGAGGTGTTTTCCGCTTTGTCGGAACAGCCCAGCGAAGCCAAGAACAGGAGCAAGGCTCCTAACGATAAATAGACACGTACTTTCTAGGTTAATTATTAAGGGATAAAATTCGTCCTGCAAAAAATATTGAGATCGAACGCCCCCTGAAACGAATTTAACAAAAGCGCTGAAACAACCGATTGTTCTGCCGATCATCGAGGAACATCCGATCACTTCAGATCGAAATCGTCGGCATCGCGCCAAGCGGGAAATTTCTCGCGGAAACGACGCAGCTCGTCCATATCGAGCCGTGCGGTCAAAAGCGTCTCCCCTTCCCCCGCTTCGGCAAGGGTTTCTCCCTTACAGCCGATCACGGCCGAATCGCCCGAATAATGCAGCCGGGGGTCGTCCCCCGTACGGTTCACCCCCAATACGTAAGCCTGGTTCTCGATCGCCCGGGCCCGGAGCAACGTCCGCCACACGTCACGGCGGCCCGCAGGCCACGAAGCAACGTAAATAATAGCGTCGTAATCGTTCCGGCAGCGGCTCCATACGGGAAAGCGCAGGTCGTAGCAAACCTGAAGCAGGAAACGAATGCCGCCGTATTCGACGACGCCCCGCTCCCGTCCCGGACAAAAATTAGCTCCTTCGCCGCCGATGGAGAAGAGATGCCGCTTGTCGCTCTGCACCCGCTCGCCCGAAGGTTTTATGAAAAGCAGGCGGTTGTAATAGCGCCCCTCCTCTTCGACGATCAGACTGCCAGCGACGGCCTTGCCCGTCGTCCGGACCCAGCGGGTCATCTCCTGCACGATTTCACCCGACATCGGTTGCGCGACCCGACCGGGATCGGTCACGAATCCCGTAGCGAACATCTCGGGCAAAATCACCAGATCGGCATCCGCTTCGGCAACCATTCTCCCGGCCGTCCGCAGATTGGCCGCCGTATCTTCCCACACCATGTCGAATTGACACAAAGCCACTTTCAGTTCCATATCGCCATTCGTTTTTTTACTAAAATAAAATTTCCCGCTACTCGCTTCTTTTCGTTCGATTATCCTAAATATTTGTCAAGAAGAAGAGCAACAGCTATTGCAAATGTAACACAAGCTGCTGTTAAATTTCTAAATGTTCCACCGTATGTATTAGAATGATCGTTCCACTCTCCGTGTTCTTTGTAATATTTATAATCCACATTATAGAATGTTATAAGATTAACTATACAAATAATAAACAAGAGTAATATCATAGTTTGTTTAATTATTGAATAATCTGTAATATATTCAAGGAGGGGAGCAGGCTTGAAATATTAATTGTTGTGAAGCAGTCATTATGATTAACGAAATAACCACAACCCCAATATATACTTGAAAACATCACACCATATACAGCTCCCCATTTATATTTCAAATATACAAAAAGTCTGGTACAAATGAAAATTCAATTCCGAACCACATCGCATCTCACGACAAGACGAAATATTCCGGAACCGACCCCTCCGCCCCCAGGAACTTCGCTCAAAAATTGCTTTCGGCAAAAATAAAACGTACTTTTGTCAAGATAAAACACCCATTATGCTCAAAGCAGGACGCACACAAACCCTCACCGTAAACCGCATCTCGGACTACGGACTCTATCTGATCGACGACGAACAGAACGAAGTATTGCTGCCCAACCGTTATGTTTCTCTGGCCAACAAGGTCGGCGATACGCTCGAAGTATTCGTCTATCACGATTCGGAAGACCGATTGGTCGCCACGACCGAAACGCCGAAGCTGCGCGAAGGAGAAGCGGGATTCCTGCGCGTAGTGGACAAGAACCTGCACGGCGCATTCCTCGACTGGGGACTCGCGGGCAAAGACCTGTTCCTGCCCAACCGCAACCAGCAGGGAGGCGTGTTGGCCGGACGGAACTGCCTGGTTTACCTGTATGTAGATTCGGTAACGGGGCGCTGCGTGGCGACCATGAAATTCAAAAGCTACGTCAATAACGACGTTATCACGGTAAAGCCCCGCGAAGAGGTTTCGCTGCTCGTGGCTTCGGAATCCCCGATCGGCTATCGGGTGATCGTGAACAACCGTCACTGGGGCATGATCTACCGCAACCAGCTCTTCCGCCGCATCGACGTAGGCGACCGTCTGAAGGGATACGTGACACGCATCACGGAAGACAACCGCATCGACGTCAGCCTGCAACAGCAGGGAGTCGCCGAAGTGCGCCATTCGGCGGAAACGCTGCTTTCGATGATCCGCGAAAACGGCGGTTCGCTTCCCCTGAACGACGACAGCGACCCGGCGGAAATCGCTACACGGACGCAGATGAGCAAGAAAGTGTTCAAACGCTCGCTGGGCATGCTCCTCAAGCGGGGCGCAGTGGAAATCACGCAGAACGGTGTAAAACTGACCGGGCACAATGGCTAAAATACTCACGGCGGAGCGCGTATCGCGCGACATATCGGACAACTACGTATTCCAGCGTTCGCAATTGGCCTATCACGAGGCGGCGCGGCGAATCAGCGGCGACGTACTCGAAATAGGTACGGGCACGGGTTACGGCGTCGAAATAGTCGCCCCCCACGCCTCCAGCTTTCTCACGCTCGACAAAATCGAACCTGCGGGCGAACGGCCTCCGTTTCCGCACGTGGAGATGCGGCAAGCCGTAGTTCCCCCTCTCGACCTGCCGTCGGGCAGTTTCGATTTCGTCATTTCGTTCCAGGTGATCGAACACATCAAACACGACATGGAACTGGTACGGGAAGTGCACCGCGTGCTGCGTCCGGGCGGCAAGTTCATCCTGACCACCCCCAATATCCGTATGTCGCTGACACGCAACCCCTGGCACGTCAGGGAATACAATCCCGACCAACTCCGCAACCTGCTCGGCAGCGCCTTTGCGTCGGTGGAAGCCCTCGGTGTTTTCGGCAACGAACGAATCATGGAATACTACGAAAAAAACCGCCGGGGCGTTCGGCGCATCACCCGTTTCGACGTGCTCGACCTGCAACACCGGCTGCCCCGGTGGATGCTGCAACTCCCCTACGACCTGCTCAACCGCCTCAACCGCCGACGCCTGCTCCGGGACAACGACTCCCTGACCCGTTCGATCACCATGGAAGACTACCGCATCGGACCGGTAGCGGACGACTGCTTCGACCTGTTCTATATCGCGGAAAAGCAACACAAATAAATGATTCCGGCCGGATCGACATCCGCCGGCAATCCGGAAAAAACCATTATAAGCAGCAGCCGGAATCCTCATCCATTTTAAGTTCATTTTACCCGATCCAATCTTAAATCGTTAATTCTCCACGTATCGAACACCAACTCCAATAATATTTTTTGCCTCGCCTCAACAGACGACTTGTTCCAACCGGTAAAATTGTATTGGAAATCATTTTTGAATCGATTCAAGGCTGTATTTACTCCGATATAAAATTTACTATCGAGTAATTTCGTCAGACAAACAGACGATTTGCCATACTCCGACTGCTTGTCATAAAACCATTGATCTGTCGATAAATCATTATAATTATTCACGGCCTGATTAATCATGCTTTCGATCAACGTGACATTACCCAATCGATACACATAGGAGTAATACTCCTCCTCGGACAAAAACTCCAGTGGAATACTTCCATTTTTCGGTGATTGAGGTAAAATATGTTCTATTTGCAAATCATTATAAAATTGATGTCCACAGACCGGGCTGTGCAATTTTTCCAACACCGTATTTTCTATCTTCCCCAATACATAGCGCAACCGATACAAGGGATTATAAACCCCATGACTCAAAGTTATGAATTCGGCTTTAAATACCCCTACCTTATCCAGCAAATAAGGTAACATCGTTTTCTCTATCACGCAGGCAATTTCATCTATCGTCGTAAGATTACGTAATTTCTCCGCCCATTGGACAAACAAGGATTCATTCGTCTTGGCTTGGATCCTGAGGGTCGAGCTGAAAAAGAAAAAACTCTCTATTTGTTTGGCCAAATATTCGATTGCCGGCACATCCGCATTGCTTCCCAAAGACAATAACAGGATCAAATGCTGTCTGGATTTGTATTTATTAATAAAGCCTATATTTGTCACGTGAGGATACAAGCACCCATCCCGCTGTAATTCAGTGGCATTTACAAGTTCTGAATACCGTTTGGACATACAGCGTATCTCCTTTGCAAAGTCTACCGGATGCTTTTCATATTGCGTAGCCTGTTTCCCTTCAGAAGATATAATCCATTTATAAATATCATCTTCTCGCAAGATACCATTATAATATCGGGCACTCAGAAAATATCGCAAAAATCGTAGGGGTTTTTGATCTTCAGAACATTCCTGAAGATTTTGAATAATCTCCCTCCATATATCTTTTATCTTGGCAAAATCCGACTCTTTGGTATTACTAAACAGCAAATTTTTGACCAAATCCATAGCATTCAATCCCGCCCCTCGCTGATTGATCGTCTCGAAAATTTTCAATGCACTACTCAAATCTTGAGATTCGATTACAACGAGTTCTATCTTTGTCAAGCAATATTTCGCAAAATCTATCAACTCATCAATCCCGGCATATAATTGAAAGTGTCGAAGTATTTTCGTATAGGCATCCTGCATTCGCTCTATAGATGGGGATCGCACTCCATTGTAAGGTTGCTCCTGTATCAAGGCTGTCAAATAATCATGACTCTCTTCATACTGCAATTCTAAGCGTACACGGGTCTCTCCCGATTCAATATCAAAGTTATAAAGTAGATTTTCTATAATCTGTAAATAATTTTTCTGAGCGCTGTTCAATGTCTCCTTTTTTAATAAATCTCGGAAAACACACAAAGACAACATAATAGTTGTCAAACGCTGTTGTCCGTCCACGACATCGAAACATCTATCATTATTGACAATGATGATAGATCCTAAAAAATAATTACGCTGCTCTTTTGCATCGGGACTATATTCATTTTCAATATCGATCAAAAACTGCTCGACCTCGTCATCGGGTTTCCAAACATATTCTCGTTGATAATCAGGCACTAAAAAGAAATAATCCTTCAATTTAGATATAGACTGAACTTTAGCATCGATTTTCATATCTTATGATATAGTTTTTGTAAATTACGTTATACAATTAGATATTATCATCAAACGAATTTTTCAAAAAACGTCTGGGTGCGAATATTCTACAAATGTAGGTCCCATAATTTTCTACTTCGCTTCGTGAAAAGCAATACAAACAATACAAATTTAAATAAAAAATTGGAAAACAATCGTCAATTTGAATCCGGTACGATCTAATTCCATACAAAAAAGCAGCCCTCTCGGACTGCTTCAGGTTAGTATAACAACCCGATTTGCGAACAATTAATATTCTTCCTCGTTGAAGAGAAAATCATCCTTCGAAGGATAATCCGGCCAAATATCCTCGATCGATTCGTAAATATCTCCCTCGTCTTCGATCTCCTGCAAATTCTCGAGCACTTCCAACGGCAGGCCCGAGCGAACGGCATAGTCGATCAATTCATCTTTGGTTGCCGGCCAGGGAGCATCCTCCAGTTTCGATGCCAACTCAAGTGTCCAATACATAACTGCAATAATTTAAATCATTAACTCACAAGACAATAAGTCCAGGCTGACATACAGCTTCCTTATTATTAGGTTGCGAATATATAAAATCCTGCGAGAAATACAAATCAAAAGAATAAAAATTTCTTCTGCCATTTTTTTTGAACAAACATAGCGATAGGAAACGATCCGCACATTCCGGCCTCGACCGAAAGAGCGGTTTCGCAAAGACCGACAATGTTCGGCGGATCCGCAACCGCACACGATTATTTCCGAATCGCATCGAAAGCGGCCATGTATCGACAGCCCCTGTCCGCATCACGAATTCAGGAATTCGACTGCCGTTATCCGCACACCGCCACTGCCTCCGCCGGATCGTTTCCGACGCGTCTTTCTCAACGGCATTTCAAACGCATCGGCCGAGTCGGGTCCTTACGGCACACGAAAAAAAAAACTCCTCGGCAGATCGTACGAAATTCCGAAAAAAACCGATAAAATCCCGTCACGGAATCCACAGGGTTTCCTCCACGCTGAAATATTCGGTCAGCGTGCGGCCCAGCAGATAGAAATAGTCCGACAGCCGGTTGAGGTACATCAGTACCTCCGGTGCGACGCCATACTTCGCATCGGCCCGAAGCGCCGCCCGTTCTGCTCGACGGCAAACCGTGCGGCAGACATGACACAGCGAAACGACACGATGTCCGCCCGGAATAGTGAACTTGGTAATCGGCTTCACGGAAGCCTGCATACGGTCGATCGCCTCTTCGAGAAACTTCACAGCCTCGGCGTCGATTCCTTTCACCTTGTCCGCTCCGCCTTCGCCCACAGCCAGCGTAGCAGCAACAGTCATCAACTGGGAGGCAATGCGTGCGAGCTCCCAAACACGGGGCTCCAACCCCACATCTCCCCGCAAATGGTCCGTAAGCAGGGCAACGAAAGCGGTCAATTCGTCCACCGAGCCGTAGGCCTCCACCCGTTCGTCGGTCTTGAACACCCGTTCCCCCCCGACCAGCGAAGTGGTTCCCTGGTCGCCTGTTTTCGTATATATCTTCATAACTTGAAATGTTGTTTCGGCAAATGATTGTTGAATACCAGCAAATAGCCCCGGTTATCGACCGTCGTCGAACGATGCTCCCGAACGATCCGACGACACGCTTCGCCGCGTGCGCTACCGTGATAGGGATTCATCACACAGAGCGTCGCTCCTGTCCGGGCAGCCCGAGCCGCAGCAGCAGGCAAATCCTCCGCCGGAAAATTCCGGGTCAGGATCACCATGTCGTACGGACCCGCACAATTCAGGCCAAAAGTCGAATTTTTCGCCTCGTTTTCCCTCCCCGGCGTAACCTGCAAACAACCTCTGCCCTCGTCGATCACAAACGTCGAATTGCCTTTTTCAAACTCTGCATCCGGCAAAGTCCGAACAGGTTCGGCTTTGCCTTCACATATCGCAAACGTCCGGTAGCCGCAATAGAGAAAGGCGTTCTGCAACTGCACCGCCCGCCGGTGAAAGATTCCGACCCGACGCAGGGCATCGTAAAGGCAGTGCTCTCCGTCGCGCAGTCTATGAAACATAAACGCTTCGCGCACAAGTCCGTAAACGAATGGCGAGTGCACGCCGTGCCCCCGGAAATGACGGGCCCGGGAGAGCCGGTCGGTCAGCCGGGAAATACCGCGAAGGCGGCGGCGTAGATTGCGTCCGGTCCGTTTCACTGTTTGAGCATACCGGCCAGACGACCGGTCGAAAAAGCGATCTGTAAATTATACCCGCCGGTGTTGGCATCCAGATCGAGCACCTCGCCGGCGAAATAGAGTCCTTTGACCTTGAGCGATTCCATCGTATAGCGGTTCACATCCTCGCAGCTCACGCCGCCCGCAGTAACGACGGCATATTCGAAAGGCGCATAGTCCGAAATCGGAAAAACCATCCCCTTGAGGAGCTTAACCAACCGTTCGATCTGCTCGGGCGTAATCTTGCGGATATAATTTTTAGAATGGGCGCCGACCTCTTCAGAAAGAGGAATGACCAGCGCCTTCGGAACGAGCTTGCGGAGCAGTTCGGAGAAGAACTCCTCGGGCCCCATCTCCGCCATCTCACGGGCGATGCGCTCGCGCAACATCTCCTCGGTCAGCCCCGGTTTCAGATCGACCATCAGTCCGACACCCTTGCCGTCGATCAGGGCGTCCACCGCGTCCCGGCTCATGCGGAGCGCCACAGCGCCTTCGATGCCGCGCTCGGAGAAACCCAGCTCGCCGAACTCTTCGCGCACGGCTTCACCGTCGATGCAGAGCGTCGCACGGACATTCCGGAGCAACAGTCCGTTCATATTTTTGATCCAGAGACAGGACGACACCAGCGGCGTAAGCGACGGCCGCACCGGTTCGACCGCATGCCCCGTATCGGCCGCAAAGACGTAGCCGTCGCCGGTCGAACCCGTAGCGGGATAGGAAACGCCGCCCGTGGCGACGATAACGCGCGGACACTCCTCCTTGCGCTCGAATCCCCGCTTATTGCGGTACCGCACGCCGAAAACCCGACCGTTGAGCGTCATTATTTCGGTCACACGGGTATCATAAACGATCTTCACGCCGTTGTCCACGCAATATTCCAGCAGTGCGTTGGCAATATCCCACGCCTTGCCGCTTCGAGGAAACACCCGCTCGCCGCGTTCGACATCGAGCTTCACGCCCAGCCGCTCGAAGAATCTGATCGTAGCCCTGTTGTTGAACTCGGCGAAAGCGGTCGAAAAAAACTCGGCATTGGTACGCACCTGTCCGGCGAACTCCTCAGGCGGCCGGGCATTGGTCACGTTGCAGCGGCCTTTACCCGTAATGCGCACCTTGCGGCCCGATTTCTCCATCTTTTCCAGCAGCAGAACCCTGTGTCCGTTCCGTGCGGCAGTCCCCGCAGCCATCATACCCGCAGCGCCCGCACCGACGACGATCACATCGTAAGGCAGGCGAACGGCAGCCCCTTCTTTCTGACTTATCTCTTCCATAGGGTACAAAGATAGTGAAAGCCGGGAGAAAACGGGAACTTGTTCGCAGTTTTCTCTCGGCGCATCCCATCTAAAGCTATGTCAAAGACAGGGAAAGGCGAGAGCAATCGTGCGGGATTGCACGCAAAGATTGCCGAATCGCATCCTATCTTATGCAACGCTACGAATAAGCCGGGTACAAAAGCAAATTTATCTGCCTTTTGCCCAAGCGAATAAGGACAAAAATTAAGAATGAGCCGAGAGTAAAAGAGTAAAGACGAATTTATTCGCACTTTGCCGGGGAAAAAGGGGCACGGCAGGACAAGGGCAACAAACAACCCCGGAATCCATTCTGCGGCAGGAAAAACCGACACGACAACGAATCGGCGCGGCAACTCCTGCCCAAAAAGTCGGCATAAGATTATTTATGTCCGAGGAGCGCAAAAAGGTTGCGGCAAGCGCTTTTTTTCCTACCTTTGTCCGGTAATTTTCGTATCGGGGCGAATCGCGCCCGGCAAAACGCGACTTCGTTTTACAAGCAGCCCGCACGCCTCCCGGCACGAAGCAAACCGGACAAACGGCAGGTAATCCCGTTTGCCGCAAAGTTCTGAAAATATATGTTAAGTAGAAGACAGCTTAGAATCAAGGCGATAAAGGCCCTATATGCGCATCTCAAATCCGACTCGGACAATATGATCGCGTCGGAAAAGAACATGATGAATTCGATCGACAAGACCTATGACCTTTATTTCCAGATGATGACCCTTCCGGTCGAACTGGCGCATTATGCCCAGCAACGTCAGGAGCTGGCCAAACAGAAAAAGTTGCCGACCTACGAAGACCTCCACCCCAACACCCGCTTCATCGACAACGCCGTGATCCGTATGATCGCCGACAGCGACACGGTGAATGACCGAATGGCAGCCCGTAAACTCGGCTGGAGCAAATATCCCGAACTCATCCGCACACTTTACAACCAACTCGCGGCGACGGACTATTTCCAGGCTTACATGAGCGCTTCGGAAAGTTCGTTCAAAGCCGACGCAGCGCTTCTGGCCACCTTCTTCGAAAAGGAGTTGCAGGATTGTCCCATGCTGGACGACGTACTGGAAGAGCAGTCGATCCTCTGGAGCGACGACCTGGGATTCGTTCTGACGCTCGTGATCCGCACGATCTCCAACATGCGCCAGTCCCACGCGGACGTGAAGATGCTGCCCGAATTCAAAAGCGACGAGGACGCCGAATTCGTCAAAACGCTGTTCGAAAAGACGCTCATCAACTACAACGAGCGGCTGGAATACATCGAAAAATTTACGCGCAACTGGGACGTGGAGCGTATCGTCTTCATGGATAACCTGATTATGGCCACGGCGATCACCGAGCTGGTTTCCTTTCCTTCGATTCCGGTGAAAGTAACCCTCGACGAATACATCGACATCGCCAAGTTCTACTCTACGCCCGGCAGCAGCACCTTTATCAACGGCGTATTGGATAAGATCGTGGAAGCGCTGACCGAAGAGGGAAAACTCAAAAAAACCGGACGGGGACTGATATGATGCGGCACATTTTCTGCATATTGCTGGTAGCCCTCGTCATCGGCTGTCAGTCCCGCCGGACGAGCAGTGTCCAGAGTGGGCCGACACTCGAAATATCGGATGAAACGCTCACCGAAGGTACTTCGGACACGATCCGTTTCGGACGGCTCCACTCCGGCGAAACAGGCATCAAACGGTTTCGGCTGCAAAATACTTCGTCCCGGACATGGGTAGTGACCCGCTACGAGGTTTCGTGCGAATGTGTCACCCCGGAATTCGACCGACGGCCCCTGAAGCCGGGCGAGGAAATCCCGTTCAGCGTCCGGTTCGACTCGCGGGGCGAGCACGGCTGGCAGATGAAACTGTTGAAACTCTATGCGTCGGGATCGGAGGAGCCGTTACGGATTTACATCGAAGCCGTTGTCGATTAAGAAATTGTTAATTCGCAGGAAAGGAGCGCCGAACGGCTGCGACTCCTGCAAATTTTAACTATATTTACCGGAAAATCCGACGGAGGCAACCGAAATACGGATCCCCCGATATATTCGAAGGAATCCCCGGTACGTGCGAGTTTCGATCGGGAAGAACCGGTTCGGGCAGAACCTGCCGCCAGCGTTCGAATAATTTGGTGCGACACCCGGCTTTGACTATCTTTGCAGAAGATAGGATACGCCTCGGAAAACTGCGAGCAAGCTCCCGTTTTCTTCTCGGCTTTCACTATCTTTGCAGGAACAGGAGGCAGTTCGGCAATCTTTGCAAAAGACAGGCTACCGGTCCGAAAAGATGAGAGCAACCGATGATCGAAACAGCCGAGGATCAGATGGAAGCGTCCTGTCCGGAAGAAAAAACGAGAATTAAGTTCGGCACGTCGCCTGTCCCGGCTCGTCCCGATCCAAAGAAAAGACTAAACATTAATATTAATAGAAAACTATGATTAACTTACTTCAAGCGACAGCACCTGCACCGCAGGCTGGCGGCGGCTATTCGCTCTTCATCATGCTCGGCCTGATGATTCTGGTTCTGTATTTCTTCATGTGGCGCCCCGAATCGAAGCGACGCAAGCAGATGGCTCAATTCCGGGCCGGCCTTAAGAAAGGCGACAAGATCATCACGGCCGGCGGTATTTACGGCGTAGTGAAAGAGATCAAGGAGACGACCCTCCTGATCGAAGTGGACGGCAACGTCACGCTCCGCATCGACAAAAACATGGTCGTCGCCGACACGAGCGACCTGCAGCAGCAACAGCAGAAATAAAAAAGTACTGAGACAAGAGAACTCCCCTTCCCGTGATCGGGAAGGGGAGTTTTACATACGATTATCCGGTCGTCGCCCGAAATAAATAGCAAAACCAAACCGGCCGGCCAGAATCAAAAAACCGAAAATAAGAGGCTCAAGAGAAGAGGGACGGATTCGAATACGCAAAAGCCATGGATTCCCGGTACGCACGGAAACACACACGCCGACACATCGGACGCTGAAAATATCCATTTATTCGTATATTTGCGTACGAAATTCTTTCGAAATGGCAAAGAAATTCACTTATAAGACACAAGGTACCTGTTCGAAATCCATCGAAATCGAATTGGAGGGAGATATCGTCAAAAGCGTCCGCTTCGAAGGCGGATGTCACGGGAATACCCAGGGAATAGGTCTGCTGACGCGCGGGATGCAGGCTGCCGACGTGATCGCACGTCTCGAAGGCATCGACTGCAAAGGCCGGGGAACATCCTGTCCCGACCAGCTGGCAAAGGCGTTGGCGTCAGGCCCTCGGACAATAACGGCTACGACGAAACCCGAGAACGGTCCGGTTCTCCAAAATCCGGGGAAACAAAGGAAAAACAAAAGCAGCTATACCGTCAGTCGCACCGCTCCCGGAAATGGCGCTGCCGATGTCTGTCGGTCGCCCGGCCCGATTGTGGTAACGGGCGATTAAATGAAAAGGAAAGTGCTGCCCACCCCGGCAGAGGCAAAAGCAGAAACCTTTTCGGAAAAATACGATGATCCGACGGCACGCCCAACAACGTCTTTCGAAAGCGGCAACCCGATGAGAAAAGGATGCGCCAACAAAAACAAAGATGATTATATACTTTATTATCAAGCGTTTGAAACATCGGATCCGACGCGCCTATTCGCCGCTTGTGCCATGCACGAAAACAAAAAGGCCGGATTTTGAAATCCGGCCTTTCCCGTCGCAGCGACTTCGGCTACGAACGACAGTGTTGAACTACCTGGACTCGAACCAGGAACGACAGAACCAAAATCTGCTGTGTTACCATTACACCATAGTTCAATCCGATGCTCGAAAGCAGGTGCAAAGGTACGGCAAAGAATCGAAATTTCAAAAAAAATCCTCCGCGAATGGTAAGCCTGCGAAAAATTTCCACGAAAAAAGTGAAAAATAAAGGCCCGAATCACCGGACTCACCCACTACGGCACAGGGATTGCGGCGCTCCGACTCCATCGATAAAATCGATAATTCAATGCAGTAAGATATGATTATAACCATGATTCTGATTTTTGTGTTCGGGTACCTCTGCATCGCGCTCGAACACAAACTACGCATCGACAAGGCCGCGATCGCCCTGCTGATGTGCGGTGCGTTATGGACGGTATTGAGTCTGCTGGGCAACGACGCCCAGATCGGCACGCAACTGATCGAGCAACTCGGCGATACGAGCGAAATACTCTTCTTCCTGATCGGCGCCATGACCATCGTCGAACTGATCGACCGGCACGGAGGATTCCACGTCATCACCGACCACATCAAAACCCGCAACAAACGCAAACTGCTCTGGTTGCTATCGATCATCACCTTCTTTATGTCCGCCGTGCTGGACAACATGACCACGACGATCATTATGATCATGCTGCTGCGGCGTATGATCAGCGGACAGAAAGAACGATGGATCTTCGCCAGCGTTATCGTCATCGCGGCCAACAGCGGCGGTGCCTTTTCGCCCATCGGCGACGTAACGACCATCATGCTCTGGATGCGGGGCAACGTCACCTCGGGCCTGCTCGTGGCCAAACTGTTCCTCCCGGCCCTGGTATCGGTAATCATTCCCACGGCCATCGCCTGCCGTTATATTCCCGACGAAAACGCGCATCCCGAAAAATTAGACACGGCGCCCAAGCTGCCGCCGTTCGTCGGCCCGCGCTTCAGCCACTTCGTTCTCGTTCTCGGTGTCGGCGGGCTGCTGTTCGTGCCCATATTCAAGGCTGTAACGGGACTGCCGCCCTACCTGGGCATGCTGATATCGTTGGGTGTGCTGTGGGTCTTCACGGAGCTCGTCTATGACCACAAACAGAACATGGAGGAATCTATCAAAAACCGGGTGTCGAAAGTACTCAAACATATCGATATGCCCACGATCCTCTTCTTCCTGGGTATTCTGATGTCGGTCGCAGCATTGCAGAGCGCCGGTTTGCTGACCGACTTCGCCGACTTCCTGGACAAAAACGTACACGAAGTCTATACGATCGCCGGAATCACCGGTCTGCTGTCGGCCGTAATCGACAACGTGCCGCTGGTGGCTGCCTGTATGGGTATGTACCCCGTCGTCGATACGGCAGCCCTGGCCTCGAGCCTCGACCCGGTTTATATGCAGGCGTTCGTACAGGACGGTATCTTCTGGCACCTGCTGACTTTCTGCGCCGGCGTGGGCGGCAGCCTGCTGATTATCGGATCGGCCGCAGGAGTAGTGGCGATGGGACTGGAAAAGATCGAATTCGGCTGGTACCTGCGTAAAATCACGCTGCTGGCATTGGCCGGGTATTTCGCGGGCATGCTGGTTATTTTCCTCGAACATTTGCTGCTGGGCTAAAGAGCATAACAACAAAAAAAGGGCTGTCTAACAAGTTTCAGACAGCCCTTTTTTATTTGTACTGCTTATTCGAGAGCTTTTCCGAATACGCGATTCTAAAAGGATTAAAAAACTTGTTGGACAGCCTTTTTTACTTTTTCCTTCCGTTGCTTCCGGGACAAGATTCAGCATCAGCGAACTTTGGACATGAACTTCTCACGATCAACGACATAGCGGACGTGAACCCCCTCGCCGATCATCCCTTCGGCATCGCGGGCCCCGACATTGAAGGTGAGCTTACGCCCTTCGACTTCGGTCAGCACGGCGGATGCGACGATTTCGGCACCGACGCCCGAAGGCTTGATATGGGTCACGTTCATCTCGGCACCGACGGTCGTCGAACCTTCCGGCAAATGGTCAGCCACAGCCTTCATCGCCGCATTTTCCATCAGGGCCACCATAGCCGGCGTAGCGAATACCTGCAAGTCGCCCGATCCCATCGTTGCAGCCACGTTGCCGCCATCGACCGTTACCTTACTTTGTGCAGAAAGTCCTTTTTCCATCATAATACAACCGTTTTTTATTGCGTTAATAATTCAGAATCATTATCTTTGAACATAGCTTTAGATAGGAGGCGCCTCGGAAAACCGGGAACAAGTCCCGTTTTCGCTCGGCTTTCACTATCTTTGGCAGAAGATAGGATTCGGTTCGGCAATTTTCGAGAACAAGTTCTCACAATTGCCCTCACATTTCACTATCTTTGAATTGCGAAGAGGATTCGAAATCCGTCCGCTTCGGACAGAAGCGCCCTCTCCGCCCTTGTGTTTCATCCTGACAAAGGTACGAAAATTCCGGTTCCGATGAAAAAGTGGTTTTTCCTATCCCTGGTATTGCTGCTCTCCCTGCCCGGGCAGGCTTCGGCCCGACACGGACAGCCGGGCCGATGGCACACCTCTTTCGAAATCGGACCCGACGGCGACACGATCTCGGTCGTCCCCATAAAACCCGTCTTCGTATTCAGCAAAAAAGCTGACCTGCGCCGTTACCGCAAACTGGTCGAAGCGGTGAAGAAAGTCTATCCCGTAGCCCAAGCCGCCAAAGCACAAATGGTTCAAATGGAGGCGGAACTGCTCCGGCTCGAAACGAAAAAGGAACAGAAACAATACATCAAAGGCATCGCCGCAGCGATCAAAAAGGAGTACACGCCCGTGCTGAAACACATGACCCGTACCCAGGGCCGCGTGCTTCTGAAGCTGATTGACCGGAAACGAAATACACGGCTTACGAAATCCTCCGGGAGTTCCGGGGCGGCTTCGTCGCGGGATTCTGGCAAAGCGTATCGCGTATCTTCGGACAGAATCTCAAGTCGGAATACGACCGAGAAGGGGACGACAAGGTACTCGAACAGATCGTTCTCTATTACGAAGCGGGGCTGCTGTAAACCGCATCCGCCCGCCGTTCACAGACAATCGCCCCTGTTTTCCGTCCGTCTGCAACCTCCGCAGCCACCGACGGCACGATCGAATGCCATCCACCCTCCCATTCGACAGACGAAAATACCCATACGGGCACGATCTCCGGACCACTCCGTCAAAATACAAATATATTTGTATTTGTATTTCTGTTCGGCATTTTCATAATCTTTGGCTTCGCCTCAAACGCTTCGATCCGACAAAGTGCAGATAAACTTGCTTCCGCACCCGGCTTTTTTCTAATCTTTAACGTCGTTCAAGCATTCCGCCTCAGCAAAATACAAATAAAATTTGCTTTTGCACGCAGTTTATTCGTATCTTTGACTTCGTCTTAGATACTCCGCCTCGGCAAAATGCAAATAAAATTTGCTTTTGCGCTCGGCTTATTCGTATCTTTGCAACGATCGGACAAAACTGCCCGACTTACTTAACCAATTATCGTTCAAATTCTTTATCGTATGAAAAAACTGTTCATTTTCTCGGCTCTCATCACCCTGGCGCTGGGGGGGGGAGTTGCAGCGACAGCGAAACAGATGAGTTTCAGAACATTCTGATTCCTCAGGATAACTTATCGGCCTCGATTTCGGCCGATGCGTTGTCCCATACCATCGGTTTCGAAACGACCCAGAGCTGGACGGCATCCGTGCGTGAAACCTCGCGTGCCGAAAGCTGGATCTCCATCAACCCCACTTCGGGCGACGCCGGCAAGCACACGATTACCGTCACGCTCACTGAAAACGAAACGACCGAATCCCGCCAGGCGGTCGTCATCATCTCCTGCGGCGGAGAATCCGCGAATATCTCCATCACCCAGCGGGGCGTGGGACAAGACGAACCGGAAGATCCGGACAACCCGAATAACCCCGACAATCCTCAAAAGCCCGAACATCCCGACGTAGCACCCGAAGACCGGCTGACCTGGGTAGAAACGACCTACACCGAGGTTTACAGCGACGGTTCCAGCACCGACAAGAGCTACATGCTCTTCGAATACGATGCCGAAGGTCTTCTGACCGGTTACGACCAATACGATTACGATTCGGAACAGACCGACAAAATCAATGCCTCCTATGAAGGGACGCTCAAACGAAGCGAAGGGAAAATCACAGACGAAGAGAAATGGTTCGAAATCGGCGGCAGCAGCTACGAAGGAATGCCCCTTCCCAACTCGGGCGAATACACCAAGGAATACCGCCTGAATGCAAGCGGTCTGGTAAGCGGCTACACCGACCCGGACGGCGCCAGCCAGACTTTCACCTACAACGCCGACGGCACGCTGGCTCGCTTGGAATACCGCAACCCTTCCTATCCCGATGAGAACTCGACCTCGACGCTTACCTGGCAGGACGGAAACATCGTTTCCATTTCGACCATCGACGGACGGGATAACGAAACAACGACGTTCTCCTACACCGAACACCTCAACCCCTGGAACGGCATCGACATAGGCGCCTTCATGATCGGCGATGCAGAGGAGTCCGCCATGCTGCTCGGCATCAGCGGTACGACCGTTAAGAACCTGCCCGCCAGCTGTCAAGACGGCAACAGCACTACGACCTACACCTACACGTTCGACGCCGAAGGCCGCGTCAGCACGATCGTGATCGAAGAGAACTGGCAGGACGGCGGCGGCAGCGGCAGCGAGCGCACGGAATATACGCTCCACTACGGTCCCCAAACCGTTTCGAAACCCGATTACATCCCCTACCTGGCCAAACAGGAAGTCGTGGACGAAGGTACGCTTCCCTATATTTTCTGGGAAGATAATCCGGACGAAAAACAATATGGTGTAAACGCCTACACCTCCTACGCCAAGATCCGCAGCACGATGTCCGACGGCAGAACTAGCGAAAAAACCGAATACCGGCAGATCAACATCAACCCATCGACTCAGGAGGGTCCGGTGTTGGGCTACCTATACATCACGCAGGACGAAGCGGACAACTTCCGGCTCGTTTCGACCTCTTTCAACGAGATTCCGCTGGGTGAAAACGAGATAAACCCCCACCGTTTCGTCTATACGCTGGAATATAACTGCTTCACGGTCAATCTGGAATTCGACGTGTTCTATCCTTCCTGCACAGTCTTCGATCCTGCGACCGGTGAACAGAAAACCCACTGGATGCCGATGCTTCCGCTCGACAAGAACTGTTTCACGGTATCCGAACCGGAACTGCGGTATATGGGTGAAAATACGGACGAAAACGGCCCTACGAGCGAATACGAATTTACACAAAAATATCTCTTCCGGGTCAATCCGGATGTAGAGCCTGCGGAATACGATTACCAACAACTGAACCGGTTCATCTACGTCGCACACTATTAAACCGAAAACACGGGCACAGCCCCATCAGACAACCCCTCCGAAAACTCGGAGGGGTTGTCTTTGTCGCCGACACCGAGGAAAATCAGCACCTCCGTTGCGATTCTGCGAATAGTTTTATATATTTGCAAGCGAAAAATCCGGAGCGGACCTGCAACGGCCGAACAGGGAGAACGATTTGCCCGACACCGCTTTAGCTTTGTCCGGACTGAAAAAACCGACTGCAACGACGGCTCCGCAAAACGAAAAATGCTCCAGCGTCGGGCGGCACCGTTTCCCGGCATACGATAACGAACCGAAACTATGTTTGAAAACTTAACCGATAAACTCGAACGGTCCTTCAAGCTGATCAAGGGCGAAGGCCGCATCACCGAAATCAACGTCGCCGAAACCCTCAAGGAGATCCGCCGGGCGCTGATCGACGCCGACGTCAATTACAAGGTAGCCAAATCCTTCACCGACGAGGTGAAGCAGAAGGCCCTGGGACAAGACGTGCTCAAGTCCGTCAAGCCGGGACAGATGATTACCAAGATCGTCCGCGACGAGTTGGCACAACTCATGGGCGGCACGGCGACCGACATCAAGCTGGAGGGCACGCCTGCGGTCATCCTGATCGCCGGTCTGCAAGGCTCCGGTAAGACTACCTTCTCGGGCAAGCTGGCGGCGATGCTCAAGAGCAAGAAGGGGCGCCAGGTGCTGCTCGTGGCGGGCGACGTCTATCGTCCTGCGGCCATCGACCAGCTCAAGGTGCTGGGCGGACAGATCGGAGTCGAAGTCTATACCGAAGAGGGGAATAAAAATCCGGTGCAGATCGCCGAAAATGCCATCAAATACGCCCGTCAGCACGGTTTCAACGTCGTGATCGTCGATACGGCGGGCCGTCTGGCCGTCGATGAGGCGATGATGCAGGAGATCACGGCGATCAAACAGGCCGTGAAACCGGGCGAAACGCTCTTCGTGGTCGATTCGATGACGGGTCAGGATGCCGTGAATACGGCCCGCGAGTTCAACCAGCGGCTGGATTTCGACGGCGTAGTGCTTACCAAACTCGACGGCGATACGCGCGGCGGTGCGGCGATCTCGATTCGTGCGGTGGTGAACAAACCGCTGAAGTTCATCTCCAGCGGCGAGAAGATGGATGCCATCCAGGTATTCCATCCGGAACGTATGGCCGACCGTATTCTGGGCATGGGCGACGTGGTATCGCTCGTGGAACGCGCCCAGGAGCAGTACGACGAAGAGGAGGCCCGCCGCCTGAAGAAGAAGATCGTCAAGAACCAGTTCAACTTCAACGATTTCATGGGGCAGATCGCGCAGATCAAGAAGATGGGCAACCTCAAGGACCTGGCCTCGATGATCCCCGGTATGGGCAAGGCTCTCAAGAATGTCGAGATCTCGGACGACGTATTCAAGCAGACCGAAGCGATCATCAACTCGATGACTCCCCTCGAACGCGAGAAACCCGAAATCATCGACGCCAAGCGCCGCGAAAGGCTCGCCAAAGGCAGCGGTACGACGATGGCCGAGGTGAACAAACTGATGAAGCAGTTCGAAGACACGCACAAGATGATGAAGGCCGTCGCCGGAGGCAATATGAAAATGCCCAAATTACCCGGACGCGGCTTCCGCAGATAAGCGGGATGAATACTTCGCCAACTACTTTATACCCCTTCGGTTCGGGTTCCGAACCGAAGGGGTTTTCCTTATGACATCTATCATATAATCGACCCGCTTCCGGGCAAATCCGGCATCCTCTGCAACCACGCACCGGCAGCGAAAAGGCGATTCACACATGCTCTCCGAAATCGGTGTCAGCTCATAATTGGGCAAGCAGAATGCAGGACAAATCCGGAAAGGCTTCGCCCGTAAACACGAAGAACGGATTCGTCCGGAACACCTTGCAGACGAGTACAAGAAAAATATACAGAAATAGGAAAAAACCGGAGAGGAAAACACAACGCGAAGGACCGAAGAAAACGCGTTTTTTCCGACCCGATCTTCCAATCCGTCCGATAACGGGCTTTTCCCGGAAAAACAGCGGCGTCGAAAAGAGCCGCAACCTCCCTCGGCCCCCCCCCTTATCCGAAAAACGCCACCGACCGACTCCTTCTGAACATAGAAAGATGACGCTTCATTTGGCAGGGGGTATTTTTTTCGCTATCTTTGTAAAAGATAGGAGGCGGTTCGGCAATCTTAGCGTGCAAATCCGTGCGATTGCTCTCGGCTTTCACTATTTTTGGAGCAGGCAGCATGGCGGCCCGGCATGAAAAACAAGTTCGTTCGTTTTATGCGGTCCTCGCTTTCACTGCCTTTTCGTGAGAATCAGACAACAGACATCCTATGCACAAGGCCGGTTTCGTCAATATCATCGGAAATCCCAACGTCGGCAAATCGACGTTGATGAACGCACTCGTAGGCGAACGCCTCTCGATCATCACCTCCAAAGCCCAGACCACGCGCCACCGCATTCTGGGAGTGGTCAGCGGCGAAGATTTCCAGATCGTCTTCTCGGATACGCCGGGCATTCTGAAACCCAGCTACAAACTCCAGGAGTCGATGATGAAATTCGTCACCGGCGCCGTGAACGATGCGGACGTAATCCTCTACGTCACCGACACGGTGGAACAAAGCGACCGTTCGAACGACATCCTCGAAAAGATCCGCCAAAGCGATATTCCCACCCTCGCGGTAATCAACAAGATCGACCTCACGACGCCCGAAAAGCTCGAAGAGCTCGTCGATAAATGGCAGGCGCTGCTGCCGGCCGCCACGATCGTCCCGGTATCGGCACGCGAGAATTTCAACATCAAGGGACTTTTCGACCTGATTCTGGAACGGCTGCCCGAGGGAGAAGCCTTCTACTCCAAAGATACGCTCACGGACAAAACGCTGCGATTCTTCGCCTCGGAAATAATCCGCGAAAAGATCCTGCGCAACTACGACAAGGAGATCCCCTACTGTTGCGAAATAGCGATCGAAGCCTACAGGGAGGAACCGACGATCGACCGCATTTCGGCGGTCATCTATGTCGCACGCGACTCCCAGAAGGGCATCCTGATCGGACACAAGGGCGAGAAACTCAAAAAAGTCGGACAACAGGCCCGCGAGGACATAGAACAATTCCTCGGCAAGAAGGTTTTCCTGGAGCTGTACGTCAAAGTAAACGAGAACTGGCGCGATAACGAACGGCAACTCAAGCGCTTCGGATACGAACAAGAATAATCACAACCAAATCGGGGTGTCGTGGCATTGCGCAAATTTATCCTGAAAATCATCCTGTTGGGGACGCTGCTGGGCAACGCTGCCGCTGCCGACGCCCAATACAACAAAGACTACTTCTACTGGGCCAGCCGCCGTTGCCTGATGAACCGCGAATATCAGGAGGCGATTCGTGTGCTCAACATCCTGTTGCGGGCCGATCCGGACGCCGCAGAGGGCTATTTCCTGCGGGGTGTAGCCAAATTCAACCTCGACGACCTGCTGGGTGCCGATACCGACTTTTCGGCTGCCATCGTCAAAAACCCCGTGTTCACGACCGCCTACATCTACCGGGCGCTGACCCGTACGCGCATGGGCAACTACGACGACGCGCTGCAGGATTTCCGCGAGGCGATCGACCTGAGGCCCGACCTGCCGGACGCCTATTACAGCCGGGGCTATACGCGCCTGCAGAACAAGCAATACGAGGAGGCGATCGAGGATTTCGACAAATTCATCTTCCAGGAAAACAAGGTAGCCGACGCCTACATCGGCCGCGGCACAGCCTACCTCTACCTGAAGGACACCGTACGGGCCCTGGAAAATTTCGACCAGGCGATCCGCACCAACCGCGAAAATCCCAACGGCTATTACCAACGCGGAACCTTGTTGCTGCAAAAAGAGGAGTATGCCCGAGCCGAAGCCGATTTCGACATGTCGATCCGCTGCGACTCGGCTTTCCTGCCGCCCTATTTCAACCGGGCGGTGGTCTATTCCAACACCAACCGTCCGATGCAGGCCCTCGCGGATTTCGACCGGGTGCTACAACTGGACTCGACCAACTCGTTCACCTATTTCAACCGGGCGATTCTCCGCACCCAGATCGGCGATTACAACCGCGCACTCGACGACTTCGACCGCGTGGCGCTCTACTCCCCCGGCAATGTCCAGGTCTATTACCTGCGTGCCATGCTCAAAACCCGCTTGGGCGATCTCGAAGGCGCCGAGCGCGACTACACCCGGGCCATCGAACTCTACCCCGACTTCGCCAACGCCTACCTGAACCGCAGCGCCCTGCGTTATGCGTTGCATAACCCCAAGGCTGCGAAACGGGACGAAGAGATCGCCCAGCGCAAGATCGCCGAATACAAATCCCACCTGAAGGACAGCACCTACTCGATCTATGCCGATACGACGCAACGGATGGACAAACTGCTGGCTTTCGACAACCAATTCACCAACAACTACTTCGACCGCATTTCGGAACAACCGAGCCTGGGCCGCAGCAACATGCGTCTGCTACCCCTGTTCCGCTTCACCCTGATGCAGCCCGACACCACCCGGATCGAGGCGTCGAACCGCTATACCCTGCAACGGGTCAAAGACTTCGAGAAAAAACTGGACAATCCCTACCTCGTCCTCTCCAACCGGCCTACGAACATCGGTGCGGACTCTTTGGCGATGCTCGACAGCCGCTATACCGAAATCCTGAGCCAGAATCCGCGCGACTGGCTCCTGCAAGTACAATATGCCATTTCGCAATCGCTGATCCGACAATTCACCAATTCGGTCGGCACCTATTCGTCGGCTATCGCAGACAATGCCGCCAATCCGTTCCTCTACTTCAACCGGGCCGTGACACGGGCCGAAATGATCGACTTCATTTCGGGCCTGGACAATCCCTATCAGCGAATTTCGATCGACTCCGACCCGGCGAACAAACTCACCAACCCCCATACACGCACCTACAATTACGACGAAGCCATCGCCGATCTGGACAAGACGCTCCGCCTCTTCCCGAACTTCGCCGAAGCCTACTACAACCGGGGAACGCTGCTGGCTCTTTCAGGCAAACTCCCCGAGGCCTTCGAAGATTTTTCGAGAGCCATCGAACTGAATCCCCTCTTCGCCGAAGCGTTCTACAACCGGGGCATGACCCAAATCTATATGAAAGACACGCGCAAGGGCTGCCTCGACCTCTCGAAAGCCGGAGAGCTGGGCATTACCTCGGCCTACGAAATCCTCAAACGTTACACGGGGGAGCATACAGAAGCTTTTTAACTAACAATAACCAATTCAATAAACTATGACACAAGCTATTCAAAAGAAACTGAACGACTCGGCGTGGGCTCGGTGGACCGCGCTGATTCTGGTGGCGCTCACCATGTTCTTCGGCTACATGTTCGTCGATGTCCTCTCGCCGTTGCAGAACATGCTCGAAAGCACCCGAGGCTGGAGCCCCACGATTTTCGGACTGTACGGCGGTTCGGAATTCATTCTGAACGTCTGCGGTTTCCTGCTCGTCGCAGGTATCATCCTCGACAAGATGGGCGTACGGTTTACGGGTATTCTTTCGGCCTCGCTGATGGTACTCGGTGCCGGTATCAAATTCTACGGGCTGAGCAACTACTTCTATGAAGGCGGATTCGGTTACGAGTTCCTCAATTCGTTCCTCACGGACATTCCGGCCAGCGCGAAGCTCGCCTGCCTGGGCTTCATGATCTTCGGCTGCGGTACGGAGATGGCCGGTGTGACAGTATCCCGTGCAATCGTCAAGTGGTTCACGGGGAAAGAACTGGCTCTGGCGATGGGCCTGGAAATGGCTATTGCCCGACTGGGCGTATTCGCCGTATTCAGCCTGTCGCCCTGGGTGGCTAACTGGGGCGGCGATCCGAGCGTAGCACGTCCGGTAGCCGTTGTCGGCCTGTTGCTCTGCATCGGCCTGCTGACCTACATCGCTTTCTCGGTCATGGACTTCAAACTCGACAGACAAACCGAGGCAGACACCCCGATAGGAGAAACCGAAGAGCCCTTCAAGGTCGCCGATCTGAAGAACCTTTTCAGCAGCAAAACCTTCCTGATCGTTTCGGCACTCTGCGTGCTCTACTATTCGGCGATTTTCCCGTTCCAGCGTTTCGCAACGGGTATGCTCGAAAGTAATCTGGGCATCACCAACCAGCAGGCTTCGGACATCTTCCGCTGGTTCCCGATGGGTGCAATGATTCTGACTCCGCTCCTCGGCTGGTTCCTCGACCACAAGGGCAAAGGCGCGACGATGCTGATGATCGGTGCGATCCTGATGTTCATCTGCCACATGACTTTCGCACTGGTTCCCCTCACCCCCGCTATCGCGTTCTCGGCGATCATCCTGCTCGGCCTCTCTTTCTCGCTGGTTCCCGCCGCCCTGTGGCCTTCGGTACCCAAGTTGGTCGATAACCGCTATATGGGTTCTGCCTATGCAACGATTTTCTGGATCCAGAACCTCGGACTGATGGCCTTCCCGATGATCATCGGCTGGGTTCTCAACAAGGTCAATCCCGGCGTGGGAGAAGCGATCAAAGCCGGTGAACACGTAAGCTACAACTACACGGTTCCGATGCTGATTTTCGCCAGCCTCGGCGTATTGGCTTTCCTGCTGGCTTTCTGGCTCAAGCTCGAAGACCGTAAAAAGCACTACGGCCTGGAACTGCCCAACATCAAGAAATAACGATAATCCGTATCCCCGGTCTGCCGGAAAAATGATGAGTAAACCCCCGCTGCAAATTGCAGCGGGGGTTTTGTAATAAAGAGTCTATCGGCTAAAGCGACGAGGATCGTACGAGATTCCGCTTTTCGAGATACAAGAGTTCCTATTTAATCGGATCGACCCTCTACGCTTCCTATTTAACCAATCGGTAAAGTTCCGTAATGCGATCGCACATCGCATCCCACGAAAAGCGCTTCTTCTCCTCTTCCATGTTCGCACGGAATCCCGCGAGCACATCGTCCCGCCAGATACGGTCGATGGCCCGGGCGACTTCTGCGGCATCGGGACGGCAGACGAAGCCGACACGACCGTCCGGCACGATCTCCGGAAGACCGCCCACGTCGGTCACCACCATCGGCAGGTCGAATTGATAAGCGATCTGGGTCACGCCGCTCTGCGTGGCCGAACGATACGGCTGCACCAAAAAATCTGCGACGGAAAAATAGTAACGCACCAATTCGTCCGGAATAAAATAGTCGTGCAAAATCACATCGTCCTCCAGTCCGTTGTCGGCGATTTGCTTCAAATACTTCTCTTTCGGAGCATAGAACTCACCGGCCACGATCAGGCGCCGGTCTTCGGCAGGATGCTCCCGCTTGTAGATCTTCCAGGCATCGAGCAACAGGTCCAATCCCTTGTAGTCCCGAATCAAACCGAAAAAGAGCGCATAGCGTTTCGAAGGATCCAGTTCGAGGCGGATGCAGGCCTCCGTACGATCAATGACGATACCGAAATTTTCGAAAAGCGGATGCGGAGAGAAAAGCGCCGGAACCTGCGTATATCGGCGCAATTCGCGGTGCACCTGCTCGGACATATAGATAAAGCCGTCCACCGCCCTCAGGAAATAGCGGTTGAACGGCTTGTCAGTCATATGGCGTTCATGCGGTTCGACGTTGTCGATCTGACAAAGGATACGCGTCGTACCGTTCTTTTTGGCAAAACGGGCAATCGTACCGAAACAGGGCGCCATAAAGGGGGTCCAGTATTTCATCAGCACGAAATCCGGCTTCTCGCGGGCGATCCACCGCCCCACGGCGATCCAGTTGAACGGATTCATCGTATTCACGCACCGCACGATGTACAGATCGGGCGACGGAGGTGTCTGCACCGTCTGATTCCTGCCGGGAAAGAAAATACGGGGATACTGGAGCGTGAAAGTCTTGATCTTCACCTCGTCGCCCCGATGTTGGAAAACCCGGGCCATGCTCTGCATAATTACGGCCAAGCCCCCACGATACGGATGGGCGGGCCCCACGATCGAAATTTTCATACCCCGAACTTTTATTTATAACTGAAATCGAATCCCCGAACGGATTCAAACCTTCGGTACGGCCCTCCTGTTTTCGAATAAACAGCGCACGGCAACTTCAGGAAAAATACAAATACCCTACCGAATCCTGCAACAAGGAGATAACGATAACCGGTTCGGGAGGAACTGCCCGAACCGGTTATCGTTATCCATCCTATTTCGTTTTATTATACGCCTCCACACCGCTCTTCAGGAAGTCGATGTATGCCTCCACGTCGAGATTGTAAGCCCGCTTGGGAACCAATTCCTGCCCATCACGGCCGAGGATCAGGTAGTTGGGCTGTCCGTTCACCCCGAAACGGGTCTGGGCGATGTAGGAGTTGATGCGGCCGATGTCCTTGAGAACCTTGCCTCCCGCAGTGGTCACCCATTCGTTCTCGGGCACTTTGGTCTTGTCGTCGGTATAGAGGGCTACCAGCACGTAATCGTCGCGCAGGATCTGCTGCACGCGCGGATCGCTCCAGACGCGGGCTTCCATTTCGCGGCAATTCACACAACTGATTCCCGTAATGTCCACAAACAAGGGTTTATCGGCCTCCCTGGCAGCGGCTTCGGCCTGGGCCAGATCGAAATACCCCGGCAGATCGTAAGGCCAGTGCAGGATATCCGCATATTTGATCTTTTCAGTCGTCTGTGCCGTTGCTGACGGTGCGGCAACGACACCCTGCGTATTGATCACGAAGTCCTGCGTATGCATCGGGGGCAAATAGCCAGAAAGAGCTTTCAGCGGCGCACCGAACATACCCGGAAACATATAGACCGCGAACGAAAGCGAAGCGATGGCCAGCGTCAGCCGCGTCACCGAAACGTGCTTGAGTTCGTCGTCGTGAGCGAAGCGGATCTTACCCAGCAAATAGAAACCCAGCAATGTGAACACGACGATCCAGATCGCCAAATAGACCTCACGGTCGAGCAACCCCCAGTGGTAGGTCTGGTCGGCCATACTCAGGAACTTGAAACCGAGGGCGACCTCGATAAAACCGAGAACGACCTTCACGGAACCGAGCCAACCGCCGCTCTTGGGCAGGTCTTTCAGCAAGGAGGGGAAGAAAGCGAAAATCGTAAAAGGCAGAGCAAAAGCCAGCGAGAAAGCGAACATCGTCACGATGGGCACCCAGAATTCGCCGGCAGTCGAACGAATCAGGACGTTGCCGACGATCGGCCCGGTGCAGGAGAACGACACCAACACCAGCGTCAGAGCCATGAAGAAGATACCGATCAAACCGCCTTTGTCCGCGTGCCGGTCGCTCTTATTGACCATCCAGCTCGGAAGCGTGATCTCGAAGGCCCCGAAGAACGATGCGGCGAAAATCATGAACACGATGAAGAAGATCAGGTTGGGAAGCCAGTGCGTAGCCAGCCAGTTGAAGATGTCGGCCGTCACGGCATCGCCGCCCACCAGACGCGTAATCAGAATGATCGCCGCAATGGGAAGCGTATAGAGCGCTACGATGAAGAAACCGTACATCGAAGCCTTGAAACGTCCCGCAGCAGGCGATCCGCTGCCTTTCATAAAGAACGATACGGTCATCGGGACCATCGGGAATACACAAGGAGTGAGCAGCGCCGCGAAGCCCCAAAGAACCGCTTCGATAATCAGACCCCACAGGGTTTTGGACTCTCCGGCTCCGTCGCCGGAAACAGGTTGATCCGCAGCATCCCCGGCCGCAACGGATGCCCGGGCCGCCTCGGGATCGCCGATCGTGATCTCGAATCCCCAATCCTCGGGCGAATTGCAATTTTCCTCCTCGCAGGAACGCCAGTTGATATTGCCTTTCAATACGGCGCCCTCACCCGTCAGGGTGACTTTCTGACCGAGGATGATTTCATCGAAATAAGTACCCATTTCGACCTCGAAAATATCGTCGTATTCGCGTTTGGAAGCGTTGATCTCATAAGGATCGCCGTCGAGCGTCAGGCCCGTTGCAGGCTCGAACTCCACCAGGGTCGAAGAAACGTCCGAATGCAGGTCGTACGTATGCCATCCCGGCAGGATCTTACCCGTAAATACGACTTCGTAATTCGAATCGCCGAGGTTCTTCACAGTGCTGTCCCAGGTAATGGTCGGGGACTGCGCGTGAGCCGACAACAAACTCGTCAGGAAAGCCGCCAGCAGCACGATACGGATATAAAATTTCATATCTCTATTATTTTAATAAGTTAATAGTTTTTTTCGCGTGTAAAGATATGAAATTTTATTCAAAAACCACGTATGGGACGCATTATCTCGCGTCCGCGAGGAAAAACTACTCGGAAACCTTCCCTTCGGCTTCGGCCTTGCTGCGTGCAAAAGATTGCAAGGCGAGGTACTCCTTGTCGCCGTAATCGAGCAGGTTCTGCAACTCGTTGCGGAAATAGTCCAAGTGCTCCTCCTCTTCGACGGCCAGATCCTGGAACATCTTGTGCGTTACCGAATCGTCGGCTTCGGCCGCAATGCGAGCGGCATCGTTATAGCTGTCGATCGTACTCTGTTCCAGCTGTATAGCGAAACGGAACATCTCCTTGGGATCGGAGATCTGGCGCGTCGTAAACGACGGGTTCATATTCACGTCCCCCTGCAAGAAGAGGATACGGTCGGACAACTCCTCGCTGTGACGCATCTCGGCAATCGAAATCATCCGCATCTTTTTGGACAGATACTCGTAACCGGCATCTTCGAAATGGACATGGAAATACATGTACTGGAGCGAGGTGGCAATTTCTTTTCCCAAAGCATCGTTCAACAGATCGATACTTTTCTGGTACTTGTTCGCAACTTTGATCTTTTCCATAATAATAAAGGTTTTGTCCCTATATCAGCAAAACCCGTTCCAGAAAGGAACAAAGCCGATCGTAAAATCGGACCGAAACGAAGTCGATTCGGGTCGGCTCCCTGCCTTGCCCGCCACCACGAAATACAGCACCTCAACGCCACTCGAGCGCCGCCCGGACAGCGGCTTCCTCTCCGTTCGAAACCTCGAACAGCGACAAGCCGTCCCGTTGTTCGTACCCGACCGTAAGGGTTTGCCCGTAACGGCATTCGTGCATGAAATGAATGTCAAGACGCACCGGCCGGATCGCGGTCAACTGTTCGATGGGCAGCATATCGAACATCATGTTGATATAACGCATCGTATTGACGTGACGGTTGAAGTCGATGTCGCTGTAAACCACCCGGTGCTCCATCACATGCTGCGGTGTGATCCCCATCACCTTGCGGGGTTTCTCCGTCGGCGAAGGGGCATCGACGAGCGTATCGGTACAAGGCCCGATAACCGTGTTCAGGTCGATCGCTTTACGGACCGCCAAGTCGATGATGCACCACTGCGTCACGGCCCGCCCGAACTCCCGGCCAGCGGCATCGTGCAGCGTGAAATTACGGGTCGAGAGCATCCGGTTGTACTCGTTCACCCACGTTACGATTTCATAAGAAGTGTATTGTTCGGGGCGGTCGTCGATCTCGATCGCCATGCGCGAAAGGACCCACGAGCGGTTTTCCTTATTCAACTTATCGATCCCGAACCCTTTGCGCTGGGCATCGACACCCGCCGTATTGAGGACCTCGTTCGCCAAAGCCGGAACGGTCATCCGAAGTGTGAAATCGACCTGCTGAGGGTCTGCATAATAAGTGTAACCTGTTTTCTCTGCCATATTTCAGTGCGTTTTTCAATTTCAAATGCAACGAAACGACAATCCGCCGGTTATCCGCCGGGCCGGGAGAAAGCCGTAGATACCGAATGGTTTCATTCCTACAAAAACGCCCCGGCCCGGCTTCCTGCGGACAGTAGCGGCGTATGCCGGAAACAGAGCGAAGCCTTCCGGCCGCGCCGACTGCATTTCGTGCAAAGATACGAATAAGCCGGGTGCAAAAGCAAATTTTATTTGCGTTTTGCCGGCATGGAGTGTCTAAGAAGAAGTCAAAGATAATAACAAGAAGAGCGGAGAACCAAACTCAACTTTTGTTTTCGGCTCCCCCGCGTAACGAAGCTCGTAGAGGGGCTTTCTCGTTTCGATCGTCCGTACTTGCAGGGGCCTCGCCTCCAAGACGGGGATGATCCCTGCCGGTCCGACCTTCGGTAGGTTTCAGCCGGGTTGCCCGTCCGATCTCCGGTTCGGGAAAAGTCCGGAAAATTCCGCTCCGTATTCAGACGAGAAACATCATTCGTTATATTTTATTGCGTTTTTATCGAAAAACGATAAAAATTATTTGTTTTGCAGAAGTTCTTTACTATCTTTGCCTCACCGGAGGTTAAAAACAGGTCGAACACCTCCATTACGTATTCAGCAAACCGAAAATGGACAAAAAACAGAAAAAATCTCTGCGGCGCCATCTGCTGGTCATTTACATCTTTTATTTCCTGGCTCTGGCCGCAGGATTCATCCACAGCTTCGTGCCCCACGTGTCGTCGAGTCTGGCGACAGGTTGGCAGGCTGCGTCCGAAGACATTCGGATGCAGGAAAAACACGGTATCGCGCAACACACCTACTTTTTGGCGGCCCGGTTGCAAAACGCCCAGAGCGACGAAACTCTTTTCCCGATAGAAACCGGACACGCATCGATCTCCACCGAAGCCGAATATACGGGGGTTAATATCTACGTCAAAACGGACGAAAACAGTGACCCGACAGTAGTCCGGACACTGAACAGAATCAATTACATACTGCTGCTGTCCATCCCGGCCCTGCTGGCCAAGCTCTCTATCCTGATCCTGGTAGCGCTGATTATCAATATCCTGCGCAAATCGGTACGGGACGAACAACCCCTGCCGGGGCGTATCATCATCTACACGCGTGCCGTAGGGTTCCTGCTGATTCTGGCCGAAGTCTGCACCGGAGTCGGCTCTTATATTTACCAGAGTACGACCCGGACGTTTCTCGAAGATTCGCCCCTGCAAGTCGCCGCCTCGTTCCCGCTCAACTACTGGAACATCGTCATGGCGATTCTGGTACTCTTCTCGGCCGAGGTCTTCTCGATCGGATCCCGGTTGAGCGAAGAGCAAAAACTCACGATCTAAAGAAAAAATAAATGTCGATATACAATATACACACGGGGGGGGGACGCAAGACATGGCGATAATCATCAACATAGATGTCATGATGGCGAAACGAAAGATGTCACTCGGCGAGCTCGCCGAGCGGGTCGATATCACCCCGGCCAACCTTTCCATTCTCAAGAACGGCAAGGCCAAGGCGATCCGCTTTTCAACGCTGGAAGCCATTTGCCGCGAACTGAACTGCCAGCCGGGCGACATCATCGAATACCGACCGGAAGAAACAACCGAATGACAACGCAATACAAATAATTTCACCCAAAATCAATTAACAATCATTTTATGAAAAGGTTCATTCTTTTACTTGTCACGCTGTTCGCAATGACGAATGTCATGGCGCAACTACAGCCTGACATGCCGATTCCCGCCGATAAGGAGGTGCGCGTCGGACGACTCGAAAACGGCATGACGTACTACATCCGTCACAACGAAAAACCCAAGGGACAGGCATCTTTCTACATTTTCCACCACGTAGGAGCTGTCCAGGAGGAAGATTCCCAACAGGGCCTCGCCCACTTCCTCGAACACATGGCCTTCAACGGCACCAAGAACCTGCCGGGCAAAAAGATGATAGAATATCTGGAGCGTAACGGCGTCAAATTCGGTGCGGACCTGAATGCCTACACCTCTTACGATGAAACATGCTACAACCTGGACAATGTGCCCACAGCAAACCCTGCGACGATCGACACCGCACTGCTGATCCTGCACGACTGGTCGCAGTTCATCAGTCTGGAGCCTCAGGAGATCAACAACGAACGCGGCGTAATCATGGAGGAGCTGCGCACCCGCGACGGAGCTGGATGGCGCGCCATGGTACGACGCAACGCCGCCGTCAACAGAGGCTCGAAATACGAGCACCGCAACGTAATCGGCTATCTGGACGGTCTGAAGAGTTTCGACCATAAAGCCTTGTACGACTTCTACAAAACGTGGTATCGCCCGGAATACCAGGCGATCGTCATAGTCGGCGATATCGACGTCGATCGGATCGAAAACAAGATCAAAACCCTGATGGCGGATATTCCGGTTTCCCCTGCAGATGCCCCGCAGAAAGAGGCTTACCTAGTTCCTGAAAACGAAGAACCCATCGTCAGCATCTTTTCCGATCCCGAAATGACGGCTTCGGTCATGCAGCTCTTCATCAAACGACCCGCTCTCCCCAAGCAATACAACAACCTGATAATTAGCCAAATGTACGATGTACTCAACTCCTACACAAGTGCCATGGCGAACGACCGTATGAATGAAATCGCCATGCAGCCCGATGCTCCGTTCCTGAGTGCCGGGATGGATTCAGGCAACATACTGGGAGTGAATCCGACCCAAGATCTCACGATGGTCGCCGTACAAACTCGAGACGGAGAGTTGCTCTGCGGTTACAAAGCTATCCTCGAAGAGATGGAAAAGATGAAGCGTTACGGCTTTACACAGAGCGAATTCGATCGTACGAAAGCTGAATTCCTGCGTCAGGCCGAGGCTACCTATGCCAATCGGAACGACCTTACGAACGGACAATATGTTCAAACCTACCTGGCGAATTACAAGAAAAATACCGCTATGGCAGATGCCGAAACGCAGTACAACCTCGACAAACAATACCTCGAAGCATTGACCCTCGACGATGTGAATGCTTGGGTAAAACAACTTCTGACACCTGAAAACCAGGTTATCACCGTCGAAGTACCGAAGAAAGAGGGACTGACCGAGCCGACCGAAGCCGAACTTCTGGCCATCCGCAGCGAGGTCATGGCATCCGACGTCGAGGCTTACCAGGACAATACCGTCAGCGAGCCTCTGATCCCCGCAGATATCAAGCTGAAAGGCTCGCCCGTGAAAAAGACCGCATACAACGAGGATCTCGGAACGACCGAATGGATTCTCAAGAACGGTGTGAAGATCATCGTCAAACCGACCCAACTCAAGGCGGACGAAGTCCTGCTGCAGGTACAGGCTGACGGCGGGATGTCGCAGCTTGCCGATACTGAGGTGAAGGAGGGTGAATTCCTTCCGGTCATCGCGGCCCAGTCGGGGGTGGGCAAATTCTCTGCAATCGAACTGAACAAGCAGCTCGCAGGCAAGAAAGCCGGAATCAACCTGTACGTCAATAACTACAGCAACGGTATGAGCGGTTACTGCTCGCCCAAAGACATCGAAACGATGCTCCAACTGCTCTACCAGAACTTCACAAGTCCCCGCTTCTCGGAGGAGGATTTCAACACGACGATGGACAGCTACAAGGCATACGTCCAGAACCTGACCTCGAATCCCGACTACATCATGCAGATAGAAACGATCAAAACGCTTTACAGCGACAATCCGCGTCAGCAGCCGCTGACGATCGAGGCCCTGGAAAGCATCTCGTTCGAAAATCTGCCGAAAACCTTCAAAACGCTCTACCCGGGTGCGAACAGCTTTACGTTCACCTTCGTAGGCAACGTGGATTTGGAAACGTTGAAGCCGTTGGTCGAGAAATATATCGGTTCGATTCCCACCTCGAAACACGTGCTTAAGTTCACGGACGACAAACTCCGCACAGCCAAAGGCAAGGTCGTGAACGACTTCCGCACCCCGATGCTGCAGCCGAAAGTTTCGGAGTTCCTGCTCTTCTCGAGCGATGCGGACTACACGCTGCGCAACAAGCAAACCATGTTGCTGCTCAACATGGCTCTAAACAACCGTTACCTGAAATCCATCCGCGAGGAGAAAGGCGGCACGTACGGAGTACAGGTAAGCTATACTCTCTCGTATCGTCCCGAAAAACAGGCCCTCCTGCAAATACAGTTCGACACCAACGAGGAGATGGCCGACGAACTCGTGCCGATCGTTTTCGATGAAATCGAGAAAATCGCGACTGAAGGACCGGAAGCCAAAGACATCAACGACTCCCGCGAATACTTGGTCAAGCAATTCAAGAATACGCTCGAAAATAACGGCACCTGGTTCGGGTTGATCGACGACTACAACCGTCACAAGCAGAATCTGCTCGCCGACTACGAAAAGACCCTGAACAGCATCACTTACGACGAGATCCGCGACCTGGCGAAGAAGCTCCTCGACAGCGGCAACGTAATACAGGTCACCATGCGTCCCGAAGCTCAACCCGAAACAGATGAATAATCATCAATAACAGGTTTTATTCACTACTACCCCCGAACTCTCACCGGTTCGGGGGTTTTCTTTGGTTTCGGACTCCTGTTCACGGATGTTTCCTTTTCCGCTCCTATCTGCAATGCAGGAAGATCGTCCACGCACAGGAATCGTATCCGTTTCCGGAAAACAGACGCGGAACCAAACTCCACGAACGACGTTATGTCATACCCCGCCATGCTTTCCGATTCCGCACTTCGCATCGAATTCTCCGTTTCGGCGACGCTCTTCCGTTTGCGGACAGCTCTCTGCCGATCACGTTGCCCCTTCCCGGCAGTCGGAATCGCATTATGCGGACAGCAGGTCCCCCGGTGCGACAGCCTGCCAACTTGCAGCAAAAGAACGATCCGAACAATGTCTTGCTTTTTTCGGACATACGGCAACCGGCTCCCCGGCAGGCAGGAAAAACAGTAACGGGACAAGATCATGCGCTCCGACTTCCGCGCACTGCTCTTCCCTGAAATTTACGCCTCATAAGACCGGAGGCAGCTCCTTCGCGGACAATACGAGCGGAATCGCAACCGCATAAAGAATAAAAAACGGGCCTCATCAAAAAGATGAGGCCCGGCGATTTCAACTGCAAACTGCGGCTATTTCGAAGTCACGACCACGTCGGACGCCTTGTTCAGCAACAACTGATAGGCCGCCGTCGCATCGCTGCCCTGCGAAAACTTGGTATAGATCGCGGTAATGTTCACCACGGAACCGTCCGCAGGTATTTTCTCGTCACGGAAACGGCAATAACCGCTCGAACGTACGACATAATTGCCTGCGAGGGTGTTGATGTCGCCATAGGTGAACCAGGCAGAGCCATAATAGAACGTACTCTCGTGCGTAAGCTCATCGACCCGCTTCGTCGCCCAGGTAGCCCAATCGTTGATATCGGTCCAACCCGGAGAATTCACATCGTAGGAGGTACTGTTGGCGAAGTAGTTGGGGAATGTATTTTTATACCCCCAGCCGGCCTTGCCGAACTTGCTTTCCAACCCTTCGAAACGGATCAAACGCCCCAGCGACTCATCCGTCAGCGTCGAATAGGAAGCGGGAGTAACCACCAAAGTATCGGCCGCCGTCAAGCCGATCAATTCGCCGAGCTTGACATGCTCTTCCAAGGTATTGCGATCCTCCATGTTACCGTTCGCATAATCGGAATTGGTCGATGCGACACCCACGCTGAGCATCGTGCGGTAATTTCCCAGCACCAGACCCTGCAAACGGATATAAACCAGGCGACCGGGAGCATAGGTAATGTAATATCCCGAAGTCACTTTGATTTCAATGGCCGACTGGCAGCTTTCATCGTACAGGTACATCGACTTATAGACGTTACCGGCCTGGTCGCTGGAAATGACTTTGCCCCGAATCACCAGGTCGTCGGTAATGGTCAGCGACTGGCCGATACCGCTGGTCCCGGGATAAGCCTCCTCGAAAATATCCTTCAGCTCCTTGATCGAAATGATTTTACTGTCGCTGAAGTCCGCATCCGTCCATACCTTCGCAGGAGCCGGCGTATCGAAATCGTTATAACAGCCGACGAAGAACAAACTTGCTGTCACCGCCAGAAATATGGTTGCTATTCTATTCATATTCTTCACAATATTAATTCGTTAAGCCGTTAGAAACGGAAATAGACATTCAGGTAGTAAGTCGTGCCGAACAGGTAGAAATACTTGGGAGCGAACTTCTGGTAGGAAGTGATCTCCTTGCCGGTCTTAATGCCCTGCACACGCATCTGCTCATAACCGCCGGTCTTGATATTTTGGTTGTTCAGGATGTTATTCACCTGCAAACTGAAGCCGAGCGTATAACGACGCTGAATGTAGAAATTCTTACCGATGCTCGCACTCAAGGTGTAGGCCGAATCGAACTTCTCCTGACTGCGCAGCTCCCGGATCTGTTCGTCCGTCATCGTAGGCAACAACACCTCGTCCGTACGGTAAAGCGGGTTCATCGACAGATACATATTGTTGTAATAGTTCAGATCGATCGATGCGTAGATGTTATGAGGACCGCGGTACGACAAACCGATATTCATAGCCGTCTGCGGAGTGCTCTCCACGCGCATATCCTTCCAATAGACCGTACCGGAGTTCAGCGGCTCGGCGCTGTTGTCGGCAATCTGCACGTAATTGGGATTCGACGTGTAAGTGTACTGACCCCAACTGATCGCACCGTTCAAAGACAAACCGTTGTAGATCGGAATCGAAGCGGCGACTTCCAGACCGAAATACTGCTCGTCGATACCGCTCAAGGCGAAATTGGTATAGGTCTTCAGCACGTCATCGTAGAAGGAGATCACCTTCGAACGGTCGTTCACCTTCGTATAATAACCGGAAACACGGAGTTTATAATCGCCGTAACGCAGGTTGTACGAAGCGTCGATGCCGTAAACCTTCTCCGTCGTAAGCCCCGGAGTTACCGAATTACGCGTACGGGGCGAAACGAAGGCCGACTGGAACGCAGGAGCATTCTGCATCGCCACGGCGTTGAGTTCGAAAGTATGGTTGGCATTGATGACATAGTCGAAATTACCTTTGGCCTTATATACGAAATATTCGAGTTTCTCCGATTTGCCCTTCGAATTATCCGGGAAGAGACCCTTGCGCCAAAGACCTTCGCGCCACATCGAAAGTCCGCCGAGCTCGGCGCCCAACTTCATGCCGAAACCGCCGAAACGGGTGGCATAAGTAGCCCATACACCGCCGGAACGCAGATGCGCCTTGTAGTTGTAGCTGAACTTGTCGCCCTCTCTGACGGCTCTTGCATGACCGTACTGGTTATAATAATCCATATCGTTCTGCGCCATGATCGGATCGCCGAAGTCGCGCTGTGCGAATTTATCGACGTCCACGTAATAGTCGCCGCCGAGCAGATCCTTCACCTCGTCGTAGTACCACGTGCGGTTGATGCGGACGTTGGCTCCGGCCGTCAGACGGGAGTTATCCTTATAGATTCGGCTGATCTGCGCGGCGAGGTTCCAGTCCAACTGGTCGGTATGGCGCTCCTCGATGATATAGTTCGAACGGGCGCCGGGACCGTATATCGCTTCATCCTCGGCATTGCGGAAATTCATGTTGGTCTGGTACATTTCGTCCCAGTCGAAGTGGCGGATATTACCCACGTTGCGCATCCACTGATCCGCCAGACTGGCCGCAGCCATCGAAGCGGCCTCCAGGTCGGTAGCGTTCAGCAACTTGTAGCTCGGCATATAGCGGTAATAATCGGGACGGGGGTCTGCACCGTCGTACCACGTCAGCGCCGAATAACCGTTCTTACCGAAACGGAACGAAGTGGCCAGGTTGAACTGGGTATGCTCATTGGGATCGAACGTATAGTTGATCATAGCGATCGGCTCGTGGCTGTTACGCACGCGCGCATTACGCATCTTGCCGTCCTGGTAGCCCCAGTTGGGGTTGTAATAGTTGTTGCCGACCAGATCGTAAGCCTCCTGCGTGGAAGCCTGCTGCGCACCGCGCTCGGTGGGAGCACCCATAATCGTGAAGCCCAACCGGTGACGCGAATTGAAAATCTTCTCGGCCGAAGCGAAATATCCGTAGGAGTTGTAATAGACGCCGTCCACGTAGGAGTTGCCGCCCTGACGGGTAGATACCGACAACGCATAGGACCAGCCGTTGTCCAGCAGACCCGAGCCATAGGTCACCATGGCACGGAAGCGATACATCGAATTGGCGTTCACCAGACTCACGCGAAGGCCCTGGCGCACCTGCGAAGCACGGGCGTTGATGTTGGTCGTACCGCCGATGCTACCCACGCCGTAATCCGACATGACCGAACCGTTGGTGATCTCCTGGTTGCGCGTAGCGTCGTTCAGACCGCTCCACAACGACCAGGGCGTATAGCCCGTCATAGCGTCGTTGAAGCGAATACCGTTCAGGTAAACGTCCGAATACTGCGAATCGTAACCACGCACGTTGAAACGCATCTCGCTGAACCGGTAGGAAGCGATGTTGTTAAAAACGTCCTTCGAAGCCGAAAGGGACGAAGGCAGCGACTGCGCATCGTTGCCGCTCTCGGTGTCGAACTCTGCGAAGATCGAATCGTCCATTACGGTCGAAAGCACTTCGGGGACCAGAATCACCGTATTGATGTCGCGCACCATCTTGTCCACGCGCACCACGAGCGTCAAAGGCTCGAATTCGGGAGCCTCGAACTGCAACGTATATTCGCCGGGCTCGACATTCTCGATCACGAAACCACCTCGGCCGTCGGTCGTGGCAGTCATTTCACCGGGAGTGACCGAAACCTTCACCCCGTCCACCGCGACACGTCCCTCGCGGGAAACGACCTTACCCTTGATACCGCCGCTCTGAGCGAACGCAGTCAGCGACATCAGGGTAAATACAAAAATTAGTAAACTTTTTATTTTCATATCCTTTCAAGTTAAGGTATTTATTTACCGATGTAGATATAAACGGGGAAGTGGTCGCTGTAACCGCCCTGGAAATTGTTTCCGACGTACGTGCGCAAAGGATAGCCTTTGAACTGCCCCTCCCGCTGGATCATATAGTTACGCTTGAAGACATTCCCGTAGTACTTCGATCCCGGAGCCCGCACCAGACGCAACTCGCCGGGCTTCGCATTGACCAGGTTTTCCGACACTACGATATTGTCGAAGAGATTCCAGGCGTCGCCGTAAGCCAGCGTTCCCATACCGGCACGCAGCACGGCGTGGAACGGACTGAAGAAATCACCCGGCTGAAGCTCCTTCGTCTTGGGCTTGGCACCCAATCCTTCGAGCATGCTCTGATCGGTCGGATCGTCGTTGAAGTCGCCCATCGCCACGATCTTGGTCGCGGGATTGACCTTCAGGACAGAGTCGGCGATTCGGCGCATCTGCTCGCCGACGGCGATACGCTTGAACTCCGAAGCGTCCTTGCCGCCCAGACGCGAAGGCCAGTGAGCCACCATGAAGAAGAACGGTTCGCCGTCGATCGTACCCCACATGGTCGAAATATCGCGGGTCTTGAAATTCGGAAGCGAAGGAATCTGCGTGCGGATCGGTGCGCTGCCCTCCAGCTTGAAGACATCGGGACGGTACATAAAAGCGACGTCCACACCGCGAGCTTCGGGAGAGTCGTAGTGCGAAATCCGGTAATTGCCCGGAGCCATCTTCGGCGTAGCGATGATATCTTCGAGCACCGAGCGGTTCTCCACCTCCGATACGCCGATCACGATCGGATAATCCTTATCGATACCGGCAATGTCGAAAAGCACCTTTTCGGTATTACCCAACTTCTTCGCATACTTGACAGAATTCCATTTTTTAGGTCCTTCCGGCGTGAATTCGTCGTCATTGACCTCGGGATCGTTGATCGTATCGAAAAAGTTCTCCAAGTTGTAAAAGACCACCTTGTACGGTTTCTGCGCGAAACAGCAGGCTGCGAACAGTAAGGCCAGTAGTCCTGTAAAAATCAGTCGTTTTTTCATAAGTCAAATTAGTTTTGGATTCCCCATTGGCTCGGAGAGTTTTGTGCCTTTACGGATTCCGCAGCCGACTCGGGAATATTGGGAAAGAACGTAAAGCCGGTCTTCTTTTCAATCTCCGCCACGCTCATGCAAATGGACGCAGGCGGCTGAATATCGCCGTAGCTCTTCTGATCCACCCAAAATCCGATCGCCTTCAATTCATCGGCCGAACAATCCGCGATACGTTTACCGGTCGTACCGGTGCGCGTGCGAAGCAATACCTTGAAATAATTCGTCGGGACCGGACAAACTTTCCCGTCACGGTCGGTCGTCGTCGTATTGGTATTGGCATAATAGCAACCGGTCACCACATAAAGCGTGTCGTTGCATATCTGCGCACGCACCTTGGCTTCGAGATTGGCCCACATATCCTGGTTGAGCCGGTTGAGCTGCGGCGTCATATTGGTCGCATAAAACGTCTGGAGATTCAACTCCCGCGTAGCCGTACGGTCCGCCGAAGGGAGCTGATGTCCCCGGTCGTAACTGCCCCGATAGGAACCGGCCGCGAGGTTGGGCTGCCAGGAATAATCGACCTTCGGATCGTACTGAAAATCGTCGGTACGGTCTATCGACCCCCTATATACCGAATGCAGCGGATAAGCCACCCAATGCGCCACATGGAGCGTTTTGTCGTAGCAGAACGAATAGTTGCGCACGGTGCGGTTATTGAGCGAAGCGAAGTGGCTGACGTAAACGAAATTCTCATCGACTCGCTTTTCCGGCAATTCGGCCCAGGCCTTCGCATGACCTTCATCGTAGGGATCGTTGGTCGAAGAGGCCGAAAACTGCGTCAGCACGAGCACCTGCGGCTCACCGCCGAAAAATTCGAATTCGATGGTCGCCGAACGTTCCCCGCTCCCGGTATTCGCCGTGTAATAGACGTCCAGGATATTGCTGATGTTCGAACTCTGTACGGTGCCCTCCTTCACGAGGACCGTCGGATCGTTGAGCCTGAACGAGCACCAAGCACCTCCGTCCTTGATTTCGGCACGCCATCCGGCGCCGACAGGTCCCTCAATCTGTATGGCGGCCGAACCCTCCGCAGCTCCGACCGTCGAAGAGGTCCGCCATACGGCAGAACCCGAAAAATCGTCCGTATCGTCGCCGCAAGCTACGACAGAGAGCGCAATCATCGTCAGGAACAGCCATTTCCATCCCTTCTCACAATATCTGAACATCGACATCATCGGTAAACTATAAAAACTATCCGAGAAACCAAACTCTTGGAGGGGATAATCCCTCCAAGAGTTTGAATTTTCAAAATTAGAAACTAATTCTTTTTGAAGAAATAAATTCCGTGCTTACCCTGCGTAGCGCTCTGATAACCACGAATCATCGTCTTGAAAGAACTATCTACCGTCTGCAACGAACAACCGCCATTTGCTGCAACCAACCGGGACTCACCGTCTTTATCAACCATTGAGAATACCCATTCCGCAGGGTCGGCTCCCAATGACAATGAACGGCTCTTGGAACCGGAAGCCAAATACTGTCCGTTACACTTGATATAATATGTATTGGACTTACCATCAACTGCGACAAGTTCCATTTCAGCAGGAGAATTAGTCACATTAGCATCTATCTTGGTTAATTCCCCGTTTGCAAACGTCATTTGAAGCGTTTCGCAATCTGTTTTACCATTTCCGGTTATCATTTCACCGGTCCAAACTCCATAATAATCTTCTGCTGCAGGATTCGGTTCTGTAGTAGAACCGGACTGAGCCTCACCTTTGGCACGGAATCCGGCCATAAGGAATGTTCCAGCAGTAAGGTTCGACAGATTGTCGATCAGCGTATAAGTACCACTGCCTTCGCCGCCGGTACCGAGCAACGTAACCGGCACGGTCTTGGTACTGCCGGCAAGGGTAATTGTCAGCGTCTGATTAACGGGCGACGTACCGGTGTTGGCCTCGGCCGTGACCGTCACGGTCAAGCCATCGACCGTAGCGCTCAGGGGAGGGGTCAGTCCGCTTACACTAAGTTGGTTGTCACCCTGGTTGAGTACAGAAACCGTAAGAACTTGGTCTCCGCCAGTAGCCGGAATCGAAACGCTGGCCGGAGTTACCCCCGTAATCATCGGGGTCGAACTGTCGCTGAAAGCGGCCACGTCGTCCAGATTGCGCGGAACGAGCTGGGAATTATTCTTATATACGGCAGCCAGACCGGAGATATTGCCCGAACCAGCCTTAAAAGGTACGTCGAGGAACACGCTCGGGTTCTTTTCATCGCTCTGCTTGCAGAATACGGTGAAATTGGCTCCATCGGCAGTGAAAGTATGCGAAGAGAGTGCGCTGGCGCTCGCCCAAACACCTGCCTGGGCAACCGACGCATTGGCGATCGTCACGGCCATACCCTGATATTTCGCCAGATCCGCAGCAGCGATCGTCGCCGTGGGAATCGAAGTCACCGTACCGGTCTTCTCGACCTTGCACCAAGTCGCTTCCTTAGCGCCCGTCACTTCGTACATACCACTGTAATTTACCACCTTGGCAAGTCCTTTATAAAGGGTTACGCGCACCTTGTCACCCTTGTTCAGACCGAGCGTCGAAGGTTCTACCTGACTGCCGTAGAGCGTGATGCCGTTACCGGCCTCCGTCGCATTCTCGGTAGCGAGGATCAGGTTGTTGAAGGTATAATTGGCACCGGCCACGTCGTTCATCACCACAGCGTCCAGATAGCGATCTGCATTGGCATCCACCGGAGCTTCCGTAGTAGTCATCTGTGCGATCAGCTCGGGAATGGTAATGGCCGTAGCCTCACCCGGATCGGGCGGAACCACACCGCCTTCGAGATCGACCTCCTGACCGCCGTTGCCATTGGTAAACGAAAGATCGTCGATCGAGAATGCGGAATTAGCAGCCTCACCGCCCGTCGTGGTAGTAAAGCGGATCGAAAGCTCCTTCAGCGCCGTTTTCAGCGTAAAATCTGACTTGAACAGAATCCAATAAGGATCGGTTTCGTCGCTGCCGCCGATCTTCTCATATTTCAACTCTTTCCAGGTCGTACCGTTTCCGACCCAAACGTGGAAATACTCGGGTTTGAAAGTATTATCGTAAGTACCATCATTATTTTTCGAATAATTCGCACCGAAAGTAATCCGATAATTGGTTTCGCCCGAAGGCAGCGTAATGTTATCTATGTCGAAATTAGCGGGAGCCGTACCGAAGAAGATCTTGTTCTGGCCCGAAGCTCCGTCATAGCCGCCGCTGTTTTTCTGCGACGAGCGTACCGACATATTCTTGTAAGCATAAGTTACGGACTCGATACCCGTGCCCGTAGCATTCTGCCAAGCATCCGACTGGTCGAGGAACGGCCAGCGATTGTTCGCGTCCTTCGCGGCAAGCGTTTTATCGAAATTGTTGCCGTAAATAACGGTCGCAGGCTTCACTTCGCCCTGAAGTACATTGACATCCTTCTGAATCAATGCGCCGTAGGAGTTGTAAACCTCGAAAGTCACTTTGGCAGACTGACCGATGTTCGAAGCGGGCACCGTAACGGTCACGGCAGCATCGCCCTCGCCTTCGGTAGCCGAAAGGCGCACCCAAGTCTGTTCGTCCTCGACGATAGCACGCCAGGGACGGTTCGTTTCAACGATAAAAGTACCGTTGTACTCATCTGCGGGCTGTCCCTCCGCATCGAACGTCAGGTTCTCCGGCGTGACGTTCAGATAGGGAGCGCCCATGTCGTCATTGTCGTCGGTACATCCCGCGAACACCGCCACGGCGAACACGGTCAATGCACTGAAGAGCAATTTCCAAATGCTACTCTTTTTCATAAACAATTAAATTTTAGAGTGATATAAAAATAGGTTAAAAATAACTTCATCGTCTTGCATATTTACTCAGGCCACTTATTCTTAAACTTTTTGTAAAAATACTATTTTTTCCTGTTTCGACAATAATTCGAACACTATTTTCGTATTACAATCCCGTTAAATCAAATATAACGACACACCGGATTTTTATTTCGTATCAAAAACCCCACCAAACCGTATTCTTTCCCGGCAAAATAAACACAAAAGGCGTGCAGTTTTGACCGCACGCCTTTTTTCCGAGAAATACGTCCGGTCAGCGAATCCGGTCGAGCGACCGCACCAGCTTTTCGTCCCGGAAGATCGCCCGCAAAGCCAGCAAGTCGAAAACCAGGCAGACCAACGGGAAAACGAGCGAAATTTTAAGGGTATGGGAGTAAAATTCACTGTCCGCGAAGTAACGGTTGCAAAGGTAGAAATAGATTCCCATCATCGCCCCGGCACCGATGAGGAGCACCAACTCGACGGCACATAACCGGATCTGCACCAGACGGCGCTTGAAAAGGAAAATCGTCACCAACGGCACCAGACAGGCGGCAACCAGAACAACCCCCAGATACACCGTCGGCAGCAACGTGATGCCGGCGGCATCCTTCAGGCCGAAAGCGGTCAGCGTACAAGTGTCCGCCCCAACGGTGAAATCGACCAGCGACAGCCACAAGGCCAATCCCGTCAGTACGACGACCAGCAACAGATACAGAGTCTGAATACGTTGAATCATATAACTTCTATTTTGTTTATGCGAACCTCTTCGAATCCTGCCGAAAATCGCAGGCTCTGCAAGGTTTATTGATTATCCAATGTTTTTTCGATCAGGTATTTATTACGGTCCGCGGCATTCCGGTCGATCAACTCGCCCAGGAATCCCGCCAGGAATAACTGCACGCCGAGCACGACAGCCAGCAGTGAAAGATAGAAAAGCGGCTGGTCCGTTACGGCCCGCACAGGCAGGTCATGGCACTGTTTATACAACTTGACACCGATCACCCACGCCGTCGTACAGCCGCCGAAAAGGAACATCAACGTTCCCAGGCTGCCGAAAAAGTACATCGGCGAACGACCGAAACGCGAGAGAAACGAAACCGTAATGAGGTCCAGATACCCTTTCACCATCCGCTCCATACCGAATTTCGAATGACCGTACTTGCGGGCGCGATGCTCGACGACCTTCTCGCCGATCCGCTTGAATCCGGCCTGTTTTGCCAGAATCGGAATATAACGATGCATCTCGCCATAGACTTCGATCGCCTTGACCACCCGGCGGCGGTAGGCCTTCAGTCCGCAGTTGAAATCATGCAGTCGGATTCCCGAAACGATGCGGGCCGTCCAGTTGAAAAACTTGCTCGGCCACCGCTTCCCCGCCGGGTCATGACGCTTCTTTTTCCAGCCCGACACCAGATCGTACCCCTCGTCGAGGACCATATGCCGCAGAGCCGGAATCTCGTCCGGCGAGTCCTGCAAGTCGGCGTCCATCGTGAAAACCACCTCGCCGCGTGCTTCGGCGAAACCGCAATACAGAGCGGCGGATTTGCCGTAGTTGCGAGCGAACTTGATCCCCCGCACCGCCGCAAACCGCTCGTGCAGACTCTCGATCACGCGCCACGAACCATCGCCGGAACCGTCGTCCACCAGGATCACCTCGTAGGACAAACCCTCGCCGCGAGCTACGCGGTCGATCCATTCGACCAGCTCCGGCAGGGACTCTTCCTCGTTGTAAAGCGGAACGACGACCGATATGTCGAGCGTAGCATCCATCGTTCTTCTACTCTTCGGATTGAGGACCGAAAGGCCGGGGTGCACGCGCCAGGATACCGGCCAAAATAAGCCCCAGGACGAGGCCGACGATCAGGTTGCCCCAGATCGAAGCCCATACGGTAGCCAGAATGGAAGGCTCCGGCGCCTCCTGTATGGTTTTCAGCATTTCGGCGAATACGCCCTCCATCGACGCAGGAAGTTTTCCGTCCTCGGCGAACCGGATCAATGCGGAAGTATATCGGTCGATATACTCCGAATATCCGATGAAAACACTGCGATAGAGGTATTCCACCACCCCCTTGATCAGGGCCGACGACAGAATCAGGGCCAGAATGAAACCCAGGCCGCGGCTCAAAGGAAATCCCTGTTCGTGACCGTACTGTTCACGGCGGCGCTTGGCGAAACGGTAAAGCAGCGCGATATAAACGACTGCGGCCAAGATCCACACCAGCCCCATCGTCGAAAACCATCCCGACAACATCAAGGACTGCTCTATAACGAAAGCCACGGACATGACCAGTCCGATGATCGCTCCGTACTTGCAGACCTCGTTCCAGAATTTGAATTTTGTCATTCTTCTTCTATTTTTAGCATATGTTTATTCCCGCAACACGCCTTTGCCTTCCCGCAAAATCTCCGGCTCACCGCCCGTCAGATCTACGACGGTCGTCGGCACCGCATCGCCCGCACCTCCATCGATCACCAGCTCTACGTCCCGGCCATACCGCTCGTGGATCAACTCCGGATCGGTCATATATTCGGTCTCCTCGTCATCCAGCACGGAAGAGGTCAGCAGCGGAGCTCCCAACCGCTCGACGATGGCCCGAGGAATCAAATTGTCCGGAATGCGGATCCCGATGGTGCGACGCCGTTCGAGCGCCTTGTGCGGCATACGCGACGATGCATCCAGCAGGAAGGTGAAGGGCCCCGGCAGATTTTGTTTCAGCAACCGGAACTGAGCGTTATCCACCCGGCAATAATCGGCAATCTGCCCGAGCGAATCGAACACGACGGAAAACGTCGTGAGATCCTTCCCCTTGATCCGGCGCAGCCGCTCGACGGCCTTCGCCGAACGGATCGAGCAGCCGAAGGCATAGACGCTGTCGGTCGGATAGATCACCACGCCGTCCCTTTCGAGCAGGTTCACCACCCGGTCGATCTCCTTCTCGGAAGGATTCTCGGTATAGATTTTAACCAACATAGGGAGGGCAAATATAGACAAATTATTTAATATTCCGACGATTCAACTCCGCACTATAAGCCCGGGCATTAGCCAGATGTTCGCCGTACGTGCGGGCGAAACTGTGATAACCGTCGAAAGTCGGGCGGGCACAGAAGAAGAGATAGTCGTGGTTCTCGAAGTTCAGCACCCCATCGATCGCAGCGACCGAAGGCATCGCGATCGACGACGGCGGCAGCCCCTTGTTCAGGTAGGTGTTATACGGCGAAGGGGTTCTCAAGTGCTTGTGCAGAATCCGGCGAAGCGAAAAATCCTGCAGCGCATATTTGACCGTCGGATCTGCCTGCAGGGGCATCCCTTTCCGCAGGCGGTTGATATAGACTCCCGCCACACGGGGCATTTCGTCGGCCTTGTTGGTCTCTTCGGTGACGATCGAAGCCAGCGTCATCACCTCGTCCCGGCTCAAACCGCTGCGTCGGCGGGCGGCATCCCGCTCCGGAGTCCAGAAACGGTCGTACTCCTTGCGCATGCGGCGCACGAAATCCTCGGGCGAAACCGTCCAATAAAATTCATAAGTATTGGGGATAAAGATCGAAAAGAGCTGCAGGCTGTCGGTCCCGACCTCCCGGGCGAGCTGCGGGTCGGTCAGCGCCCGCATCAGCTCCGCAGAATCGGCATCGAGCTGGCGGGCCAGCCGCGAAGCGAGAAAAGCGCGGGTACGGGCATAGTTGAGCGTAACGCGCACGGGCGTCTGCATCCCCAGTTTGAGCATCCGGGCGATTTCGACGACGTTCATTCCCGGTTCCAGTACGTAGTGCCCCGGTTTGAAGGAGCGCTCCAGCTCCAGACGGCCGGCATACCGGTCAAAAGCCCAGTGATGGTCCGTACGGGGACGCAGAGAGTCGAGCAGCCCCGGGTAGTCCGTGCGGGCGCTTATATAAAGGTCGCTCCGCTCCCGGACGGCATCTCCGAAAAACTGAAAGATGAAAACCAAAGCCACCGTTGCCCCGACTGCAACCGCAGCAATAAACACGACAAGCAATCTTTTTTTCGCCGTCATTCTCTTCATTCATTAACTCTCCCCGCACCGCCCTCCGAGACACATCCAGGCAGCCTTTTCGGCATCCGGCTCTCGAAAAACAGCGACAAAATCGCAGATAGTTCCTTTTTTCTTTGCAAAGATACAAAAAATTCGTATTTTTGTGCTGGGGTAAGTCTTATACGACCAGCTCCCACAGACTCCCCCAGGTGAGGAATCAAGCAAGGGTATGTGGTCGTAGCGGTGCGATATAAGTAGCTTACCCTTTTTTTGTGTACCCGCCCATTTCCGGCCGACTTCAAAAACCGTCGATACCAATTCAGGGAACAATCATAAGCAATACCGGGAAATACATATTTCCCGGTATTGCTGTATTCCTTTCGTTTCAGCATCGAATCGAGCAACGAAACCTCTGCGGGACAAATATTATAATACGAATAATATTCAGCGCTGCAAATATCCGACTTACTAAAAATCAATTGATTTTCGGCAAAAAACGATCAGTTGTTAGCCAGCGCGATCGCAGCGATCGCCTCCACCACGACCGGACAGCGCAGGGCGATGCAGGCGTCGTGCCGCCCTTTGACGACGAACTCTTCCATCCGTCCCGTCGCAAAATTGAACGTATATTGTTTCTTCGCGATGCTGGAAGTAGGTTTGACAGCGATGCGGAACACCACGGGATTGCCGTTCGAGATACCGCCGTTGATGCCGCCCGCTCCGTTGGTAGCGGTTTTTCCCTCTCCGTTCACAAAACAGTCGTTATGCTCCGAACCTTTCATACGGGCTGCGGCGAATCCGTCGCCGAACTCGATGCCCCGCACCGCCGGAATCGAAAATGCCAGGTGAGCCAATTGCGATTCGAGCGAATCGAAGAACGGCTCGCCCAATCCGACGGGCACCTTGTCGCAGGTACACTCAATGACCCCGCCTACGGAATCCAACTCCCGGAGCGTGCGGTCAATCAGCTCGTCCCAGAGCGTCGGGGCACCCTCGGCGCCCAATTCCTTCCCCGGCTCGCAATTCAGCCGCTCGCGGGGAATACCGCCCAGCTCGGTGATCCGGGCCCGGATTTCGATCGGGCCGATCATCTTCTTGGCCACGACTCCGGCCGCCACCAGCGTCAGCGTCAGCCGCCCCGAAAAATGGCCGCCGCCCCGCAGATCGTTGAAGGCACGGTATTTCCGTTCCGCCACGAAATCGGCATGGCCCGGACGGGGCGTCGCGCGAAAGTCCGAATAGTCGCCCGAACGGGTATTGCTGTTGCGAAATACGATCGTGAGCGGAGCACCCGTAGTGTGCCCGTCGCAGACGCCGCTTACGATCTCCGGCAAATCGCTCTCCTTACGGGGCGTGCTTCCCTTCGCACCGCTGCGGCGACGGTCGAGATCCGCGAGGAAATCCTCGCGCGAAAGCGGCATGCCCGCAGGCACGCCGTCGAGCACCACGCCGATCAGCGGACCGTGCGACTCCCCGAAAATCGAGAGTCTGAATTTTGTTCCGTATGAATTCATAGCCAATTAAGTTTCTTCGAGTTTACTTCAATCGTCCGGCCCCATCGTTTCCGCGCTTCGCCGCACGGAAAGCGTTCTTTCCGCCGGAACGGAAATACCATCTGCCCGCCCCGCTACTCCTGCCGGGCGAGCAGATCGAGGAACGAAGGAAACGACTTGTCGATGCACTTCACGTCGTCCAGCCGCACCGGCTCCGGCGTGAACAACCCGGCGACGATCAGGCTCATGGCAATCCGGTGGTCGTTGTGCGAGCGGACATCTCCTCCATGCAACGGCCCGCCCGTAACGAACATCTCGTCGCCCTGGATGTCGATCCGCGCCCCCAGCGTCCGGAACTCGGCATAGATCGTTTCGGCCCGGTTGCTCTCCTTCTGCGTCAGACGTCCGACACCCGCGATACGGCTCGTACCGTCGCAATGGGCAGCCAGCACCGCAAGGATCGGGAACAGATCGGGGCAATGCGTGGCATCGACCTCGAAAGCCTTCAGCCGCCGGCCGGTCGCAGTAACGGAGATGTTCTGCAAATCTCCCGGCATATCGCCCCTTACGGATACGTCCGCAGGCGCGACGCTCACATCGGCACCGCACGAACGCAGGATGTCGAGTATCTTTTCATCGGCCTGCAGCGAATCGAGCCGCATATTGCGCAGCGTAATCCCCTCGATCCGCCCCAGCGACGAAGCGACGGCTCCGGCCACCGCGAAATAGGCGGCCGAACTCCAATCAGCATCCAGGAAGAGGTCCGAAGGACGGTACTCCTGCCCGCCCGGTACCGAAAAGACGATTTTCGAAGGCGTCCCGGGCTTCCGTCCGCCGCACCCCCCGTCGTAAAACGCCTCCCTGTCGAGTCGGATACCGAACCGAGTCAGCGTCCGCAAAGTAAGCTCCAGGTAGGGAATGCTCGACGGCTCGGTTACCGTCAGCACGGTCGCATCCTGCAACAACGGCAAAGTCATCAGGAAACCCGATACGGTCTGCGAACTCTCCCGCCCCGAAAAGGCGATCTCACGACGGGTAATACCGCCCTCGATCCGAAACGGAAGATACCCCTCCTCACGAGCAGAACAATGCACGCCGGCTTCGCGCAGCGCGGCGACCGCCTCGTGCAGATTGCGCTTCAGAATACTGCCATGCCCGGAAATTTCCACCGGGGCACCGCCGTTCAAAGCGGAAATATGGGATGCCAGCGGAGTCAGTAGCCGCGTGAGCAGCCCCGATTCGCCGGTTTCGATCTTCGAGCAACGTCCCAAGCGCTCCGCTCCGACACCCTCGATATGCAGCGTCGTACCGTCCGACGCAATCCGGCAGCCCATACCCCGGATGACCTCGACGGCTCCGACTATATCGTTGCAAGGGGCGTAATTGGCGAGCCGGCTCTCTCCCGCAGCCAGCGCAGCAGCCAACACGGCCCGCTGAGCCACGCTCTTGGAACAAGGAACGGCAACCGTCGTCCGACGGAACTCGCGAAATCCCTCGAAAGGATAATTTTCGGCCGAAAGCAGCCGCTCCATCTCCTCGCGGGTATATTGCCCCGACGCCGTGGCGTTGGATGCTCCAGCTGAAACATACGTATAAGGCGCACCGAGCTTCAGGCAGAGCAGACGGGTGAATTTCCCGGCTTCGCCCATCGAAAAAGCGACCAACTGCGGACGCTCCGCAGCGGCGGCACCCTCGAAAAGCGCTCCGTCGGCTTGCAGGTCATACAAACGCATCGTACGGGCGGCATCCGAAATATTCCGGGCCGTCGTGACGATCTTCACCAGATCGGCCCCCTTCGTGCGACACAGCCGGGCGATCCCCTTCAGCTCGTCGAGGGAGGGAGTTCCCTCGAAATCGTGGAACGAAACGATCAGCCGGCACCCGTACTCGCGGGCGAGCGTACGAATATATTCCAGATGCTCGTCGGGCGCTTCGATCTCTATATCGACATAACGCGCCCCTCTGCGGATCGCCGCCTCGAGCTGCTCGCGGGCGAATGTCTCGGAAGAGTTCGCAATCCGGCAGGTGGCAATCAGGTTCGGCCGAATCTCCACGAGCCGCTCGACCTCTTCGACCGAAAGACGGCAAAGGTCCGCCCGGAGTTCGGCCATTTCACACGATTCGAGGATCGCCCGGCAATCCCCGAAACTCTTTTCCTGTACGCTAACGCAGATCACGGGCGACCTCCTCCAACTGTTTTAACGGAATCGCACGATCCACCACCTCCCCCACCGCACGGGGCAGGATGAAATGAATGGCATCGCCCTCCACCTTCTTATCTTTTTCCAACGCTTCCAGCAAAACACCGATAGCTATGGGCGACTGGGTGGGAAGCCCGACCTTCTTCAAATCCTCCGCCAGACCGACCGCCAGTCCCGCCGGGGCGAGTCCCAGCCGTTCGGATACCCCGGCAGCCAGCACCAGACCGATCGCCACGGCTTCGCCGTGCATGATCGGACAATTTTTCTCGATGGCGTGAGCGAAGGTATGCCCCAGATTCAGCAAGCGCCGCTCCCCCTTCTCGAAAGCATCCCGCTCCACTACGGCACACTTGTATAACGCCGTTTTGCGAATGATTTCGGTAAGCTCCTCCTGCCCGTACACACATTCGCCCCCGCAACAGGTTCCCGCTTTCCGCAAGTGGGCCTCCATCCGGGCGAAATAATCCACGGCCTTGCGATAGTATTCCGCATCGAACAGGATGAAAGTCTTCAGGACTTCGGCGATTCCGGCCCGGAACTCCCGGGGCGAAAGCGTCCGCAGCGCATCGGTACAGATATAGATCCATTCAGGCTGGGTGATCGTACCGACCATATTCTTATAGGCATGGAAATTCACGCCGTTCTTACCCCCGATCGAAGCGTCCACCTGCGCCAGCAGCGTCGTAGGTACGAAACCGAACCGAATACCCCGTTTGTAAACCGACGCCGCGAAACCGCAGAGGTCGGTCGTGATGCCGCCGCCCACGCCCACGAGAAACGAGCTCCGGTCGGCTCCCCGCTCCAGCAACTGTTCGATAATATATTCTACCGTAGCGAAGGTTTTAACCTTCTCGGAGGTCTGGATCGGAATGAGTTCATACCGTTCGAAAAGGCCGAAAAAGGGCTTCAGGTTGCTGTCGATAACGACGAAAACCCGTCGGCCCTGCGGAATCAGGGCATCCAAACCGCTGAAATCGGATGATATATGAAGATTACTCACGTTTATTCGAAATTGTTTGTCCCGACAAATTTAGGAATTTTATGCCCGAAATAAAAAAGCGAAAAAAATTTTGTCATTTTCCGAAAAATGCGATACATTTGTCCCGTTAAATACCCTGGACGGATATTCGACGACAAAAACGATATGCAACACGTTCAGTTTACATACTCCTATTATTACCTTTATTCGGGCCGAGTAAAGGCGGGAGTTTGCGTGTTGTAAAGTTCGATCGACAGAATTACGAATTTAGATCATAGCTCCTGCCTTGAGGCGGGAGCTTTTTTGTTTTCAGTATGAAAAAACAGCAACCTGCGGAGCTTGGCGGCTCCGAAGAAACGAAACCGGCGAAACCGACCGTCACCCCGGCCCGCCGGGTGGAAAACGTCGAAGAGTACTACTTCTCCGTGAAACTGAAAGAGGTGGCCCGGATGAACGAATCCGGCGCACGCGTCATCAACCTGGGGATCGGCAGCCCGGACCTGCCCCCGTCGGCCGAAACCGTGCAGGCGCTCTGCCAGGCGGCAGCGCGGCCCGACACGCACGGATACCAACCTTACGTAGGTATTCCGGAACTGCGTGCGGAGTTCGCCCGGTGGTATAAGAGATGGTACGGCGTGGACCTGGACCCTGCCAACGAAATCCTGCCCCTGATCGGCAGCAAGGAGGGTGTGATGCACATTTCGCTAGCCTTCCTGAACGAAGGCGACGGGGTACTCATACCCAATCCGGGCTATCCGACCTACGCCTCAGTGTCGAAGTTCGTCGGCGCCCGCATCCTGCCCTACGCCCTGAAAGAAGAGAACGACTGGCAGCCCGATTTCGAAGCACTGGAGAAAATGGACCTGTCCGGTGTGAAACTGATGTGGTGCAACTACCCCAACATGCCTACGGGAGCCAACGGTTCGCGGGAGCTGTTCGAAAAACTGGTCGCCTTCGGCCGCAGGCACAACATCGTGATCTGCCACGATAACCCGTACAGCTTCATCCTGAACGACCGCCCGTTAAGCATTTTGAGCGTACCGGGTGCCAAAGAGATCTGCATCGAACTCAACTCCATGAGTAAAACCTTCAACATGCCCGGCTGGCGTATCGGAATGGTGGCGACCAATTCCCGGTTCCTGGAGTGGATCCTGCGCGTGAAGAGCAACATGGACTCCGGAATGTTCCGCCCGATGCAACTGGCCGCCGTCGAAGCGCTGAAAGCCCCCGACAGCTGGTACCAACGGATGAACGAGGTATATCGCCGCCGACGCGCACTGGCTGCCCGGATTCTGGAAACCCTCGGCTGCGATGTCCGCGACGACCAGGTGGGAATGTTCCTCTGGGGACGGGTGAACGATACCCTCGCGGCGCAACTCACGGCTGCCGGGGAGTGCCCGAACGGTGTCGGGGAAGCCATCTGCAACCGGGTACTGCACCAGTCACGGGTCTTCGTCACTCCAGGTTCCATCTTCGGCTCGGAAGGGCGGAACTACATCCGCATCTCGCTCTGCTGCAACGAGGAGATGTTGCAGGAGGCACTCGACCGGATCACGACGACCCGAACAAAACAGAATCAGTAAACAGAATATAAACAGACCGGATTCGCCGGTTACAGCCGGCGATCGCAAAATCAACAACGACAATGAAAATGGAAATAGAACCACTCACTTTTCCGGGCGTGGATCCCAAACGTCCGATGATTATCGCAGGCCCTTGCAGCGCGGAGAGCCGTGAACAGGTACTCAAAACCGCCTCCGAACTGGCTGCCCGGGGCGTAAAGATCTTCCGGGCCGGTATCTGGAAACCCCGCACCAAGCCGGGCGGCTTCGAAGGCATCGGCGTCGAAGGCCTTCCCTGGATGAAGCAGGTCAAGCAGGAAACCGGCATGCTGGTAGCCACCGAGGTCGCCACTCCCGCTCATGTTTTCGAAGCCCTGAAAGCCGGCATCGACATCCTCTGGGTCGGTGCCCGCACCGTCACCAACCCCTTCGCCATGCAGGAGCTGGCCGACGCATTGAAAGGCGTGGATATCCCCATTCTGGTAAAAAACCCCGTCAATCCCGACCTGGAACTGTGGGTCGGCGCGATCGAACGGCTCTACAACGCCGGACTCCGACGGCTGGGCGTCATCCATCGGGGATTCAGCTCCTACGAGAAAAAAATCTACCGCAACGCTCCGCTCTGGCATATTCCGATCGAACTTCGCCGCAGATACCCCAACCTCACCATCTTCTGTGACCCGAGCCACATCGGCGGCAAACGCGAACTGGTAGCTCCCATCTCGCAGCAGGCGCTCGACCTGAACTTCGACGGACTTATCATCGAATCCCACTGCGATCCCGACAGTGCGCTGAGCGACGCGGCGCAGCAGGTGACGCCCGAAGTGCTGGACTACACGCTGCAACTGCTCGTGGTGCGCGACAATGCCCAAACCACAGAGAACATCAGCATCCTGCGCCGCCAGATCGACGAGGTCGATGAGCAACTGTTGAGCCTCCTCGCCAAGCGGATGCACATCTCGCAGGAGATCGGCACCTACAAGAAGGAGCACAACATGCCCATCCTGCAAAACAAGCGTTACGATGAAATCCTGGACAAACGCGGCAAAATGGGGCAATCGCTCGACCTCGACCCGGAATTCATTTCGGAAATCATGAAAGCGATCCACGAAGAGTCGGTAAAGGTCCAGATGGAAATAATGAAATAACGACGTTCCCGATAAGCGAAGACAGCACCGAATTTATTCGGATTATGCCGTGCGAAGAAAACGAAGAAGCGATTCAATGTTTTCGGCAAACGGGGACGGAAGTTGCCGACGACCTCTGCCGAGCGAAAAAACGAAGAATGAAATAGAACAATCCCCGGGCGCTCCCATACCGCCCGGATCATCAAAAAACATAAACAAACCGATATATGCGCATACTGATTTTGGGCGCGGGAAAGATGGGCTCCTTTTTCACCGACCTGTTGAGTTTCAACCACGACGTAGCCGTCCTCGAAAAAGACCCTCGGCGGATGCGATTCATCTACAACGCCCAGCGCTTCACCTCGCCCGAAGAGATCGCCGACTTCCGGCCCGAACTGCTTATCAACTGCGTAACGCTGAACGCCACGCTCCAGGCATTCGAGGAGGTATTTCCCTATCTGCCGAAAGAGTGTATCATCTCCGACATCGCCTCGGTAAAGACCGGGTTGCAGGAATTTTATGAGAAATCGGGATTCCGGTACGTTTCGACCCACCCGATGTTCGGCCCCACGTTCGCCAACCTGGGCAACCTGCAAACCGAAAACGCCATCATCATCAAGGAGTCGGACCACATGGGCAAAATCTTCTTCAAGGACCTCTACGGTTCGCTGAAGCTCAACGTCTGCGAATACACCTTCGAGGGGCACGATGAAGTTGTGGCCTACTCCCTCTCGGTGCCGTTCGCCTCGACGCTCGTATTCGCCTCCATCATGAAGCACCAGGATGCCCCCGGCACCACCTTCAAGAAACACATGGCCATCGCCCGCGGACTACTCTCCGAAGACGACTACCTGCTGACGGAAATCCTCTTCAACCCCAAGACGCCCGCACAGATCGACAACATCGTCGCCACGCTGACCCACCTGTCGAAGATCATCGACAAAAAGGACAGCGGGAAGATGAAGCGGTTTCTGGACGGAGTCCGGAAAAACCTGGAGTAAAAATCGTACTCCATAAAAAACGGCCGGTATGTTACCGGCCGTTTTTCATATCGGGTCGATCCGCTAAAAACTCAACTTCACACCTGCCGTAAATCCGGCGCTGTACTGCGGAAACGTACTCCAGTCGTAAATCCGGCGGTTGCAAAGATTGTGACCTTCGGCGAATACCGTTACCCGCTTGGACGCGTACCAATCGACATTCAACCCCAGATCTACCGTATAGGGAATGCGCATATTCCCCACGATCCCGTCGTTCGGGAACCACGGAATCACTCGCGAAATATAGCGGTTGGACTGCAGGTCGAAAACGAGGCCGACCGAGAACTTACGATGATGATAGCGGGCCCGGACCGTACCCTCGAACTCCGGCAGGCCGATGCTCAAGGTCTGATGCTCGGTATAGGTCAGTCCCCGCCCGCCGATGGAGAACGTGAAATTGCTCACCGGACGGAACTCCAGCTCACCGTTGAGCGACATGACATTCAGCCGTCCCTGTACCAGACTGAACCCCTCATACCGGGTAGTCGGCGTATAGCAATACCAAAAGTTATGATTCTCGATGAAAGAATAGCCGACGAACAATCGGTAAATCAGCTTATCCTCGACGAGACGCCCGCTCACACCGACACGGACCGAATAGTCCACCGTATTGCGGGGCATCAGGTCCGTATAACGAGGCACGTAATAAAGATTGGTTTCCATAAGCTCCCGCATATCGTTGTGCTTCAGGGTTCCGTCCAACTCGACATAAGGTACGAAACCGCCGCCGCCCAGATCGAAACGCAAGTGAGCGTAGGGAATGAAATAATTCGCCGCATCGCGCCCCGCCACATCGTCCCGGTAGTAATCCAAACCGAACTCCATATCGACCGACCGGGCACGATAGGCATAACGGAACGCTCCCGAATAGGTCCGGTTGTAATAGTCAGAAGGAGCGGCCCAAACCGATTCGCCCTTGCGGTCGCCACCCCACCGGCCCTCGAATCCGGCCCGGAAGACGAGCGTATGGCGGCCGAAACGTCGTCCAACGGCGGCATCTACCCCCAAATTCCACTCGTTTTCGTACGGATAATCCAACACCGGAACGACATTATCCTCCAGATAGAGTTTCGAATCCAGCGGATTCCACCAGTTGCCCGCCGTGACCTCGACATTGAAATTCGTCCGCGAGAGGTCGTTGAAATCGTCGCCGATCCGTATCTTTCCCTGCAAATCGCCGATCACGCGGCGATTTCCGTTGTCGAAAGTCGGAAAGTCCGGATCGGGGAAAAGGCCGTAACGGTCGATGATCCGGTTCCGGTAGCTCACCTCGCCCTCCAGCACATGACGCCCGATGTATTTCCCGGCGGCGACACCCACCCGATTGTCCATCCACAGGGCGCTATGGTCCCCGTCGGGCGTATAGGGAATCCGTCCGTACCGTCCGTCGTGGTTGATATAGCCCAACGCATAGCCGATGTCGGGGTTCTGTGTCGATACATACAGATCGAGCGCCGAATTGAGCGGATAACCCGCTCCGGCCTTCAGGTAAAAAGGCAGCGGACGGTCGAACTCCCAATAGGTGATCGTCGCAGGACGGATCGGGCGCGTGGCGAGCTGCGTTTCGAGCGTGAGCGGCGTGATCGAATAGTCGATTTCCGGCTGTATGGCCGCCGTATCGACCATATTGGGGCGCACGGCAAGTTTCGTCGCATGCTCCACGCTCGGCACATAGGCTTTGGATACTTCGACACGCTTCTCGACCTGGGCGTTGAGCACCCCGGGCACCGCAAGCATCCCGGCGATAAACATCAGGGACAGAATAGCTGATCGCTTCATATCGTTAATTGAGTTTCTTGATTTTCTCTTTCGCTTCCGCAACGATTCCGTCATCGGCGGGGGTATAGCCGTCCACGATACTCTGGTAGGTCGCCCGGGCCTGGAACATGTCGCCCTTCTGCACATAAATATCACCCAGCACAAGGAAGGACTTGGCCAGCCAGAAGGCATGAGGCGTTCCCTTGTCCGAGAAATCGAGCACCAGTTTTTCGGCACGAGCCGTATCACCGGCCCGGAACGCGGACTCGATCACCCGGTAGGCCGACTCGGCTCCCTCGGATGTTTTCACATTGGCGCTCAAAACCTTGTAGATCTTTTGCGCGGCAGCAGCATCTCCCCGGCGATCCAGAATCCCGGCCTTCGCAAACTGGGACTCTCGCCATGCCAGGTCCCCCGCAGCGGTGTAGGATGCCACATCGTCGGCCATGGACAGAATCCGCTCCTCGTCCCCCGCCGCGATCGTCGCACGGACGTAGCCGTTCATGGCCTCGGCTTTTCCGGCAGCGGTGCTTTCGGCATCGGCCAATTTGCGGTAAGCCGCCGCAGCTTCCGTAAAGCGTTCATCGGCAAAAGTCATTCCAGCCAGCGTCTTCAAAGCCCGATGCGTGTACTGATTCTGTCCCGCACCGGCCAGAGCCGCGAGCGTTTCGATCGCACGGGATCGTTCGCCCGTCTTCAGGTAGCAATCGCTCAGACAATAGAGCGCATCGGCCGTATAATATCCCTTGGGATAACTTTCGAGATAACTGCGCAGCGACTTGGCCGCCGACGCAGGCTCGCCCGAAAGATAGATCCGGCGGGCGGCAGCGAACGAAAGCGAATCGCGCGACATGGCCGTAAGGTCCCCTTCGACACCGCTCTTCCGGGCATAATCGAAATAACCGCCGGCATCTCCTTCGGAGACGTAAATATCCCGAATCCCCTGCAAGGCATCCTTGGCATCGGAGGATTGGGGAGCGGTCTTCACCACCATATCATAGTAGGAAAGCGACTTTTTCTTGTCGCCCAGGTTCAGGTAAGCCAGTCCCAACTCGGACAACGCGGCACTCCGGTAGGGCGAATAAACATAGGTTTCGACGAAAGGTTCGAGCACTGCAGCCCCCTCGCGGTAGCGCTCCTGCGCTACGAAAGTACGGCCCAGTTCGTAAGTCGCATCGTCGAGGTAATCTCCCCTGCCGTCGCGGATAATCTGCTGCAACGCCTTGATTTTTTCAGATGTACGTCCCAGAATACCGAGCGTAACGGCCCGCTGGTAGCGGGCGTAATCCGCTCCGTCGTCGGACGCGGCCGCAGCCTGTCCGTAATACTTCAACGCCTCGTCGAACTGGCGATCCGAATAGTAGGTGTCGCCCAGACGATTGCGGGCATCCGTGCGGTAACCGTCCTGAGTGGGATACAATTCGATGAAGCGAACGAACGACTCCCGCGCCCGGGGCATATTCTCCTTCGAGAAGTGGCAATACCCCGTATTGTAGAAAGCCATCGCATATTCGGGCTCGGTTTTCGGCGCCCGCTTCAGGTAGGACTCGTAATCGCGCAGAGCAACGTCGTAATTTCCCCTGCCGTAAGCGATTTCACCCTGCCAAAAGGTTGCCAGCGCATTGTATTTGGGACTGATTCCGATACGGGCGGACTCCGCCAGATAACGCCCGGCCCCCTGCGTATCGCCCTTTTCCAGTGCGCTCAAGCCGCGGAAATAGGCGATCTTCTGCTTGGCGGCCAGCAGGTCGCCGTCGGGATCGGGATAGGAGGCGATGATCTCGTACGCTTCGTCGTAATTGTGCGAATTGTAATAGGCCGCCGCCAACAGCTCTTTGGCCGTGCGTACACGGGGCGACGACGGATACTGGGCGACATAGCGGTTGAGTACCTGAATCGCTTCGTTGAAACGTCCGCCCCCCAGTTCGTATTGCAATTTTCCATAGTTGAACAGCGCGTCTTCGGCAATCGCGGAATCGAATTCGGCATTCGAAGCCATGGCGAACGACTGCATCGCCTGCTGCTTGTCCCCGCCGCGCAAGTAACAGTCGGCCAGGTGGTAGGAGGCGTTCTGCGTCAGAGCGTCGTCGGCTCCGCACGCCTTGCGCAGATACTCTGCGGCATCGTCGTAGCGGGCCGTACGGTAGAGGGAGAATCCGTAGAGATAATTTTCATCCCGGCCCATTTCTCCGCCGGCCTGCACGAAAGCGTCGAGGTAATCCAGCGGTTTGGAATATTCGCCCAAGCGAAACCACGCTTCGGCCATGACCCGCGAGAGTTCGGCCCGCTGGCGGGGCGATGCCCGGCGGATCAACTCTTCGCCGTTCTCGACCACGTAGCGGTAATTCCCCTGCTTGAACTCGATTTGCAGCAGGTAATAGGGCGCTACCTCGCCGTAAGCCTCGCTTTTAAGCAATCGTTCGAACCCGCTTCTGGCCCAGTCGTACTGTTCCCGCGCATAGGCGATGTAGGACTTATAATAGAGAGCGTGATCGTAAAATTCGCTTTGGGGATTGATCCGGTCGAAATAGGTCATCGCCCGGTCATAGTCATCCCGGCCGAATTCGATATATCCCATGCGCAGGTCGTACTGCTCGCGCCGGGTTCTGTCCAAAGCCCGGTAGTTCACCCGTCCGAAACATGCGAGCGCCTTGTCATACTCCGACCGGCTGCAATAAAGCAACCCCTGGGCGAACCGCAGGTCGTTGTTGTAAACCGACTCGGGATAACGCTTGGAAAAGTCGGCGAGCATCGCCTCGGCATCCCGGCTGCCGAGCTTCAAGGCACAAACCGCCAACTGATAATCGATCTGCTGGAGCGTAAGCCGGTCGTCCCGGTCCGCTCCCTCGCGGGCCTTCAGCAATTCATAACGGGCATCTGTCCAGCGCCCGTGATCGAAAAGCGAACGCCCCCGCTCCAGATGCGCCCGGGTTTCCGGTGCCGCAGCATGGCTCCCGACACAAGTGAACAGGCAAATGCCTATCGACAATAAATACAGGATGTTTCTCTTCATAACGCACACACAATAATTCGAACGCAGATAGCGAACACCCGGTGGTAAGTCCGACCTGTTCAGCGCTGCCCGAGGCGCTTCCTGCCCGAATCAAAATATTTTTTCGGTAAAGATAGTGAAAGCCGAGAGAAAAATGGAAACTTGTTCCCAATTTTCCGAGGCGCATCCTATCTAAGACTATGTCAAAGATCGTGAAAGGTGAGGGCAATCGTGCGGGCTTGCACGCAAAGATTGCCGAACCGCCTCCGATCTTTTGCAAAGATAGTGAAAAGCGAGGGTAACCGAGAGAACTTGCTCTCGAAAATTGCCGAACCGAATCCTATCTTCTACAAAGATAGCGAAAGCCGGGCCCAGCGCCAAATTTATTTAGCCCCAGTCCCGTGCATTCGTTCAAATCGGAGTCATTTCCCGTAAAGATAACGATTTCCCGGGGCAGACGCACCATTTGGGAACGATTGTTGCCCGACAGAAAAGAAAAAAGAATCTTTTCGACGAACGAAGGCAAAACCGCCCGCATATTCTGCCGGATAAAAACAAAAAAAAGAAAATTCAACCTAAAAATTTATCGTTATGATCCAACAGGTAACTATACAGATGACTTCGGCACGGACCTATGTCCTCGAAGGAAACAAGAAATGCGACCAACTAAATCCCAAAGAGCTGATGTTGCTGGCCGGCGTAACTTGCGCAGGCATGACCGCGATGGCGATCATGGAAAAGGAGCGCGTATCTCCGACCCGCTTCGAACTCAGCATATCGGGTGAACTCGACACGGAAACCGTACAATCGAGCAGCGTCTTCAAATCTTTCCGCATCGTCTATAACGTACAATGCGAATGCGAAAACGACCAGATGAAAGTAAGCCGGGCCATCAACCTGGCCCACGACAAACATTGCGGCGGCGTGCAGATGCTGCGCAAGATCGCTCCGGTAGCCGACGAAATCGCGATCGTCAATACGAAATAGGCCGAAGCACTACAAATTACGAAAAAGCAACGAAAGGGCTGTGTCGAAATGAAAGTTCCAGGCACAGCCCTTAAGGTTGTCAGAATGGATGCAATGCAAGGCATTGAAGGTAAAGGCGACAGGAATTTACTGCCGTAAATGACTCGCCCGCTCCCGATAATGACACAACAGTGCGCCTTTATGACACACGGTCTTTTATCGGAAGGAATCGCCCTTCCGCATATTCTCTACTTCCGACAATACCCGGAACGTCTGTCCCGGTACTCCGTCAGGCAGGAAACCGGAACTCACCCCTCGCCTCCGCAGCCCGGAGCAACCCCGGCTTCCGCGCATAGCACCGGAAATACTGACGCCCGATTCAGTCTATGTCCCGACAGTTCCGCTTGTCGGCGATTACCCCGTCGTCGAGCACGACAATACCCGTATGAGCCCGCAACATGGTCTTGAGCGTCGATCCATCGATGTTGTAGCAAGGAACCGGCGTGCTTTTCCCGAACGAATGGATGCCGTTTCCCTGCAAGGGTTCGGGCGTGATGCAGACGACATGCGCCCCTTCCTGCAACGCACGCTCCACGAGCCGCTCCAAACGATCCTCGCACCTGCGGCCGATGCGGTCGAAACGCGTCACACAGATCAAATAGAGCCGTCCCGGAGTAGCGAGCACCCGGTCGGTCACATCTTCCGCGCCATTGCGCAGAGCGAACTCCTCGATCATCGGATTCATCTCCGGTACCTCTCCCAGAATTTTCGTATCGACCCACTCCCAGACCGTATCGTCCTGCCACTCCGTATCATCGAGCGCAAACTCCCGCTCCTCCCCCGTCATGCGATTGCGATAAACCAGTACGGTCTGCAACTCGCCCTCGGGACCGGCCGCAGAAGAGGCGTGCATCTCCTCGCGGATATTCACCCCGATCTTATACGGCAGAAAATCGATCAACGGAAGATGACAATAGCAATAGAACCCCAGCCCCATCGTCAGAAGGAAGAAAAAAATCGTCAAAGCGACCTCCGAACGGCGGAAGGCAAGAATCTTATCGTTCCGGTAATAAGCCCACACGACGGCCGCCATCGGCAGCAAGGCCAGGTTCTTGAAGAATGTTTCCCAGGGGGAGAGTTTGATCGCCTCACCGAAACAGCCGCAATCCTCGACCGGGATGAACGTCGCACTCAAAAAGGTAAGGATCGTAAAGAAGAGCATCGACGCCAGAGCGAAGATCGATACCAGCCGGATACGCACCTTGCAAAGCAGCATGCAACCCATCATCATCTCGGCGCCGCACAGCCAAATCGAAAAGACCATGCTGGCCGGAATCAGATAATCGAACCCGTAAATCGTGAGGTATTCGTTGATCTTGATCGACGTTCCCCAGGGATCGATCACCTTCGTAAAGCCCGACACGATGAACACGACGGCCAGCACCAGGCGGCAAACTCCGGTAATCAGGCTCCGGGCCCGTTGCGACAGCATAGGTTTCATCATTTTCGAACAGGTTATATACGATCTTTTCTTCATTTTCTCCGCAGGCATCCCGCACTCGTCCGGAGTCGTTCTCATCGTTAAAACTCAAAACTTCCCGCCTTTCGGTCTGCGTCCGAGCGTCCCGCAAAGCCGTTTCGGATTGCCGACTTTTTCCGGACTCCCTTTTCGCTCAACGCTCCGCATCCGTCGGGACACGGACAAAACGACTCATCCGCTTATCGAATATACCGAACCGCCCCTCCGGGCACTTCTCCGGCATCATTCGAAAAGGCGCTCATCTCATACACTAATTCCACGCTTCGTTTTCTCCACCCGGCACAATCCACACAAATTCGGCTCTGCCCCGCTTACCGAAAACGTTGAATTGACTTCTTCGTTTTCTTCGCTCGGCAGAGACCGCTTGCGGGCTCTGCCCTCGCTTACCGAAAACGTTCTATCTCGGTGCGGATGCGGGCGAAAATCGCATTGGGAGAGTCCATCCCGCCCTGCGCATCGCTGCAATCGATAATCCGCAGGCGGTCGTCCGCAGCAGCGGCTGCACGGTAAACCTCCCGCACACGACGCTGCAAGTCGAGCGATGCCTCATGGATGTCGCGTTCCCCTTTCAGGTATTCGCGGTCGTCGCCTTCGCGTACCTCGGAGAGCTTTTTCTCCGTAAAGGCGAAAGGCACATCCAGAAACAGCGACACGTCCGGACGGGGAATTCCGTAATAGCCGAACTCCAGGTCGAGGATCCACCGCCGCAGCTCCTCCTGCCGGTCCCCGGCAGGCAATTTGGCGCACTGGAACCCCACGTTCGAATAGACATACCGGTCGAGCACGACGGCGTGGCCCGCATCGAGCCAACAGCGCAACTGCGCGGCAGCATCGGCCCGGTCACCGGCGAAAAGCAGAGCGACCAGATAAGGATCGACCTTGTCCACAGCCCCGAGTTCACCCCGCAGGAAGCGGGCGATCAGCTCGCCGTACACCGGCGCGTCGAAACGCGGAAAATGGAGAAAATGGCTCTCCACCCCCTCTTGGGCAAACATGCGGCGCACAAGTTCCACCTGGGTCGATTTCCCGGCGCCGTCCAGTCCTTCCAATACTATCAGCATATCCTTGCTATTTAAGCATCTTCACGGCCCGCTCGACCCCGGCGACCAGGGCGTCGGCTTCCGCCAGCGTATTATACATCGCGAACGAAGCCCGGCACATACCCGTAACTCCGTAATGCGTCATCACCGGCTCGGCACAGTGCTGTCCCGTACGAACGGCGATGCCGAGCTTGTCGAGGATCATGCCCATATCATAGGGATGCACCCCCTCGACATTGAACGATACGATCGCACACTTGTCCGGCGTCGTACCGTAAATCCGCAGGCCGGGGATTCGCTCCAGCCCTTCGGTAGCACGCAGCAGCAGCGCCCGTTCATGCGCCTCGACCTCCGCCGCATCGAACTGCCGGACATAGCGCACCGCTTCGCCCAGCGCGATCGCCCCCACGAAATTGGCCGTACCCGCTTCGAATTTCAACGGGACAGGTGCAAAAGTCGTCTTTTCGAACGACACCCGATCGACCATGTCGCCGCCGGAGAGAAACGGGGGCATCCGGTCAAGCAAATCCCGCTTGCCGTACAGCACGCCGATACCCGTCGGGGCATAGAGTTTATGACCGGAGAAGGCGTAAAAATCGCAGTCCAGCGCTTTCACATCCACACCGCCGTGCACGACACCCTGACATCCGTCCACCACCACGACCGCACCGACCCGGTGAGCCTCGTCGATCACCGGACGCAGATCGGGCCGCGTGCCCAGCGTATTGGAAGCCTGCGTCACCGCCACCACGCGGGTACGAGCGTCGAGCAGCGCCGGCAGGCGCTCGGTCATCAGGCGCCCCTCCTCGTCGAAAGGCAGCACGCGGATTTCGGCACCCTTGCGCTCGGCGACAAGCTGCCAGGGAACGATATTGGAATGGTGCTCCATCTCGCTGACCACGATATTGTCGCCCGCCCGGAGAAAACGTTCGCACCATGCATACGCCACCGTATTGAGCGACGCAGTAGCTCCGGCCGTGAAAACGACCTCCTCCCGGGCTTCCGCACCGATGTACTCGGCGATACGAGCCCGGGCAGCCTCGTACATCTCGGTAGCCTCCTCCGAAAGAAAATGAACCCCCCGGTGGATATTGGCATTCGACTCCCGGTGCAGGCGATCGACCGTTTCGATCACGCACTCGGGTTTCTGCGCCGTAGCGCCGCTGTCCAGATAAACCAACGGCTTGTCGTACACGCGCACCCCGAGAATCGGGAAGTCCCGCCGGACTTTTTCCACATCGAACATAACGCTATATTTTATCCAAATGCCGGACAACGGCATCGGTCAATATCTCTTTCACGGCCTCGATCCGGCAGCGCCCGACCACGTCCGCCGCGAAACCTTCGATCTGCAGACGGCGTGCCTGTTCCTCTTTCAGACCGCGCTGACGCATATAGAGGATCGCTTCATCCTCCATCTGCCCCACCGTCGCCCCGTGACTGCAACGCACGTCGTCGGCGTAAATTTCCAGTTGTGGACGCGCATCGATGCGCGAAGTGCGGCTCAACAGAATATTACGGCACTGCTGCTGGGCATCGGTATGCTGGGCATCCGGTGCCACATAAACCAATCCGCAGAATTCACCGCGGCCGGTCCCCGAAGCGACGCCCTTGATGAGCGACCGGCTCGTGCAGTCCGGGACCAGATGGTTGGTACGCAGATCGACCACACAGTGATCCTGCTCCAACGCGAGAAACAGCACGTCCAACTCATTGGAAGCCTCCCGTCCGTTCAGATCGAACCGGTAACGCACATTCGCACTGGTGAACTGGCACGCCGTCATGCGAAACTTGCTCCCGGCGGCCTGCTCGACCTGAAAATCGACGAATGCCTCGGCCGAGAAAAGCTGGACGAGCTCCGCATCCGCCCCTTCGAGCAGCTTGATACGAATCTCCGCCTGACAGGGCTTCGTATGCAGTACGACCAGCCGGAGTGCGGCTCCGCCCGCGACCTCGACGGTCAGTTTATCGGTATCCCGCACCACCAGCGGACGCGACAGGTCGCAATCCTTTCCGAGGTGCAGTTCGCGGCTCTTGACCGGCTCGAAAGCCGGACCGCTGAAAATATCGGTCCACTCCATAGCTACTCCTTATAATCGTTGATAAGCCAGTCGTACCCCTCTTTCTCCAATTTGAGCGCCAGCGAACGGTCGCCCGAATAGATGATGCGCCCCTTGTAGAGCACATGCACGAAGTCGGGCACGATGTAATCCAGCAGACGCTGGTAGTGGGTGATGACAATCGTCGCATTGTCCGACCGGTGCAACTTGGTGACGCCCGTACCGACGATGCGCAGCGCATCGATGTCCAAACCGCTGTCCGTTTCATCGAGAATCGCCAACTTCGGTTCGAGCATCGCCATCTGGAAGATCTCGTTCTTCTTCTTCTCGCCGCCCGAGAAACCTTCGTTCACCGAACGGGAAATCAATTTGGAGTCCAGTTCCACGATGGCGCTCTTCTCCCGCACCAGCTTCAGAAACTCGGCCGGCGCAAGCGGTTTCTCACCCCGGAACTTGCGCTGTTCGTTCACGGCCATCTTCATAAAGTTGGCCATCGACACGCCCGGAATCTCCACCGGGTACTGAAATCCGAGGAACAGCCCCATGCAGGCACGCTCCTCGATGGGCAGCGACAGCAGATCCTGCTCCAGGAAGGTCGCCTCGCCACCCGTGACCGTGAATTTCTCGTTCCCGGCCAGCACCGAAGCCAGCGTGCTCTTTCCCGAGCCGTTCGGTCCCATGATGGCATGCACCTCGCCGGCCTTCACCTCGAGGTCGATGCCCTTCAATATCTCTTTTCCGGCGACTTGCGCCCGTAAATTCTTGACTGAAAGCATATCTATTTTACTTTTTTTACATTCATAAACGCACCGCCGACTCCGTTTCTACCCGGAAACCGGCGGAAATTCTTCCGACAAACTACCCTACCGAACCTTCCAGACTGATGGCCAGCAACTTCTGGGCTTCGACGGCGAACTCCATCGGCAGTTTATTGAGCACCTCCCTGGCGTAACCATTGACGATCAGCCCCACGGCATCCTCGGTCGTAAGCCCCCGCTGGTTGCAATAAAAAAGCTGTTCCTCGGAGATTTTCGAGGTCGTAGCCTCGTGCTCGACCACTGCCGTCGGATTGCCGCTTTCGATCACCGGAAAAGTATGTGCCCCGCACTTGTCGCCGATCAACAGCGAATCGCATTGCGAATAGTTGCGGGCGTTCTCCGCCGCTTTCGCCACGCGCACCAGCCCCCGGTAGGAGTTCTCGCTGCGACCGGCCGAAATACCCTTCGATACGATGCGGCTGCGGGTGTTACGCCCCACGTGGATCATCTTGGTACCAGTATCGGCCTGCTGGAAATGGTTGGTCATCGCCACCGAATAAAACTCTCCGACCGAATTGTCGCCCGCCAGAATACAGCTCGGGTATTTCCAGGTGATAGCCGAACCGGTTTCGACCTGCGTCCACGACAGACGGGCGTTTTCGCGGCAAATTCCGCGTTTGGTCACGAAATTATAGACGCCTCCCTTTCCCTCCTTGTCGCCCGGATACCAGTTCTGGACGGTGGAATACTTCACCTCGGCATCCTTCTCGACGACGATTTCGACCACGGCGGCATGCAACTGGTTCTCGTCCCGGCGGGGCGCCGTGCACCCCTCCAGATAGCTGACATAAGCCCCTTCGTCGGCCACGATCAGCGTCCGCTCGAACTGGCCCGTACCCGCCGCATTGATGCGGAAATAGGTCGAAAGCTCCATCGGGCAACGCACGCCTTTGGGAATGTAACAAAACGAACCGTCGGAAAAGACCGCCGCGTTGAGCGCCGCATAAAAATTATCGGTATAGGGGACCACGCTTCCCAGATATTTCTGAATCAACTCCGGATAGTCCCGGATCGCTTCGGACATCGAACAAAAGATGATTCCCTTTTCGGCCAGCGTCTCCTTGAAGGTCGTCTTGACCGATACGGAGTCCATTACGGCATCGACGGCGACACCCGCCAGCGCCATCTGTTCCTCGAGCGGAATACCCAGCTTGTCGAACGTGCGTTTGAGTTCGGGATCGACCTCGTCCATCGACGCGAGTTTCTTGGAGGGCTTCGGCGCCGCATAATAGATGACGTCCTGAAAGTCGATCGGAGGGATCGTCAGATGCGCCCACGAAGGAGACACCATATTCAGCCAGTGACGATAAGCCTTCAGGCGGCGCTCGGTCATCCACTCCGGCTCGCCCTTCTTGGTCGAGATCAGGCGCACCACCTCCTCATTGAGGCCGCGCGGAATGGTTTCGGTTTCGATATCCGAAGTGAAACCGTACTTGTACTCCTGCTTCTCGATATTTTCTATAAGTTCTTTATCTTTCTCTGCCATTGTATGCGAAATAATTATGCAAAATTACAAAAAAAATGCAAATCCTTCCCGCCCGACCGTTTTTTTAGCCCCGCAGAAAGCCCCCGCGCATCAAAAGCGGTTAAAATATATATATTTGTGCCGACTTAACAAGCAAACTCCATGCAATCCGGCATCAAACTCATCTCGAGAATCTACCTCAAACTCGTTCTGCTGCAAGTAGCCGTCGGCACGCTGCTGCGCATCGTCCTGCTGTTCAACGAACAGACCTCCGACATCTCGTTCACTTTCGGCCAATGGCTGAAAATCTTCCTGTTGGGCGCCGTGAACGACTGGTGCGCCCTTACGATCGGATTCGCCGTACTGTGGCTCTTCGCCTTGAGTATCGCCCCGGGCAAATACGCCCGGCCGCTGGGCTACATCCTCTTCGGCATCCTTTCGGTCGCATGGATTTACGTCACGTTCTTCAATACGATCTTCGACGAATACGGCAGCGTGGTACCCCTGATCGCCTCGATCCTCTTCGGCTTCTGGGCCGTGAGTTTCGGACTCAGACTGTTCCTTCCCCAAATACGTCCGGGATGGAGACGTACCTGGCTCGCCGTTCTGACGGGACTTTACACGGGCGGCATTATCCTGAACGCCGTTTCCGAATGGTTTTTCTGGAGCGAATTCGGCGTACGGTACAACTTCATCGCCGTCGATTACCTGGTCTATACCAACGAAGTGGTCGGCAACATCATGGAGTCCTATCCGGTCGTTCCGCTCTTCGCCGGCGTGCTGCTGCTGACCGTAGGATGCACCTGGCTGCTGTTCAGACGGGAGATCCGCCGTGCCGGAGAGTTCGGCACCTGGCAATGGAAAGCGGCCGTATCGCCCGCCTACCTGCTGCTCACCCTGGGCTGCTGCCTGCTCCTGCAGTTCAACACCCGATTCCAGCAAAGCGCCAACACCTATGCCAACGAGCTGCAAGCCACCGGAGCCTACAAGTTCTACGACGCATTTATGAAGAACGAACTCAGCTATCCGCAGTTCTACCTGACCCTACCGCAGAAAGAGGCCGAAGCCAACGTACACGCGATCTACGGGAGTACCGGCGACAACCTGCGCCACATTCCCGGCAACCCGGATACGCTGCGCCGCAACATCGTGCTGATCACCATCGAGAGCATGAGCGCCTCGTTCATGCAGCATTTCGGCTATCCGGACGCGATCACGCCCCACCTGGACTCTCTCTACAAAATGGGGATCGCTTTCGAACAGTGTTTCGCCACAGGTAACCGCACGGTGCGGGGACTCGAAGCCGTTACCCTCTCGCTGCCGCCCTGCCCCGGACAGAGCATCATCAAACGTCCCCGCAACGACAACATGCACTCCACGGCGGCCGTACTCCGGGAGAAGGGTTACGATGCCTACTACTTCTACGGAGGCAACAGCTACTTCGACAACATGGAAACCTTCTTCGGCGGCAACGGCTACCGAATCATCGACCAAAAAAGCTACAAACCCGAAGAGATCACCTTCGCCAACATCTGGGGCGTTTGCGACGAAGACGCCTACGACAAAGTGATCCGCTCGCTCGGCGAGCGGGCCGATACGACCGCAGCGCCCTTCTTCGCCCACGTCATGACGGTCAGCAACCACCGGCCCTACACCTACCCGGCAGGCCGGATTCCGATTCCGAACGATGCGAAACTGCGTTCGGGAGGCGTCATGTACACCGACTACGCATTGGGACGCTTCTTCGAAGAGGCCAGCCGCCAACCCTGGTTCGATAACACGGTTTTCGTCATTACGGCCGACCATTGCGCCTCGAGTGCCGGCAAAACCGAAATCCCGCTGGAGAAATACCACATTCCCGCCCTGATCTTCGCTCCGGGACTCATCACACCTCAACAAGTAGATAAGGTGATCTCTCAAATAGACCTGATGCCTACGCTCTTCTCGCTGCTGGGGATGGATTACGACTCCCATTTCTTCGGTCAGGACGCATTGTCCGACGATTTCCGGGAACGGGCCTTCGTCGCCACCTATCAGGACCTGGGTTATCTCGAAGGCGACGTATTCACCGTACTTTCACCCGTCAACCGGGCGGAACAGTACCGGATTTCACCCACGGAGGAAGACCGCTACAACCTCGTGCTGGAGGAGGGCATCCCCTCGCAGGAGCTGCTCGACCGGGCGATCAGCCTTTATCAGACTTCGTCGGCGTGGAATACCCGGCCGTAGATAGTCGAAAGCGGGAACCTGCATGATTTTTGGGTTGTTTTATTTTGGAAGTCCGCAAAATTGTCCTATATTTGCACCACTCTTTGAGAAAAAAGAGGGTTTGGAGAGTTGGGTGAGTGGCTGAAACCACCAGTTTGCTAAACTGACGTACGGGATTACTGTACCGGGGGTTCGAATCCCCCACTCTCCGCAAATTAAGATTTTACAAATAAAAAAGGTTACGACAGATGCGTAACCTTTTTATTTTTCCAGAGCGTCTGCAAGCGAGTTCCCGCACTCCGGAAAAGTGAAAAAGTATCCGTGTAAAGAGCGGATTCCGTTTATTCATCGACTTTGCAGGGACTCTTCCATTATGGGAAGGACGAGCGGCACGTGGTAACACGAAGTCAATCCCCTTCTCTCCGCAGAACAAAAGATACCCGGATGGACCGGGAAAACGATAAAACAGGATTGAGTTTACTCCGACCCTATTTTTTTATTCGAACAACGACGTAAAGTTATCTTCTCAACCGGTGCAAAAAGCCCACGCACGCCAACGGAAAAAAAATCAAATCCGATCGTTGTCATTCATCTCCCGGCCATAGCGGATTGCCTGCGCCCGGATCCTCTATTCGAAGATACTTTCGCTACCTTCCGATAAAATCGGGAAATAGGGTTTCCAATACAAACGCAGGCTATTCAACCGAAAAACAGAGGGATAACCTCAACAAACCAGATCGGATAATTACACAGACCGTTCCAAAACCAGGCTTGTCAGGCGAAATAGCGGAGACAGAAGCCAATAGAACAAAAAACCCATTGGATTGCATATTAAGACACAACAAATGCGTTTTTCAGTCGTAAAAGCTTGAAATATAGACTTTTTTCCGGGGGGGGGAAATTGCGCTTTTTTGTTTGGTTATTACGCGAATAAACTCTACTTTTGTAATCGGAAATGACCTGCCAGGCAAGACAGGCTTCTGTTTCCAGAGGTTCGGTGTCGTTTCTGGGTCAGAAACAGAGATCCCGGGTGCCGAAAACAGAATCGCACACGATTCGTTCTGCGGCCAACCTTTAGTTGCTGCGCGGTGGAAATCACACAAAAACCGCGGGGGATTGTGGAGTATGCCCTTTTCACAAATACGGTACATACTTTTAGCACACCGCTCCTCCGAGAAAACAGACACAGGGCAGCGAATCGATACGCCACTGAATCCTCTTCCGACCTCGAAAGATCTGCAAAAGAGTTTTACGGTCGGATTCGGCAAAACCGGCGCACCTGCCTACGGCCGCAGGAGAAAAGGAATCGGACCTGCAAACAAGATCGACAGACGAAGGGCGCCCCCGGAGCGATGCAATTACGATTTCGGGACATTCGGCGGGACCTAACACCGCCTCCAAATTATGTCAGACAAAAACGGCGAAGAGTGCTGGTATGCACTGAAAGTATTTTATAACCGGGTATTCGAACTCGAAAAACAGCTCTCGCAGGAAGGAGTGCGGAGTTATATTCCCCTGCTCCACGAAGACACCGTCGCCGGGGACAAAAAGATACGGAAACGCAAACCGGCCGTTTCGTCCCTGATGTTCATCCGCCAAAGCGAACACTATCTGCTCGAATTGCAGGACCGGATGAAAGCGAGTTGTCCGTTCATGGCCTACTTCGACCGGGAAACGAAAAAACCGGCAGTCATTCCGGACCGGGAAATGGAGCTGTTCATGCAGATCACTTCCGCCGACACTTCCGACCTGGAATATTTCAGCGACGAAGCGATCGACTACCGTTCCGGCGACAAGGTCCGGGTCACGGGCGGCCCGTTCAAGGGAGCCGAGGGGTACATCAAGCGGATCCGGGGCAACCGCCGCCTGGTCGTCGCTCTGGAAGGCATCATCGCCGTAGCGACGACCTACATCCCGGGACGTTTCCTGGAAAAAATGCCCGAAAACTGACCTTCGCGCCTCGAACAATGAAAGTTGCACGGTAATTGTCGGAAAACGGGACAGCGGTCCTGCGGGTCTTAAACCCGACGCCCTGTTCCGTTCCGAATACGGCCCGCTTCGAAAATCGACAGATTACAACATACACGACAAGAGCTGACGAACAATCAGTCCTTTGCAAAATATTTATTCTAACGAACCATGTACCGTCTGATAGAAAAATTGCACTTGGAACGCTATCTGAACTCCAGATTGATCCTTGCCATCGACCTGGTCGTATCGGGGGTAGCTTCGCTATGCGCACTGGTGTTGGTGAGATTGCTGCTTCCTCCCCTCTCCAACATTTCGAAATTCGCCCTGTTATGGATTGGCTGCGCGGTCGTATATTCGTTCATCACCTTTTTCCTGCTCAAGACCTATCGGTCGGTCATCCGCCACTCCACGTTGCGGGAAATCGCAAAATTCGTCGTGGCGGTCATCGGCAAGGAACTCCTGTTGGGACTGACCATTCTGCTCTACCCGCCTACACCGCTGTTCGGTATGCATATGCTGGCTCTGCTGCTGTTCGATCTGCTGCTGACCCTTTGCGGCCTGATCCTGATCCGGGTAGCGATGATTATCGTGTACGACCTGGTCAAAAACAACCTGAAATCCCGCAAACAGCACCAGTTGGTGTTGGTTTACGGATTAAGCGAAAAATCGGTATCGCTGGTCACCCGCTTGCAAAGTTCTCCGCATTACAAGGTCGTAGGGTTCCTGACTTTCGGCCGGAGAATGAAAAACCACACCATCGCGGAGTGTCCGGTCTATTATTTCGAAAATGAATACAGCATTCGATACCTCCGGCAACGATACGACATCGATGCCGTGCTGTTCCCCACCAACGAAGAGGCACAGGCCGAGCAGGAGCGCCTGATCCGCTACTGCGTCGAAAGCAATCTGAAAATCCTGATCGCACCGCCGATCGACGAGGTCATCGACGGGAAGATTATGAAGCAGTCGATCCGGGAGATCAAGATCGAAGACCTGTTAGGCCGTCCCGAGATCCGCATTTCGATGGATGAGATCATCGCCAACTTCCGCGGCAGGACGATCCTGGTTACGGGGGCGGCAGGTTCCATCGGCTCGGAGCTTTGCCGTCAGCTGGCGACGTTCGGGGTGAAGGAGCTTATCCTTTTCGACAACGGGGAGACCCCGATGCACAACCTTCGCCTGGAACTGGAGGAGCGCTATCCGGCCTTGAAATTCATCCCTGTCATCGGCGACGTCCGGATTCCCGCCCGTCTGGACTTCGTGTTCCGGACGTACCATCCGCAGGTGGTGTTCCACGCTGCGGCTTACAAACACGTCCCGCTGATGGAGGAGAACCCATGCGAGGCGGTTCTGGTAAACGTCGCGGGAACGCGCAACGTCGCTGACAAGTGCATCGAATACGATGTTGAGAAGATGGTTATGATCTCGACGGACAAGGCCGTGAACCCAACGAACATCATGGGTGCGACGAAGAACCTCTGCGAGGAGGTGCTGCAGGGTCTGCGCGGCGTAGGCGGGACGGAGTTCGCCGCCGTGCGCTTCGGCAACGTCCTCGGTTCGGCCGGCAGCGTTATCCCGCTTTTTCGCAAGCAGATCCGCA
>ERZ773195.14-NODE-14-length-187354-cov-8.824900_pt1 | contig 187354 bp, 150 predicted proteins | sample MGYA00580530_ERZ773195 | MGnify/ENA primary metagenome ERZ773195 (study PRJEB29015, sample SAMEA2737751) | human gut metagenome | biome: human gut; feature: human-associated habitat; material: faeces | place: China | collected 2012 ...
GTGGGCTTCCATATCGAGGAAATCCACGGGCTTTGTTGCGCTTTTTTTTACAGCGTCCTTAATGTTATCTGAAATATTACTTTGTAACAAGTGCCAGAGTATCTCTTGCAATGAGAAGCTCTTCGTTTGTTGGGATAACGTAAACCTTTGTCTTAGAATCGTCTGTGGATATCTCCTTGAGTATTCCACGGCAAAGGTTTTTCTCAGCGTCAATGTGGATACCGAGGATATCGAGATTTGAGCAAGCAGCCGCTCTTACCTCAGGTGCGTTCTCACCAATACCGCCTGTGAAGATAACAGCGTCAAGACCGTTCATTGCAGCAGCGTATGAACCTATGAACTTCTTGATCTGATAAGCAAATATCTCGCTTACGATAAGCGCTCTCTCGTTGCCCTCGCTTGCAGCAGCCTGAATATCTCTGTTGTCAGAGCCGATACCAGAAAGACCAAGGAAGCCTGACTTCTTGTTCATGTATTCTGTCATCTGGTCAGGTGTAAAGCCCATTTTCTTCTCAACATAGTCAACAGCTGAAGGGTCAACAGAGCCGCAGCGTGTGCCCATTACAAGACCGTCAAGAGGAGTAAAGCCCATTGATGTGTCAACAGACTTGCCACCGTTGATAGCTGTGATAGATGAGCCGTTGCCAAGGTGACATGAAACTATCTTAAGCTCCTCGATAGGCTTGCCCATTACTCTTGCAAGCTCGCCTGAAACAAATCTGTGTGATGTTCCGTGGAAGCCGTATTTTCTTACATGAAGATCAGTGTAGCACTCGTATGGCAGACCGTAGAGATAAGCCTTTCTTGGCATTGTTGAGTGGAAAGCAGTGTCGAATACGACTACCTGTGGTGTGCCTGCTGGGATAACTGCCTTGCAGGCTCTCAGTGCAAGAGCGTGTGGGTGGTTATGTACAGGTGCAAGCTCAGCCAGTGAGTCGATCTGGTCGATAACTTCGTCTGTTACAAGGCAGGTCTCCTTGAATATCTCAGCACCCTGAACTATTCTGTGACCAACGGCTGATATCTCAGACATAGAGTCGATGACCTTTGTTTCGCCTGATGTGAGTACCTCAACGAGCTTTTCAAAAGCCTCAGTGTGAGTAGGAAAATTGCAGTCCTCCTCGATGTGTCTGCCGTCGCCTGTCTTTGCGCTCACATGGCCGTCGATACCGATACGGTCGCAGTTGCCCTTTGCGATAACAGACTCGTCCTTCATATCCAGAAGCTGATATTTAAGTGATGATGAACCTGCATTTACAACTAAGATTTTCATTGGAAAAAATCTCCTCCCGATTATAATATGTCAGATAACGGGCTTGACTTTAAGCCCATAATATCATATACTTATAGTATATCAATATTAATGATAAATTTCAAGAGCTTTTTTCATAAATATACATATTGCACAATTTTTTTACTAGGGCTTAACATATTAGTATCATAATTCGCAGTAAGCTTTTGAAAGACTGAATAAAATATGCATAGGGTAGAAAGAGGAGTAAAAAATGAAAATTGCGGGAATAGTTGCGGAATATAATCCGTTCCATAACGGACACAAATATCAGATACAAGCCACAAGACAGGCTGGCGCAGAGGGTATCGTCGCAGTAATGAGCGGCGATTGTGTGCAGCGTGGCTCAGCGGCTGTTTTCTCAAAATATGACAGAGCGCAGGCTGCTATAAGAAACGGTGCAGACCTTGTTATAGAACTGCCATGCCCGTTCTCATGTTCAAACAGTGAGGTCTTTGCAAGAAGTGCAGTAAGGCTTCTTGCAGGTCTTGGGGAGGACGTGGTAACGACCTTGTCTTTCGGCTGTGAAAGCGGTGATAGGAACGCCCTTGAACAGGCAGCTGAAATATCCGCAATGCTTGAAAATTCACAGCAGGTAAGAGAACTTTTATCTCAGGGAAAGTCCTACCCGCAGGCTATGTATGAAGCCTCCATAGGTCTTTATGGCAGAACCGCCGAAGAGATATTCTCCACACCAAATAACGTTCTTGCAGTGGAGTATATAAAGGCGGCAAAGCGTATAGCCCCATGGCTAGTGCCTTATGCCGTAAAGCGTGAAGCTGTTGCACATGATTCTCAGGCAGAGTCTGGTGATTTTGCTTCGGCTTCTCATATAAGAGAGCTTATAAAAGAGGGCGGTGAGTGGCAGAAATTTGTTCCATATGATTTTGAGGGCTGTAAGCCGTCCTTTACCCGGCAGGCAGGCAGAGAAATGCTTTTCAAGCTCTGCACAGCTTCAAGAGAAGATTTTCTAGCCCTACCTGACTGCGACGAACACCTTGCCAACAGATTTATGTCTGTCGTAAGCTCCTGCCCTGAAACTATGGATATCTTTGAACAGCGTATAAAGTCAAAGAATATCACCATGGCAAGAGTAAGAAGAATGGTCCTGCACCTTGTTCTCGGCATCAGAAAGGACGATATCAGACAAGTGCCATACGGCAGGATACTTGCCTTTAACCGCACAGGCACACGCATACTTGCGCAGGCTGAGAACAGAACTCTTGAGTATGATACCTCGCTGAAAAAGCTTGAGGATATCTCCGACTATGCAAAGCGTGTTGCTTTCCTTGAAAAGAACGCAGTAAGACTTAGAGAAACAGCGGCATACGGAAGATGTATTTCAAACGAGTATACAAGAAAGATAACCATAACCTGAGATAAACAGGAGGGCGGAACATGAGAAGAATGAAAGGTGCGGCAGGGCTTTTGACAGCTTTGCTCTTGGCTTTTCAGCTTTCGGCGCAGACTTTTGCACTTGCCAACGAGGATAACGGCATAAAAGTCGTTCCCGTAAACTTTACCCATAACGGCTATAGCTATGAGATAGAGGGCGTGGTCAAAAGCACAGACGGTGACTATCTGATAAAGTCCCCTGCAAGACTAGCCGCCCGAAAGCTCCCTTCCACCCATGACCCAAGAAGCTCAGGAGAGATCACAACAGTAAAAGATCAGGCTTCAACAGGTGCTTGCTGGGCGTTCTCAGCCCTTGCCTGTGCAGAACAGGATCTTATCAAAAAGGGGCTTGAAAACCCCTCCGCAGAATTTTCCGTGCCTGCCTTGGTGCTGTCCTCAAATTCAGGCACAGCCACAGGTAAAGACGATTTCTCATCAGGGGGAAACTGGCTCTTTGCGGCCTCCGCTCTTGCAAATGGTCAGGGACTATGCTATGAGGATTACGAGCCGTTTTTAGAATCCGGCACAGAGAATATGATAGTTTCCGAAAATAAGAAAAGCGTCAGCGAATACAGGCTGAATTATGTCATGGAGCTTTCAAGCACCACGCAGGTGAAGCGTAAAATAATGGAGCTTGGAGCAGTTTCCGCAAGCTATTTTGCAGGAAATGGCTATATGAATCATAACAATACTGCCTACTATGATCCCGACGCCTCAAAAAACACTATCATAAATCATTCCGTCACAGTGGTGGGCTGGGACGATAACTACAGTAAGGATAATTTCAGATATAAGCCTGCCAATAACGGTGCATGGCTTGTGAAAGGCTCGTGGGGCGCAGATCAGGATAATGACGGCTTCTATTGGGTGTCCTATGACGAAGCAGAGTTCGGACAGTTTTGCTGCTATGACTTTGAAGAAAGCTGTGATAATACATATCACTACAGCAAAATGACAGGCTATGTTGTGAATGCCAGCAATGACGGCTCTGTTTACGGTGCAAATGTTTTCACCGCTAAAGCCGATGAAAAGCTTGATAAAGCAGGCTTTATGTATGTGGGCAAAACGGGCAGTGCGGATTACACCCTAAGCGTCTATACCGACGTTTCCGACAGCGACCCTATAGGCGTCCTTGAAACGCAGATAAGCGGCTCAGTGTCCGCAAACGGCTTTTATACAGTTGACTTTCCCGAGGATATCCTCCTTGAAGAGGGCGAGAAATATTCCATTTCAGTAAAATTCAGCGGTGACAGCGGCAGGGGATATCTCCTTGCAGAAAGCGACCGAACATCAAAGGCGCAGTCAGGGCAAAGCTATGTTTCTCTTAACGGCAAATATTGGTCTGACGTTGGAGCAGATAAGACCGACTCCATAGGAAGTCTTTTTATCTATGCTTACACTGACGATACTGCAAAGCCCGATAAAAGTTCACTTGAAAGCGCCCTTGCAAAGTACGGCACCCTTGCAGGCTGTGAAAGGGAAGCAAACAACGCCCGAATGGTGCTTGAAGACGAGAACGCTTCTAAAAATGATATCTCAAACGCACAAAAGCTACTTATCTCCGCCGCAGAAGAACAGGACGAAGCCCTTGTTATAACCACAGAAGCCCAGTGGGAAAGCTTTGCAAAGCGTGTCAGCAGTGGCGAAAGCTTTGAGGGCAAGCTAGTCACCCTTGAAGGCGACCTTGACTTTGATGGAAAAACTATCTCACCCGTAGGCAATTCTGAAAACCCATTCATGGGCTATTTTGACGGCAACGGACACCTTATAAGAAACGCAGTTATCTCCTCAGGGGAGTATTCAGGGCTTTTCGCATACATAAAAAATGGTGCAGAGATAAATAACATTTCTCTGAAAAACTGTATAGTGAAAGGCGATTACGCAGGTGGAATAGTGGGTTTTTATCAAGGAACAGCCATAAAAGCCTGCACCTTTGACGGCACAGTGTCAGGAGAAGTCTATTCAGGTGGCATCATAGGAAGACAATCCTGCGGTATCATAACAGAGTGTTCTTCAAACCTAAGGGAAAACAGCTCCGCCATTACAAATGCCTTTATAGGAGGCAGGGATATTGCCGTTTCCGTTGTGAACGCATACGGCTGTTACAGCAATGACAGCGACAGCCTGGTTTCAAGCCTTTCTGCAAAAAATGCACTTTCTCAAGGGGCATATGCAATGAACACCTACGGTGAAAAGTTCAAAGACAGCGCAAAGTGGACAATGGACGGCACTCTTGTGCGCCAGACCTCATATAGCGAGCAGGCTTCCCATAAGATAACATTCTCCGCTGTGGCACAGACCATAGAAGTCTGCACCGACTATGCAGGCAAAGCTGTGTTCCCGAATGTGAATGTTCAGCAGGGCTACACGCTCGGCTGGTATCATAAAGGTGAACCTGTGAACAGCGACACAGTTTTCACAGAAAACACCACAGTTTCCGCAAAAGTCACCCCAAGTGACAAAGCAAAGATAGATTATATCCTTAACGGTGGCGAAAACAGCCCCCTCAACACTGATGAGCTTGGTGAGGGCGAAACCGCACAGCTTTCCGCCCCCACAAAAGAGGGCGCACAGTTCACAGGCTGGTATGCCGACTCACAGCTTGAGAGCGAGCCTATAACGTCCGTGAGCTTTTCAGACGGCTCAAAGACGCTTTATGCAGGCTGGAAAGCCAATACCTGCAAGGTCGATTTCACCGATATAAACGGCACAGTTTTGTCATCTCAGACCGTAGAATACGGCAAAAGTGCCGATCCGCCCAAAGCACCATCCATAAAAGGCAAACGCTTTACAGGCTGGGATAAAGACTTTTCAAAAGTCACAGCCCATATTACAGTGCAGGCGGTCTATACCGACAGAAAGCTTATAAAAGACTGCGAGATATCAGGCTTTAAAACACATATGACATTCACAGGCTATGAGCTTGCTCAAAGCAGTATAACGCTTTCCTATGGCGATACCACTTTGACAAATAATAAAGACTATACCATTGACTATGCCGATAATATAGCCGCAGGCAAGGGCAAAATGATAATAACAGGCATTGGCGGATACAGCGGCACTATAGCCAAAGCATTCGACATTCTTCCAAAGTCCGCCCAATTAACAAGCGTCTATTATGTTGATACGCTCTCCTACACAGGCAAGCCTATAAGACCTGACGTTATGGTAACAGACGGAGGAAAATTTCTTCTTCCTGAACATGATTATACTGTTTCATATAGCTCAAATACAAAAATAGGCGTTGGAAAAATAACCATAAGCTTCATGGGAAACTATCAGGGTACGATAACAAAAACTTTTACCATTTATCCTGCAAAACAGGAGATACAATCTCTGCAAACAAGATATAAAGGCTTTTTTATCGACTTTGCTCAGAAAGGCTCAGCCACAGGATATGAACTGCAGTACAGTACACGCTCTGACTTCGCAGGTGCAAAAACCTTGAATATATCCTCAAACAAAACGGATAAAAAGACAGTTTCAAACCTGACGGCAGGGAAGAAATATTATGTAAGAGTGCGTTCGTATACAATAGTCGGCGGCAAGCGTTATAACGGCGCATGGTCTGATACAAAGAGCGTGACCACCGCAAAATATGATATTGCCAAAGCTAAGGTCGCAGGCATAAAAAACAAGTCCTTCACAGGCAAGAACATCACCCAAAGCATAACAGTCACATATTCGGGCAAGACCCTTAAAAACGACACAGACTATATAGTGAAATATTCCGCCAATAAGAATATAGGCACAGCTAATGTAACAGTAACAGGAAAAGGCTCGTATGGCGGAGTGATAACGAAGTCTTTTGTCATCACCCCTGCAAAGCAGACCATACAAAAGCTCATGCCAGTGAAAAAAGGCTTTTATATAGACTATGCACAGAAAGGCTCTGCTACAGGCTATGTGATATCCTACGCTGAAAATATATCTTTCAGCGGTGCAAAGACAGTTAAGGTGACCTCAAATAAGACCGACAAAAAGACCGTAACAGATCTTAAAAGCCAAAAGACATATTTCGTCCGTGTGAGAAGCTATACAGCCACAGGGGCCAAGACCTATTTCGGACAGTGGTCTGATATAGCCAAAGTTTATACCAAATAATTATCCATGTTATCGGGAGGGATAGCAATGATCACAAAAACAAAGCTTGTAAAAAGAATATTCTCATCGCTCTTGACAGCCGCACTTGCAGTTCCAATGACGGCTCTCACTGCCCATGCAACAGGGGAGGCTTTCTTCTATCCGCCTAAAAACCCCGTCATGACCGATCAGCAGTTTGAAGTTTCCGTGACATTTTCTGCAGATTCAGAGATAGGAAGCGTTCAGGCAAATATCGCCTATGACGATTCCGTTATAGAATTTGTGTCAAGCGACAACGCCTCAGGCGGAGGAGGAGTTCTTACAGTAAACGGATTTCCTGATACCCCCTCTTCAGAAGTGGATTTCAGCTTTACGTTCAAAGGTCTGTCAGCAGGAAATGCAAATATAAGCCTGCAAAGCTGTAAGATATATTCCCCTGATTCAGAGCTTATCGGCTCGCCTACCGCCTATTGTGTCATAACAGTTGGAGGCGATAAGGTGGAAACCAAGACCGAAACAGAAACCACGACCACCACCGAAAAGACCACTACCACCACCACTACCACTAAGACCGCACCTTCAAACGGCATACCCGATAAAGGCGTTCTTACAGCCCTGACAGTGGATAACGGCGAGCTTTCTCCTGCCTTTGCCTATAATGTCTATAACTATACAGTGAACGTTGACAATTCCGTTACCAATGTTGAGATAGAGGGAACAACAGCAAGCCCCTCTGATTATGTATGGTATACAGGCACAAGCGAGTGTCAGGTGGGCGAAAATGTACGAACCATAACCGTCACAGACGTTGACGGCAATGCCGCCACCTATACTGTCACCATAATAAGAGCCGCAGGCGGAGATGAACAGCAGACCCAGACCGTCCAAAAGAAAGACGGCTCCGATACTTCATCTGCCGTGTCCAAAAACGCAAATGTTATGGACCAGTATAAAAAGATGCTCAATACCGCCCTTGCTATCGTCCTTATTGTCCTTGTTATTGCACTTGTAGTAATAATTATCTGGATAAGAGGAAAGATCAAAGGCGGCAAAAAGGATAAATAAGTTCTGTGTAAAGAGATGATAAACAGCCAAAAGTGGCGTATCAACGTGCTTTTGGCTGTTTGTGACAGCATTTTTCACTCTGCTTACACGAATACACATTTTTTTTACAAAAATCACACAAAAACAAGTATAATTTCGACACCTGCCAGAGTATAATGTAAACATGCTGATGGTGATTCAGTTTAGAGAGTGGCTCCAATAGGGGCTGCTTTTTTTTATGCTCCAAAAACTTTTTTCATGAATTCTTCTGTGGAGATGATCCCGCTGCGATTGTATCTGTAAAGACCAAAAAGGCAGTGTTCATCTTCTTTTTTTATTATATTGATTTTTTCCTCTACTCCAAGACTAGCCTCAAACCCCATGTTCTTTACGAGCCGACTTGCACTTTCGCAGGTTATGCCGAAAGGATAGGTGTAAACGTTTGGCTGAAAACCACAGTGTTCATCGCAAAGCGTTTGAAGCTTCGTGGTGTCGTTAAGAAATACCTTTCGGTAATCCTCGTAGCTTTCCCCCTCTAGCTGACCGACTCCACGCCTGCCATCAAGATTGTGCATATCGTAAGAGTGATTGCATATCTCCACATGACCGCTGTCACGAAGCACCGAAACGTCCTGCCAGTCAAGATAAGAGTAAGCAGGATCAGGCTCAGCCTCCTCGCAGGCAGCGTCAGTGTAAGCCCCCACAATAGATACAGTGGCTTTCATATCGTATTTTTCAAGAAGAGGCAGAAGATATTCTCTGTAGTTGTAAGTGCCGTCATCAAAGGACAGTATGATAGGCTTCTCAGGCAGTTCGCCCCCACGCTTCACATACCTTATAACGTCATTTACAAAAACAGTAGTGTAGCCGTTCTGCTTCAGATAAAGCAGATCTTTTTCAAGCTCGATAGGCGTTATGACATACTCACCGCTGCGATCTTCGTTTTTTACGATGCTGTGATACATTATGATCGGAAGCTTTATCCCATCTGTTTTTTCTTCTTTTGCAAAGGTCGGCATAACAGCCACCGCCGCCAGCATAGAAAGCACAGCTATAACACAAAGCATCACCCTTTTTCTTATCCTTAGACTTATGTACATATTTTATTTACCCCCTTTTTTACATATTCTTATTCACCTCCATATCATTAATTGCATCATAAGTTCACAAAAAATATGCTTGTGGTACTTGAAATAATTGTGCAATTATGATATAATAAACACGTAATATCGCAGTGTTGTGTGCTGCGTTAAAAACAAGTTCATAAGGGGGAACTGTATATGAAAACGTTGCGTTCAAAGCTGCTTTTGGCAATGCTTTCAATCGCACTTATCATCACGGTGCTGCTCAGCTTGGTCTCCGTGTATTTTATAAACGTTTCTGCAAAGGATACGCTCAAAAGCACCGCTGAACCACTGGCTGTTCAGGCTGCTAAGAATTTTGACTCGACGATCAGCTCTTATACGAATAATATAGTTTCGACCGTAAAGTCTGATTCTTTTTTAGGGGCAAAAACTGACGCTGACAGACTGAAGGCGGTAAAAAGTGGCTTTGCAGACAACACAGGCTTCTATCTGAATTTTACGATTTTTGACGGCAATGGCATTGTGCTTGCAACAGATAATGAAATGGTATCGTCATCAGTTGAAAAAGAGCACGTCATAAGCGCTTGCGAAAGAAGCTCGGCCTATATAACCGATATATATACCTTTGGCGGTAAGAATTATTTTTCTATACTTGCTTCAACAAAGTCTGGCAACTCAGAACAAAAAGTCGCTTGTATTACCATTCAGAGCGATATGCTTATCAATGCTCTTAATGAATATACCTTCGGAAAATCCGGCTATGTTTATCTTGTTGGTAAAGACGGAGAGATCCTTCTTCATAAGGATACCGATCAGATAGGTAAAAATGCCCTTGAGATCGGTAAGAAAGATGAAGAATATACGGAAGTGACAAATGCAGTTGAGAAAATACTTGCAAATAATAGCGGTACAACAGAGTATAAATTTAAGGATAACAATTATATCGTGGGCTATTATGGTTCGTCATATTTTGACGGTACTGTTGTCATGGTTACAAATGTTGCCGACTTCACCACTGCAAGCTCCAGCGCACTTACTAATATCATTGTAATGGGCGTTGTGCTTATGTGCCTGACGGTGCTGTTCTCTCTGCTTTTTGCAAAGAGGATAACAAAGCCTATCATTTCTACCACAAACAGACTTCGTTCTCTCGCACAGGGCAACCTTACCGACCCTGTTGACGTGTGGTATTCAAAGGACGAGCTTGGCGTCCTTTCAAACTCTCTGGAGGAAACTATCGTCTGCCTCAGACAGTATATCAACCTTATCACAGTGGCTCTTACCCAGATATCCGAGGGCAACCTTTGCCATAGAATGGAAGGTACTTTCAAGGGCGACTTCTATAAGATAAAGAGTACGTTTAACGAGATACTCGACTCTCTGTCTGATACCTTTGCTTCTATCAATATGTCAGCCGAGCAGGTGAACTCAGGAGCGGTTCAGGTGTCAAATATCGCACAGTCTGTATCACAGGGTTCTACACAGCAGGCTTCCGCGATCGAGGAGCTTTCTGCTACCCTCAGTGATGTTTCAAAGCAGATAACTCAGAACTCTGAGGACTCTAAGAACGCTTATAATATCGTACTTAAGAATACCGAAGCCGTTGACAACTGCAACAGCGATATGGGCAACATGGTAAATGCCATGAATGCTATCCATACAGCTTCCGATGAGATCTCAAAGATAATCAAGGTCATTGACGAGATCGCATTCCAAACAAATATCCTTGCCCTTAACGCCGCCGTAGAGGCCGCAAGAGAGGGTTCAAAGGGCTTTGGCGTGGTAGCAGACGAGGTAAGACGTCTGGCATCAAGATCAGCCGAAGCCGCAAAGCAGACCGCTTCACTTATCGAAAACCAGTCTGCCGCTGTTTCAAAGGGCTCTAAGATAGCCGAAGAAACTGCTGATTCGCTGAACAATATCGTAAGCAATTCAAATACTATAAAGGATCTCGTAAAGAATATCTCAGACGCTTCTGAGGCGCAGGCAGAAGCTATTGTTCAGGTAAATACGGGAGTAGACCAGATATCAGCCGTTGTATCAGCCAATACCTCAACTGCAGTCGGTTCAGCTTCCGCAAGTGAAGAGCTTTCAAGCCAGTCGCTTATACTAAAGAATATGATAGCACGTTTCAAACTTAGCGAGAACAGTGAAAAGGATAAGAAAGAGCATCAGACTTCAAGGTTCACATATATTGACGATGAGCCGGAAAGCGAGGCCACCCCTGAGGAAACTCAGCAGGATATCACTCCTTCCGACGAAGCCGATATAGAAGATTTCAGCACAAGCGATAAGTATTGATATCGTTGATAATGATAGAATTTCATTGAAAGGACTTGGTAAAATGAAGAAAAGAATAGGCATACTCACAAGCGGAGGAGATTGTCCGGGACTTAACGCAACTATCAGAGGCGTTGCAAAGGCTTGCTATGAAAAGTTTGGCGAAGACGTCCAGATAATCGGCATAGAGGACGGCTATTATGGGCTTATCAATAATATGTGCAAGGAAATGAAGCAGTCTGATTTTTCTGGTATCCTTACCACAGGCGGAACTATTTTCGGCACAAAGAGAACGCCTTTCAAGAAAATGCAGGTCATCGAAGAAGATAACGTGGATAAAGTAAAGGCTATGAAAGAAACCTATAAAAAGCAGAAGCTCGATTGCCTGCTCACCTTGGGCGGCAACGGCACTCATAAGACCGCTAACCTCCTTTCAACCGAGGGACTTAACGTTATCGGCCTGCCTAAAACTATCGACAACGATATCTGGGGCACAAGCGTAACATTCGGCTTCCATACCGCTGTTGACACAGCCACAGACGTTATCGACAGACTTCATTCCACAGCCAATTCCCACGGAAGAATACTCGTTGCAGAAATAATGGGCAATAAAGCCGGCTGGCTCACCCTCTATTCAGGTATCGCAGGCGGTGCAGATATGATAGTCATTCCTGAAATACCATATGATATCGAAAAGCTTGCCGCTGCCTGCGAAAAGAGAGAATCAAAGGGATTTTCTATCCTCGCCGTAGCTGAGGGTGCTTTTGATAAAGAAGAGGCAAAGCTTAAAAAGAAGGAAAGAGCAAGACTCCGTGCAGAACAGGGTCTTACAACTGCTACCCCTAGAATTGCAAAGCAGATAGAAGAGCTTACAGGCAGAGAAACAAGAGTTTGCGTGCCTGGTCATATGCTCAGAGGTGGCAGCCCGTCAGCCTATGACAGAGTGCTTGCCACAAAGTTCGGTGTCCATGCCGCAGAGCTTATCGCGGCCGATAAATACGGCTATGCAGTGGCAATGATAAATGAAGTTGTGTCAGAAAACCCACTTTCAGAAGTCGCAGGCAAAACAAAATTCGTCCCTGCCGACCACCAGCTCGTCAAGACCGCAAAGGCTCTGGGCGTTGCTTTCGGTGACTGATAAATGCAAAACAAAAGCGGTGCAGCCTGTACCGCTTTTTATGTTTGTTTCTGTAGCGGCGACCTGAGGTCGCTCACCTGATCTCCGACAAATCATACGCTTGCCACAAAACCTATAACATAAAAAAAGCTCCGCCTTTCCTGCGGAGCTTTTCTTGTATCTATCTTAGCCGATAAGCCAGTCATACATTTCCTGATACTTGTTAGCAGAAGCCTGCCATGAGAAATCCTGTGCCATTGCAGATCTGATAAGTCCGTTCCATTCGTCACGTCTGTCATCAAATATGTATTTTGCGAACATAACAGTGTTGTACATCTCGTGTGCATTGTAGTTTGCAAAGCTGAAACCAGTGCCGGTCCTCTCAAACTGATTGAACGGCTGAACAGTATCTCTCAAACCGCCAGTTTCACGAACGATAGGCAGCGTGCCGTAACGCAGTGACATAAGCTGTGAAAGTCCGCATGGCTCGAAAAGGGACGGCATAAGGAATGCGTCAGCAGATGCGTAAATGCGGTGGCTCATTTCTTCACTGTAGTAAATGTTAGCGGAAACCCTGTCAGGATACTTGCCTGCAAACCAGCGGAACATATCCTCATATTTCTGTTCGCCCGTGCCAAGCACAACGAACTGTATGCCCTGTTCGCACATTCTTTCCATCATGTATGCAATAAGGTCAAAGCCCTTCTGATCTGTCAAACGGCTAACAATGCCTATCATAAAGCGATTGTCGTCCTGCGCAAGACCAAGCTCAGCCTGAATTGCCCTCTTGTTGTGTATCTTCTTTTCAAGCACGTTGTCATAATTGTATCTTACAACAATGTTCTTGTCCGTGTCAGGGTTGTAATCAACGTAGTCAATACCATTTACGATACCACGGAGATCGTTAGCCCTTGCCCTCATAAGTCCGTCAAGACCCTCGCCGTAGAACTGCGTCTTTATCTCCTCTGCGTATGTGTTGCTGACAGTTGTGATAGCGTCAGCATAAACAAGTCCGCCCTTGAGCATATTTCCGTCAACGCCAGTTCTCAGCTTGTCGATAGTGAAGTAGTAGTCAGACAGACCGGATATCCTCTTGAACTGCTCAACTCCGTCATTTCCCTGGAATTTCAGATTGTGTATAGTCATAACGGTCTTTATGCCACGGAAGAAATCTCCCCCTGCAAAGCTGTCATGAAGATATACAGGAATAAGACCCGTCTGCCAGTCGTGACAGTGTATAACGTCAGGACGGAAATCAAGAAGCGGCAGAGCAGAAAGCACAGCTCTGTCAAAGTACATGAACTTTTCTATATCCCAGTGATGCTCAGTGTAAGGCTTGTCACCGGTGAAATAATGTTCGTTGTCGATAAAATAGAACGTAACGCCATCATAAACGCATTCAAGCACGCCCACATATTGGCTCTGACCTGCAAAGTCCATGTAGAAATGCGTTTTGTACTGCATCATGTCTTTCCACTGCTGTTTCATGCAGGAATATTTAGGAAGAATTACTCTGACGTCATAATACCTCTTGTCAAAGCACTTAGGCAGAGAGCCAACAACGTCAGCAAGACCGCCTGTCTTGATAAACGGAACACACTCCGAAGAAGCAAACAAAACTTTTTTCATATTCAAGTTATCCTTTCCAACTTAATTTCTTGAATTTTCATGGCAATAATTATCGCTATTGCCAATGTGAACATAACAATTATAACACTTTTTGTTGAAAACGTCAAGAGCAAAACCTCGTTTGCACCATAAAAGCGCAGTGATGAAAAATTAATAATTAAAAGTAGACATAAGCCGCTTTGTGTGGTATAATAAAGTGTCAAAGTATAATTATCAGATATAGGAGAGTTAAAATGATAACAGTATCAAACGTAAGCCTTTCATTCGGTGGTCAGCTTCTTTTCAAGGACGTTGACCTTAAATTTACAAACGGCAACTGCTATGGCATAATCGGTGCAAACGGTGCAGGAAAGTCAACATTTCTGAAGATCCTCTGCGGTGAGATAGAGCCTACCACAGGCGAGGTAGTGATCTCAAAAGAGGACAGACTTTCAGTGCTTCGTCAGGATCACTTTGCATTTGACGAGTATACAGTTCTCGAAACTGTAATAATGGGCAATAAGCGACTTTATGAGATAATGAAAGAAAAGGACGAGCTTTATGCCAAGGAGGACTTCACCGAGGAGGACGGCGACAGAGCAGGTCAGCTTGAAAGCGAGTTCGCAGAATTAAACGGCTGGGAAGCCGAGTCTGACGCTTCAAAGCTCATTCAGGGTCTTGGTCTTTCCGAGGATATCCTCTATTCACAGATGTCCACCCTCTCAGGTAACGAAAAAGTCAAGGTGCTTCTTGCACAGGCACTTTTCGGCAATCCTGATATTATCATGCTGGACGAGCCTACAAACCACCTTGATATCGACGCTATAAGCTGGCTTGAGGACTTCCTCGCAGACTATTTCGGAACAGTCCTCGTCGTATCCCATGACAGACACTTCCTTAATAATGTTTGTACCCATATCGTGGATATCGACTATACAAAGATAAAAATGTATGTTGGTAACTACGAGTTCTGGTATGAGTCCTCACAGCTTATGCAGAGAATGATAAAGAACCAGAACAAGAAAGCCGAGGAAAAGATCAAGGAACTCCAGGAGTTCATCAACCGCTTCTCAGCAAACAAATCAAAGTCCAAGCAGGCTACCGCAAGAAGAAAGCTTCTTGATAAGCTCACAGTCGAAGAAATGCCTGCCTCATCAAGAAAATATCCTTTCATAGGCTTTAATATGGATAGAGAGCTTGGAAAAGACGTCCTCAAAGTCAACGGCATATCCAAAACAGTTGACGGAGTAAAGCTCCTCAATAATGTTTCCTTTACCCTCAGTCGTACCGATAAGGTCGCTTTCATCGGCGAGTCCGAGCAGGCTATCACAATGCTTTTCAAGATACTTGCAGAGGAAGAAGAGCCTGACGAGGGTACGATAAAATGGGGCGTTTCCACATCACGCTCCTATTTCCCTATCGACAACTCAGCCTACTTTAACGACAATGACGAAAGCATCGTGGATTGGATAAGAAAATATTCCACTTCTGAGGTAACAGACACCTACCTCAGAGGTTTCCTTGGCAAAATGCTCTTCTCAGGGGACGAGATATATAAGCCTGTAAAAGTTCTCTCAGGCGGTGAAAAGGTAAGATGTATGTTCAGCCGTATGATGCTCTTCGGCTCAAACGTTATAATGCTCGACAGACCTACCAACCACCTCGATCTTGAGTCTATCACAGCCGTAAATAACGGACTTAGAGATTTCAAAGGCGTTGTGATTTTCGCATCTCATGACCACGAAATAGTTCAGACAGTTGCAAACAGAATAATCGAGATAACCCCCGACGGCTGTATCGACAGACAGGGAACGTATGAGGAGTTCCTTGATTGGCGACGTGAGCGTGGCATGAAGTCATTTATAGAGTAATTTTATTATGGAGAAGTATCCAAAATGGCAAAAATGAAAAACGTGACCGTAAGAGGTTACAATATTGATGACGTTCCTGCAATGGCAGAGATATGGAACGAAGTTGTAAAAGAGGGCAATGCCTTCCCACAGAAAGAGACCCTCGACTATGAGGGGGCAAAAAAATTCTTTGCTTCACAAACATTCTGCGGAGTTGCAGAGTATGAGGGCGAAACTGTAGGAATGTATATCCTCCACCCTAATAACGTTGGCAGATGCGGACATATCGCAAACGCAAGCTATGCCGTAAAAAGCACCTGCCGTGGAAAAGGAGTAGGAAAGGTCATAGTCGAACATTGCCTTTTCATAGCAAAGCAGAAAGGCTTTAAGGTGCTCCAGTTCAATGCCGTTGTTGCATCAAACGTCAAGGCTGTAAAGCTTTACGAAAACCTCGGCTTTGTTAAGCTCGGCACTGTACCGCAGGGCTTTGAAAACAAAGAGGGCGTCTTTGAGGATATCATTCTTTTCTACCACACTCTTTGATTAGTGAGGAGTTAGGAGTGAGGAATTAAGGTATCGCCTGCGGCGATGATATTTTTTGAATTTTTATAGATATTGAAAGGAGAAAAAGTATGTTAAAGGTAGCAAATATTTTTTCAAATGATATGGTGCTCCAGCGTGACAAGAACATAACAGTCTGGGGACTTGGTGACGAGGAAAGAACTGTCACAGTTACTCTTAACGGCGTGTCAGTCCAGACGCAGGTCTGCGACGGCAGGTGGACAGCCGTCCTCCCTCCAATGAGTGCAGGCGGAGAGTACGAAATGACAGTTTCAGACGGCTGTACAGAGAAAAAATTCTGCCGTATCATGATAGGCGAAGTGTGGTTCTGCGGCGGTCAGTCAAATATGGAGCTTGAACTTCAAAACGCAAAGGGCGGCAAAGAAGTCCTCGAAAACCTCACCCCTGATTGCAACGTAAGATTTTATTACACTCAAAAGCGTGGCACCCTTGACGAAATGTTCTATGAGGACGAAAACAATACCGCATGGTCACAGGCTTCAAAGGATAATTCAAGGGCATGGAGTGCAGTCGGCTTTTTCTTTGGAAGAAAGCTTGCCAAAGACCTTGGCGTAACAGTAGGACTTATCGGCTGTAACTGGGGCGGTACATCAGCCTCCGCATGGGTAGACAGACCGACCCTTGAAAACAACGCTGAAATAAGAAGCTACATAGACGAGTATGAAAAACGTATTGAGGGCAAAACTGTCGAGGAGCAGATAAAAGAATACAGAGATTATCAGAAATTTGAGCGTGTGTGGGATAAAAAATACGGCGAGCTTCTGCAAAAAGACCCAACAATGAGCTGGGAGAAAGCCAACGAGATCCTTGGCGATAAGAATTGGCCGGGCCCAATAAACTGCGTAAACCCATTCCGCCCAACAGGACTTTTTGAGACCATGGTGTCAAGAGTTTGTCCTTATACAATAAAAGGCTTCCTCTATTATCAGGGCGAGTCTGACGACCATAAGCCGGACAGCTATTACACCCTCCTCACATCTCTTATCAGGCTTTGGAGAGAGAAGTGGGGCGACGATGAGCTTCCGTTCATAATCGTCCAGCTCCCAATGTTCAAATATGCCGCCGACCCTGATTATAAGCATTGGTGTAAAATAAGAGAAGCACAGATGAGAGCATATAAGACAGTGAAAAATACAGGAATAGCTGTTATCTCAGATTGCGGTGAGTTCAACGAGATCCACCCAAAGAATAAAGTACCTGTTGGCGAAAGACTTTGTTTGCAGGCAGAAAAGCTTTTCTATGGCATGGACGTAAAAGCATTCGGACCTATCTATAAGTCGCTGGAGTATAAAAACGGTGGTATAGAGCTTAGCTTTGACAATGCCGAAAACGGCTTTGTAGTAAAGGGCGAAGCACAGGGCTTTGAGATAGCAGGCAAGGACGAAGAGTTCGTAAAAGCCGATATCACCATAGACGGCAGTAAAATTTTCATCAAGTCAGACGCCGTTGTAAAACCTCTGTATGCAAGATATAACTGGTTCAACTATTGCGAGGTAACTATCTTCAACGAAACAGGCATACCACTCGCACCATTCAGAACAGAAAAATAATACAAGAACGTCCCCTAAATGGGGGCGTTTTTTGTAGGGGACGGCGCCCTCGACGTCCCGCTCATCAAACTTTTTTTGTTTTGCAGAAATCTGACACCCCGCTTTTTTGCACTTCAACGTTTTTGATTTTTTTAGGAATTTTTTTGTAATTCGTACAAATATGGGTAGGGGCGAACAATGTTCGCCCGTTTCGTTCACCGCAAACCACCTGCCTTGACCGTCGCCCCATAAAACGCATTTCCAACGTTAATAAAATATTTATAATTAAAACTCTTGGCAAAATCTCCGCTGTGTGGTATAATAGAAGATATATAAATGAATTTGGAAAGGCTGGTCTTATTAATGAGAGCTGTTGTTACGGTTATAGGTAAGGACGCTGTAGGTATCCTTGCAAAGGTAAGCACAAAGTGTGCAGAATATAATGCGAATGTTATCGAGGTCACTCAGTCAGTTTTGCAGGACCTCTTTGCTATGATAATGCTTGTTGACATCACAAAGCTTAACTCCGATTTTGCTACCATGGCAGACGGACTTACAGAGCTTGGTCAGACAATGGGTGTAAAGATCCATACGATGCACGAGGATATTTTTAACTGTATGCACCATATCTAAAGAGGAGATTTCTGTAAAATGATTAATACATATGACGTGTTGGAAACAATACGAATGATACAGGACGATTGTCTTGATATTCGTACTATCACAATGGGCATTTCTCTGCTTGATTGTATCGACAGCGATATAAACGTTGCCTGCGAGAATGTCTATAAGAAGATAACCGCAAAAGCCGCAAGGCTTGTTGAGGTGGGCGAGCAGATAGAAAAGGAGCTTGGAATCCCGATCATAAATAAGAGAATTTCCGTTACCCCTATCGCTATCGTGTCCGCTGCCTGCAAGTGTTCACCTGTTCCATTTGCACACGCTATGGACAGAGCCGCAAAGGACGTTGGCGTAAACCTTATCGGTGGATATACAGCCCTCGTTCCAAAGGGCTTCTCCGCAGGCGATATCGAGCTTATCAAGTCTATCCCAGAGGCACTTGCTACTACTGAGAGAGTATGTTCCTCTGTAAATATCGGTTCAACAAAAACAGGTATCAATCTGGACGCCTGCAAAATGATGGGCGGCGTTGTAAGAGAGTGTGCAGAAAGAACAGTTGACTCTGCCTGCTTTGGCGCAGCAAAACTCGTTGTTTTCTGTAACGCAGTTGAGGATAACCCGTTCATGGCAGGTGCTTTCCACGGCGTTGGCGAGCCTGATTGCATGATAAATGTGGGCGTATCAGGCCCTGGCGTTGTAAGAGCCGCTTTGAGAAAATATCCTGACGCTGATATCACAAAGATATCCGACGTTATCAAGGAAATTTCATATAAGATAACAAGAGTAGGTCAGCTCGTTGGAACTATCGCTTCCAAGCGTCTTGGCGTTCCATTCGGTATCGTTGACCTTTCACTCGCACCAACTCCGGCAGTAGGCGACTCTGTTGCCCATATCCTCGAGGAAATAGGTCTTGAAAAGTGCGGTACACATGGCACAACAGCAGCCCTCGCCCTGCTCAATGACGCAGTTAAAAAGGGCGGCGTAATGGCTTGCTCAAGAATAGGCGGACTTTCAGGTGCATTTATCCCTGTTTCTGAGGACGCAGGCATGATTGATGCCGCAAAGAGCGGTGCGCTCTGCATTGAAAAGCTCGAAGCTATGACCGCTGTATGCTCAGTTGGTCTTGATATGATATGTATTCCGGGTGATACCCCTGCCGATACTATCTCCGCTATCATCGCAGACGAAGCAGCTATCGGTATGGTAAACAACAAGACCACCGCCGTAAGAGTTATCCCTGCTATTGGCAAGGGCGTTGGCGAAGAACTTGATTGGGGCGGACTTTTTGGCTGCGGACCTGTTATGCCGCTCAAAAAAGAGTCACCTTCCAAGTTCATCAATCGTGGCGGACAGATCCCTGCACCGCTCCATTCTCTCAAAAACTAAATTATCACGGCGGCAGAGCAATTCTGCCGCTGTTTTTGGTAAGGAGGAAAACAGATTGAAACGCTGTATGTTTGCAGACTTCACCTTTAAAATACCCTTTGAGGAGCGTATAAGACTTATAAAAGAGAACGGCTTTGACGGTGTAATGCTTGGCTTTTCTGACGGACTAAAATACACACAGTGTGATATTGTACGAAATTTTGGACTGGAAATAGAAAACGTCCATTCACAGTTTGACCGCATAAACGCCCTTTGGACAATATGCCCGGAGAGCGAATATATCCTCCAACGAACACTTGAATGTGTCAGAGTGTGCGGTGAGAATGGCGTAAAAACCATGATATGCCACCCCACTGACGGGCTTGTTCCGCCCGAGGTATCTCGTTTCGGTATAGAGAATTTCGCCAAGATAATACAGTGCGTAGAAGAAAACGGCGTCGATATCGCCTTTGAGAATATCCAGCTCCCGCAGTTTCTTGACGTGCTGTTTGACCAGTTCGGCAGCCTCGATAACGTGAAATTTTGCTATGACACAGGTCATGAGAATTGCTTCTCAAAGCATACCGATTGCCTGACGAAGTTCGGCAACAAGCTTGCCTGCCTGCATATTCACGATAACGACGGCAACACCGACGGCCACATGATACCATTTGACGGCAGCCTGAATTTTGAGAAATTTCTCAGAAAGCTCAAAAACCTCGACCACCAGCCACCATTGTCATTAGAGCTTTATATGTCAAAGTCCACCATGTACCGAAATGCTGCACCTGACAGCTTTGTAAGACGTGCGGCAGAAGCGGCAAAACAGCTTGAAAAGCTCTACGATTCTATATAAGTACAAATTTCTGTACAGATAGGAGAACCTATGAAAACTCTTATAGATATGCACACCCACACAGGCTTTTCCCCAGATGGTGAGGGAACTGTAGAACAGTCTTTAGCAAAAGCCAAAGAGCTTGGCTTGGCGGCATTTGCCATAACTGACCATTGCGATTGCAATTTCCGCTACAAAGCCGACCATTACGGTGATCCTGAAGCCCTGAAAGACGGCATGATGTACGGCTCGGGGGAGTATGCCCCCGCAAGCATAGTCGCCCAGTATGAAGCCGCCCAGCACCTAGAGGGTTTAAATTTTCTCTGCGGAATAGAGCTTGGTCAGCCATTGCAGGATATAGAATTTGCCGAAGAGATAGCCTCCGACAAACGCCTTGATTTTATCATCGGCTCACATCATCAGAATAAAGGCAAGGACGATTTCTATTGGATAGAGTACAAAAATATGGACTTGCCGCAAATTTATGCTCTCCTTGACGACTATTTCAAAGGAATGCTTGAAATGTGCAAATGGGGCAGGTTCGATGTTTTAGGACACCTCACCTATCCTTTGCGATATATCCAGGGAGATTGCGGTATACAAATAGATCTTTCTCCATATGAAGATATTATCAGAGAAATTTTTTGTACACTTATCCAAAAAGGCAAGGGCATAGAGATAAATGTGTCGGGACTTAGGCAAAAATACGGCAAGCCCCTCCCGGACCTTGGCTATGTGAAGCTCTACAAAGCCCTCGGCGGCGAGATATTGACCATAGGCTCAGACGCCCACTGCACCGCAGATATCGGCAGAGACATTTACGCAGGCGTAGAAATGGCGCAGGCGGCAGGCTTTAAGTATCTGACCTATTTCAAAAAGCACGAGCCGAAGTTTATCAAGATAGAAATATGATATCATATCAAAGCGCCGCAATTCTTGCTTTGCAGGGATAGGGCGTTTTGTTTTGCCGGTAACATTTAGCCCACCGATACATATAATTATATATAACTCTATCAGGCATAGTCCCACAGGAGGTATCCATATGAAAAAAACAGTTTTCCTCTGCGTCGGCGGTGACGCAAGACAAACATATACAGCTCAGACTCTCACTAAAATCGGCAGGGTCTATACTTACGGCATGGACGATAAAGGCGAGGACACTATCCCCCTCGCTCATCTCGATCAGCTCACCGAAAAGGCGGACGTTCTCGTACTTCCTCTCATGAAAGCTGACGGGCTGGATATCTCTTCTAGCCGTAATGTAAAGGTATCATGCAGTGACGTTTCAACGCATTTAAAGAAAAATGCACTCGTGGCAGGCGGTCTGCTCCGCCGTGATCAAATAGAATATTTCTCCTCTCTCGGCTTCGATGTTAAGGATTACTATAAGCGAGAGGAGCTTGTTATAAGAAATTGTATCCCCACGGCGGAGGGCGCTTTGCAAATAGCCATGCAGGAGCTTGCTGTCACCGTGAACGGTTCCACCGTCCTAGTTATTGGCTATGGCAGAGTAGCAAAAGCCTGCGCTAAGCTTTTTCGAGCTGTCGGCGCAGATGTGACTATATCCGCAAGAAAGCTTTCTGCGCTTGCAGAAGCTGAGGGCGCAGGCTATAAGGCAGAACTTATCACAGCTCTTGCGGAAAATATTTCGGGGTATACTATAATAATAAACACCGTCCCTGCCATGATACTTGATGAAAAGCTTTTGGGCGTAATGGATAAAAACTCTCTTATCATAGACCTTGCCTCCCGACCTGGCGGAGTAGATCATGAAACTGCCGCAAAGCTGAACAGGCGTGTGGTATGGGCATTGGGACTTCCAGCCAAAGCCGCACCTATGACTGCAGGAGAGATAATCGCCCGAACAGTCACGGACATTTTGAATGAAAGGGGAACAAAGAATGTCACTTGACGGCATACGAATAGGCTTTTGCATGACCGGCTCCTTCTGCACCTTTGAAAAGGCATTTGCCGCCGCAGAACGGCTTGTGCAGCAGGGCGCAAAGCTTGTGCCAATAATGTCTTTCAACGCCGCATCTATATCTACACGTTTTGGCACAGCGGAAGAAAACATCAAACGCCTTGAAACCATAGCAGGCCGCAAGGTCATACGCACCATAGAAGAAGCCGAGCCGATCGGACCGAAAAAGATGTGTGATATCATGGTAGTAGCACCCTGCACCTCAAACACGGCAGCAAAGCTTGCTCTTGGCTTGACGGACACTCCAGCCACCATGGCGGTAAAAAGTCACCTGAGAAATGCTCGTCCCGTAGTCATCGCCATATCGACAAATGACGCATTGGCAGGGTGTGCTAAAAACATAGGTTATCTGCAAAATCTGAGAAACTACTATTTTGTACCATATTCGCAGGACAACTGCGAAAAGAAGCCAAACTCCATAGTGGCTGAGTTTGAACTCATACCCGAAACTATTCAGTCGGCTCTTGATGGGATACAGCTTCAGCCTATCATAAGGGTAAAATAATCAAAAGCTCTCCGATACGCTCGGAGGGCTTTTTTTGCATTCACACATCTCTGATAACCGCACTCCTACAGATATTCGGGCAAGTCCTGCCGCCGCAAAATCGCTTCGCTCGGTGCTTGGGGGCAGCTTTGCTCATTCCTCATTCCTAATTCCTCATTCCTAATTCCTAACTCCTCACTTGATCGTTTCTTTTACTTAAAATGCACAAAAATGCTTGAAAAATATCAAAAAATTTGCTATAATATTATTGATTATATCCGTATGCTTCAACAGCACCGAAAGGGAGTGACTTTTTTGCCGAAATTTGAAAGCGGTATGGAAAATATGGCGGATATGTTCGTCTTTGAAACAGGCGACCTTCTGGAAAAGTTGGACGAGATCCTTATGCGCACCGAGCAGGAAGACTCTATCTCCTCCGATGATATCAACGAGATATTCCGTACCATGCACACTATTAAAGGCTCTGCCGCCATGATGAGTATGCACAATATGTCTACCCTTGCCCACTCAGTTGAGGATCTCTTCTACATTATCCGTGAAGACCCTACTGTGAAATATGACAAGCCTGCTCTCTATGAGCTTCTTTTCTCAGCCTCCGATAACCTTAAATCAGAGCTTGATTCACTCTATGACGACGCACCGCTCACCGATTTTTCAGAGCTTGAAAATAAGATACACGCCTTTGCAGCCACCATGAAAGGTCAGCCTGCCACAGACAGTTCCGATACTTCCTCAGCCGATACCAACACCTATGAGGGGCTTTTCCCTGATGATGAAAAAGAGGGCGTCCTCACCTATAAGATCACATATTCCGAAAGCTGTGCAATGCCTGATATGCGTGCATTGGTGCTTTTGCGTGCTTTAGGTAAAATGTGCGAGGTAATAAAAACTTTTCCTGAGGATCTTGACGCCGACAATGCAGGGGACGAGATATCCAAAAAGGGACTTTACATAAAGCTTATCACCGATGACCCGAATGGCGTTCTTGACCTTATGAAAAACGCCGTGAACGTTGACAAAGCCGAGCAGGCGAAAAAGCCTGAACAACCTGCTAACGCAGCCAAAAAACCTCAGCCTGCCCAAAAGTCTGCTCCGGAAAAGTCAGCCCCAAAGCCTGCTCAGCCTGCAAATGCAGTCCCCAAAAAGCATGCCGAAAAGCATGAGCAGTCCATGATATCCGTCAAGCTCGATAAGCTCAACAGGCTTCTTGACCTTGTGGCTGAGATCGTTATAACCGAAGGTTCTGTTATCTCCTCTCCCGACCTGAAAAAAGCCGAGATAAACCTTGACCGCTTCAATAAATCCTCCCGTGAGCTGAAAAAGCTTACCGACGAGCTTCAGGACGTTGTAATGTCCATACGAATGGTGCCTGTTTCCACAGCATTTCAGAAGATGAACCGTGTTGTCAGGGATATGAACCAAAAGCTCAAAAAGAACGTTACTCTTGTGTTTGAAGGGCAGGAAACGGAAGTGGATAAATCTATCGTAGATATCCTCAACGACCCCCTTATGCACATTGTGAGAAACGCAGTTGACCACGGCATAGAAGACCCCGAAGTCCGTGCAAAAGCAGGCAAGACAGAGCCTGCCACAGTTACTCTGAGCGCAGGCTATGACTCCAACGAAGTGGTTATCTCCTGCCGTGACAACGGTGCAGGAATGGATACCGCAAAGCTTATGGCGAAAGCCAAGAAAAACGGTATGCTCACAAAGCCTGAGAATGAATATACCGACAAAGAGATATTCAATTTCGTTGTGGCGGCAGGCTTTTCCACCAATGATAAGATAACCGAATATTCAGGCAGAGGCGTTGGAATGGACGTTGTAAAGAAAAACCTTGAAAAAGTAGGCGGCAAGCTCTCTGTTGACTCAAAGTTTGGCGAAGGCTCTGTCTTTACTATAAGGATACCACTTTCTCTGTCTATCCTTGACGTTTTAAGCGTTGACGTAGGGGGCGAGAATTTCTCTCTGCCTGTTTCCGCAGTTTCCGAAGCTTTCTCCTGCAAAGCCGAAAGCTTTATCACCGACCCCGAGGGCAACGAGTTTATAATGCTCCGTGAAAAATGTCTGCCTCTTATCAGAATGAGCGACCATTTTGATATACCAAATGCCGAAAAGGACGTAACAAAGGGCATAATGCTCTGTTGTAAAGACGGTGGCAAGGAAGCCGTCCTCATGGCAGACAGGATAACAGTTGACCAGCAGGTGGTAGTAAAACCGTTCTCACCTCTCCTTGACGCCTATCCCCTCAAGGAATCAGGCATGGCAGGCTGTTCGGTCCTCGGTGACGGCAGTATAACCATAATACTTGATATGAAAGAATTTCTTGGCAATTATGACTTCCGAAAGGGTGAATAAAGATGTCAGAACAGGATATAAACGAATTTTGTCAGAAGGGCGGAAAAATACTCTCCTTTGTTTCTGATGAAAAATATTACGCCTTTGAGGTAAAAGATGTCACCGATATAATAGGGCTTCTCCCCGTCACAAGGCTCCCGAAAACACCAAAGTTCATAAAAGGCGTTATAAATCTGCGAGGAAAAGCCGTTCCCGTGATAGATCTCCGCCTGCGCCTTGGACTGCCCGAAGGGGAGTATGACAACAGAAGCAGTACCATAGTGATAGAAGTCGGCTCAAATCAGGCTGGCATAATATGCGATAAGGTCTTGGACGTTGAGGATATCCTCCCCCAGCAGACCGCCGTGTCGCCCGTAAAAAACAGCCTTGTAAAATGCTTTATAAACGCAAACAACAAAAACATATCCCTGCTTGACCCTGATATTCTGGTCAGAACAAACAGGTAAAACATAATAACAAGGAGGAAGAGGAATGCTGTCACGTCTTGAGATCTCTCAGTCAGACTTTGACGAGCTTACTGCATTCATAAAAGAAAAATACGGTCTTGACCTTGCAAGGAAAAAGTCTATCGTTGAAAGCAGGCTGAGCAACTATGTATTGGACTGCGGCTTCAACAGCTTTTCAGAATATCTCAGCGCCGTCTACAGCGATGAAACAGGCAGAGAAACTGCCAACCTTATAAACCGCCTTACTACCAACCATACATATTTCATGCGTGAAACGGACCATTTCCAACACTTCATGGAGAAATTTCTCCCCTATGCCGAAAAAAACGTCCTCGATCATGATATGCGTATATGGAGTGCAGGCTGCTCATTCGGCAACGAGCCATATAATCTTGCCATGTGTATGGACGATTATTTCGGCTTTGACCGCCGTTTCTGGGACTTGAAAATACTTGCCACGGATATCTCCCTTAACGCACTGCGTTCTGCCAAAAACGGCATTTATACCAGTATGTCCATAAAGAATATCCCCGAAGATTGGCGTAAAAAATATTTTCACCCATATTCAAACACAAAGGATCTCTGGCAGGTCAGCGATACAATAAGGCAGAATGTTGAGTTTCGCTACCACAATCTTATGGATGATTTCACTTTCAAAAAGAAATTCGACCTTATCGTCTGCCGTAACGTCATGATATATTTTGACGACGATACAAAAGCCGAGATATGCAGAAAATTCTATGACGCAATGGAGGAGGGCGGCTATTTCTATATCGGTCACGCAGAATCAGTGCCGAAGTATATGCCTTTTGTAAAAGTTGCCCCTGCAATATACCGCAAGCTGGGAGGGGATAAAAAATGACGCCTCTCTTTCTTGTGATAACTGAAAACAAAGCCTTTGCACAGCTTTGCAGAAAAGCCCTTACAAACGCAGGCTTCCAAAGCTCAAAGCTTGCCTCAGCCTGCCTTAGCAACGGCAGAAAAAGCGTCACTGCCCTTTCTCCCGACTATGTTCTTCTCGACGGTGATTGCCAAGACAATATGGACGACTACATCATAAGCCTTGCCCCACGATATTCTGTGCCTATAATCTATCTTACCATTCAGCATAACAATAAATATCCCATGATGCAGGCAGGTGCCATAGACGTCGTATATAAACCTGACGGCACTCCGTCTGATAACGAGCGTTTTCAGAAACGCTTTGCCGAAAGCATACAGCGCCTTGAAAAAGCAAGAGCTAATTCTGTTGTGCATATACCTGCCATAAATACCTCCAGAATAATAGCCATAGGCGGTTCAACAGGCTCAACGGAAGCCCTGAAAGCTATCCTTAAAGACCTCCGCCACGACCTGCCCCCTATAGTGGCAGTCCTGCATATGCCTGCGGGCTATACAAGGATATATGCCGAACAGCTATGCACTGAAACCGGTCACAACGTTGTGGAAGCCAAAAGCGGTCTGTATCTCAGCCAAGGCATGGTGGTAATAGCGCAGGGCGGTCAGCACCTTAGATTGTTCAAGGATAAAAAAGGCTATTTTGTCACCTCTGAAGCAGGTGTAAAGGTTTCAGGTCACTGTCCGTCAGTTGACGTGCTTTTTGACTCTGTGGCATACAGCGCAAAGCGTAACGCTATAGGCGTTATCCTCACCGGCATGGGCTGTGACGGTGCAAAGGGTATGCTCAACATGAAGAAAATGGGAGCATATAATATCGGACAGGACGCAGAAAGCTCCATAGTCTATGGTATGCCCAAAGCCGCATATGAAAACGGCTCAGTGTCAAAGCAGTGTCCACTTGACAAGATAGCACAGGAGATACATTATCGCATCGACAGCGGCTTATGATAAAATATAACAAGGAGGGATAGCTGTGGAAAACAGCAGATATCTCATTTTCACCTCAGCAGGACGAAGCTTTTCACTGCCCTTTGAGGATATAAAAATAATCATAGCGGCGCAGACCCCAACTCCCGTGCCTGATTTTCCCGATTATGTGCCGGGAACAGTGGTGAACGAGGGCGAGGTAGTGCCTGTCATAGACCTGCGCAGACGTTTCCGCTATGAGCCAAAAGGGATCTCCGACAGAGATTGCATAATAATCACAATGGGCGAAGAAGTTTCCGTAGGGCTTTTGTGCGACAGCGTAACAGGCTTCACGGATATTCCCGAGGATAAGCTGTGTAAAGCCCCAAACGTCAACGAAGAAGCCTGCGCAGATTTTCTAAAAGGAGAATTTCTTCTGGAGGGCAAGCCATGCTATGTCCTTGACAGCGAAAAAGTAATAAAGCTCAGCGACCGTGAAAAGGTAGCAAATACAGAGCGAAAGGATAAATAAAAATGAGAGAGATAAACGTTTCAGAAGTAGAAGAACTTGTAAGAGATCTGTGCATAAAAGCCAATCTGTATCTTCCTGAGGATATGGAAAACTGTATAGAGTGCAACGCCAGGAAAGAGCAGTCCCCGGTGGGAAAGAACGTCTTTGCTGATATCCTTGACAATATGAGAGTAGCAAGAGAAGAAACTATCCCTATCTGTCAGGACACAGGCATGGCAGTTATCTTCATGACCATAGGACAAGACGTGCATTTTGTAGGCGGTTCGCTGAATGAAGCCATAAACAAAGGCGTAGCAAGAGGCTATACAGAGGGCAGACTGCGCTGTTCCATAGTATCCGACCCATTGGAAAGAGTAAACACAGGGGATAATACACCGCCTGTTGTGCATCTTAAAATAGCAGAGGGCGAAAAGGTAGAAATAATGGTGGCACCAAAGGGCTTTGGCAGCGAAAATATGTCACAGCTTAAAATGATGACCCCGTCAGTTACCGAGGACGAGATAGTGGATTGGGTAGTGTCAGTGTGTGCAAAAGCAGGTTCTAACCCATGTCCGCCAATAGTCATAGGCGTAGGCATAGGCGGCGACTTTGAGAAGTGCGCATACCTTGCAAAGAAAGCTCTGTGCAGAAGCGTATCAAAGAGAAACCCAAAGGAACGTTATGCAAAGCTTGAAGCGAAAATGCTGGAGAAGATAAACCTCCTTGGCATAGGACCGCAAGGCTTTGGCGGCACACAGACCTGCCTTGCAGTAAATATAGAAGAAGCACCGACCCATATCGCAGGTCTGCCGGTGTCAGTGAACGTAGGCTGTCATGTGACAAGACACGCAAGCGGAGAGATATAAGGGCATAATGTGGGGACGAACAGTGTTCGCCCAGCTTTGTTCGTTTAAATGACTTCACGAAAAAAACAAAACTCACTACTTCGATAACGGGACGCCGAGGGCGTCGTCCCCTACAACTTCATCGTGCCGCAAATTCGCTTCGCTCTTTGCGGATTTACATTTGCTAAGGGATAGGGAAAACGGTGCAGATTTTTGCTCCGATATCACCTTTGTTTGATATCGGACTTTCATGTGCTTTTTTTCTCATTAAATCTGCACCTAGTCGGCTTACGCCGAATGAGGCTCTGCCTCAAACTCCGCAAGGGACTCTGTCCCTTGACCCTGCAAGCCCTCTAACGCCGGGCTTGAGCCTGCGTTTTACCTCTCGCCTCGCTCGGTGCTAATTTTTACTTTGTGCTTGTGCACAACTCTGGTCAGCTTTGCCAATTCCTCACTCCTCACTCCTCATTCCTCATTCCTCATTCCTCACTCCTCATTTCTACCTCTTTTCTCCACAACACCAATACCCCGATAACATTTGGCACTGCCATAAGTCCATTGAAAATATCAGACACTCCCCACACAAGCTCCATGCTCCACATCGTTCCAATGCACCCACAAGCTATCGCCATGATCCTATATATCATATCACTTCGAGGGAAAAGGTATCTCCAAGCCCTCTCCCCTATGAAAAACCACCCTGCCACTGTCGCTAATGCAAAAAGTATCAGCGAACCTGACATGAAATACTTCCCCGCTCCCCCAAGAGCAGCATTGTAAGCCCTCACTGCCATGTCCTCCCCCGTGAGGTCAGTGCCGCTTATTATTATCACCACAGCCGTCAAAGTGCATATGACAAAGGTATCTATAAAAACCTCAGCCATTGCCCATGTTCCCTGCAATTCAGGCGACTTTATCCCGCATGAGCTGTGCACCGCCACCGTCGAGCCTAAGCCTGCTTCGTTTGAAAACGCTCCACGCTTTAACCCCTCCACCATGGAAAATATTATCGTCCCTGCCACCGAGCCTGTTATGCAGGCTGTGGGGCAAAAGGCGTTTTTTACTATCATTGCTATGGCTCCTGCGGCTTTTAATGGGTGAAATATTATCACTCCCAAACTGCCGCCTATGAAAAGCACCGCCATTATCGGCACAAGCTTTTCGCAAAGACAAGCTGCTGAGTTTTTTCCCACAGCTACTAAAAATACGAAAATAAGCACCACAAGTGCAAATATATATGAGGGTATCCCAAACCCCTCTCGGGCAGCCGCAGCCGCCGAACCCGTCTGCACCATGTTGCCCATTCCAAGGGACGCACCCACCGTAAAAACTGCAAACAAAACAGCCGTGAGCTTCGTTCTGCCTATCTTTTCGAGATAAGACGCCGCACCGCAAAGCTTTCCGTCAGAGCATCTCACTCCCAGATAGTTTTCGCAGTAAGCAAGCCCCATTCCGAAAAATGCAGATACCCACATCCAGAATACCGAGCCTGCACCCCCTATCCTGATACATTCCCCCACGCCCACCACCGAGCCTGTTCCTACAGTTGCCGCAAGCGCCGTGGAAAATGTCTGAAACTGCGAGAGAGAATCGCTTTCGGAGCTTTCTTTTTTAAACAGCGTAAGAACCGTTTTCTTCATTATTTTTATAATGTGTATCTGTGGAAATCCAAGCTTTATGCTCAGATATATTCCGCCCCCAAGCAAAAGTATCAAAAGCGGAACGCCCCACAAAAACGAATTTATCTTGTTTATTATAGCCGTAAGTTCCATAGCTTTCCCCCGAAAACACTTTTTTCGTGCAAATAATTGCCTTATAAATGATATGATATAAAAGGGAGATTAATTCTTGAAAACTGAGATAACCATACATACAAATACGCAAAAAAACAAACAGCGAGGTGAACGTCCTCAAATGCACAGATATAAGCCCTCAAAAATACCGCTTTTTATCTTCTGGGCTATCCTTGCGGTAATATTGTTTCTTATCCGCTATGCGGTCAATCTCATAGAAAAACTTATCCCATTTTCCGTGAATTATATCCTTATGCCACTGTGGATAATCGCCGCACTTTTTTGCCTGCTGGTGCTTCCCTTTTACTTCATCAGATCTTATTTCACCGTCAGCTCAAAAGAAGTCACCGCCTTTACAGGGCTTTTCTTTACCATGCGGCATTTTATGCCCACCTCGGCAATAAAATCCGTCACAACTATCATAACCCCACTGGGCAGTATAACAGGACTTAACTTCGTTGTCTTAAACGCCTTGGGCGCAAGACTTCTTATACCTTTTATGAGCCGCCGTGATGCCATGGAAATATCCGCCATAGTAAACAGCTCCATACGAAACAGAGAACGCAAAGAAGACTAGATACCAAAGACAGGAAAGGTTTAAATGAGCCGCAGAGAAACTATCAAGGAAAAAAGAAGCTGGCTGAAGAATTTCTTCACCCACCGCCAGCACCCTATAATGATATTATCTTATACAACTAAATATATGTGGCTTCTTGCTATCCCTCTTGCCAAGTATCTCATAGCCGCAAAATTCAACTTTCAAAGCTGGTTTCAGGCACATTGGGTCGATATCCTCACTATCACATTTATCTTCGGCTACGCTTTCCTGCGTTGGATATTTGTCTACTATGAGCTTGAAGAAGATTGCATCATAGCCCACACAGGCTATTTCGGCATAACACGAACTAAAGTCTATTTTGCCGAGATAAGCTCATTGTCACTGTCACAAGGATATATTTCCAGACTTATACATTCCTGTGCCGTATACATAGACACCGATGCAAAATCACTGCAAAATGCAGATATAATGCTCACCCTTACAAAAAAACGAGCCTTTGAGCTTTATCATTTTGCCACTGCCAAATGCAAAAACAAACCTAAATATGTCTACAACTCAAAGAAAAGCCTGCTCGTTATATTCTCTCTTATCTTTTCATCAACTCTGTCAGGCATGATAATCGTGCTGTCGGTACTTTACGAAGCATATAGGATAGTAGGACGAGAGGCGGAGGAACAAATACTCCGCAGAGTGAATACGGAGATAGCAAAAGTTCCGGTGCTTGCAGAAGTGCCTGAATATATCCTTATCGCAGGCGGTGTTCTGGCAGGAGGCTGGCTCATATCATTTCTGTCGAATCTAATGCGCCACTGGAATTTTTCCTGCACACGCTGTGCTGACCTTTTCATAATCAGAAGCGGGATAGGCACAAGACGCAGACACGTCCTCTATAGAGATAGAGTAAACTATATCGACCTAAGACAATCATTGCTTATGAAGATATGCAAAATAACCTCTGTGTCTGCCCACTGTACAGGATACGGAAAAAGACGGCTTGAAATATCAGCACTTATACCGATAACGACAAACGGACAGGTTGACCGCTCCCTGAAGATGCTCATGCCGAAAATACCGCCGGTGAAAAGCGACATCTCCACAGGAAAAGCCGACCTTGGCAGATTTATAACGATACCGCTCATATGCACGTTTATACCCATCGTATCAGGAAGAGGAACGCTTTACTTTTTTCCTAACTGGAAAAGAGAAATAACCATACTTGTTATACTAACTACCATACCATTGCTGTGGCTCGTGATGGTTAAGGCGGCGGCAGCGTTCACAACGTCAATAGGTTTTGAAAACGGGTATTGTACATTGTCATATTGTAAATGGTATAGCTTTCATAAATCAATAGCCGCACTTGACAGAGTGTCAATGGTAACAGTCATGCAAAATCCGTTTCAGAAGATAAGCCATACTTGTGCCGTGAGAGTTTATACCAATTCGGAGAGTACAGACTATCATACTGTAAAGGGACTTAATTATGATAAGGTTATAAAATTGTTGAACAGGAATGGATATGCGGTGTGAAAAATGAGGAATGAGGAGTGAGGAATGAGGAATTAGCATAGCAGACCAAAGTTACCCCCTCAGCACCTACACAGTTTGATAAACAAATATCATCAGGGACGACCACCTCGTCCCCGATTTTTTTATTCAAAAAATTTTTTTACTGCAACATTTCAGTGAAAAATATACACTTATATTATGACGGACGACAGGGGGGATCAGATTGGACAAAAAGGGAAGAAAAAAGCTCGCAGAACTTGCGGTGAACGGCGATACGGACGCCTTTTCTAAGCTCTATGGAGAGATATATAAGGAGCTTTATTATTACGCCCTCGCTAACCTGCAAAATGCCGAGGACGCCGCCGATGCAGTGCAGGACGCTGTGCTGGACGGCTATATGAGCATCTCCTCGCTGCGGAAAAGCGAAGCTTTCGATAGCTGGATGTTCAAAATTCTGGTCGCCAAGATCAAACAAAAACAAAAGGAATACGCCCAAAGACGCTCTAACCTCGATTATATTAATGAAAGCGACGCAATAATCAAGGACGAAAGCGGCTTCAAGCGGTGCGAGATCTTAGAAGAGTTTGCTGATCTCAGTGAAGCGGAAAGACTCTGTATATCACTTCACTGTATAGCAGGCTACAAAGGCAGGGAGATAATGGAGATAACAGGTATTAAAGATACGACAGTCCGTTCCCATATATCCAGAGGTAAAGCAAAAATACGCAGTAAGCTGTTTGGAAAGGAGGTGACATGATGAGAAATTTAAGAAAACGCAGAAAGCTTATCAGACAAATGGAACAGGCAAACAAAATTCCTGATAAGCTCATGCCCCAGGAAATAAAAGATATGCTGGACGTGGCAGGCTTCAGACCCGTTATCGAAAATACTCCAAATAGTGCAGAGATAAAAATAAACAGCGGCAGAAGCAACGCCCTGAGATGTCTGGCTGTGGTGGCGGCTTTCGTCCTTGTGGTAGGCGGATTTGCTGTGCTTAGGTTCAGCAATACCCAGTTCGTCAAAAAATACCCCAGTTCCGCTTCTTCACAGTCCGCTGACGCCTCAGGTCTTGACGGCCTCCGTGGAACGACCTATAAGGGTCTTTACAACTATATAAATAGCAACAGCAAAAACATAGAGGACTTTATAGTTGACAATAGCTATATATTCAAAAATATCGACGCTTTGTCTGTTGATGACGATGACTATGTGGCTTTGTATAAGCAGGCGCTCAGAGATCACCAGCTCACCCCTAACCCCGCTGATATACAGCTCACTCGCTCAGGCGTGGATATCACCCCCACAACCAGCATAGATGAGCTGGAAACAAACATAACCTACGGAAACGCCCATTTCATTACTGACAATGGCGGTATCGACGTTTATATTACCCAAAACGGAAATATCACAAAGTCAGAACAGGATATCTTTGCGGAAACCTTCCTTAAAAAAGGTCTTGTTGACATTGCCGAATACGAACAGTACGGCTGTAAGTTTGCTCCAAGCGTTGTTGCAATGTATTTGGATAATAACGAGCTTTACGCTTTCTTCGACTTTATCTTACCCGTGAAGGCAGGAAAGAAAAACCTCGATATCGAATACTGCGGAATGTGCGTGTTTGACGTGAGCGACCCTGAGAATATCAAGCTCATAAGCGAGTTTGAACAGCCCGGCGTGCTGGAGGGCATAAGAAAAGTTGACGGAAAATTTTTCATCGTGTCACGCTACACCCGAGCGGCTTCACTGCTCTTAGATGACCAAAAGCCCGAGGATATCGCACCAGTGCGATACATCAATGGCGAAAAACAGCTTTTTGAAGAAAGTGAAATGTATATCACAGCCAGAGATAATACACCGTCCATGATCCTGCTTTCGTCCTTTGACGGAAAAAATCAAGGCTCATACATGGCTTCAAAGCTTATCGCCTGCGGTGAAAGCAGCATCTTAATGGGAACAGACAACATTTATATTTTAAGAGCATATGGCTTTGAAAAAACAGACGATGATTACAGCACAGTGCCAACAAGAGCGCTTATTACAAGAATAAACTACGGCGACGGCGGCATGGAGCTTAACAAAACCCAGACCGTCACAGGCGCAGACGCCGAGCATATAAGCCACGCCATATCAGGAGATGAGTATAACGGCAGATTGTCGCTGTTCTCAAACGACTCTGCAAACATTTACGATATCAGCACACACAATATCTATTATAGCAGCATTAATATCTGCACCCTGTGGCTTTTTGACAATGACCTTGGCGGCCCTGTGAAAAAGACCCTCACATACGAGGACACTGATTTCGAGAGTGCAAGGTATAGCACATTCTATCATTCCATGCTGTATGTTTACAGAGAATATTCATTTGCATACAGCATGGATGACACTTATCAGGCAGCGAACAATATCCAGCTTGATGAAGTATATGATTTCTCAGACCCTAACAAGATAACTCAGGTGCCCCCTGATGATAAAATGATAGCAGTGTCAACGGCAAACAACTTCTTCCATTATGGTACGAACTATAACGATGATATCGCCGTGCGCACCGACAGCACGTCATTCGACTCTTTCAGCGTAAAGATACTCGACAAGAGCAAAACAGAAAAGCAAGAAACCCTTTTATACGGCTCAAGCGGCAAGGGCATAGCGAATGCTAACGGCACAGTGGATCAGGTGCAGGTTTATGACACAGAGGTAGTAAAGAAATTCAACTTCTTCAAGACTATACAGGAATACAAATATCACGAGAAAGAAATGGGAACAACAGTTGACGGAAAGGATATGACCCAAAGATCCGCCAGCACTATTTCTTCAAACTCCATAATAACAGACAACGAAAACGGATATATAGCCATACCATTATATGACGTTACCTCAGTTGGAAAGACCACTAACGGCTACGATCTGGACTGTACCTATTATGAAAAAACTATTGAAAAAATTCTGGTAATGAAATATAACATAGAAACAAAAACTTTCAGCGAGTATGGAACTATAAAGCTTGACGAATATACGGATTATTTTGACGATTATTTCGATCATGCTAGCGAAGACGAGATCACGGCTATGGTCAACGACAATGACCAGAGAGATCATTACCGCAGTGCATTCGTTCAGGACGGATATATTTATATCTTCTCCGACAGACAGATACGCTCATACAGCTATGTCGATCTCTCAAAACCCACTGACAGTGTAGACATAGTTAAATAGCATTGCACCAAATTTTCCCTTTAGCACCCGACAGATAAATTTCTGTCGGGCGTTTTTTTCGCTAAAACGTTTTCGTTATTGCACACAAATAAAGTCGCCGCAAATTGTATAGTATGTACAATAAATGTTCACAGTAATATAACCAATTGAAACTCTGTTTGTGCTAAAATAATATGGTTTTAGGAATAAATATAAGACATAAATAGGAGAAAGAATTATGAAAGACCTAACGAAAGGAAATATCACAAAGCTGATATTGATGTTTTCCCTGCCCCTTCTGCTTGGCAACGTTTTTCAGCTTTTTTATAATCTTGCCGACACCCGTATCGTGGGACAGACCTTAGGCAAAAACGCCATAGCCGCCCTTGGCGCAACTTCATCAGTGAACACCGTCATAATAGGCTTTCTGAACGGTCTTACAAACGGCTTTGCCCTTGTGACAGCACGCTTTTTCGGCGCAAAGGAGTTTGACCGCCTGAAAAAGTCCGTCGCCCACGCCCTTACCCTAGGTATCGCAACGGCAATAGCCCTCACCGCCCTCAGCCTTGCCTTTATCGACCCACTGCTGAAAGCGTTGAACACGCCTGACAACATCTTTAAGCAGGCAAAAACCTACATAGTCATAATCCTTGCAGGAATGATAATATCAATGTTCTATAACATCTGCGCAGGTATCCTCCGTGCAGTCGGCGACACCGTTTCGCCACTTATCTTCCTTATAATATCAACTATCGCAAATATCGGGCTTGACCTTCTCTTTATCCTAGGCTTTAAAATGGGCGTTGAGGGTGCGGCATATGCCACCCTTATCGCACAGGGTATCTCAGTTGTGCTTTGTGTAATATACATCATTAAAAAACACAAATTTCTTATCCCATCAAAAAGCGACTTCCGCTTTAACTTCAAGCTCGCAGGAGATATGTATGCAACAGGAGTTTCAATGGGACTTATGATATCTCTCGTTGGTATCGGCACTGTTATAATGCAGGGCGCAATAAATATATTCGGCACTGACATAATAGTCGCCCACACCACCGCAAGAAAAATATCTGAGATCTATATGCTCCCTATATCAGTTTTCGGTGCAGCTTCAGCAACCTTTTCAAGCCAGAACTACGGTGCAGGCAGGATAGACAGAGTAAAAGAGGGCGTGAAAAAAGCGACCCTCATAACATGGGGCTGGTCTGTTATCGTAATAGCCGCAACATGGCTTTTCACACCATTTTTCGCACACCTTATCACAGGTATCAGCGACCCTGAGATAGTGGGTACAGTGGAAAAATACATGAAAATAAACACAGCATTTTACTTTATCCTCGGCATAGTAATAGTTTTCAGAAACGCACTTCAGGGCGTAGGAGATAAGATAACACCTATAGCTTCAAGCATAATAGAGCTTTTGGGCAAGTTCGCAGTGGCAATGATACTCGCCCCACGCATGGGATATTTCGGCATCATGATAAGCGAACCCCTTGTGTGGGCAGGCATGGCAGTAATGCTCGGCATAGGCTTTGCCGCAAATAAGACCTTCCGTAAAGAGAATATCCCCAATACGGCAGAACAAATGTAAATAATCCGTTAATTTACATAAAACAGATAGCTCCCTATGTAGAAAAAAATAAGCCACTATTGATTTTATCAAAGAAACGTGTTATAATTAGTAAAAACATACAATCCACAAGAGTGTGGCTAACATACCATAGACGTGAAAGGGGGAAATGCCTGCAAACGGCAGGCATGACAGAAAAAATGCTTTCAAAAATATTGTCAAAAGAGGAATGTGCAAAGTGCAGGATATGCTGCTGCTTTGACAGTTATGATATATGGGAAACACCGTATATCTCACAAACGCTTGCAAGCAAGATATTGCAGGAGTATGCCCCTAAGCAGGAATTTATAAAGAAGGAAAACCATTTCTTGTTCAAAATGGATAAGGAACAGAATGCAGACCTGTATTATTGCCCAATGCTGGATAACGAGAAGGGCTGTATATTAGGCGACGACAAACCGTTCGACTGCAGGATATGGCCGCTGAGAGTAATGGCACTGAATGAAACTAAAGTAATAACATTGTCGCCGGTCTGTCCTACTATGAATGAAAAGTCCATAAAGGAGCTGACGAAAACGGCTAACGAGCTGGCAGATCAGATATTTGAGTATGCAGACGAAAATCCGGAAGCCGTGAAACCGTATCTTGACGGCTATCCAATATTGGTGGTAGAGGGCAAAAAGTATAAGGATACCCTCGTATAAAAAGTAAAAATCAAAAACAAAGCGGTGTCGGAGTGAAAAACTCTGCACCGCTTTTTCTATCCCATAGCATAAAGTAAGATCCGCAAAGAACGCCAGCGATTTTGCGACGAAAAAAATCGACACAAATGTGTAGGGGCTGGCGCCCCCGACAGCCCTCACCTGCTTGCTGCTCAACCATGCGGTATATGCACAATGAACTGCACAATATTTTCCAACACGGGACGTCGTATTTTTGCAAAGCAGAAATTGCGCCGCTCCCATACAGTGAGTTTGTGCGGTTATCATGAATTGCAAGCAGCTTATCGCAAAAACAAATAATAAATAAGCCCGTAAAGCACACTAGCCAAAGTGCCGTAAAGAATAACAGGACCGCTGATAATGAAAATCTTCGCCCCGAGCCCAAGAATATATCCCTCCGTCTTGAACTCAAGAGCAGGCGCCGCCACAGAGTTCGCAAAACCTGTTATGGGTACAAGCGTACCTGCACCTGCGTGCTTCGCTATGCGGTCATACCAGCCAAGACCTGTGAGAAGAGCCGATAAAAATATCAAAGTTATTGATACCGACATTGAGGCGTTATCCTTGGATAAACCTAAATATAAATACATATCCATAAGCGATTGCCCAATAACGCATATAAGTCCGCCAAATAAAAACGCCTTTGGTATGGTCACCCACCACTTTGTCCCCTTTGACGCCTCTTTGTACATCTCGCTGTATTGTGCCTTGCTCAAATTTATATCCATTTTGTTCTCGCTCCTTTTTGTTTCTGACTGCCAGTATTGTGCCACATAAAGCTCAGGTTATTCATATTTTAAGTACACGATTTTCGCATGATTTGTTCAATATGTTGCTGTAAGGTTAATATTTTTATATAGTTTCAACAAGTTTTGTATAATGTAAACGATTTATCATAGGGAAATTTGTTAAAATAGTATCTTGAAAAAAATGCGAAAATTTTGTATCATATTCATTAGAGATATTCTATCTTAGGGGTAGTGTAACTGCCATTATTTTTCAGGAGGTTATTATAATGAAAGCTAAAAAAATTCTTGCTGCTGTCACAGCTCTTTCTCTGACAACAGTAGTATTCGCATCATGCGGCGATTCAGCTGATTCATCAAGCACACCTGCCGCAACAACAACTACAGCTGCTACTACAACTACAGCTGCAACAACTACAACAGCTGCTACAGAGGATTCTGCTGCAACAGGCGGCGGAGCAGGCGACTCAGCTGCAACAGCAGACAGCACAGCTGACTCAAAGACAGAGGGCGGTGACTCTGATTACACACCTGTAAAGACATTCGAGGGCTATGATGCATTCCTTATGTTCGGTGACGGAGAGTGGCTCTGGGGCAACTGGGAAGGTCAGGGCGAACCTGAAGCTACTAAAGCATTCGGCGTTGACGCTGACATAACAGGCGACGGTGAGTACACAGTTTCTATCACAAACGCTTCTATAGCTTATGACGATCCAGACGAGGGCATCAACCCACAGATCGCTCTTGACGGCGACTATGCTGTTGGCGCTCAGGGTTGCGTAGTAATGTGCGTTGATATCATCGGTCTTCTTAACGGCGAAAAACTCAAGGGCACAGGCGATCCTAAGACTGATAAGGAAACTCCAGGTAAGTACAACGCTGACGATCTCAAGGTAGAGCTTAAGTCTATCAAGGCTGACGGTCAGGAAGTTGCATTCGATAAAGCTAAGATCAAGTATGGCAACATCGAGGACAACAACAACTGCTACAGAATCGAGATCTACAACGATTACGGCGATACAGCTAAGGATTCTCCTATTGACAAGGACAATCTTGCATTTGAGGACAGCCTTGAGATTACATTCTCTATCGAGGGTCTTTCTGAATAATTTTTCATGAAAACTAAGAGCAGACCGCAATATGGTCTGCTCTTTTGTATTTTTATACATCTTTCCAGTGACAAAAAGTGTGACAGATTTTTTAAAATAGCTGTCACACTTTTATGTTGACATGAAACTAAGGTGAATATATAATAATAGTATTATAGTAATTCTATAATATCATCACATATTTTATTAATCCCCTAAGAAAAAAGCTGTGGTACCCTTTCTTACCACAGCTTTTTTCTTTTTTTATCCATTTTTGTTATCTATTCCGCCTGACTGTCTGCCACCAGACCGCCGTTATCCGCCATAAGCTTGAATTTTATCTCAAACTCTTTCTCATCACCGCTGTCCGTCTTGCGATATACCTTGCAGGCGACTTCATCTCCTGCCTGCTTTCCTGAAAACAGCGACGCTATATCCACCTCTCCTGCGGTGGACTTTCCGTCTATTTCCGTGATGATATCGCCCTCCGCAAGGTCTGTATTGGCAACGTCACAATCAGAGTTTATGGACACAATACAAATACCCGGCTTTATACCGTATATCTCAGCAGTGGTGTCGCTGACAGCATAATAAGTCACACCTATCTTTACTCTGCCTGCCACATAGCCCTTTTCCATAAGTTCCTCGATAACAGGCTTCGCCTCGTCTATAGATACCGCAAAGCCTATGCCCTCATAGTCGCTTGAAGCAAGCTTCGATGAGGTTATCCCTATGACCTGCCCCCACATATTGAACAGCGCTCCCCCCGAATTGCCTGGGTTTATGGCTGCGTCTATCTGTATGCAGTTCATTATTATTGACGAGTTTTCAAGCCTTATCCTGCGGTTCACACCTGACACGATACCCTTTGTCACAGTGCCGTAATAGCCAGCCGGTGAGCCGATAGCGACTACCTCTTCCCCTGCATTCACCTGAGTTGAATCACCGAACTCAGCCGCCTGCAAGCCCTGCGCCTGTATCTTTATCACCGCTATATCCGTGGCAGGGTCCTGCCCCACCACCTTGGCTTCATACTCCGAATTGTCGCTTAGAACAACTTTTATGCCCGACTCCGCCGCATTTACAACATGAGCGTTTGTGACGATATATCCATCAGCAGACATTATAACACCGCTGCCCTGCCCTGCCGCAACATATCCACCCGAATTTTTGTAAACCTCTATAGATACCACAGCAGGAGAAAACCCCTTTGCGATACCCTCGGCAGTGTATCTTCCGTCAGCCTGATAAAATTCATCGTCAAGCTTCGGCTTGTCAGCCACAGGAAGCGTAAAGCTTATCTTCTCGTCCCCTGTAACAAGATTTCTCACCCAGCCGCTTCCCCTTATGGAGGTTATCGATATGGCTATTCCGATGCCTACAAAAAGCACCATAAAGCACAGCCTTGCAACTGCATGGCGCATACGCTCTCTGCGGCGGCTTCTTTTTCTTGCCGAATCAACAGCCGACCAAAAATCTTCGTCCACCTTGTGAGCGGCTACCGCTCCCTCAGGCAGCTTGTAATGCCCAGTTTCTTGGGCTGTATCTTCATTTTCATCATGCAGACAAGGCTGCTCTTCAAACTGCTCCATATGAGCCTCCTAGTCGCCCTCCGCCTTGTTAGGCAGCGTGAACACAAATTCCGTATACTCGTTCTTAACGCTTCGTACCATTATCTTTCCCCCATGGAGCTTTATGATAGAACGCACGATATTAAGTCCCAATCCAACGCCCGTCTTGTCAAGACCTCTTGACTTATCGGTCTTATAAAATCTGTCAAACACCAGCGGAAGCTCGTCCTCAGACAGCCCCTCACCGCTGTTTCTGATAGAAATGCTTGTCATGTTGCCCTCAGGCTCAAAGTGGAACTCTATATAACCGCCCTTGTCAACAAACTTTATGGCGTTCTCTATCAAGTTATACATGACCTGATGCACAAGGTCGTTATCAGCATAAAGGGTCACTCTGTCAACGTCAAGACCCCTTATCTCTATCTGCTTTTCCTCAAGCCTTGGCTCAAAAGTCACAAGGGTATCGACTATCGGCTCAAGCACAGAGAAATACTGCAAATTAGGTTTAAGCTCGCCTGCCTCGATCTTTGCAAGATTGAGCATACTTCTTACGAGCCTTGCAAGTCTGTGTACCTCAGAGGAAATTATCTTAAGATAATATCTCTCCTGCTCCTTTGGTATGGTGCCGTCAAGCAGACCGTCCACAAAACCGCCTATAGACGTCATAGGCGTTCTAAGCTCATGAGAAACGTTCGCAAGGAAGCTATTTCGCATGGTGTCATAGCTTTTCAGGCTGGCAGCCATATCGTTGAAAGCGTTGCTGAGCTGTTCAAGCTCCGAGGTAGAATAATCAGGCAGGGTGACGGAAAAATCTCCTGCTCCTATCTTCTTTGACACCTCCGCTATCTCTTTTATAGGCTCTGTAAGCTTCAGCGTCATGAAATATACCAAAAACATTACTATGACCAGAACTATTATAGCGGAAACTATAAATATTTCCATTATGTTGTAGGTATAGTCGTCCTGAGCCGCCTTTGAACTGAATGCAAGCACATAATATTCAGGTCCATTCGCTTTGAACGACTTACCTATCACATGATATATAGCATCGAAAGCTCCTCCGAGATCCGAATAAACATACTCGCAATTGTCAGAAAAAGCTTCAAGCTCATGGACAGATATATTATGAGGGCTGCACACAGGATCCTTACTGGAGTTCACAAGCACTGCTCCCGTAGAGTCGCACAAGATAAAATCAGCGTTGCACGCCATTGAATACTGCGTCATCTCATCTGTCACCGACTTTTTCCAGTCGGCAGGCTGAGCCAGCATTTCTTCCTGCGTATATAAAGCAAGAGCCTTGGTGTTTTTCTCCAACAGGCTCTTTTTTTCGTCAATAAAATACCTTGAAGAAACCAGCAGTAATACCGTTCCTAAGCACACAAAGCTTATAAGTATTACTGCTGAACAAATTACAAAGTATTTAAAGAATATGCTTTTACGATTACTCATGCGGTGTTTCAGCGACTTCAAACTTGTATCCTACGCCCCATACAGTTTTAAGTGCCCACTTGTCAGAAACGCCCTCAAGCTTCTCACGCAGACGCTTAACGTGAACGTCGATAGTTCTCGAATCGCCGTAATATTCAAAGCCCCATACCTCGTCGAGAAGCTGATCTCTTGTATAGACTCTGTTCGGATTTGAAGCAAGGTGGAACAGAAGCTCAAGCTCCTTCGGCGGTGTGTCAAGCACCTGACCGTTTACTCTCAGCTCATATCTTGTCATATTGACTGAAAGCTTGTCATACTTGACTTCCTTTATCTCAGCTTCGCCTGATGACTGACCTACTCTTCTGTAAACAGCCTTTATTCTTGCGATAACTTCCTTTGTATCGAAAGGCTTTACGATATAGTCGTCAGCTCCAAGCTCCAGACCAAGCACCTTATCAAATGTTTCTACCTTTGCGGTTATCATGATGATAGGCACGTTGGACTTCTTTCTTATCTCACGGCATACCTGCCAGCCGTCTATACCAGGCAGCATAATGTCAAGCAGTATGATGTCAGGCTTAAGAGCGTTGAATTTTACCACTGCTTCCTCACCGTCATGTGCAAGTATTACTCCATAGCCCTCCTTTTCAAGGTAAAGCCTGAGCAGCTCGCAGATGTTCTTATCATCGTCTACTACCAATACTCGTCCAAGCGACATATTTCATCTTCCTTTCGTTTATTTACTTCTTTTCATGCCCATTATTTCAAATTTTCACACTTCTGAAAATTTGAACAAAAGACAATAATTATTCAAATTGATATAAGTATTATAACAAATTCACAAACCCATTGTGTGAATATTTATTTAACTTTTTATTAAATATCATAATTTGCTTCAATTTTAAGCGGACGTCTGCAACAATATGTATATATTTAATTTAATTAATCAATACTTTTGGATTTTACTTACAAAAGTATTGAGGATATTATTTGATTTTTGTAAACTATATCATAAAATATTACCCATTCCATACAAACAGCCTCCGCAGGATAACTACGGAGGCTGTAAATTATATCAGATATTAGTCATGGGAGCTTATTAGTACATACCGCCCATTCCGCCTGCACCTGCTGCTGCGGCTGCCATAGCAGCGTCAGCCTGTGGGTCCTTCTTGTCTGCAACAAGGCTCTCAGTTGTGAGCACCATTGAAGCAACAGAAGCTGCGTTCTGGAGAGCTGAACGTGTAACCTTAGTAGGGTCAACGATACCTGCAGGTATCATGTCAACATACTCAGAAGTATAAGCGTTGAAGCCGTAGCCGACCTTTCTTGAACGGATTATCTTGTCTATGATAACGCTGCCCTCAAGACCTGCGTTCACTGCGATCTGTCTAACCGGTTCTTCAAGAGCCTTGTAAACGATCTGAGCGCCTGTCTTTTCGTCACCGCTGAGCTTGTCAACGAGCTTCTTAACTGCTGGCATAGCGTTGATAAGAGCTGTTCCGCCGCCTGCTACGATACCCTCTTCAACAGCTGCCTTTGTAGCTGCCAGAGCGTCCTCGATCCTCAGCTTCTTCTCTTTCATTTCTACCTCAGTTGCAGCACCGACCTTGATAACAGCTACGCCGCCTGAAAGCTTAGCAAGTCTTTCCTGAAGCTTTTCTCTGTCGAAATCAGAAGTTGTGTTCTCGATCTGTGACTTGATCTGACCAACTCTTGCCTTGATATCGTCGCTGTTGCCTGCGCCGTCAACAATGATAGTGTTCTCTTTCTGAACGACTACCTGTCTTGCTCTGCCCAGCTGCTCCATAGTTGTTTCGCTGAGTTCAAGACCAAGTTCAGATGAAATTACCTGACCGCCTGTAAGGATAGCGATATCCTGAAGCATTTCCTTTCTTCTGTCGCCAAAGCCAGGAGCCTTGACTGCAACGCAAGTGAATGTGCCTCTCAGCTTGTTTACGATAAGAGTTGAAAGAGCCTCGCCCTCAACGTCCTCGGCGATGATAAGGAGCTTCTTGCCAGCCTTTACGATCTGCTCGAGAAGTGGAAGAATTTCCTGAATGTTAGAGATCTTCTTATCTGTGATAAGAATGTAAGCGTCATCAAGGACAGCTTCCATTTTATCTGTATCTGTTACCATATAAGGTGCGATATATCCTCTGTCGAACTGCATACCCTCAACGACTTCGCTGTAAGTTTCAGCAGTCTTTGACTCCTCAAGAGTGATAACGCCGTCAGCAGTTACCTTTTCCATAGCCTCAGCGATAAGCTTACCAATGTTCTCATCAGCGGCAGAAACAGCACCTACTCTAGCTATCTCATCAGAGCCTTCTATCTTCTTTGAGTTAGCGACGATAGTTTCAACAGCAGTATCTACAGCCTGATCCATACCTTTCTTAAGTACCATTGGATTAGCACCTGCTGCGATATTCTTCATACCCTCTCTAACAAGAGCCTGAGCAAGCAATGTAGCTGTTGTTGTACCGTCACCGGCAGCGTCGTTAGTCTTAGTAGCGACTTCCTTTACAAGCTGTGCGCCCATGTTCTCGAATGGGTCGTCAAGCTCGATCTCCTTAGCTATAGTAACACCGTCGTTTGTGATAAGAGGAGCACCGTACTTCTTATCAAGAACTACATTTCTGCCCTTAGGTCCCAGTGTTATCTTAACAGTGTTTGCGAGCTTGTCGATACCGCTCTGCAAAGCTTTTCTTGCGTCTTCGCCAAAAATTATATCCTTAGCCATTGTAAATTACCTCCGTTTATATACTATTTAAAATGCAGTGAAATTAGTCAACAACTGCGAGAATGTCGTCCATTTTAACGATAATGAACTCTTCACCGTCCAGCTTAACATTAGTACCGCTGTACTTAGAGATAAGCACCTTGTCGCCCTTATTAACGCCCATAGTAACGTCCTTTTTACCAGGGCCTACAGCTATTACCTCTGCGACCTCAGGCTTTTCCTTAGCTGAGCCTGTGAGAATGATACCACTCTTTGTGGTTTCCTCAGCCTCTGTCATCTTAACTACAACTCTGTCCTGCAATGGTTTGATCGCCATGATAAGTTCCTCCTTTTATGATACCTTTTAATATGCTAAATTAGGATCCTTCGTGGTCGCACCTATGTTTTCAGCACTCTCACGATCGGATTGTTAGCACTCAGTCTTTCTGAGTGCTAATTATATTTTAGCACCTTTTTCGCAAAATTCAAGTCATTTAAGGTCATTTATGTGATTTTTGTAGGGTTGCACAATATCTATCAGGATAAAAATTGGTTTCAGAAGCATATTGTACAATTCATTGTGGAGTATTGCAGGTCTGAAATCAGATTTTCGGGTGGGGATAAATGTATTCAATAGAGGTATGCGTATCAACAGTATCCATAATTGTAGGGGACGACGCCCTCGGCGTCCCGTTCGGAGGGGTAACTCCGTGGTTTTGGTATCTTCGATGTTGAATTATTCGGGGTGACATTGTTGTGATAATCTCCGTTAATTCAATGGGCGAGGAATATCGGGACGCCCATTTCTGTGAAACAGAAATTGCGTCGCTCCCCTACAGGTGCGGTGGGCAAGTTTTTCGGTTGCCAAACCGTGTTGTAATTGTGGGCTTGTTCCTTCGACGGGCGAACGGTGTTCGCCCCTACAGATTTGTTGCCGTGGGGTTATCCGTATTTTATATTCAATTTTCAAGCTTCAAACAAGGTGCAGGAAGTGCTTTTCTGTGCGATCAGAACCTCTCATCGTGTTCACCTAACTCACGTTGACAAAATGTTTCCTCATACACTGCTACCTTGCAGGATATTCGATTTGGGATAATACCCTTATACTTATCCCGAAAAAGGGGTAATTTGTTGCATAAAAAATGCAACAATTGCAGAAATGTTGCCAAATTAAAAGATAAATCATTTGTTTGCACAAGTTTAGTTGTCAAAATTTGTGCAGTTATTACAGAAAATTATTACAGAAATATTGATGAAAATACGAGAAAAAAATAGTGTGTCTATGCAGTTATCCCACAATTTTAATATATATCAATATATGCAATTTTGATAAAAAACAGTTGACAAACGGGTGCGATTTGGTGTATTATTGTATTGTAATCGTTTAATCGTTAAGATCAAACAATAATATATTCGGAGGTCAAAATTATGGCAGAGTATTTTAAGGATATTCCAAAGATCAAGTATGAGGGCGTAAACTCAACTAATCCCCTCTCTTTTAAGTACTATAACCCAGATGAGGTTGTAATGGGCAAGACTATGAGAGAACAGCTCAAGTTCGCTCTTTCATGGTGGCACACAATGGGCGGCGACGGCACTGATATGTTCGGCTGCGGCACTACTGACAAGACTTGGGGCGAGGCTGCTCCTGAGGCAAGAGCTAAGAAGAAGGTCGATGTTGCTTTCGAGATCATGGACAAGCTTTCTATCGACTATTTCTGCTTCCATGACCGTGACCTTTCTCCTGAGTACGGTGATCTCGGCACCACTAACGCAAAGCTTGCTGAGGTAGTTGACTACATAGCTGAAAAAATGGCTGCTGACCCTACTAAGAAGCTTCTTTGGGGTACTGCTAAGTGCTTCGATCACCCAAGATATATGCATGGTGCAGGCACATCGCCTTCTGCTGATGTTTTCGCATATGCGGCTGCTCAGATCAAGAACGCTGTTGACGCTACTATCAAGCTTGGCGGTAAGGGCTACGTTTTCTGGGGCGGAAGAGAAGGCTATGAAACTCTTCTGAACACAAACATGGGTCTGGAGCTTGACAACATGGCAAGACTTATGAAGCTGACTGTTGATTATGCTCGTTCAAAGGGCTACACTGGTGATTTCTACATCGAGCCAAAGCCAAAGGAGCCTACAAAGCATCAGTATGATTTCGATACAGCTACAGTTCTCGGCTTCCTGAGAAAATATGGTCTTGACAAGGACTTCAAAATGAACATCGAGGCTAACCACGCTACACTTGCCCAGCACACTTTCCAGCATGAGCTGAGAGTTGCAAGAGATAACGGTGTATTTGGTTCTATCGACGCTAACCAGGGCGACCCACTGCTCGGTTGGGATACAGACCAGTTCCCTACGAACGCTTATGACGCTACACTTTGTATGTACGAAGTTCTCAAGGCAGGCGGCTTCACAAACGGCGGTCTGAACTTTGACGCTAAGGCAAGAAGAGGCTCATACACAATGGAAGACATTTTCCTCAGCTACATTGCAGGTATGGACACATTTGCACTTGGTCTTAAGGCTGCTGCAAAGATCATTGAGGACGGCAGACTTGACAAGTTCGTTGATGACAGATACGCAAGCTGGACAACAGGCATTGGTGCAGACATCATTGCAGGTAAGGCTGACATGGAGAGCCTTGAGAAGTATGCAGTTGAGAAGGGCGAAGTTACTGACTCACTTTCAAGCGGCAGACAGGAATATCTGGAGAGCGTACTCAATCAGATCATGTTCAATCTTTAAGCAGGGGCGTGCCCCTGCACCCATATCCGCTATCATTCGTGGTAGCGGATTTTTTTATCGCCGTCCCATACCATTTTTTATGCTGTGATAAAATATGAAAGCGTGCCCCTGCACCAATATCCGCTATCATTCGTGGCAGCGGATTTTTTGTACAAAAAAAGAGCGGAGTTTTTTGCTCCGCTCTTTGCTTTTTTTCATTACTTTTCTTTTCTTGAGAGTTCCTGCAGCTCCTGTTCATACTGTGAGAAGCCCTCCACAGACTTCATAAGCTCATCCTCAACGTGTTCTTCATGATTATCCTTAAACACAAACTTCAGGAATACCGGTGTGATTATCGTTGTTGCAACCACCATGATGATGATAGGTGCGAAAACTTCGTCGCCCATAAGTCCAAGCTTCTGTCCTTTAGCCGCTACTATAAGTGCGACCTCGCCTCGTGAGATCATACCCATTGCTATCTGCAAGCTTTCCTGATTTGTATACTTACAAACCTTTGCGCCTAGTCCGCAGCCTATTATCTTTGTGACTATTGCCACAGCAAGGAGCAAAACTGTAAACAGCACCATTTTGCCGCCCATGTTGATACCGTTCATTGTAAGACCGATGCTTGCAAAGAACACTGGTGAAAGGAACATATACGAAAGTGTTTCAAATCTGTTTGAGATATACTTTACGTCCTTTTCGCTTGAAATTGCAAGACCTGCAACAAATGCGCCTGTGATATCTGCTACGCCGAAAAGCTCTGCTACATACGCCATGAGCAGGCAGAAAACGAAGGAAATGATAACGTGACGTCTAAGGTCTTTTTTATCTCTTTTTCTCCACTTTGTGAATACAACATGGTAAACGACTGTACAGCCGATAGCCACTGCAAAGAACGCTACTATCTTAATAAGAACTGTTGCAACGTGAACGCTTGTATCTGCAAGGCTTGTGATAAGGGTCAATGCGATGATACCAAGGATATCGTCTATGATAGCCGCACCGAGAATGGCATTACCTGCTCTTGTAGAGAGCTTGCCAAGCTCTTTCAGAGTTTCTACTGTGATAGAAACTGATGTTGCAGTAAGCACAACGCCTATGAAGAGATGCTGCAGGAATGGTGAGCAGGCGAGCTTATCGCCCTTGCCTACGCCCATTGCAGCGGCAAGTCCAAGTCCGCCGAACAGTGGTACGATAACGCCAAGAAGAGCGATTATGAATGACGCTTTACCAGTCCTTTTAAGCTCCTTAACGTCTGTTGTAAGTCCTGCGGTGAACATCAGCACGATAACGCCAATTTCTGACAGTTCTGAGATGAACTCAGTTTCTTTTACAACATTAAGAACGGCAGGTCCGAGTATTACACCCGCCAACAACGCACCGACTACCTGCGGCAGTTTCATTTTCTTTGTTACAAGTCCGAGAATTTTGGTCGAAAGCAGTATAAGTGCAATAAACAATATGTAGCTGTATTCTTCCATGATTTTACTTCCTTTCCACGCCGCCATTATATGACGTTAATGCGTAAAAATAACGATCTACAGCATTTTACTCTCTGCAAATCGTCATTGATTTTCCGTATCTTATTATAGCATTATGCCGCACTATAGTCAACAGACAGCACAATTTGTTCACAAAAAAGAGCAACAAAAAAGAGCCGCAAAAGTCGGCTCTTTTTGTGATTATTTTATCAAAGTTTGTTTATACAGCTTTTTTGCCGTTAGGGAATATCTTATCCTCGCAGATACCTGCCATTTTCTCGATAGCAGGCTGTATATCCAGCCACAGACCGCAGCCGTCGTCCTGACCGCTTGTTTTCCATGCAAACACGCCGTTCCAGCCATTGTTGTAAGCGTCCTCATAAGCTGAGGTGATGTCGAAATCGCTGTCGCTTGCAACGGCCGGGCATTCGCCTATAACGCAAGGCTTTGTACCGTCAAGGCCAAAGTCTGTTGGAGATTCGCTGAAAGGATATCCCCACATTCCCTGCATCCATGTATACCAGTGTGTGGAATAGAAGTCAACATATGCAAGGCTCTTATCATACTTATCTCCGCTCAAAACGTCCTGAAGCTCGCTGTCGGATATTTTGTTGCCCTGCTGGCTGTCGGAGTTATACTTTATCATACCCATGCCTACGGTTACGAGAACGTCTGAATTTGCATGGATAGCTGCGGCTGCCTTTGCATAATACTGCTCCAGATAGAGCCAATCAAGCTTGCCGCACTCTTCATTTTCAACTATCCAGTCAGGCTCGTTACAAAGGTCCACAGACCAGAAATAGTCGCTCTTGCCATATCTTTGAACGAGAGGAACTATATAGTTATCTACAAACATATCTGTCTTGTCGCTGTCCTGAATGAGCGTTCTCCAAGCCTGATAATTCTGGTTCTGATCTTTGAAGTTATCAAAGGACTGAACTGTTGCCATTATATAGATCTGATACTGCTCTGCAAGATAGAACAGATTGTCAAGATCCTCCCAATGCGCTGTTGTTGCACCGTCAAATGTACCGTCTGCTGAGATAGCCATACCAACGTCGCCGTTGCAAATTATCCAGATCCTTGCGGCATTTACGCCTGAATTGTGAAGCTTCTGGAAATGATCCTGCCAGAACTCAAAATTAAAGCCTCCGCCAAAGTCGTTCCACTTATCCCATGGAGCGTTCACTCCATTGAGCCAAAGCTCCTTGTCGCCCACCATGAATTTTGTTCCGTCGATCTTGACTTTCGCTGAGCCGTCGGTCGTTGTTGCATAATCCTTTTCAGGCATTGCAGTTTCCGAAACAACGGCAGAGCTGTTGTTTGATTTGCTTTCAGCCTTTGAGCTTGAGGAATTATCTCCGCAGCCCACGGTCGAAACAAGCATCAGCACTGCAAGTGATGATGCAAGCCACTGTTTAACTTTCATAAAATATACCTTTCCTTTCTTTGGACTAAAGTTCTGAACACATTTGATTATAGCACAATACTGCTCCATTTTCAATAGCAAGATCTGATTTTTTTGCAGATAATATCCTCTAAAATTTTAACATTGTATAATTATATTAACTCAAATAAATTGGCACTTTTTCATATAGTGATTAAAAATATGAACATTTGAGGTTTATACACAAAAAGAAGGTAGGTTATTTGTTTAATAAGCGTATTCTAATTTGAACAGAGATGTGGTATAATGAAAGACACTGATGAGGTTAATATTTTATATATGAAAGGACGGGAAAGAATGAAATCAGTATCAAAAAGATACCTGAGCTTTATTTTATCTCTTTTAATGGCAATGACCATATTTATTGGTCTTGACCTTGGGGATATAAATGCGCAGGCATTGTCGGGAGATACTCTTAAAAACGCTGACACGGAAGCCATACTTGAGGATATGGGTCTGGGCTGGAATTTGGGCAACTCTCTTGACGCAACAGGCGGTTCAGGTCTTGACACGGAAACATCGTGGAGCAATCCTAAAACAACTCAGGCTCTTATAGACAAGGTAAAGTCTTTAGGCTTCAACACAGTGAGAGTGCCTGTTTCTTGGGGAAAGCACGTATCGGGTGACAACTACACTATCGACTCTGCATGGCTTGCAAGAGTAAAGGAAGTAGTTGACTACTGCTACAAAAACGATATGTATGTAATTCTCAACATTCATCATGACACAAAGTCTTCTGAAAGCGCTTCGGGAGCAGGATATTATCCAAGGTCTTCTGCATATTCAAGCTCTGAGAAATTTGTTACGAGCGTATGGTCACAGATGGCAGAATATTTCAAGGATTATGACTATCATCTTATATTTGAAACCCTTAACGAGCCTCGGCTTATTGGCACAGGCTATGAGTGGTGGTTCAGCAAGTGGAACATTCCGTCAGAGGTAAAGGACGCTATAGAGTGCATTAACAAACTCAATCAGAAGGCTGTTGACACCATAAGAGACACAGGCTCAAACAACAGGGGCAGACTTATCATGTGTCCTGGTTACGACGCTTCCATAGACGGGGCAACTGTTTCAGGCTTCAAGCTTCCTACAGATATCTCAGGCAACAAAAACCGCATCGCTGTATCAGTTCACGCTTACAGCCCTTACAACTTTGCAATGAATGTAGATACATCAAATGGTGCAACATCAACTTACTCTTCTTCTATAAAGGAAGAACTTAAGAACCTTTTCAGCACGCTGAAAAGCAATTTCCGTGACAGGGGTATACCTGTTGTTATCGGCGAGTTTGGCTCAACGGACAAAAACAACACTGCGGAGCGTGTAAAGTGGGCAACAGACTACACTGCGCTTGCAAAGAAGAATAACATTCCATGCGTACTGTGGGACAACAATGCTTTTGCAGTATACAACGGAAGCAGCATTGTTCTCAACAGTGAATATCACGGCTACATAAACAGAAAAGACAACACTGTTACAAGCCCTGCAAAGGACGTTATTGAGGCTCTTATGAAGCCTTACGGCAAAAAAGCAGATCTTAACTGCTCTTCAAGCGTTACCATAGTTGCGGGACAGAGCAAGAACATTGGCGCAAGCTCATCAACAAGCGGTGCTGTTCTCACATACAAAAGCACGACTCCGTCAATATGCACTGTTGACAAGAACGGAAACGTGACCGCTCTCAAGACAGGCACAGGATATGTTACTGTTACGGCTTCTGCAAATGGTTATGACAGCGTTTCAAAGGACGTTAAGATAGTTGTTTCAAAGAAGAGCCTTAACAATGGACTTCTTACGCTTTCAGAAACAAGCTATGTTTATGACGGCACATACAAAAAGCCTGCGGCTACAGTTACGTTTGGCGGCAAGGTGCTTCAAGAAGGCAAGGATTACACTATCTCATACAGAAACAATCTGAACGTTGGCGTTGCAACTGTTATTGCGACAGGCATGGGCGACTACACAGGTTACACATCAAAGAACTTCACTATCACAAAGCGTGCAATGGCAGGCGGAACAGTTTCAGTGGCTTCAAGCGTTTCATTCACGGGAAGCAATATTACTCCGTCAGTTACAGTAAAGGTAGCAGGCAGGTCGCTTACAAACGGCACTGACTACACAGTTTCATACTCAAACAACAAGAACGTTGGCAAGGCTACTGTAAAGATAACAGGCAAGGGCAACTATTCAGGCTCTCTGAGCGCTAAGTTCGACATTGTTCCTGCAAAACAGCAAATACAGAAGCTTGAAACAAAATACAAGGGATTCTTTGTTGATTGGGCGCAGAAAGGCTCTGCAACGGGATATGACGTTGAGTATTCTGTAAAAGCAAACATGAGCGGTGCAGTGTCAAAGCATTTGACAGCAAACAAGCCTGACACGCTGACAGTAAGCGGTCTGGCAGGTGACAAGACATATTATGTTCGTGTTCGTTCTTACACAAACGTAAACGGCAAGGTATACTACGGCGCATGGTCTGATATAAAGAGCATAAAGACAGCTAACAACGACATCACAAAGGCCACTGTTTCGGGCATTTCCACAAAGGCGTTCACAGGAAAGGCTATTAAACAGAACGTAACTGTAAAGGTCGGAAACACTGTTCTTAAAAACGGCACTGACTACACAGTTTCATACTCCAACAACAAAAAAGTTGGCAAGGCTACTGTAAAGATAACAGGCAAGGGCAAGTATGGCGGAGTTATCACAAAGACGTTCAAGATAAATCCTGCAAAGCAGGAGATACAGAAGCTTACGGCTAAGTCAAAGGCATTCTTTGTGGATTGGGCGCAGAAAGGCTCTGCTACCGGATATGAAATTCAGTATGCAACCAACTCAAAGTTCACTGGTGCTAAGAAAGTGACTATAACAAACAACAAGACAGACAAGACCACTGTTTCAAAGCTTTCTGCCAACAAGAAATACTATGTTCGTGTGAGATCTTACACAACTGTAGGCGGCACAAAGTATTACGGCGCTTGGTCGGCTGTTAAGAATGTGACTACTAAGAAATAAGGCTATATTGGCATAATGAAAATACCGACGGCTCGGGTTGAGCGGTCGGTATTTTTTTGCGATATTTTTTCAGTTTGTGGGGAAGCTGGGCGGGCGAACGTTGTTTGCCCCTGCATGGGGTCGGGGTTTTATCCGTTGGTGCTTGCCACAAAGAAGTATGTTATGTAGGACAGGACGATAAATGCAGAAGAAAGATAGCTCAGGGTGCTGACTATGGCTTTGCAGGGGGCTTTTTCAGAACGGTTGCAAAGGTCTGTGAAAAGTCCGATATTTATAAGTCCTATGAGCATACATGGGATTATGTATCTGAAATTCATTGTGCAGATAAAAGGATATTTGATGCAGAAGTTATAATAGTTGCCTAAGATAGTGGCATAGACCACTGTGAGCATGAGTTTTTCGGTAAATCTTGCGTTATCGGTCTTTACAAAAAGCACTATGAGCATTGCGATGAACGCTATGACCGCAAGAACCAAGGCTATCCAGAAAAGTGCATATGGCACGAGCATTGCGTTTTCGGGGAAGAAAGTTTCGTTTATGCCCTCGCCAAAAATGGAGTTTTTAAGCATTGCTATGGTAGGGTTATACTCTTTATAGCTTTCTCCGCCCCACTGCTCAAAGACTATTTTGATCTGTGAGAAGCTGAAGTCTGTAAGGCGGTGTTTGGCTGTAAGGTCGCCTATATACTGGACGTCGGCATTTGAAAGGCTTGGGACATAGTTTGGTTTTACGCCAAAGCGCAGGTAGTTTCTCACGCTCCACCAAAGTCCAAGAGGACAGCATATTACACCGAAAAGGCACATTTGACCCAGGCGGTTTGCCATATTCTTACGATTTTGCACAAGCGCCATAAAGAAAAGTATGGCTACGGCAGGGGCGATAAGCCCTACGGATATTTTTGTCATCATGCCAAGACCGATACAGAGGGCTGCTTTAACGATATTCTTTGCAGTCTGCTCTCTATACCATTTCAGCACGCAATATATTGCTCCCACTGTAAAGCACAGCATAAGAGGGTCGTTATTTATTCCCCCTGACATTAGGACAAGGTATGGATACATACAGCACATTCCAAACGGTATGGTCAGGGCTTTGCCTTTAAGGTCAAAGAGCCTTAATATCTTATAGACTGTTATTGTTACGGCACAGACATAGAAAAGGGTCAAAGCTTGTATAGCCTCGCACGCCATGTAATACTCTATGCCTACGGAGGTGCAGAATTTCAGCCATACTGCACAGATGATATGATGCAGAGGCGGGTGATAATACTGCCAAAGGGTGGTAGGGTCGAAATTCGGCAGGGCGTTGTTATTATAGATATACTCTATATAGCCTGCGTGACCGCCCTCGCCGCCGAAATACCACACGTCATTCTGTCTTGTATAGATGTCGGACATGAAGACATAGGAATAGCGCAGGACAAAGCCTGCTCCTGCCAAGGCAAGGCAGGTGACACGGTCGTGGAACTTTTTATCGTTATTGAGCAACGCGACATACATAACAAGCACGACGCAAAGTCCTGCAAAGCAGATAAAAGCCGCTTTATATTGGGCATGTACGAAATAATTCACTGCCGCAAGGGTCAAAAGGGTCTTGCCTGCAAAGGTCAAAACTGAGCCTGCGGTATGCTTTCCACTGTCATCGAGCTGTTTCAAAAACCGTCTGAGGCAGAAAAGCTCTATTATCATGAAAACGCCACACACAATGACGCCGTTTAAAAACTTATAGCTATAGCTTCCAAAGCCTGTGAGTGCAAGGCATATGAACGCTGCAACTATATAAGGGTGACGGCTGAGGGTGCGGAAGATCGCCTCAAGCCGTCTGTCGCTTATGGCTCTTCTGTTCATGTCTTTCCGCAGGGACAGAAGAAGTCCACCTTTCTTTTTGTTCATATTAGTTTCCAGATTTTTCTTCGTGATATTCTTTTTCTGTATTTACGTTCCAAATATCTTTTCTGCTCTTTTTGCCTGTTTTTATGGCCTCGGCTGTTTCCATGGCGGTGAGCATTGAATGGTCCATATTATTATATCTATGCTGACCGTTTCTGCCCACGCAATAGAGGTTCGGGAAAGTATCGAGGAACTTTATCATGGTATCGAAATGCTTATATGTATCAAAATAAGCAGGATATGCTTTCTTGACCTTTTCTCTATGGGAATCGAGGACTTCGTTTTCGGAGATAACTCCCATTTTAACAAGCTCGGCTGTTGCGAACTTTACGCAGTCCTCCTCGGACATATTCCAGAAATCGTCCCCCTCGGCGCAGAAATACTCAAGACCTATCCAAACTGTATCCTCAGGCTTTTCAACCATATAAGGCGACCAGTTGTTGAATATCTGTATTCTGCCAAGCTTTACGCCCTTATCCTGAACGTATATCCAGCAATCAGGGACGATATTGCCGAGAGTTGTTTTATTTGTTTCATTTTTAAGGTTGAGCTTATTGACAAGCAGACCAACGGTAACAAAATCACGGTATGGCAGACCTTCGGCTATCTTTATGACGGTATCGCAAGGCTTTGTGCCGTCCATGCCGAGGATAAGGTCTTTGACAGGCATTGAGGAGATAAAGATATCACCTGTGAAGGTCTTTTCGCCCTCAGCGGTATCGCAGACAACGGAGGTGACTTTTCTGCCCTCACACATTATTTTCTTTACCTGACAGCCTGTGAGTATTTTTCCCCCAAGCTCTTTCACTTTCTCAGCGGCTGTTTCCCAAAGCTGACCAGGGCCGTATTTTGGATACCAGAACTGTTCGATGAGGGAGGTTTCCACCTCGCCCTTATTCTTTGTGCCGAACACCTTTTTGAACATATCTTTCAAAAGGGCTGTGATAGAGAGGCCTTTTACTCGCTGTGAGCCCCAATCTGCGGATATCTCGCTTGGGTGTCTGCCCCAGAGCTTTTCGGTATAGCCCTCGAAGAACATGGAATAGAGGACCTTTCCGAAACGGTTTATGTAGAAATTCTCAAGGTTTGTTTCAGGCTTTTTGAACACGCACGCCCAAAGGTAGCTAAAGCCTGCTTTCATGGTGGTGACAAAGCCCATGTTCTTTATGGTTTCGGGCTTCATTGAGATAGGGTAGTCGAAGAAGTGCTTATTGTAATAAATTCTCGACACTCTGTCACGGACAAGCATTACATTATCCTCAGTTTCAGGGTCGGGGCCGTTTTCGGCAAGTGGCTTTTCGTGGCCTAGCTTTTTATCGTCATAGGCAGGCTTGCCCTGCAAAGGCATAAGGTCTGCCCACCAATCCATGACCTGCTGATTTTTGGAGAAAAATCTGTGTCCGCCTATATCCATGCGGTTGCCGTTATATCTCACTGTCTGTGATATTCCACCCATTGCCTGCGAGCCTTCAAGTATGGTCACGTCATAGTCACCGCCGTTTTTAAGAAGCTCTATTGCCGCAGTCAGACCGGCTGGGCCTGCGCCTATAATAATTACCTTTTCCATGTGTTATCCTCTCCTGTTCAGTCTTTATTTTTATCAAATATAATAAATTTTCTGCCTGCAAAGTTCCATATGAAAACTATCACTGTGGAAACGAGTTTGCCCACAAGATAATATTTATCCTGCGGGAGAAGCGTGCCGAATATGAGCTTTGAAGCAAGGATATCCTTGAAGAACCATATTATTGCGGCGTTTATGCCAAGTCCCACAACGCCAACGGCAGCAAATGCCGCAAACTCTGCAAGGCGGTTTTTTATCTTTGAATTTTTGAATATCCAAAACGTACTCAGGGAATAATTCACCAAAAGTCCTGCCACGAAAGAGATAGTCGCAGCAATGACGGGGTCGAAGCGGCAAAGCTCCACAAGTGCTGTCATAATGCCGTAATCCACCACAAATGCGAATCCGCCCACAAAGACGTATCTGAAAAACTGTATGAATGTATTATCGGTATCACCCGAAAAAAGCTGTTTTATCTTCATTTTCACGTTCCGTTCCTAATATGCTGACACATATAAATGCGTTCACAGGGGCAAAAAGTTGCACACAGGTGGTTACTGCGGCTCAACTTCTCCCTTTCGCACAAATATAAGTTCTGCTTTTTGTACACATTGTTAGAAACACATAGTTCACAAAGCATTAATTAATATTATACAACTTTTATGTCGTTTTGTCAAGCAAAATTATGCAAAAAATAAAAAACGGACGGTTTTATCCGTCCGCTGATAGTGTATGAAAATTTTTGCCGATCGGCTAATGGCAAAAAGAGGGCGACCAAAGGTCGCCCATACAAGTTTTTTCAGAACCATTACAGATCATATCCTGTTATGAGGTTTAAGTCTTTTATCCTCATACATATATTTATCTGCGATGTGCATAACATCGTCAAACCAGAAGTTTTCCACCGGGGCTACTGCTGCACCGACGCTTACTGAGAGGACATAGGATCTACCGCTTCGCCTGTTCAGCTCTGCCATTTTATCCTTTATCTCCTCCTTGACCTGCTCGGAAAGGTCTGTATCAACGATAGCGAAAAGGGCAAGCTCATCTCCGCCAAATCTGCCGCAGACCTTATTTTCTATGCTCACGCTGTCGATAGCGTTTGCGGCGGCTCTTATTGCATAGTCGCCTGCTTCGTGTCCGAAATTATCGTTTATGTATTTAAGTCCGTCAACGTCAACGGAAACTACAAGTGCAAGCTGGTCGTTTCTTCGTGGGAGAGTTTCAAGGGCATTATAAAAGCCAGTACGGTTATAAAGCCCTGTTAGCATATCGTGACGGTACATTTCTTCGATATGCTTTGTCATATACTTCTGATAGGTGACGCTTCGGAAGCTGCCCAAGGCGGTATTCAGGGAATTTACATAGAGTGGTATTTTAAAATACTCGTTGAGCCTGACAGGAAAATAGAAGCAGGCATAGCCAAGTCGTATGCCGATATAGGCAAGTGCGGAGAATATGAGGGGAACTTTATAGTCCATTATATTCTCTATATCGGGAATGATGTTGGTGCGGTCAAAAGGCTGTGGGACATCTCTATCTTCCACGGCACGACTCCGCAAAAGTATCATTTTATCGCTAAAAAGCGGTTCTCTATTGCTTACACGAGGGTCTTTACGTTCGTCAAAGAAATCACCATTCACCACAACAGCCATATCGCCAAAAGCATACTCTTTCAGCAGGGCGGCAAGAGTCTTAGGAGTTTCGCAATTCATGACATTCACTGCAAGCTCATAGAGGACACGCTCCTCGTCCTGATAACAGTTCATTCTGTCTCGGAGCATTCTGATATGCTCACCAGTATTTATCTGCTCCACTGAGGGTTTACAGCCGCAGGAATTTTCAACGGACAGATCATAGTCAACTGTATATACCTTTTCGGTCTTTTCACCAGCCAGAGCTTTACTTATAGCATCAATGATGGTTTTAGCGGTATCATCATAGCTACAGCCGCTTGTTGTAAGCATAGGTGTACAGTACCTAGCCTCTTCAAGTCCGTCAAAGCCTGTTATGATAATATCTTCAGGTATTTTATAGCCACGTCTTTGAAACTCAGCCCCTGCGGCTATAGCCATCATATCGTTTGCACAGACGATCGCTCTTGGGACTTTATTTCCCTCTATCATATCGTCCACTGCTTTCAAAGTAGGTGCTGACCAATAGTCACCGTAATAAAAGACATCGTTTCTGAAGGGAATATCATACTCCTCGAGTAGCTTTCTGAAAACTGCTATACGCTCTTCTGAATTTTCTTCGTCTTTTCTGCCTGCGATAAAGCCTATATCTCTTACACCATGCTGTTCTATCACATGGCGAACCACTTGCTCAAAGCCTTTTGCATAGTCGAATTTGATGCTTATGCAATCGTCATGCTCTACGCCGACTGATATGACAGGCTTACCATATTCGGCGGCGTCCATTCTGATTTTTGTCATTACATCTTCAGCATACACGCCCTCTTCAAAGGTCACGACGGCATCTGTTATATTATAATCAATAAGGTCAAACACAGACTGCTCGCCTTTTTCAGACAGAGTCTTCCAATAAAGGTCTGAGCAGGTGTGATATACAAAGAGTCTGTAATCGTTTTCAACAGCAAAATTATTAAGAGCCCGTATGATTCTATAGTTACGCTCATCATAGACTTTACACATACAGACAGCAATTATTTTGATGTTACCGATCATACAGCACAGCTCCTTTCCTATAAATTCAAACACAGTGTTATTATAACATGATTTAATGAATAAATCAAGAGAAATTTGGACAATTTTTAAGAAATTAAGACATAGTTTCGCACACTTGATTAAATAATTAAAGAAAAGGAGCAGGCTGTTAATCCAGTCTGCTCACATCGTTCCATGACCTTACACGCTGATAAGACATTTTATGCTGTTGGAGATACTCGTCGGTATTTTCGGGAGGGCTGGCGATATCCTGTGGTTTATCGCTTGTAAAGATATCCTCATAATCGTTAGTTATGACCTTATCGCCCTTTTGGTTATCCAGCAATTTTTGCAGGTTTTCGGTCATTTTATCACGGGTAAGCCCCTCGAAGTCTATACGCTCTTTTCTGCCGTCGAAGGGAAAGTTGGGGAGTTTACGCATGAAATTAAGGTCAGACACAGTTTTTGCGGTGATGACAGCGGCTACTATAAGGTAGGCGAGCATAACGAAAGTATCGCCTGACACGCTGTCAAAAAGGGCGAATTTCAGACCCATATATAATATCATCACGGCAGGGGAGGCGACTATCAATTTAGTTGTATCCGCCATGAGCAAAGCACCGCAGGCGGCAAACGCCGCATAGTTAAAAAAGGCATTTGAGCTTGCATCAAAAAATGCGAACATCGCACTTTCCGCCGCAAAATAATTCGCCCATCCTATCATTCCGTATATTATAACCGCAGGAATAAGCAACGCAAAGGTAAAAACTGCAAATCGCCGCTGCCTTTTTATAAGCCTGCGGAAATGCCTGCGAAGAGTTTCGTCAGGCAGTGTTTTATAGTCGGCTCTCAGATCAAACATTTCCATGTTATGTCACCTCCTGAATTTATTATAGCATGGGGGTAGGGGATTGTCAAATGGTTTCTGGGGGTGTTAGCACAAACCATGTAGGGGAGCGGCGCAATTTCTGCTTTGCAGAAATACGACGTCCCGATATTTCTTGCCCGTTAAATTATTGGAGAATTTCACAATAATGTCACCCCCCGAATAATTCAACATCAAAGATACAAAAAATACAGCAGTATTTCTCCGAGTGGGACGCCGAGTGCGTCGTCCCCTACAATCCTGAATTTACAGCAAACTCCAAGCACAGGCGAACAATGTTCGCCCCTACATCTCATTCGGGCAAGTTCCTGCCGCCGCAAAATCGCTCCGCTCTTTGCGTATCTACATTGCGCTTAGGGCTAGAAAGGCGGTGCAGAGTTCACCACTCCGACTCAACCTTTATATAAAAATAAAATTAGAAATTCTTCTTTCACCACTCTGCACCGCTTGGTAGGCTTGCGCCTATTGAGGCTCTGCCTCAAACTCCGACAGGGCTTTGCCCTGTACCCACAATGGGTTTCACCCCTTGACCCTGACCAGGGACGTGTCCCTGGACCTTTTGCTCGCTTCGCTCGGTGCTTTATTTTACTTTATGCTTGCAATTTACTTTGGTCTGCTATGCTCATTCCTCATTTCTCATTTCTCATTCCTCATTCCTCACTCCTCACTCCTCACTTAACTCCGCTCCTCATTTAGCCTCGCCCCTGATTTATTCAAATGTAATCGTTTTATGCCTATTGCATTAATTCGCTTTTTGTTGTATAATATATTTGTTAATATATACAGCCATTTGGCAAAATCAAGATATGAAAGGACCTTATTACTATGAAGAAATTTCTTGCGGCGGCTCTTGCTCTTTGCATGACAAGCGCTGCTCTCACAAGCTGCGGTGATTCAAACAGCTCTTCTGTTGCTGACTCAAACTCCGCTGCGGCAAACTCTCAGGCTTCCGATTCAAGTGCGGCTGATACCGAAAGTGTTTCAGACAAGCTTCTTGCTGAATACCCTGCATCTACAGAAAAGATAGATGTTAAAACTGGTGCTACTGAGAACATGATCGCCAGAAGCGTTATCAACGAGGGCGACACTTCCCGTCTTGCGGCTAAACTCGACTACGCTCTGCAAAATCCTAAGGAGACAACAAAGATCTGTTTCATCGGCGACTCTATCACGGCAGGTTCTGGTGCTAACTCCTCAACTAATCAGTATGTAAACCAGTTCAAGAGCTGGTGGGAGGAAAACATAAGCTTCTATGTTGATGTTACTAATGCCGGTATCGGTGCAACTGACTCATACATAGGTGTTCACAGGGCACAGCGTGACGCTTTGGAGGCTAAGCCTGACATTATCGTTATCGAGTTTATCAATGACGCTGATGATGAATTTTATGAGTCCTGCATGGACAGCCTTGTAAGAATGTGTCTTGAGCAGGACAACAATCCTGCAGTTATGATACTTGAGCCTTCAACTGAGGGGGGTACATCTCCACAGGCTGCCCATCTCAAGGTAGCACAGGCTTACAACATTCCTATGATTTCTTATCATGACGCTGTTATGCCTGAGATAGAGGCTGGCAACTTCACATGGGCTGACATTTCACCTGACAACGTTCACCCTAATGATGACGGACACATTATAATGGCTTCACTGCTCACAAAATTCGTTGGCAACATAAAGGACAATATTGACAGCGTTGACAAGGAAGCAAAGGCATTTGACACAAGCACTGTTGCACCGACGGGCGATGTATTCGCTGACGCTACTATCGGAAGCCGTCAGACAGAGGACATTGTAAAGACAACTGATGAGGGAACATTCACAGATGTTACAACATTCCAGAAGTTCACAGACGGTTGGGGAACGACAACAGGCGGCACTATCAAGTTTGAGATAACTGCAAAGAACATTGGTATGATATACTACATGACAGTTGACGGCAAGTCCGGCGTGGCTGCGGTAAAGGTCGATGGCGAAGACGTTGCGACGATAAACGCTGACTTCACAAGCGGCTGGGGCAACTACGCTAAGGCACAGCAGATATACTCATCTGACGAGGTGGCTACTCACACTGTTGAGGTAACTGTCGTTGATGACGCAAAGCCTAACTTCCAGATACTTAACTGGCTTATTTCATAAGGATCTATAATAATATTTTGGCGGATACGAGGGTACGTATCCGCCGATTTTTTGTTTTCATTTATGTTATATGAATTAAATAGGACACAAAATATTTAGTGAAAACTAAGCAGCCAGCTTAACAAAAACGAAAATAGATATGATATAATAAATATGCTGAAAGAAACAAACACAGCGATAACTTATTGATCCCCTTAATAAGACTTCTCCCGACAGGTTTTCCGACTGTCGGGAGTTTTTTTCTATGATTTATTGCGCAAAATGTCCTGTAATAATAATTTAACTTAAAATTCACCCTTAATTTACAAAATGTAATCGTTATCCTAAGCAGCCAGCTTAACAAATCATGAAAATAAAGTGATATAATTGTTGTAAAGAAACAAAAGGCTGAGCCTTTTAAATTAGGAGTTGAAAAATAATGATTACAAATGACAAGAAGTACAAAAAGCAAAAAAGAAAACGTTTGATTACGTTTATATTAGGAATTTTATCGGTTATATTCAGCTTATTTTGCCTTATGACAGTTACCGAGGGTGACGCTGCTTCATCAATAATGGTATTTGCATTTTTTGCAATCTGCGGCGCACTCATGATAGTATGGTCTGTTAGGAGGAAGAGTCTTCTTTCAGACTATGATGTGTTTACAAAAGTGCTTTCTTCTGACAGTAGCGGCAGCATAGAAAAAATTGCAAGTTCTATTGCTAGACCTATTGACGAGATAAAACCTGAAATGCAGAAAATGATAGACCTTAAACTGTTAAAAGATGTATATATTGATCAGGAGTCAAACTGCATAGTAGTGGGCAACGGAAAAGTCAATCTTCCTAAATCTAATGTTAAATCATCAGAAGCCCAAACAGGGAACAATAAAAATACAGAAGAAGCAACAAATAGTGCTGACATTTCAGCTAATGAGCTATCTCAATCGGACATTGAAGCAAAGAAAAAGCTTATAGATCAGCTTGTGAGAACTCTGAAACGTTATATCCGAAGAAATGGCGGTACTTCTAACGCAACAAGCACAGACCCTACAATGCAATATTACATTGATATGGCAGCTAAAAGATCATCTCTTGAAAGCACTGAGTTGTTAGACGAATACACCAAGATTCAAAAGGTTGTTTGTGCAATAGCAGATCAACAAACAGCATTAAAGAAACTTCAAGATAAATATGAAGCACTTGAACAACGTGAGGCTGAAATACGAGAAGGTGATAGCGGTTTCCTTTGCCACTTCTTGCTTATTATCTCAATAATCGTTGGAATTTCATTGGGTGGAATACTAGGAGCATTGATAGGTGGCGTTGCGGGTGCTATTGCATGGGTTATAGCGTGGGTTATACATAACAACAACAATAACGAAGCATGGAATCAACAGGCTGACCAATATCATTTGGATAATGTTATTCCTGCACAAGAAGAGTTATATGATTGTCAGGAATTGCTTGACACATATTGGAACAGCGAAGAAATAAAACTTATGGAAATAGTTGTTCCTGACAAGTATCAAAGCGTTGACGCAATAAACTTCTTTGTAAATCTGCTTGTGACAAAACGTGCTGATACAGAGAAAGAACTTTTTAATCTTTATGAAGAAGAAATTCACAGACGTCAGAGCATTGCACTGCAAAATCAAGCCATTCAGTTGCAGAGGGAGCAGATCAGATATAGTCAGGATATTCTCAACAGTCAAAGAACTCAAAATGATCTCATAAGAAGTCAAACAGAAGCAAATGAAAGAGCATTTAAGAGCATAGAAAAAAGCCAGAAAAAGATATCACGTCAGACCAGATACGGCAACGTTGTTTCTACTGTCACAATGCTTAAAACAAAAAAGAAAAAGTAAAGTAATCACCCCGAACAATCTCTTGTTCGGGGTGGTTTTTTTACGCAAAAAAATCGGCAGCAGACAACTTAATGTCTGCCGCCGAAGGTTTTATATTGTTTTAAGCATTAAAGCAATTATCCAAGAACAACAGCGATGTTTGTCTGCTCTGTCATCTTGCACTCGCACACGAAGTTGCCTTCAACTGCTTCGCCGTTGACTGTCATAGACTTTACGCCGCTCTGAACGTGGTCTGTGTTCTGAATGTCGATAGAAAGGTGCTTGCCGCGGAAGTTCTTTTCGATCTTGAAGCCGTCCCATGTGTGTGGGATAGATGGGCTTATTACAAGTCCTTCTGCGTTTGGTCTCATACCGCAGATACCCTCTACGCAGCCTACCATTACTGTTGAGCCTGTACCTGTCAGCCAATGAACGTGTGAACGTCCTGCATATGGTGAACGTGTTGACTCTGTAAACTGACCGTGAACGTATGGCTCAAGTATTCTTACTTCTGCCTTATCGTTCATGTTAGCAGGTGAAGACTCGAGGAAGTACTCGAATGCTCTGTCACCGTGACCGAGAAGTGACTCTGCAAGGATAGCCCAGCCCTGTGTCTGTGAGAAGATACCACCGTTCTCCTTTGTATCAGGGTTGAAGATGTGCATGAGAGCACCGTCAAAGTAATGATCTACATAAGGTGGCTCCATGATCTTTACGCCAAATGGAGTATTGAGTATCTCATGTACCTTTTCCATAGCAGTTTCAGCCTGCTTCTCAGAAGCAAAGCCTGAGATAACTGACCAAGACTGTGGGTTGAGCCACATTGAAGCCTCTGGATCCTTCTTAGCGCCAACGATCTCGCCGTTCTCTCTGTAGCCTCTGATGAATCTATCCTCGTCCCAGCAAGCTTCAAGGCTCTTGCCGAGTTCAGGCTGTACCTTGTCGATATAAGCAGCGTACTCATTATCGCCTCTGTCAAGAGCATAGCCCTTGATGATGCTCATTGCATAGTAGAGCTGGAATGCAACGAATGTTGACTCACCCTTCTTACCAAGTCTGAGGCAGTCGTTCCAGTCAGCATAAAGACCTGCTGGCATTGTATGTGCGCCAAGTCTTTCCATTGAGAAGTTGATAGCTCTCTTAAGATGCTCGTAAACTGTATCCTCGCCGCCGTTTGCGTATACGATAACTTCATCGAGGAACGCCTTGTTTCCGCTCTCGCCGATATACTTATTAACTGTTGGGAAGAGCCAGAGAGCGTCGTCTGCTCTATAGCATGGGTGACCTGTTTCCTTAGCGTAGATAGAGTTCTCATCGTTCTCGTCCGGGCAAGTTTCATGGCCTGCCTTGTGGTCGAACTTAACAAGTGGAAGTCCGCCGCCGTTATCTACCTGTGCAGAGATCATAAATCTGATCTTTTCAGCAGCAAGCTCAGGATTGATATGGATAATACCCTGGATATCCTGAACTGTATCTCTATAGCCATAGCCGTTTCTCAGACCGCAATAGATGAATGATGCAGCTCTTGACCAGATAAATGTGATGAAGCACTGATAAGCGTTCCATACGTTTACCATGTTATTGAACTCGTCAGAAGGAGTTTCGATCTGGAAGTTATTGAGCTGACCATGCCAGTAAGCGATAAGCTCCTTTACCTCAGCGTCTACCTTGCCAGGCTCGTTATATGCAGCGAGTATCTCGTCTGCTACCTTTGGATTCTTCTGACCAACAACATAGATTATCTCCTTTGTTTCGCCAGGAGCAAGGATAATGTCAGACTGAAGAGCGCCACAAGCGTTTGAGTTATAGTTGAGCTTGTTATCGCAGAAGCCTCTTTCAACTGCAACAGGGTTGCCGTATGTTCTGTAAGAGCCGATAAAGCTGTCCAGATTACCGTTATAAGCGGAAACAGGAGCGCCAACTACGCCGAAAAATCTTTCTCTCCAGTTAGAGCCGTTCTCGTCCTTACCGCTGTTCTCATTGATGTGCTGAACGATCTTATTGCCCTCAAAGCTTGTTCTTGTGATGAACAGTGTATACTGGAGGTTTACCTGATCCTGCTCGTAGTTGTTCTCATTTGTGAACTCTACAAAGCCGAATGTTGAAAGGTTTCTGTATCTGTCAGAGTTATTTGTGATCTTCGTTCTCCATACCTCATATGTTTTGTTCAGAGGAACATAGTATGTAAGCTCGGAGTGGATATCTGCATAGTCAGACTTGATAGTTGTATAAGCTGTACCATGGTGGCACTCTGTCTTATACTGATCGAGAGGCTTGCCTACAGGCTGCCATGTGCATGACCAATAATCCTTGGCGTCGTTATCTCTGATGTAGATATATCTGCCAGGAAGACCGATATTTGAATTGAAACGGTAACGGATTATTCTTCCGTTAGCACCGCTCTTTACAAAGCTGTATCCGCCGCCGTTGTTGGATACGATAGCACCGTACTCTGGTGAGCCGAGGTAGTTAGCCCAAGGTGCAGGTGTGTCAGGTCTTGTGATGACGTATTCCTTGTGTTCAAGGTCAAAATAACCATACTGCATATTTTTTATACGCTCCTTTTCAATATTTTAATGCTGTAAACGTTTCACCAAAATGGCGTAAACGTTTCCCTCATAGATCCCGTCATTATTCATAACGCTTATATTATTTTAGCATACTTCCGATAGCTTTACAAGGGGGTAAAGCCAAAAAAATGGGCGTATTTTCAAAAAACTTTTTCGGGATTGTTGACTTTTGAAACTTAAACGATTGAAAATCGTCATGCTTTTTGTCATTGTCCAAAACGCACTAATAACTGATATTTATTTATATATATTGGATATTGACAGCAATGCCGAAAATATGGTATATTGTGTATATAATAAATTATAGGAGGTTTACCATTATGAACATTAAAGGAAGAGTTTTAGCTATGGTTTCTGCTTGTGTTGTGATTTTCTCACAAAGTTCAATCGCAACGTTTGCTCTTGATAACCAGGAGGTTCTTACATTACCAACTTCTGTTTCAGATTTAACCAGCGCTGAAAACATGGGACAAGTGGTTAAAATTCACAACTTACATGGAGCAGATGAAGGAACCATTGCTTTCTGCGCTGAAATGGAGTCGGGATATGTGATATATGATTTGTCAGGAAATACAATAGAGTATAGTCCTACATCATCATCTCCATATAGCGACTTACAAGGCGATTTATATTATGCTGGTCCACTTGAATACTTGACTAAAACAAGCACTGATTACAAAAATTTGCGAACAGGTGAGATTTTAACAGACGAGCAATTCAACGAAGTTACCGAGAGTTTTACTAATGAGAGCATAAAACTTTCATCAACTAATTTTATGAATTCAAGTGCTTCCAGGGCTAATTCAGGATTTCGCACAGCAGTTTCAAAAGTATCTGGAACACCTAGAAAACTAAACTACAACACATCTAATCAATGTGGGGCGTTAGCAGCTGTTATCAACTTATGCTATATTGATGACTACAAAGACAACAATTGTTTGAGCAATTCTTATTCTAATAATCCCAAAAGTCTTTTCAACACCCTTAACAATTATATTCCGAGAGAAACAGACCGGAATGGAATAATAAATGGACTTAGCAACGCAAAAAAAGATAAAATATGTAGTTTTACTTCATCGCCTGACGCTTACTATGGCGGTGATTCATGGGGATTTTGTTTTTACAGGATACTCACGTCAAATTCTCCAACCATATTACTTATTATAAAGCATCCGAATTATGGTGGAGCAAAGGGGAGAAATCATTGGGTACTAACATATGGCATTGTTCAATGCTTCGATAATAATAATAAATTAGTTGATAAATATTTTATTGTTAACGATGGGTATGGAAAAAATGATATACGAATCCATTACACATATCAGGACGACTGTGTTTACATTTAAGGGTAGGTGACAAAACATGAAAAAGACAGTTTATTTGGTTTTAGCGCTCTCACTGCTTCTTTGCTCATGCTCACAGACAACAGACAATGATAACAAAAGCAAGGTCAATGACAGCAGTACAGTTGTGACAACAGCTTCTACAACAATGACAACTACCACAACTTCATCATCAAAGGTCGATGAAAATGCTGAAATTTCGGCATATTATATTCATCACTGGTATGGAGAAGAGCCATATGAGATAACAGACAAGGACACTATCCACAAGATAACTGCGTGGATAGAGAATGCTAAATCGGTATGCAAGGATTATCCTTACATTGACGGCTTAGAATACGGTGGCGCAGACGCTTATGGAATCTCTCTCGAAAAGGATGAATCAAGTGATGCGTATGAGAGCATTTGTGTTATCGATGTTTCACAGTATTCGTGGGACACCTCAGGCGGTATGCACTCTGAAAGTAAAATATGCAATTTTAGCATAAAAGATGATACAGGCGAATTTCAGGATTACAATTTGCCAAAGGAAATGATAGATGAAATAATGTCCCTTATAACAAGACCTAATGTTGAATAGCATACAACACATACAAAACCGGCGTGTATCTTCGTGATACACGCCGGTCGTTTCTATTATGTTTTTATGATACCTTGAGCCATGCGCAGGCAAAATCAAGTGCTTCATAGAGGCTTGATTTTTCTGCTACCTTAACTATCTGCTTATTCGGAGGCAGTGTGCTGTCTGTTGCAACTTTTCTTATTCTTACCTTATTTGCAACGTCGATACCGCCGACCTTTTCTGTAGAAAGTATTTCTATCATGACTACGAACTCGTCATACATATTTCCAAAATAGATATTATTTCCTTTTCTCACCAGAGGAACGCCCTTATAGGTGAAAAAAGCTTTCTTTTCTTCTGCCATTTATCTCTCCGCCTTTCTCATAATATATTTCTCTTTTTGTTTACTATTTTATTATACCATACTTTTCACATAATTAAAAGAGCTTTTGACAACTTTTTTGCGCAGGTTTTCAGCCTTGCTTTATGTGGGATACATATTGTATCACATATTCTTTGCGAAAGCTGTCGAAACAAGACCGTAGGGGCGAACGCTGTTCGCCCGTCAGATCATATGCTTAGCATGGGATATGCGTTTTAGTAGTTATCGTCCACAGCCTCGCCTTTAAGAAGTCTGTCCATATTTGCAACGAACGTATCTACCCAAGTTGACTGTATTCTGAATGAGGTTTCACCATTTAGCTTGACTACAGAACGTCTTGAAGAATCCTTATAAATCTCCATAACGTCCTTTTTGCCGTCCTTGCGGTCGAATGTTATAGTCAGATAGCTTTCGCCCTCAGGGTCTGTGAAGTAAATCTCATTTGTCGGACAACCCATAAGATACTGATAGAAGGTCTTAAAGTTGTCAACGTCAAGCTCCTTGCCGTCTGTTGTGACCTTTGTTACCTGTGCGGTAGTTTTGCCGTCAGAATCTGTATCCGTGCTTGCGCCTGAGCTTTCCACCTCATAAACGGTCTTTTTACCATTATAGACTACCTCAACGTTCTTAAGGTCAACAAGGTAGTTTGAAGTCATAAGGCTTGTGATAACGTCCTCTGCTTTGATCGTTGCCCATGGGAGGTTATCAGCTGAAACGAGGTATATAGCGTCAACGCCCTTTACGCCCTCAAAGTAGCAATAATATGCAGACACTGTATCTGTTGTTTCACTGCTGTCGCCTGCGGTAGCATAGACAGGGTCGCCTATTTTAAGAGTATAGTCATAGCCGTCTCCCGAGAGTCTTACTGTTGCGAACGGGTCGGAAAGTCCATGCTCCTTCATTGCAGTTTCATCAGGTGCGATGACCTCACAGCTCTGTGCTGTAAGTCCCCACATACCATGGGTAGTTGCTGAAGAATTTGTGATGTTCAGGTATGAGAAGATAGGCTCTGTCATTACCTGACCTGAAAGTCCCTCTATCTCGTTCGGGTTATTTTCAAACGCCATTTCATAGTCCAGATCTTTTCTTGTAACTGTTTCCTTGCCATAGTCAGGCCAATCGTCGTCAGACGGCTTTGTGAGCAAAGTGAGGTTCGCATATGCGGTCACCGGATCTGTATAGTATGAAAGCTTTGTTCCCATTACCATATAGACGGTCTTTTCATCGTCAAGGCTCACATAGCTGTATCTTTCGTTGCTTGGTGAAACAGAGCCTACATGAAGGGTAGTGGCAGTGCCGTCGCTGTATTCAACTGTGAGATCTGCTGTGGGCTTATCAAGACCGTATTTTGACATATCCTCAACGTTTTCTTCAACGAGCTTTTTCGCCTTGAAGCCGTCAAGATTCGATATCATGGAAGCTTCTGCGGTGGTATTGGCATTGAGAGTGCCAAGCTCAGGTATGCTCCATGTGGATTTGCCTGACTCGGACTTATTAACGGAATACTCGCCATGTTCGTTTGAAACCTTTACGCTTGTTATATCGTCGCTTGACTTTGTAAGGATAACAACGCTCTCGTCCTGACTTGAAACTGCCGCTGTTGACGATGAGCTGGAGTCTGCGTCTGATTTGCCTGAGGTGGAGTTGAGAAACGCCATTACTCCCACCAGACAAGCGGCTGTGACTCCGCAGATAATGATACCCTGCAATTTACCATTCATTTGTGATTACCTCTGTGTTTTACTTATTCTTTCTTCTTGCCCAGATAACGATACCCACTATAAGAACTACAACAGGTACGCCAAGGCAGAATGTCCATTTAAGAACTGTTTTCTGCTGCTGAGTGATGTCGAAAACATTGCCTGTGATAGTTTTTGGTGTGATAGTGATACCTGCGGTCTTTCCGGTAAGGCCGTTTATAACGCTTATGAAATACTCGCTGTTCTGATACTGTGAATACTGCAAGTAGGTATCAGACAGCATACCCTCTGAACCTACTGCGATAACATTGCTATAGAGAGTTTTGTTATCGTCTGTAAATTTTGCCTTTGAGCCGACAGCCATATAATTCTGCTGACCCTTTACCAGAGCGTCGCCTATATTCACCTGACCTGTGGTCTGTGATATATCAACATTTGCGGTATAGGCAGAATCTGAGGACTTGAGGTAAGCGTCTGTAGACACCATATCCTGCTCGTCAAAGAGTGTGTTTACAGGACGGCAGAGTGCTGAAAGGATAGCCGGATGCTCTGTAGAAACGTCCTGAGTGAAGTTATCGGAAACTGTGGAAGCTACTGTTATGCAAGGCGAGTTATAATACTTGCCTGAGTCGCTTTCGCAGATAACGCCCTTGCCGACAGAAAGTCCATACTCTGACAGGAACTCATCAAGATTCGGGGTGTCCTCCTGACCATAAGAAGCGATATAGAGAAGCTGTTTGCCAAGATTTCCGTCATTATTGAGGAAGTCGCTGACCTTTTTGATATCCTCCTCCAGATAGTCAGTCTTAGGAGCAGGGATAACCACAACGTCTGTATCGGCAGGGATATCCTCGGAGGTTATATCCACTGTGTTCACGTTATAGCCGTTAGCTGTAAGAAGCGTCTGGAAATATGTGAGCTGTGTAAGCTCGCTTCTGCCTGTGAGGATAGTAACATAGACAGGGTTAGGGTCTGTTACTGTCATAAGTGCAGAAGTGAAAGCCTGCTCTGCGTTTGAGGACTCAACATAGCTGCCGTAATAGGACAGGAATGAAAGGTCGCCGCCTGCCTGCTGGGCAAGGGTATCTATGCTGTAGCCTGATTGTGACAGCTTCTGCTCGAACTCGTCTGTGAATGTAAGAAGGTCGAGCATACCGAGCTTTCTTGTTCGGCTTATCTCTTTGCCGTCAACCTTTGTTTTTGTTTCAAATATCATATCGAACTGGCTGATAGTATCGGTATACTCCTTAACGATCTCAGGGTGTGAGTCGATATCAACGAAACGATATGTGATATGGTGATTGAGCTTACAATAGTTTTTCAAAAGCTCAACAGCCTGCTTATTATAAGAGCTGTAATTTGTATAAGTATTCTCGTCTGCGAAGATAGTTACCTGAACGTCAACGTTCACTTTCTTTACATAATCCTCTGTATCGTTTGAAACTGAATATATCTTATTTGTAGTCAGGTCGATAGTGATAGGATATCTGTCAAAAAGCATTGTTGTGACAACATTCACTAAGACAAGCAGAGCGACAAAAACGCAGGTGAACACTGTTGCCATTGTTCCATGCTTGAGCTTTTTGGCATTGAACTTTTTGCCGTCCTTTGCCTTTTTCTCTTTTTTATCTTTCTTTTTGTCTTTATCTTTTTTATCCTTTTCTGTATCCTTTGGAGCGGTCTTTGCTGCCTTTTCGTCTGCTACAACGTCTTTAAGCAGGTCTGCTCCTGATACAGAGATCTTTTCGTTATTATTCTCTTCCATTTAAACAGCCCTCCTTTAGCCCCAGCGGCGTTTTTCAAGCACTCTCACCGTGAGGAAAAGAAATGCCACTATTGCACTCAGAAAGAACACAACGTTAGAAAAATCAAAAAGTCCATAGGTGAATGAATAATATCTCTCGCCGAATGACACCTTTTCGCACACTGTTGTGAGCCATTCAAAAGGCAGAAGATTGCCTATAGTTGACAGGAACGACACGAAGATAAGTGCGATAAAGCTTATTACTGCGGCAACTATCTGGTTTTCTGTGAAAGATGAGCAGAAGATACCGATAGCGATATAAGCGCCGCCAACAAGTGCCAGAGCGACGATATTGCCCACAACGACGTTCCAGTCAGGCGTACCGAAAGCGGATACGACAACTGCAAAAACGCCTGTGATAGCGATAGCTATGATATAGATAAGGAAAGCGGCAAGGAATTTACCAACGACTATGCTGCCAAGACCCACAGGGGCGGTGAGCAGACACTGGTCTGTTTTTGTTCGCTTTTCCTCGGATATGGTCCTCATGGTGAGGACAGGTATAAGCACTATTATGATTATAAGAAGCGCACTGAAAACGGAATCAAGTCTTGTATAGCCGCTTTCAAGGCTGTAGTTTGCAAACATTACGCCTGAATAGGCATAGAATGCTGCAAGGAAAATATAACCGATAGGTGAGGTAAAATAGCTTCTTACCTCTCGTCTGAATATTGCGCCCATTAGTCATTTCCCTCCTTATCGGAAGTATTTTCAAGGGCAGGCAAAGCCTCGCCCATTGTGAGCTTGAGGAATATATCTTCAAGTGAAAGCTCAGAGGTCTTAAGTTCAAGCATATACCAGCCGTTTTTAACAACTGTTTCAAAGACGTCACGTCTGATATCCACGCCCTCTTTTGCCTCTATTCTTATATCGTTCACGCCGTCTTTATGGCTTGCGTCGCAGATGACTTTTTCAACGCCCTTTATGCCCTGCATTGCTCTGACGATCTTATCCTTATCGCCCTGTATTTTTGCAGTGAGCTTATGCTCGCCTGAGAGCTTCTGTGAGAGGTGTTCCTCTGTATCGTTTGCGACGACCTTGCCCTCGTTGATGACTATTATCTTATCGCAGACAGCCTGCACCTCAGAGAGGATATGGGAAGAAAGGATAACGGTATGATTTTTGCCGAGCTTTCTTATAAGAGTTCTTATCTCGATTATCTGCTTAGGGTCAAGACCTACTGTAGGCTCGTCCAAGATAAGAACCTTTGGGTTGCCGATAAGAGCCTGAGCAAGACCTACTCTCTGTCTATAACCTTTTGACAGGTTCTTGATTATTCTGTTATAAACATGGTCTATCTTTACAAGTCCGCATATATCTTTAAGATGTGACACCTTTGGGAGCTTACACTTTTTAAGGTCATAGACAAAATAGAGATATTCTTTTACGGTCATATCCATATAAAGTGGCGGAAGCTCAGGGAGATAGCCTATCTGCTTTTTAGCCTTGATAGGGTCTTCAAGGATATCTACGCCGTCTATAAGGGCTTTGCCGTCCGTGCAGGATATGTAGCCTGTAAGGATATTCATGGTGGTGGATTTTCCCGCTCCGTTAGGACCGAGGAAGCCGAGAACTTCGCCGTCCTCAGCTTTAAAAGAGATATTATCGACAGCCTTTTTGTCGCCGTATCTCTTGGTAAGGTTTATAACCTCTATCATTTTATTTCCTCCTCTTAGGAAAAGCATTCATAAGTCTTTACAATTTTATAATACTTATGTGACAGGGGAGTGATAGCTGTACGAAATACAGAGCATTTTAAGTAAATTTAAAGTAGCAAATACTCAAAATGCTCCGCTGTTGAATTATTTATCTGTTTAAAAGCGATGTATCTATGTAATTTGTAGGGGAGCGGTGCAATTTCTGCTTTGCAGAGATCCGACATCCCACTTGTTTGGAAATTATTTCGCCCCTACACATGTTCAACATTTTCGTAGTTTTTATTATGACAGCTTCTCAATGCCCTTTCTTATTCTTGCAAGAGTATCCTCCTTGCCGATGAGATACGATATCTCAACACCGCCGCCCGGAGTGAACGCCTTGCCTGAAACTGCAACTCTAAGAGGCCACAGAACGATACCGTTCTTTACGCCAAGCTTGCCGATAAGGTCAAAGAGTGCGTCATGGATATTTACCTCTGTCCAATCCTCAACGCCCTCGAGAACAGGGAGAACTTCTTTGAGAGATTCCAGAGAATTTTCAGGATTCGTTTTCATCTTCTTATGTGTATAGAGAGCTATATCATACTCAGGGAGAGCGTCGATAAAGTCTACCATTTCAGGTATCTCTGTGAAAAGCTCTGTTCTTGCCTGCAAGAGCTTTGCGATCTCGTTAAGGTCAACGTCCTCTCTATGAACGGACTGCTTGATATAAGGGATAGCATACTCAGCAAACTTCTCAGGGGTCATAGCCTTTATATACTTGCCGTTGATAGCTTTAAGCTTAGCAGGGTCGAAGATAGCAGGGGACTTAGAAAGTCCGTGGATATCGAATTCCTTAACAAGCTCTTCAAGTGAGAATATCTCGTTCTCGCCCTTTGGCGCCCAGCCAAGCAGAGCGATATAGTTTATAACAGCTTCTTTAAGATAGCCCTTTTTCATAAGATCCTCATAGGAAGCGTCGCCGTCTCTCTTTGAAAGCTTATGCTGTTTATCTTTCATGATATGCTCAACATGGATATAGGTTGGTATCTCCCAGCCAAAAGCCTTATAGAGCAGGTTATACTTAGGTGCAGAAGCAAGGTACTCGTTACCTCTTACAACGTGGGTGATACCCATAAGGTGGTCGTCAACGACGTTTGCAAAGTTATAGGTAGGCATACCGTCTGTCTTTATAAGTATCTGGTCGTCGAGGGTAGAGCAGTCAACAGTGATATCGCCGTAAAGCTCGTCATGGAAAGTAACTTCGCCCTCTGTAGGTATTTTCTGTCTGATAACATAAGGAACACCTGCGTCAAGCTTTTCCTTTATCTCTTCAGGCGAGAGGTTACGGCAATGTCTGTCATACATTGGAGCGATACCGCTTGCTTCCTGAATGGCTCTTACTTCCTCAAGTCTTTCCTTGTCGCAGAAGCAATAATAAGCCTCGCCCTTTTCAACGAGTTCCTCGGCATATTTCTTGAACATACCCATTCTCTGTGACTGGATATACGGACCTACAGGTCCGCCGATATCAGGGCCTTCGTCCCAATTAAGACCAACGTCTTTAAGTGTTTTATAGATGACCTCAACAGCACCGTCAACATAACGCTCCTGGTCTGTATCCTCGATACGGAGAATAAAGTCTCCTCCGTTCTGCTTTGCAATAAGATAGGTAAAGAGTGCTGTTCTCAGGTTACCTATGTGCATATAACCTGTTGGTGAAGGTGCAAATCTTGTTCTTACCTTGTTCATTTATATCTTCCTTTCAAAATTAGAGTCTTATTTCATATCCTGCTCATCAAATGCAATTTTTACATATTTCGCAGGATTATTTGCAATATACTGCCTTATTTCTGCGTGTTGCTTTCTGTTTTTGATTATCGTATCATAAAAAGATTTTTGCCATATGGAATAACCTAGTACTTTTGTGACAGCCTCTTTGAAATGTTTTATGACCCTTGAAAGTGTCGGTGTTTCACTTGTAGGGGCGAACAGTGTTCGCCCGTTTTTCGGCTGTTTTTCAATTTTGATTATAATATGCACATGGTCAGGCATGATACAAGACATCTCTACAAAAACGTCGGGATAGTGCTCAGATATCTCTGTGAGTTTTCTCTTTACAAGTTTTCCTGTATCAGAAAGTTTTGGGTGCAGAATTTCATTTGCAGTCAGCGGGCGAACACTGTTCGCCCCTACATTCTCCCACAGGACTTGGTATTTTTCAGTAACACATATCGTCACAAAATACAAGCCGTTCGCAGAATAATCATAACCCTCAAGACGTATTTTCTTTCGTCTTGGCAAATCTTCACTTGTCATATTTTATTTTCCTCAAAATATCTGACCGCCTGCTCTTTGTTTTTTGCTATCTCCTCACGGAGGCTGTCGAAGCTGTCAAACATTTTTTCGGGGCGAAGAAATTCATGCAGTTCAAGTTTTAGCTTTCTGCCGTAAAGATCCCCATGATAATCCATGATGAAGGTTTCTGCAAGGGGAGCTGTTTCAACATGGACGGTAGGCTTTACGCCTATATTTGTCACGCCTGCATACTTATTTCCGTCTATTTCAACAGCGGAACAATAAACGCCGAATTTCGGCATTACCCTGCCCTTTGGTATCTGCTGATTTATCGTGGGGAAATCCCACGTTCTGCCACGTTGAAAGCCGTGTTCCACTTCAAGGCAGAATCCAAAATGATAACCCAGCATTTCATTTGCTTTGGCTATCTCGCCCTCACGGACGCATCGTCTTATCTCAGTGGAGCTTATGACCTCACCGCCCATGAGCAGTGGACTTACTATTTCCACATCTATATCATATTTTTCACCGAGCCTTTTAAGGTCAACAGCCTTGCCCTGTGCGCCTTTGCCGAATGTAAAATCGTTTCCGCACACTGCGCCGCTGCAATTGAGCCTTTCTTTCAGCACCTTTTTCACAAAATCCTCCGGTGACATTCCTTTGAACTCTGCAAAATCAGGTGAGAAAAGCACTTCGACCCCAAGCTCTGCCATTTTTTTATGCTTTTCCTCGTCGCTCATAAGCATTTCTATCCTGCCGTCATGACCTTTTGAGGTCACTGTGTCGGTCTTGAAACAGAAAACTGCCGAATGTCCGTCAAGGCTCTGAGCCTTTTTCACAGCCGTTGTTATTATGAGCTGATGCCCTCTGTGGACTCCGTCAAAAAGTCCAAGAGCGCAAACTGTCCTTTTTTCGGGGATAAACCCGCTGTTTGTTATATCCGTCAAAATATCCCTCCGAATAAAACAAATTATCAGAAATTTTTGAAGCTTCTGAAGCTGCCCTCATGAAAAGTGCCGATACCCAGGAAGCTGTTATCACTGCCGTAGACACGGTAGAGCTTGTCCTCTGACAGATCTTTTATCCCTGTCTGCTCAGGTCTGAGCTTTACTCCGTTTCTATAAAGCTTTGTTTCCCACTGTCCAAGGGTGGTTTTTTCGTAGCTTACAAAGGCTCTGTCAAGTGGGATAAGCATTTGTGACAGCTTGTCCTGCCCGCAAATTTCGGCTATCTCCTCTATGGTATAGCAATCTTTTATATCGACGCCCCCTGAATAGGAACGCTCAAGAGAAGTCATCATTCCGCCGCAGCCAAGCTTTTCACCTATGTCGCTGATAACGGAGCGTATATAAGTACCTTTTTCGCAATCAACTTTCATTACGCCCCTGCGTGAAGCTTCGTCATATTCTATTATATCAATGCTGTCGATATGGACAGCTCTCGGCTCACGCTCTATTTCTTTGCCTGCTCTTGCAAGCTCATAGAGCTTTTTGCCGTTCACTTTTATTGCAGAATACATAGGCGGCACCTGCATGATATCGCCTATAAAACTGCTTTTTGCACATTCAAGGTCGGCTCTGGTAACTGCCTTGTCGCTTGTTTTTAACGTCTTTCCTGTGCTGTCTAAGGTATCGGTGCTTACCCCAAGCTGAAAGCCTGCGGTATAGACCTTTCGTCTGTCGGGGATAATATCGCAGGCTTTTGTGGCTCTGCCAACGAAAACAGGCAGAACGCCTGTTGCCATTGGGTCAAGGGTCCCTGAATGGCCCAATCTTTTTATCCTTAGAACTCCTCTGAGCTTTGCGATAACGTCAAAAGAAGTCCAGCCCTCGGGCTTTTTTACAGGCAAAATGCCGCAGATATTATCCTTGCTGTTATCCAAGCTCATCAGCCCAAGACCTTTTCCGCTTGCTTGAGAAGCTTAGCCTTGACTTCTTCAAGGCTTCCTGTTATCTCACAGCCTGCGGCTCTTATGTGTCCTCCGCCGCCAAACTCACGGCAGAATGCAGAAGCGTCTATCTCATCGTCGCTTCTTACTGATATTTTAAAGACGTTCTCGTGTCTTTGCTTAACTGTTATGCCTATTTTCACGCCCTCAACGGACAATGGTATAGAAGCAAGTCCCTCGAACTCGGCAGCGTCAACGCCACTTTTCTCCATAAGCTCTTTTGTAAGCACTATCATAGAACATTTGCCACCGCAGTAATACTCCATATTCGCTGTAACGGACTGCTCCACCATAAGTCTGCCCTTGCTTTTTACATCAAACATTTTTCTGTTGATATAAGCAAAATCTATGCCATATGACATAAGCTCTGCACAGGCGATGTGAGCCTGCGGAGTTGTGTTTTCATACTTAAAGCAGCCTGTATCCGTTGCAATGCCTGTATAAAGGCATCTCGCTATCTGACGTGATATCTTTCTGCCTGAAGCTTTGAATATCTTATACATTATAAGTGCTGCGGCAGAAGCGTCTGCTTCTACATATGACTGCTTTGCATAATACTTGTTTGAGATGTGGTGGTCGATGCAAAGGTCGATCGCACCCTCCTCGGCATACTTTGAAAGGTTGCTGCCAAGAAGATTTGTGTCTGCGATATCCACTGCGATAACGTACTTCACATCAAATTCCTGAGGGTAATAGCTCTCATAGATAAGATCATATCTTTCGGGAAAGCTGTCGGAATTTACAACGTTAGCCTTTTTCCCCATATCTCTCAGAAAAGCGCACAGGGCAAAGCCTGAACCAAGCGTATCGCCATCGGGGCTTTTATGAGTTAAAATAAGAAAATTGTCATTTTCTTCAAATATTTTAAGAATATCCTGAAATGTCATAATATCCTTTCTCCTCTATTACTCTTCGCCGTCTTTCTCTTCTTTTTCTTCTTCGGGCAGAACTTCTTTAAGAAGCTTGTTTATCTTTGCTGAATGCTCGATAGAATTATCTGCGATAAATTTAAGCTCAGGGCATTTTTTCAGCTTCAGCACGTTTGATATCTCTCTTTTGAGAAATCCTGTTGCCGACTCAAAGCCCTTAACGGCTTCCTTTGCCTTTTCATAGCCCTCAAAGCTTGAAACATACACTTTACAGAATGAGCCGTCGCCTGCCACGTCGCAGCGGACGATAGTGAGCATATCTCCTCCGTGTATCCTTGGGTCTTTAAGGTCTCTCATTTTGCCCGATATTATTCTTCTTATATCTTCGGACATACGTCCTGCTCTGTAACCTGCCATAATATCTTTATCTCCTGCTTAAATATGCTCTTACGGGGCGGCTGTCCGTCCCGTAAGCATCATTATCAATCTCTGTATTCTTCCATATAGAACGCCTCGAAAATGTCGCCCTCCTTGATATCGGTGAACTTTTCAAGAGTGATACCGCACTCAAAGCCTGCGGCAACTTCCTTGGCGTCGTCCTTAAATCTCTTAAGGCTTGACATCTTATCCTCGGCGATAACGATACCGTCTCTTACGACTCTTATCTCGTTATTTCTGCCCACCTTACCGTCAAGAACGTAAGAACCTGCTACAGTACCAACATTGGATATCTTGTAGACCTGTCTTACCTCGATACGGGCTGTTTCCACCTCTCTGTACTTAGGAGCGAGCATACCCTTCATAGCGTCTGTTATTTCTTCTATTGCATCATAGATTATTCTGTAAAGTCTGATATCAACGCCGCTCTGCTCTGCATTCTGCTTTGCAACAGGGTCAGGACGAACGTTAAATCCAACGATGATAGCGTTTGAAGCGTTTGCGAGCATAACGTCGCTTTCAGATACAGCGCCTACGCCGCCGTGGATGACCTTAACTCTGACCTCGTCATTTGAAAGCTTTTCAAGTGACTGCTTAACGGCTTCAACTGAGCCTTGAACGTCAGCCTTGACGATGATAGGAAGCTCTTTCATTTCTCCCTCAGCTATCTGGCTGAACAGGTTGTCGAGAGTTACCTTTTGATGCTGCTGGAACTGTTCTTCCTTAGCTTCATGCTTTCTCTGCTCAACAAGCTCTCTTGCAAGCTTTTCGTCTGCAACTGCATTGAAAACGTCGCCTGCACTTGGAACTTCGCCCAGACCTGTTATCTCAACAGGTGTTGACGGGCCGGCTTCCTTAATGCTTCTGCCCTTATCGTTTGTCATCGTTCTTATACGTCCGACAGAAGTGCCTGCGATTATAACGTCACCTGACTTCAAAGTACCATTCTGAACGAGGAGTGTAGCAACAGGGCCTTTACCCTTATCAAGTCTGGCCTCGACAACAGTACCTCTTGCAAGTCTGTCAGGGTTAGCTTTAAGCTCCTTGACCTCTGCAACGAGGAGAATGTTTTCAAGAAGCTCGTCGATACCCATACCGGTCTTTGCGGAAACAGGAACTGCGATAACATCGCCGCCCCATTCCTCGACAACGAGGGACTGCTCTGTGAGCTGCTGCTTAACTCTGTCAGGATCTGCGCCTTCTTTATCCATTTTATTGATAGCAACGATTATTGAAACGCCTGCTGCCTTTGCGTGGTTGATAGACTCGATAGTCTGCGGCATGATACCGTCATCAGCGGCAACAACGAGGATAGCGATATCTGTAACGTTCGCACCTCTTGCTCTCATGGCTGTGAAAGCTTCATGACCCGGAGTATCCAGGAACGTTATCTTCTTGCCCTCATACTCAACCTGATAAGCACCGATATGCTGTGTGATACCGCCTGCCTCAGTGTCAGTAACGTGAGCGTTTCTTATTCTGTCGAGGATAGATGTCTTACCATGGTCAACGTGACCCATAACGACAACGACAGGGCATCTTTCCTGCAGGCTCTCCTCTGGATCTTCGTCAGTTTCGATAAGTCTTTCTTCTATTGTAACGTGTACTTCCTTTTCAACCTTTGCGCCAAGCTCTTCTGCAACAAGTGCGGCGGTATCAAAGTCGACCACCTCATTGATAGAAGCCATTACGCCAAGACCCATAAGCTTTTTGATGACCTCGGTAGCTGTTACTTTAAGTCTGCTTGCAAGCTCTGAAACAACGATCTCGTCAGGTATCATGACCTTGAGCTGCTGCTTTCTTGCTCTTTCAAGCTCCAGTCTGCGGAGCTTTTCGCTCTCAGTTTCCTTCTTATGTGAGAACTGCTGTTTCTTTCTCTGCTGAGATTTCTGAGTGAGCTTCTGCTTCTTAGTGAAGTTATCCTTGCTCTTGTTCTGCTTTGAGTTTGCAAGGTTATCATACTTCTCGTTATACTTATCAAGCTCTATATAGCTTCCTCTTGTGTCGATAGTTCTCTGTGTGCCGAACGAATCGTTATCCTCAGAGATAGTATATCCGCCTGAAGCTTCTTTCTTATCAGAAAAACCGCCAAGCTGCTGACGAACGCCATGCTCTTTCTTCTTTGCTGGCTTCTGTGGAGCTGGCTGCTTTTTCTTCTGTTCAGGTGCAGGCTGTTTTGTTTCGGCCTTGACCTCCGGCTTCTTTTCCACCTTTGGCTCTGCCTTAGGCTCAGGCTTAGGCTCAGGCTTTGCTTCCGCCTTTGGGGCTGGCTTAGGCTCAGGCTTCTTTTCAGCCTTTTTCTCCTTTTTCTCAGCCTTTACAGGCTTCTTATCTGCCTTCTTTTCTTCCTTGACAGGCTTTACGTTATTTGCATAGAAAGCATCAAAGCTGTCCACCTGATTGTTCTGTGTATAATACTCCAGAACATAAGAGATCTCATCAGGGGTAAGCACTGACTGTGTTTTCTTTGGCTCTCCGCCGAGCTTGCCAAGACACTCGATAAGGTCGTTATTTGTAACTTTCAGATCCTTAGCCATATCGCTAAGCTTATATTTAGTTGTTTTCATACTCATAGGCTATAAAATACCTCCTCAATAAATGCTAAATGCTATAAAACTCATTTTCGTCTATAGGGATCTCCTCAAGCCCTTTGGCGCAAGCCTTTGCAAAGCCTCCCTCGCAAATAGCGATAACGCCTGTTCTTTTGCCAAGGCCAAAATGGATATCGTCCATTGTCATGCCAAGGCTGTAAAGCTTTATCCCGTTTTTGTAGCAGTTGAACTTTATCTCTTTAAGAGATTTAGGTGAAAAATCCGTTGCCGCAAACACTGCGCAGGCTTTGCCTGTATTGCAGGCGTCCTTCACCATATCCATACCCATTACAAGCTTTCCTGCTTTTCTGCACATTGTAACAAGCCCTATTTTATTATTCATTTTCCCTAAGCTCGCCCTCCATGCTGTTATATATATCCTCGCTTATCATGCAGGAAAAGCTTCTTTCAAACTTTCTTGCTTTTCTTGCTTTCTCAAAGCATTCGACGCTTTTGCATATATAAGCGCCTCTGCCTGATTTTTTGCCTGTGAGGTCAAGGGAGATATCCCCCTCTTTTGACTTCACCACTCTGATAAGCTCTCTCTTGGGTTTCATTTCACCGCACCCAAGACACATTCTCATTGGTATCTTCTTAGTTTTCATCATCAGCAGCCTCAGCCTTTGCAGAGCTTTCGGATACGATATCTATTTTATAGCCTGTCAGACCTGCGGCAAGCTTTGCGTTCTGACCCTTATTACCGATAGCAAGTGAGAGCTGGTTATCTGGAACAGTAACACGGCACTCTCTTACGCCCTCCTCTTCGCTGAGAACAACGTTTATTACCTCAGCCGGAGCAAGAGCCTTTGCGATAAACTGTGCAGGGTCTTCGCACCAATTGATAACGTCTATCTTCTCGCCCTTAAGCTCGTTCACAACAGAAGTTATTCTTGACTTTCTAGGACCGATACAAGCGCCTACGGCGTCAACATTAGGGTCCTTTGAATAAACCGCTATCTTGCTTCTTGCGCCTGCAACTCTTGAAATAGCCTTTACTTCAACAGTGCCGTCTGCTATCTCAGGAACTTCAAGCTCAAAAAGTCTTTTAACAAGCTCTCTGTGAGTTCTTGATATCTTGATAGAAGGCTTTCTGTCAGGATTTGCGATACCCACAACATATACCTTGATGATATCTCCTGCCTTGAGTGTTTCGCCTGGTATCTGCTCGTTTCTTACAAGATAAACTTCGTTCTTGTCGATAGTAAGTATAGCGTTCTGAGTAGCAGGCTCGACCTTCTGAACTGTGGCAGAAACGCACTCATGCTCCTTATCGTGATACTGCTCGATAAGTCTTGCTCTTTCAAAATCCTTGATATCGTGCTTGATAGACTGCTTTGCATTCTGAGCGGCAACTCTGCCGAACTTTGCAGGGTCGAGAGGTATCTCCACCATATCGCCCACCTTGATGTTAGGGTCATAGACCTTTGCTTCGTCAAGGAAGATCTCGTTGTCAGGGTCGTCAACATACATAACGTCCATAACTTCCTTGAGTATTCTTATATCGAGCTTTCCTGTAACAGGGTCGATATCCACTCTGATATTCTCGCAGTAAGGATAATCCTTCTTGATAGCCTTTTCGATACCTGATTTTATTTTCTCAATAAGTATATCGCTGCCAATATTATTTTCCTTTTCCAAATCCGTCAGAGCTTCAAAAAATTTGCTGGTCATTTCCTTATTCATTTTCTGATCAATCCTTTCACACTTGATTCGGGCTTTGCCCATATTTATTAAATTTCTTCATTCAGAACAGGTCTGCGTCGTCATTGAGCTTTACATAAGCACAATCTGCAAGCTTGAACTCTACATTCTCCACGCCGTTCATATCCTCGTCCAGCTTCTGACAAAGTATCTTATCCTTGTCATATCCCACAAGACCCACAACGAACTCTTTTTCACCGTTTTCGTCAGGTCTTATGAGCCTTACTCTTATAACGTCGCCTATGCAGACCTCAAAATGCTCGGGTCTTCTAAGCTCTCTGCCAAGTCCGGGACTTCCGCACTCCAGCACATAGCTCTGAGATATAGGGTCTGCCTCGTCAAGCACCTTGTTCATCGGTCTTGTGAAAGCCTCGCAATCGTCCATATCTATGCCGCCGTCCTTGTCGATAAGCACCCTGAGGTACCACGTTGCTCCCTCCTTTTCAAACCTTACGTCCCAAAGGAAAAAGCCAAGCTCGTCTGCGATAGGCTGTGCAAGCTCTCTTACTTTTTCTACCGTAGTTTTCTTTACTTCCATACAGCACCTCCGTTAATGCTTCCCAAAGCAAAGCCATCAGGCTTTGCCATGAAAAAAAGCCCCATACAAAACCAAAAGACCGGAAGTCAAGTTCCAGTCTTTCATTAAAAGCCTATTGTGATTATTATACCACACAAAACAGTTTTTTGCAAGGACATTCAAAAGTTTTTAATGAAAAGAATTAAATATTATGTTAATAGTCTGTAAACATTTCGTCAACTGACGTTCTTTTCATTCTCCTCAGGGATATCCTTAGGTTTTGCTTTTTCTTTATCCACGGGTTTCTTCACTGTTCCCTCGACGAAATCCAGCGGAACAGTGAACATTATTCCCGTATTGGGCTGAGATAGATCGCCCACAGTATTATAAACTATCTTTCGTGCGGTATCGAGCTGATTATTTTTTATTACCGACAGGATAGTTCTGTTATCCTCTTCACCGCTGAAAAGTCCTCGGATAGAGGCGCTGAGAAAGCTGCTGTCAAGTCTTGAAAGGGTCATTGCCATACCTGACGACTCGATTATAGTCGCACCCTTTATGCCTGCTGCTGAAAGTCCCTCCAGCAAATAGTCAAGCACGTCTGTTTTATTAAGGATTATGACCAGAAGTTTCACGTTATATCGCCCCCTGTTAAAATTTCAGCCTTTACGTTTTTACTTCTCCGCTGCTGACGGTGCAGTATCTTTGAGCATTGTCTGAACGCTCTCCTTGAACTTATCAGACACCTTAAAGTGAGAATCGTCCGTCCACTCGCCCTCTGGCACAAGAGCTTCTGCAGGAGTAAGGTTCTGATCCAGCATATCCTTGAGATATGACTTTTCTTCCTTATACTGTGCACTTGTCCAATCGGTATCGCTGTTTGCGGTGAATATATTATAGAAGTTATCAAGATTATCCTTAGTGATATTCGTCTGCTGGAAAGCGTTGTTTATAAGCATTGTCACCGCAGTTCCAAGAAACTTCATATTACCGTTCCTGCCCTCTTTGAAAACAGGATACTGACAGATAAGTCTTATCTGATGACCGCTGAGGTTAGTCAGATCGCCGCTTGGGATAGCGATATCGTTCTCGTCATTATCCTGAGAGAGATAGTAAAGCTCCTCATCAGGAGTATATGTAATTCCGCCCACAATATCCGCCGCATTCTCGAATGCGTCATTTGTGAGAGAAACATAATTGTCTATAGTGATACCGAAAGTGTCTGCAACGGCTGCTTCAAGCTTCACCATGCCGCCCTCTTCGTGTATCTCACGCATTGTCTGGCTTCCGCTCACTGTGAACGCTGAAACAGGCATTATGATTATCTTCTTTGCGTCCGGTGCAACTCTTATGACTGTTGCGTCTGCAAGAACGCCCTTGCTGTTCACTCTTGCAAAAAGGGTATTATAAACCGGGCTTTTTATGCCTGCGTCGCTGTCGCTGTCATCATTGCCGATAACACCAAACTCTCTGAGGGCATACAGTGCAAGCATGCCGATAACAAAGAGGAATATTATCATCGTTATGAAGTAGACCAGAGCGATAGGAGCCTGAGATCTTCTTTTTTTCTTGTGAGCTTTCGTCTGAGCCATGTTATTGATCTCCTTACTTTCAAATATATACAGGCAGGCATACTGTCCGCCATATTTTCATATATAAACTTTTTCGGAAAAATTCTCGAAAACTATTGAACAATTTGCAATTTAGGTGTAAACTAAATAGGACGGCTGTCTGAGTCTGAGTCGATATAAAAAACAGGATTATCGTCAAGGCATATGATGTTCAGCGTAAGGCCTGCACGCTTTGCCATGTTTATGGTCTGCAAAGTGCCTGAGCCTTTGGCTTTCTCTTTTATGACCCCGATCAGACGAGAGGAATGTTCAACCATAAAGCTGTTTCGCTTTTTATAACAGCCGTTTTCATACTTGGGGCTTGTTATCACGACCGCACTGCAAGAGTTCAGAATAAGCGAATATGTATAGCTGTCCAAGGGTGTTTTCATCTCTGTACGCTGACCTGCATAGGGCAGAACGCACACGAGCTTCATATCCTTATATTCGGGCTGAGCCGAAAGGCTGTGGACTATCTCAGCACAGCGCAGGTCGATACCTTTTGACATACCTGATATAAAAGTACGGCAGCCTTCACTATATGCTTCCTTTATCATAAGGACGAGCATACTCAGGAGATTTTTCATACCCTGCTTATGGACATCGCCGCCGAAAGGCAGATCCCTGTCCCTATGACCTGTAAAGCAGCAAGAGGTATCTCGATTGCAGAAAAATTCTTCTGCGGGGACGATATTACTCACATCAAAGCCTCCTGAAAGATTTGGCGACACAATGCCCATGATAAGAACATTATAACACATTGATTTATCTTTTTCAATAGAAAATGACAAATATTTTGTGCAAAGGCACAATTATAAAACCGAAAGGGAAGAAAAATAAAATGGATTTTTTGAAGAGAGCATGGGCTGAGGTAGATCTTGACAGCATTGAATACAATCTGAAAGAATACCGCAGGCTCATAGGGGAAAAAACAGAGATAATGTGCGTTGTAAAGGCGAGCTGCTACGGACATTTTGACAACGGGGTAGTTCCGTTTCTTGAAAACGAAATGGACATTCGCTGGTTTGCGGTATCGAACATACACGAAGCCCACAGGCTCAGGGATATGGGCATAAAGGGCGAGATACTCATTTTGGGCTACACACCTCCTGAGAATGCGAAGTGGCTCACAAAGCTTGACATCATTCAGGCTTGCACAGAGCTTTCATATGCTAAAGCACTTTCAGAAAATGCTGACGGCAAGGTACGCATACATGCCGCTATCGACACGGGCATGACGAGGATAGGTCTTCACGGGGAAACCGACAAGATATACGGTGAGCTTAAAGAGATATCAAAACTTGAAAACATTGCGCTGGAGGGCATTTTCACCCACTATGCGGTGGCTGACAGCCTGAGAGATCAGGACGAGGAATACACAAAGGCGCAGACGGAGAAGATACTTGCCGTTGCTGACAAGTGCGAAGCAGAGGGGCTTCACCTTGAAAAAGTGCATTTTCTCAACTCAGCCGGCGGAGTATACTATTATAATGAGAGAAGCTCTCTTGCAAGGCTTGGAATAATACTTTACGGACTTTATCCTGACCCTGCAAAGGCTCTGCCTTTTGAGCCAAAGCCTGCTATGGAATTTAAGGCGGCTGTTGCGCAGGTAAAATACATAGACAATGGCACTGACGTAAGCTACGGCAGGACTTACACTGCAAATGGCAAAGTAAAGCTCGCAACTGTTACGGCAGGCTATGCAGACGGATATCCAAGGGCGCTTTCAAACAAGGGATATGTGCTTATCAACGGAAAGAAATGCTCTATCACAGGCAGGATATGTATGGATCAGTTCATGTGTGATGTAACTGAGGTAGAGGACGTAAAGGCAGGGGACGAGGCTGTCCTCATAGGCTCACAGGGTGATGAGAGGATAACCGCCGACGATATCGGCAAAATGACAGGAACTATAGGCTACGAGATAGTTTGCGGAATATCTGCAAGAGTGCCGAGAATTATCTCACGCCATGGAGAGCAGACGGCTGTTCTTGAAATAGAGTAAGGGAGGATAAAGAGCCATGATAAGATTTTTCGGCGGCAGGGTAATGACCCTTGCCAACGGCATAGAAACGCAGGATATAGAGGTCTGGACGGAAGGCTCAAAGATAGTTTTCGTTGGCAAGCCTACGGCTGAGGAGCTTGACGGAAAGGTTTTTGAACGTGAATATGACCTCAAGGGAAATCTCCTTATGCCGTCATTCAAAAATGCGCACACTCACTCGGCAATGACTTTTCTGCGTTCATATGCTGACGATATGCCTTTGCAGGACTGGCTTTTTAAGCAGATCTTTCCAATGGAAGCAAAGCTTGACGGAGAGAAAGTTTACTGGCTCACGAAGCTTGCTATACTTGAATATCTCACAACAGGCTGTACGGCGGCATTTGATATGTACTTTGAGCTTGACGATTATGTAAAAGCCTGTATAGAAAGCGGCTTCCGCTCTGTGCTTTGCGGTGCGGTGAGCGGTGACAAATCTAATCTTGAAAGGCTTGAAAACAACTATCTGAAATACAACGGCAAAGACCCTCTTATAAGCTTTATGCTTGGCTTCCATGCAGAATACACCTGCGAAAAGGAGCTTATGGAGGGCGTTGGCAAGCTTGCGGCAAAATACAAAGCGCCTGTTGCAATGCACAACTCGGAAACTGCAAAAGAAGTCAGAGAGTGCATAGAGAAATACGGAATGACGCCAACTGAGCTTTTTGACAGCTTCGGAATTTTCGACTTTGGCGGTGCAGGCTTCCACTGCGTTCACATGAGCGACAAGGATCTTGAGATATTCAAAAACAAGGGCGTATGGGCTGTTCACTGTGCAGGCTCTAACGTAAAGCTTGCAAGCGGCATTGCGCCTATCGTTAAAATGCAGGATATGGGCATAAACATTGCTATAGGTACTGACGGTCCTGCAAGCAACAACTGTCTTGATATGTTCAGAGAAATGTTCCTTATGACAGGCTTGCAGAAGATAGCTTGCGATGACGCTTCTGCCTGCCCTGCTGACTCGGTGCTGAAAGCGGCAACTGTAGGTTCTGCAAGGGCAATGGGGCTTTCTGACTGCGACATTATCGCAGAGGGCAAGCAGGCTGACCTTATCGTTATCGACCTTTTTCAGCCTAATATGCAGCCTCTTAACAACATAGGCAAAAACCTTGTTTACAGCGGTTCAAAGCAGAATGTCAAGCTCACGATGTGTGCAGGAAAGGTGCTTTACGAGGACGGCGAGTTCAGGATAGGCGAAGAACCTGCTGTGATCTACAAAAAGGCTAACGAGATTATAGAAAGCATGAAAGATTAAATGTAGGGGCGACCTTGGGTCGCCTTTATCTTTTACGCAAACACTGTTTTGACACACAAAAAAGGGACGCTTTGAAACGTCCCTTTTTACATTATATTCTATTCTTCAAAGAAAAATGCTTCGTTTGCAGGATAGTCAGTTTCGTCCGTGAGAGTTACCACTGCACAGTCATTTGAGCTTTCGTCCTTTTTGCTGAATATCTGATCTCTGAAAAGCCAGAAAACGTCAACGCAGATAACAGCAAGTATAAGAATGATAAGTATTATCGGCACAAGTGCGCCTGCACCCTTGCCCGGAGTAACGCCGTTCATTTGATTCATCTGATTTGGCTGGATAGGCTGTCCACCCTGATTCATCTGTGGCATTGCATTGTTCACAGGCTGAGCAGGCTGCTGATAGCCCTCTGGTGTAAGAACTCTTTCAGGCTGCTGAGGCTGTGGTGCAACGTTCGGTGTTTCAGCAACTGTAGGCGTCTTAGGTATTTCCACAGTTCTTGAAGCCATTGCAACTTCCTCGGCTGTCGGCTGTGCAGGCTGAACAGGCTTTGCAGGCTCTTGCCCTGGCAGATAAACGCTGTCCATAGTCGGCATATCAGGAGTCGTTGGCGGAATAGTCTGATTTTGCACAGGAGTGTCGTCAAAATGCAGCTCAGGCACTTCGATAGACTCCATTTCAGGATTTCTCTCGTCCACTACAGGCTCGTCGGCAGGCGTTTCGTCCTGCGGCACGGCTGTTCCGCAGACGTTGCAGAACTTAGCCCCCGCATTAAGTGTATTTCCACACACTGAGCAGACCTTGCTCTTTATAAGCTTCTGCGGCATTCTTGTTCCGCAGGCAGCGCAGAACTTTGCACCGTCGGCAACAGGCAGACCGCATTTTGGACAATTTTCCATATTAATACCCTCTTTTCATATTATTATTGATCCCCTCAGCCCTTTTGGCTGAGATCAAATTTTTCGATAACTTTTCCGAAAATATACCAGTTGTTTTCTATTTTGACCACTGTTATCTCACGGCTGGCAGACAGCTCGCCGCTGTCAGTAGTCTCTGTGAGCTTTGCTGTCATTGTAACAGCTTTTTTGATAGTCACATTTTTGTGATAGCTTTCCTTATAGCTTTTTTCAAGGTTTTTCAAGCCGTCGCTGTCAAGCTCTTTTTTATTGCTGAGCTTATAAGAAAGCTCCGTTTTTTCCTCGCCCCTTGTGAGAAGCGTTTCCGCAAGGGCTTCGTTATAGCTGTCGCTGTTTTTATACTCCGCCTCCGCTTCTGGGGTAAAGCAGGAAAGATATGACTGCGTATCGCTATACTGCGCCGCTGTGACAAGTGTCGCCACGGGCTGTTCATATCCCAGGACAGCTCTTTCTTCCTTTCCGCAGGAGCAAAAGAGCATTGCCACACACAAAAGCATACACAGAACTGATATTTTTTTCATTGTGCAAACACCGCATTTTCAAAAACGGGCGGAAAATTCTCCGCCCGTTACTGATCGTTTATATATCTTAGAAACCTGTGCTTATTGGAAGGTCGCCCTCGTCGAGAAGTACCCATGTGCCGTCCATCTTGCCAACAATAACAGTTGTCTTGTCGGTCTTATCAGCGTCTTCGCCTTCGATAGTATACTTGATCTTTACCTTATAAGCCTTTGTAAGCTTATACTTCTTAGCCTTTTTGCTGCTGAGTATTGACGCAACGTCTGAAACTTCGTTATAGCTGTCGATATCGTCTGAGTCTACCTCAGTCTTTTTAACTACCTCATAGCTTATCTCAGCGTCATCGCCGTATTTCTTTGTAAGTCTATCTCTCTGCTTTTCAGCCTCTTCATCAAAATCCTCGTCGCTTATATCAATGATACCGTCCAGAGCGTCTGCCATATCCTTGTAATAAGGAGGCATAAGCTCTTCATAAGCCTTACCGTCGCCGTCATTGAGAACGTCCATAACGTTATTGATAGGAGTTTTCCAGCTTCCGCCGCCGAATATCATGCAAAGGATAACAACTACCAGAATAACAAGCACGAGCAGAACTGCCAGAACTGCGACAGTGAGCTTATTAGGCTTGTTTTTCAGATTTTTGATGTTTTCAACAGAAACAGCGTCCTTTATAGCGTTCATGTCGATATTCTTGGCTGCCTGCTGAAGATTTGCCATTGGTGAAGCGGTCTGCTGTGCAGGCTGCTGAGGTGCTATTGTTGCACCGCACTGAGTGCAGAAAGTCGCATTGTCATTAAGCTGAGCTCCGCACTGTCCACAAAATTTTGCCATATGATTATCTCTCCATATTCTTGATATATTTTTTGAAGATACTTACTTCATAATAATATATTAAACTAAAGCGTTAGATTTGTCAATAGTTTTTCACAAAGTTTAGCAAAAAAGTACACATCATCAGCCCTTTTCGCACATTTGTTACATATTATTTTGAAAAAGCTGTTACAAAACCTTAAAGCTGTTTACCTATTCTTATGATGCTTTCAGTGATAAGCTTTTTGAAAAGGGGAGCAGCCTTGTCCGCACATTCCTGAACTTCAGCATGAGTGAGAGGATTATCCGTCATGCCTGCTGCAAGGTTTGCAACGCAGGATATTCCGCAGACTTTCATGCCTGCATGATTTGCGGCGATAGCCTCGCAGGCTGTTGACATTCCCACTGCGTCAGCACCGATAGTTCTTGCCATTCTTATTTCCGCAGGGGACTCGAAAGACGGTCCGGTGAGCTGGAGATAAACGCCATGGCGGAGGGTTATATTAAGATCCTCCGCTGCACCTGAGATGATATCCCTGAGCTTTTTGTTATATATCTCGCTCATATCAGGAAATCTTGTTCCAAGCTCGTCGATGTTCTTGCCGATAAGAGGATTAGGAACAAAGCTTGAGATATGGTCGGTTATAAGCATGAAGTCGCCTGCCTTGAAGCCTGCGTTCACTCCGCCCGATGCGTTTGTGAGGAAGAGCACCTTTGCGCCCAACATTCTCATAAGTCTTGCAGGAAGCACAACGTCCTCCATTGCATATCCCTCATAATAATGCACTCTGCCCTGCATTATAACAACAGGCACTTCGCCAACATATCCGAAAACGAACTGACCCTTATGACCCTCTACCGTTGATGTAGGGAAGCCCTCTATATCCTTATAGCTGAGGGTATATTTCACGTCTATGGAATTTGCATAATCGCCAAGACCTGAGCCAAGCACAAGGGCTACCTTTGGCTCAAAGTCTATTTTGCTTTTTACGCACTCATAACATTTTGTAAGCTTTTTATAAGCTGTCATAAAATTTCCTCCTATCAATCCTCACCAAGCTTTAACGCCTGACTTATCTTTATCTTCTTTATAAGTCTGCCAAGCACCACAAAGGCTGTGAGCAGCATTACTCCTATAACTGCATAAAGCTTCAGATAGTCGCTGCGTTCAGGTATCACTGCAAACGGCGGCACTGACTGGCTTGCGTCGAAGATGCTCTGGAACAGCGGTACGAAAAGGTCGCTTGTTACGCCGCCGATAAAGATAGCGGCGAATATTGCAACGCCTGACACCAAAAGCTGTTCATAGACTATCATCATTATTATCTCTCTGAACTTCATTCCCATTGCTCTTAGGATACCAAACTGCAAAGTCCTGCTCTTTATGGAAAGTATCCAATAGATAAGGAAACCTATTATGCACATCACCATGATGATGATAAAGCCGAGAGTGAGAGCGCCGTTCATGCCCTGGAGCATAGGGTCGTTTTTCTTTTCTATGGTCTGCTGGCTTGCAGATTCAAGGGTGAGGGGTTTAATGCCTGCTTTGTCTATTGAGTCATAAAACTCCTGAACAGAAGCTCCGTCTTTGAGCTTGAACCATACCTCATAAGGCTCCATGCTTGTCTGAACGTTCACATAATCGTAGTTCATAACGGCAAAGTCCATATAACCGCCGTTTTTCGCCTCTTTATAAGGGCTTAGTCCCGGCCAGTAGTCAACAAAGGCAAGGACGGTCACTTCAAAGGGCTCGTTTCCGCCCCACTTACACTCTACAGTATCACCAAGCTCCAGACCGTAGCTCTTGAAGCTTGAAGAGAGGATAACTCCCGGGGTGTACTCTGCGAGGGCGTTCAGGTAGTTATTTAACTGAACTGGCAGAAGTCTGTCCTCAAATTTGCAGACCTTTGAGAAATCGCTTGGCACTATGGTCATAAGCTGGACATTGCTTGTTGAGCTTTTGCCTGAGCTTGTATCAACGCTTTGGTCAAGGAAATCGTCACGGGTCTTTTCCTCATCGTCAGACTTTGTCTGCTGTCTTGGAACGTTCATTTTGTTTGAAGATATGGTCACGTCGTCTTTTCTGAAAACCTTTGTGACATCTTCCACTCCTGCGAGCTTTTCAAATCGCTCAAAAACAGGCTCTACATACTGTATGGTAGTTTCTGTATCTTCTTCGTCGCTTTCTTCGGAAGTCTGCTTTTTGCCTGATTGAGCTGTCTGAGATGCGCTTTGAGGAGTGGTCTGCTGTGCAGATTCTATTTTACTGCTATACCACTGCTCTGTAAGAACAGCGTCGCAGCCGACCCCATAGGCAACGCTTTCCTCGGCATTTCTGTTCAAGGCTCTTGCGGTATTTGCAAAGAACACGCCCAATGATACAGTAAGAACAAGGAACAGCATCAAAAATCTTTCCCTGCCCGTTGAGGAGCGACCGATATTAGTCAGTGAAACATACTGTGCAGGCGACCACACTCTTCTGCCTATTCTTGCGAGAAGCCTTATTATATAAGGATATATCCTTATAAGAAACAGACCAAGTCCAAGTATAAAGGCAGTGGAAGCCACGAACATTATAGGGTTTACTGTTGCGGTGGTGTCTGTTACACCCTCTGCAACAAGCTTTTCCTGAGTTTTGTTGTAATAATAAAGCCAGCCAACTGAACCGCCCACAAGGATAAAATCAAGGCAGACCTTTTCCCACAGAGCGTGCTTTTTCTTTTTGGCTTTTGACTGCTTATGCTCAACAATAGTTGTTTTTGTGGCAGGAACGATCGGTATCATAGTTGTGACAAAGAACACCGCCACGGCTATTGCCGCATAGACGACAGCTTCTATTGTCATATGAACAGGGAGCGAACGCCTGTTGACAAACTCCAAGAATCCGTTTGACGCACCAAGTACCTTGCAAAGTCCAAGACCTGCGAATGGTCCTATTATAACGGTCAGAACGCCCAGTACGAGAGATTCCAGAGCATAAATGCCCATTATCTGCAAGCGGCTTGCTCCACGGCTTTTGAACACCGCTATCTCGTTACGCTCCTGCTCAACGTTGAGCTGCGACACCATAAAGAGATAGAATATTATCATAAGTATGACAGGTATCTGCAAAAGCCACAAAACAAGCTGGAGCTGTGATGAACGGCTCTCATAGTCCTTGAGGATATCTGAGGCAGGCATCGAAAAGCCTATGGAATTTTCACCAAAATAGGTCTTTTGCTTTGCTATCATCTCGTTTGTGCTTGCAAGGTCAGTCATATTCATGGAAGCATAATCCACCGCATAGTTATGGACAGCCTTTGTGATATTCACAACGCCAGTATCAACACAATCCCCGAGCATTGTGTCATAATCTGTAAAGACAACGGCTGTATACTGAGAATCAAGACCCTCTGCCCAATATGCGTCATTCTCGTCCTTAACGTCAAAAACGCCCACAATCTCTATTTTTATTGACTTGTTATCATCAAACACGTCGGCTATCTCATATACTGTGTTTATAGCAAGCTCTGTGCTTTTCATGGCTTTTTCTGTGGCAACGCACTCGTAAACGCCGTCTGAACGCTTGCCTGCAGTGAACATTCTGCCCTGCTTTATGCTGATATGGTCGGAAATATCCGTCATACCGCCGAGAGTGAATCTTGCCTGCGAATTGCCATCTGAAACGGCAAGTGAACGCACATAGAGATACTCGTCACTTATATACTTCTTATCAAGCTTTTCAGGCAGACCAAGCTCCTTGAACTTAGCCTCCACTTTGTTATTATAATTCTCAACAGCTTTCTGCTGCTCACTGCCTGAGATATCCATTTTCAATCCATAGCTGGTATTATACGCACCTGGATAGATCTCATATTCTGTCTGGAACGACTCAAGATCCTTTACAAGCATTCTTTGCAGAGAAGCGTTCATATAAATAGGGATAGTGCTCATCATGGCAGACGCCATAACAAAGCCTATCAGCAGGCAAAGCACCATCCATTTGGTGTTTCGCATTTTACGGAACAATAAGGTGAACATAAGCTTATCCTTTCAAACCTATCTGATAACAATTTCGTCGCCCTCTTTAAGGCCCGATTTTATCTCGGTCTGAGAGCCTGTAGAAAGTCCTGTTTCCACTTCAACGGCAGTTTTTTCACCGTTTTTCAGCACATAAACTACCTTTGTGCCGTCAACCTTTTTTATCAGATTATTTGAGATAACGATAGCGTCCTTTACGCTGTCAAGGACAAGTATCGTATCTGCAAGCTGACCCACTGTTTCCGCAGGGGCGGTATCCTTGAAACGAACATAGATAGTATCCGCCTGATAATCTATACCTGTATCGTCAACATTATTGTGATCCTCATTCTGCTCAGCCTGATAATCAGCAAGCTTTTTAGGAGTCATAAAAACAACACCGTCATAATAATCCTCGCCTATCCTTATCTGCACTTCTGTGTCGATATCATACTGGGTGAGGTCGTCAGGCTGTATTGCGATATAAAGAGCCGAAGTATCTATAACAGTTGCGATAGTCTGTCCCGGATTTACGTTGTCGCCTGCTCTTACGTCAGAGAGTGACGAAACAACGCCGTCTATAGGTGATTTCAGGCTTGAATCCTCCTTCTGAGCCTGAAGCTTTTCAAGCTCTTTTTCAAGGAGCTGTACGTCAACATAAGCAGAGTCTATCTCTGCCTGGGAGCCGCCGCCCTCATAAATTATATCAACATTAAGCTTTGCTTTTTCGAGATAAAGCTGTTTTTCTTCTATCTGATAGTCAAGGTCATATGTATCAAGGTCACAGATAACATCACCCTTTTTGACCTTATCGCCTGCTTTTACATAAAATTTTGACACTGTGCCACTCTGCTTTTCATAAGAAAGAGTATACTGATTTTCCGCTGTGACAGTGCCTGTTGCGACTATCTTCTTTTCAAGGTCTTTTTTCTTTGCCGTCACTGTGGAATATGTAACATCGCTTGCCTTCACGGTCGGTGCATCGAGGACTTCCTCCTCGTCAGGAAGCAGATAGCAACCCCCTGCGGAGAGGCACATTATCGCTGATACTACGGCAGCAAAAAGCTTTTTTAAATCAACTTTTATATTCATGTTCAGACTCCTAACTGAATATTTTTATAAACAACTTACCATGGGCAATAATACCCAAAGTAATTATATCAAAAAAAAGATGTTTTTTCTATACACGATTGTACTAAATTAACCTGACATTTCAAAGCAATATGCACAATTGCGTTGCTTTATATATGTACAAATTTAATAAGCCTTAAATATATGAACATAAAAAGGGCTTCACGCAAAAAAAAGTCCCGCACCGAAGTGCAGGACTTTTGATAAGCTTATTTGCAAATTAGTTTGCAAGACCTGATCTTTCAACACCCTCGATAAAGTATCTCTGGAGAAATACATACATAACAAGGATAGGTGTGATAGAAAGCAGACAACCTGCTTCAAGCCATACGATTATCTGTCTTACAGATACCGCCTGACCGTCGAAGAGCTGCTGAGTCAGGTTTGTATTCAGGTTCTTCAGCATAAGAGCAACAGTGTCGTTCTGTGTGAAGAATGATGATGATACATAGTAGTCGTTCCAGTACCAAACGATAGAGAACAGGAATACTGTCAGGAACGAAGACTTTGCGTTAGGACACATGATAACAAGGAATGTTTTCAGTGGGCTGCAGCCGTCGAGGTATGCAGCATCTTCAAGCTCCTTAGGAAGTCCTCTGAAGAACTGACGGAAGATGAAGATAAACAGACCTGCACGGAGTCCGTTTGCAAACAATGCAGGAAGATACATTGTCCAACCGCTGTTGATAAGCGATGTTGATTTACCAAGCGTGAATACCTTAGCGAGCCACTCTGGCTTGAAGTAAGCATACTGGAGGTAAAGTGGGATAGTTGTGATCTGTGGAGGTACGATGATCATAAGAACAACGATACCAAACAGGATTCCCTTACCTTTGAACTTAAATCTAGCAAAGCCGTAGCCTGTGATAGAGCAGGTGATAACCTGAAGGACAGAGGCCACGAGGTTAAGGATAACTGTGTTTACAACAGTATCTTCAAACTTCATTACTCCCCAAACGTCCTTGATGTTATCGAGTGTGAAGCTCTTAGGGATCCAAACTACTGACGGGTCGTTCATCTGCTCATTTGGTCTGAACGCAGTTGAAAGCATGAATATCAGTGGATAGAGGATTACGAAGCACAGACCAAACAGGATAAGGAATCTGAAGAACGGCCAAACCATTCCGATCGCTCTTCTTCTTCTGTTATAGCTGATCTGCTCAGGGGTGAGATATTTCTCAAGACCCTCCTCTTTCATCTTCTTATAACGGGCTTTAATAGCAGCCTTTCGTTCTTTTTCGAACTCTTTTTCTTCTTTTTTAGTTGCCACTTAAATCCCCCCTTATTCTACTTCATAGTAAACGAACTTATTAACAAGTGCTACGACAAGCGCAAGGAATACTGCTACGATAAGGAAGTATGCCCAAGCCATTGCCGCTGAGTAACCATGCTCCCAGTTGCTTGCCTTGTTAAGAACGATCGTCATAACTTCGTTCTGTGGATCGACGAATGAGTCAACGATTGTATAAACCACGCTTGAAAGTATCATTGGGCTGATATAAGGAATTGTGACTTTCCAGAAGAACTCCCATGAAGTTGCACCCTCGATCTGGGCTGCTTCCTTAGCTGAGAGCGGGATACCCTGAAGTGCTGAAAGCACCAGAAGTATCTGGATACCTGAGTTCCATACAAGGTTCAGGATGTCGGTGGTCAGCGAGTTTATTATCTCAGTGAGCTTATCACTGATGTTGTAGATACCGAGGAAGTTCAGCAGCTGGTCAACGAGGTCAGCCTCGAACATTGAGCTGAACTGCTCAGATCCGCCTGCGTATCCGCCTGTGCTCATGTTACCGTTGATGATGTCGATAACAGGACCTGTAGCGATGATAACAGGGAGGAAGAATACTGATCTTGCGAATGTTCTTCCCTTGAATTTCTGATTAAGGATAACTGCGATAAAGATAGAGAATATGAGGATAAGAGGAGTTCTCAAAACCGTATTCTCGATCATTGCTACCAGAGCCTTGGAATAATCCTGATCCTTACGGAAAGCGTTTACATAGTTTTTCCAACCGATAAAGGACATTTTCATTCCGCCCTGAGTTACCTCAGTTTTGTTGAATGAGTAAATGAGAGATTCTATAAGAGGCAGGATAAAGAAGTAGATAGTACCCAGCGCCCAGATCGCTATAAATCCGTAGCCGTAGAGTCCCTTTCTTTTTTCATAAGAAAGTCTGTGCTTCTTTTCCTTCATCACAGGTGCAGGAGCGACTGCCTCAGCGGCAGGCTCTTCTGCGATTATCTCCTCTGTTGAAATATCTTCTGTAACAGCCTCAGCGTCATTTTCCTTTTCGACTGTATCTTCAAGATCCTCAGCCTTAACAGCCTCGATCTCTTCAGGAGTGTTTTTGATCTCTTCGCTCATTATTCTGTCAAACCTCCTTCTATACAATCTGCAAGGTCATAGACCTCTGTGCCTACGGTAGCTGTTGCGTTCTTCTTATCAACACTGATAACAACGTCTGAAGCTCCGTCCTTTGAATAAGTTGTGGTAAGAACGTTCTTGTCATCGCTCAGCTCATACTTTGTGATCGTATAATCTGAAACGCCTGAAAGTATGCTACTTACCTTTTTGTACTGATTAGCCGCAAGATCTGTCCAGCCTGCATAGTTTGAATAATACAGGTCGTCATATTCTGTATCCTGAAGCGTATCAGCGTCAGCGTATGTCATATCATAGTGTATCTGCGAGCCTGAAGCCAGTGAAAGCAGAAATGTTTCATCTGAATTTGAGCTCTTATTGATAGGTGTTGAAGCGTAATCAACATATCCGTGAATGACCATCTGATAGAACGGGATATCGAAATCTGTTACGTTGAATCCACTGGAGTAAACAGGAACGTTTGAAACGTTTGTTACATATGGGAGAACGTAAGAGTTCGCACCGTCTGCGAATACTGTACTGATCTTCTCGCTCGCACTCTTATAGCCGTCAACGATAGTATTCATGGTCTTGCTTCTGCTTGAAGGATCCTTCTTTGAATAGTCAGAAACAAGCTTTGTTGAATAATCACCGAAGCCGATAGAAGTGAGCTTTTCATCAGTATAGCTCTCGAGCATTTCTGTGAACACATTCGAGTACTTGTTTGGTGTGAGCAGAGCAGGTGAAACTCCCTTTTCTGCAACACCGAAGGCCGGGCTGTATGATGACTGTCTTGAATAAGCATTTGAAACTCTGATAGCTGTGCTTGTAAGAGTCATATATCCCCATGAACCACTGTCCATCTTGAAGTTGTTCATTGAAGGAACGATCTTCATATTATCGTCCTTTGAGATAAGCTTATCAAATGCGCTTGAACCACCAAGCTTGCCGGACGGAGATACTTCTGTAGATATCTTGTTCTTGATAGAGTCATTTGTCCAATCGTTATAGTTGACAGTTATGTTGTCAACTCCGCCGTCCTTGAGGACATCAAGTATGTCGGAAGCCTGATCGAAGCCAGTGATCTCTGTTTTAAGATTGAATGGGATACCGAGAATAGAAGTATCCTTCATAACGCCGCCATAAAGGTCAACATAAAGATCGCTCTTATTTGCCTGAGCCTTAGCTGTAAGGCCCCTATTATTGATAAGGTAGTTTCTGTAGACCTCAGCGCAGTCAGCGTAGTTAAGATCCTCGCCGTTGTCTGAATCAACAGGATAATAACGAACTCCAAATCTCTCGGTCTTTATTCCGTTTTTCTCGAACACTGTGATCTTGTTTGAGTTATCACCGCTCATGAAGAATGAGTCTGAGCTTCTTGTTTCAAACTCGAAGTAACAAGTGTTGTAAGCCTGCTTTTCCTGTCCGCATACCTGAGCGTGAGCATAAACGTTTGACTCACCGTCAGAAGCAACGCAAACAAGTCCGGATGAACCGCTTACTGTTGCAAGGACCGGCATATAAGCCTGCTGAGTGGTTCTTGGAGCTGTTATTGGAACGGCTGTATAATCTCTGCCGAATACCTGCTGATTATAGTCAGCGTACTCGGTCTTGCCGTTGTTGTAGTTTATTACAGCACCGCTTCCGTCAGGAACTATCATATAGCCTGTCGCAGTTGAATCAGCAGCGCCGAAGTTAGGGCAGAACTCGATCTTTGTAAGCACCTTTCCGTCTACCTGAGAAGTGTTTTTCTCCTCGATCTCATCTGAATCGCAGTAAACATAGAGGTTATCGTCCTCAAGAACATAGTGTATCTTGAGCTTCACACCATCAGAAACGTAGTTATATGTAGCAACAACGCCGTCTGAATTTTTCTGCCATTTTACTTTTGCCTTGTTGGAGTAAACCGGAGCAGGGGACTCTGTTCTCTTTTCCTGTCTAAGGTCACCGACTCTGATAGCGGCACTTGCAGCGATCTGCTTTCTCTGGGCATTTTTCATTGCTGTGCCCTTAACTGTGTCGATAATTGTCTGGTCAGCCTGAACATTTATAGGCGAAGTCCACCAATACTTACCTGAAGCCTTTACATAAAGACAAAGTCTTTCGTTTTCTTCGTCAAGATAAAGAGCTATCTTGTCGCTCTCTGTTATCTTTTCACACATTGCAAGAGCTTCTTCGTCAGTTATAGGCTGAACTTCGTCGTCCTTGCTTGCTGTAGTAGTTGTTTTCTCATCGGCTGCTGAGTCTTCAGCAGCTTCATCGCTGCTTTCATCGGCAGTAGCTGCTGCATCGGAAGCGTCAGCTGAGCTTGTATCATCAGCCGCTGAATCGACACTGCTGTCAGTATCCTTTACTGCGGCGCTTGAATCAGCCTGGCTTGAACTCTCGTCAGTGGAAGAAACCACCATTGACCCCAGAGGCATCAGCATTGTAAGGCAGATAGCAAAGACAACTGCTTTCTTGTAACTTTTGTTATGCATTTATTATTTACACCACCGTTTCTGTTTTAGCCTCTGATCCTGTACATGATCTCAGTATAAACTGAGTAACCGAATACATATACCTGCTGGAACAATGAAAGGAGAAGTATCGCAAGGAACAATATAAGAAGCATTGCGAAGATCGTACCAATAATTGAAGCAAGTGTTTTTCCGAATGAATACTGGTGAACGGCTCTCATTGCCTGCACCATAAGGATAACAGACCAGCCGATGCCAAGATACTGGATAGCTGTGATCCAGATCGACTCGTCCTGTACCAGAACGTTTGAGAAGATCACTGCTATGAATGTGCATACGATGTAAGGAACGAGAGAATATGCAGAATAGATGCATATCTTTTTAAGTGTACCCTCACCGTCGAGAAGTGTGCATATTGCCCAGTTGCCGAGTACCCATGTAAAGAAGTAAACTACAGACTGAACGATAAGCGGAACAACGTTGAATACTTTAACGTAACTGTAATTGAACTGAAAGCCTGTGAGCTGTCTGTCAACGACCATTGCAATAAAGAGGAAGAGAACTATGAGCATCGATATTTTCATTGAGCCTTGTTTCTTCCATCTCAGGTCTTCAAAACCTTCAACAGGGTGGAAAACACAATGCTTGAGCCAACCTACCGGAGTAAATTCATACATATCAGTTTCCCTCCTTCTTCTTGCGTTTGATGAGCTTTATGCCCTTTTTCTTGAGAACTGCTTTTACGATGAGCAGAGCGATTATAACGATTATAACTATCATTATAGCTGTAAAGTTATCTCTGAGCCATTCTTCTCTTGCATACTTGAACGCCTTATCGTAGTCGTCCCGATCGTAAGCTGTCTTGAAGTAATCCAGAGCCTTTGTATACTCACCGTCGTTAAGGCAAGCCTTGCCAAGACCAACATAAGCCATTGCATAGCCGCCGTCTCTCTTTATAACTTCTTCCCAGTCAGCTCTTGCGTCTGAGTATCTGCCTTCGTCATAAAGGAGAACTGCTCTGTGTACCACGTTGCCGAAAGTTGTTTCGGTGTAGATAGTGATATCGTTCTTTGTACCGTCGAGGATATACACCTCGTTGCCTCTTGCCTCGATAGCGTTTGGTCCAAGGAAGCTTCCTGCTTGATCGGATGTGGAGTTCTTTGTACCAAAGATACAAAGGAGGTTGCAAAGCTTATCATACTGGAACACTCTGCCGTTTTCATAGTCAAGAACATTTATTGTTCCGTTGTCTGAAACACAGATATCTGTGAGTCTGCACTTATAAGTTTTGTTTGTTGTTGAATCATACTCTGAAGCAACGTCACCGAATGAATACTTGTCGCCGACTGCGTTATCCCAGATGTTATAACCTGCTGGGTTAAGCTTCTTAACGGCGTCGGTCGTAGTATTTGCAGCCTCAGTTACAGTGTAGATAAATCCGTCTGCGTCGATATCGAAGTTTGCATACTCGACCGGAACGTTTCTTGTCATTGCTGAGATCTGCTCGTTTGAAGCGATCTTTCTCCACAGCTTCTGAGCAATGACAGCGGCGGTTACCTCAACACGGTTAGCACCGTAGAAGCCCTGGAACTCGCCGTCCTTATTGAACTGAACAGAACCTGTGTTTACTGACTTACAAACAACGTAGATGTTCTCTGCCTTATCTGCAAGTATCTTTGAAGGGTTGAATGTTTCGGAATCATAAAGCTTTGTGTCAGGCTTTGTGTATTCCTGCACCAGAGTCATCTCTGTGCCTGACTCAACAGTACACTTAACAGCCCTTGAATTGTCTGTATCTGCGATGTAAACATAAAGCTTATCATCAAAGATGCTCTTTTTGACATATATGCCGTTAGGATTAAGGAAGGTCGATCTTCCGTCCTCGCCTACAGATATTTCTGTAGAGCCTGTGAATCCGGTATAACAGCCTGTTACCTTAAGATCAGTATCAAGACGGAGTATTCTGTTGTTGCCTGAATCGCACATCCAGAACGTATCGTTGTCCTGATCGTAAAAGAGGTCTTTTGCATCTGAGAGCTTTGCAGGAGCGTCATCGCTTATATAAAGCGGGTCGCTCGGATCTGAAAGCCTGTCAAGACCCATATCTGCACCTGTTACAGTCTTTTCTACACGGTAGGCACTCTGCGATGGGATCGCATCGTCCCAATAGTCGTAGTTATAGGCTGTATAAGGCTCATCTGCGAAAGCAGTCACGGTCATGGTCAGCGCCAGACCTGCTGCAAGTGCCGCAGAGATCATTCGTTTTAGAGAGATTTTATTTCTCGACACTACTTATCACCTTTTTTCCTTTTCTATAATCTAAGTTCAAATTAATCCTTCATACCTGAGTTAGCCATTGTTTCCATGACGTTGCCCTGAGCTACAAGGAATACGATCAGTGGTGGTATCAGAAGTACAACTGCTGCGGCAAATGTAACGCCCTGACGAGCAAGACCTGCTGCTGTGATCTGCTGTACAACTGTAGGTAGTGTTTTGAGCTGCTCGGAGTAGATAAGTGCTCCGCCCTGAATGTTCCATGCTCCCTGGAAAGCGAAGATGATAAGTGTCATCAAAGCTGGCTTTGAGTTTGGAACGACGATCTGCCAACAGATCCTGAACAGACCTGCGCCGTCCACCTTAGCCGCTTCCACCATGGAGTCGTGGATGGTTGTCATGCTCTGACGCATGAGGTAAAGACCCATTGATGTTGAAATGCTTGGGAGGATCAATGCCCAGTATGTATCGATCATATGGAGCTTAGCCATTACGAGGAACTGCATGATCCATGTTGCATTTGAGGAGAACAGGAGGGCAATAACGATGATCTGGTTAATGACCTTGTTTCCTGGGAATTTACACTTTGCAAGAACGAATGCTGCGCAGCAGCAAACGAAAAGGTTGCAGATACAAATTACTATTGTAATAAAGAAGCTGTTGAAGATATATCTTGACAGCGGTACCTGCCATGAGCTTGCGGCTACCTTGAACATATCTGAGAAGTTGTTGGTAGTCGGATTCAGTACATAAAGCTTTGGAGGGAACACGAACAGCTCCTCAACAGGCTTCATAGACTGGATAACTGAGTAATACAGCGGGAACACCATGAATGCACCAAGGAGACAGAGGAATACGAAAATAACTATATCTCCGCCAAGAGAACCATTGACTCTCGCCTTTTTCTCTTTGACCTTCAGCTTTTCAATAGACTGCTGTTTTTTTCTTTTTCTAGCCATTTTATATACTCCCCTCCTTTAGTCAAGATACTTGCCTAAGAGCCAGTTAATACCCTTATTGGCAAGGAGCATTGCAGCGAACAATACGAAACATATTGCTGACGCATAACCCATTTCGTAACGAATGTTACCATAGTCTGTTGCGTGGTTCATGATCGTGTGAGCTGCATAGTCTGTTGAAGGCAGACCTACGAGGTTCTGACCAACGACACCGACTGTGAATGATGCTGAGATCTGGATAACGGCAGCGAACAGAAGCTGTGGTCCCATTGAAGGGATAGTGATGTAGAAAAGCTCCTGCCATCTGTTCTTGATACCCTCGATAGCACCTGCTTCGTACATTGACTTATCAATGTTCTGGAAGCCTGCACGGATAGCAAGGAAGCCTGCACCCATTGACATCCAAAGCTGAACGATGATAACAACTGTAAGGATATAGTTTGTATCTGTGAGCCACTGTGCAGGTTCGTTCAGGATACCCAGATCGATAAGCACAGCGTTCAGGTAACCGTAGGAGTCACCTGACAGGATAAGCTGCCAGGTAACATATACGGAAGTTGTCATAGAAGGTGCATAGAATACGAATGTGAAGAAGGTTTTGAGGAATGCGTTCATCTCGTTTATCAGCCAAGCAATGATAAAGCTGAGGATATAAGAGAACGGTCCTGTGAATATCGCAAAGATAAGAGTGTTTCTTACTGCGATAAGGAATACGTCGTCGTTAAGGAACAGCGTATAGAAGTTTGAAAGTCCTACGAACTTAGGAGTTTCGATCATGTTAAAGTTTGTAAAGCCCATTGGCAGCGACATTACGACAGGCACTACCGTGAAGATAATGAACAAAGACATGAAAGGCAGGAGCATTGCATAGCAAGCCTTGTTGGTTTTCATCATGTGCCATGTGTACTTCCACTTGCCCTGTTTTATCATAGGCGCTTCAGGATTGGTTTTGGCCATTAGTTACTCCCCTTTCATTAATTGTCGTACAGACCAAGATCTTCAAGCTTACGAGTGATCTCGTCATTGATATCCTTATTGTACCAGAACAGTGTATCACGAGCGTTGTCGTAGTCATTAACTACAGCTCTGAATGCGTTCATAACGTTTCTTGTTACACCGTAAGATGCAGGAATGATCGGGATCTCTACCTGTGAATTAAGCTGGTCAAGAAGAAGATTTACTTCTGAAGTTGTCCAAGACAACTGCTGAAGAGCTTCTTCGTTAGCTGTTGCATATCTACCCATTGTACCAAGGATAGACTCGATGTTGTTACCGTACTTGACCTGAGCGTCAGTTGAGGTGAACCACTTGATGAAGTCCCAAGCGCCCTCCTGATCTGCTGCCTTTGTGAAGATAATAGCACCTGAACCATTGGAGTTTGCTGCGTGGTTGATAGTTCCGTCTTCCTGAACAGTACCAGGAACTGGCTGGAATCCCCAGCAGCCCTTGATCTCAGGAGCGGCTACAGAAAGCTGGTTATAGAATGTGTAGTTCTGGATAACTACTGGCATATCACCTGTTCTGAAACGTGTGAATGCGTCATATGTCTGCTGGAAGCTGTATGTTGTATAGAACTTTGTCCAAGTATCGAAAGCGTTTACAGCCTCCTGAGTATCGAATGTTGTCTTTGTCTGCTCTTCGTTGTAGTAGTTAAGACCCTGCTGGAGAAGGAGCATAGCGAATGTGTTACCAGGCTCTGTGATAGCAGATACCTGAGTTGTTCCGCCTGTACTTGTCATTACAGGGAGAATAAGACCAACTTCAAGGTAGTTTCTCTGAAGTGTTGGCAGACAGTTAAGAAGTCCGTCCCAAGTGTTAAGATCTGTTGCTGGGTCGATATCGTACTCGCTGAGGATATCAGAACGATAGAACAGCATTGGGAAGGTCTGGTCACATGGAAGACCGTATGTACCGCCGTTGTACTGATAAAGAACAGTAGCGTCGTCTGCAAAACGTGTCTTTACCTCGTCAAAGTCGCTGAATGTGGTGAGATCTGTAAGAACGCCACGGGCTGCAAGCTGGATAGGGAAGTCGCCGCCCATGAAGAGAGCGAGGTCAGGACCCTTGCCTGCAAATGTAGCCTCAACGATACCACCCTGAACGAGCTTAAGATTGATCTTTGTTTTAGCTGTTGGATTGTATTCACTTGAAATGAGCTGCTGGAGAGCCTCAGCGTTATCACGACCGAGCATTACCCAGCACTCCATAGCGCTTTCGTCCTCATCGGACAGTGCGTTGTAGTCCTCAAAGAATGAACCGATAAAGCCCTTGAAGCCGAAGCCAAGTGAGCCAAAGAATGACTTGTCACATGAAGTGAAATCCTGATCGGAAGTAGCTACCTCGATCATATCGACCTCAAGAGGCTGCTCACGATACTGGTTTACGAAAGAAGAAACCGATGTGATGTTATCCTTGATCTGTGACATCATCTCAGGGATAAGGTCAGGCTTCTTTATACACTTATCAAGAACGATAGCCATTTTCTCAAGGGTTTCAGCCTCAGTTCCGCCTGAACCTGAAAGCTTCTCGATCTCAGCCTTCTTATCTCTCAATGTCTGAGCATATTCCTTGAAATCAGGAACGATAGAAGGAATGGCTGTGTCAATCATGTAGTTGTTGTATTCATCAGGATCAGGACCTGTGATCTGTCTGATCTGTCTATAGTAGCTGTTTATGTTATAAACAAGCTCGTCCAGATCGCCCATGATCTCACCGATCTCACCAGGAACTGCTTCCAGAGAAATAGTGTTTGTGCCTGCCTGGAGGTAGAAATAAAGATCGTCGCCATTTTCAGACTTTGGCGTTGTGATGCTCCAGTCTGTATCGTAGTAGAACTTTATCTGATTAGCTTCAAGGCAAGGTACTTCGCCATTGACATAAAGACGTCTGTTGGAGTACATACCTCTCATCTGATCCTGTCTGCCTCTTATACCTATCTTATAGTAGCCAGCCTTGTCAACATTGAACTCCCATGTTACTGTCTGAGTTGACTGCGTCCAGCTTCCTGAACCGATAGTATTATATCTTGTTTTAGTAGGGCTTGAGCCGTTTGCGCTCGATGTGAGATAAGAGCTCTTATCTGATGTAGGATAAAGAGTTCTTGATGACTTGTAGGCAGCAGTTTCACCCTCAAGAGTGATCTTCTGTCCCTGAGCCTGTGTCAGATCGCTGTCTGACGGTGCTGTGTAAGCAGCAGGTGCTTCATACTGATAGAAAGTAAAGCTCTTGACAGCAAACTCAGCCTTTTCAGATTCAAATGTTATCGTATGTTCGCCTGCCTCCATATAGAACTCCAACGGCTCGTTAAACAATCCGTCGATGTCCTCCAGAGGAGTTTCCTGCCAGCATGGAGTCGATATCTGTCCAGGACGGATATCGTTCTGTCTTGAATCTTGTTTGATCTCAGATTCGTTGATCCATCTCTTGCTCAGCGTGATTCTTGACGCTGTTGCATATGGGCTTTCGCCGTCGATAAGCAACGAAAACTCAACGTCGTTTGTGTTGCTTTCAAGTGCCTCATATATCATCTTGATATTGTAGACGCCTGTTTCAGGAATGTTCACCGTCCAAGAAACTGAACCCTCCTGATTTGCCCACTGCATAACATCATTCTCTCCATCTACTGTAGTTACAGTGATCTGAGCGTCTGTTACTGAAGCAGGATCGTAATCTTTTCCCAAGACCTCGACTGTCTGATCAGGTCTTGCAGCGTCGGTATACTTCTTTACATAGTTAGTATAAGAAGTCTGACGGATCGAATCGGTACCCGTCGTGGCAGCGGAGCTTCCGTCGCCTGTTGCAGAATCATCAGCAGTTGCCTGCGTGCCTAGAGTGCTGTCGTCCGCCGCTTCACTGTCTGCAAATGCTGGAACCGATGCGCTTGCACACAGAGCAAGTGCCAATGCGGAAGCAATAACACGCCTAAACATTGTGTCTTTCACTATGAATCCACCTTTCTAAATAAATTGCTTTTGGTTTTGCGAGAATCAAGCCTACTTAATTACATTCTAATATAAATAGTATAGAACCTCTTCATTATGTGATCCCCCACGGGAAATAAAGAAAATAAAGCTTACGTCCCCCCCGATCTGAACAGCACGAGCTTTTCGCCGTTCTCATCAAGTTCGACCTTGACCTTATCGCCGCCTTTTATCTCAAGAGCGTCCATAAAGTCCTTCGGGAGTTGCAGCCGTCCAGATCTGTCGAGGACGATAAGCTCTTCATGAGCCGTTTCCTCGCTGTTCTCAACCAGCACGATATCTCCCATTTCATTAAGCTCCTCCACATAAGAACGCTTTCTTACGATCTCAGAGCTTGTTCTTCCATCTCTGATAGCCACCACTCTGTCGATATGATCGGCAAGCTTAAGGTCATGGGTAACGATCACTATAGTGATCTTCTCATCTTTATTAAGCTCCTTGAATATATCAAGTATCATATTGGAAGTCTTTGTATCCACCGAGCCTGTAGGTTCATCAGCCAACAGTAATCTCGGATCGTTTGCCAATGCAATAGCTATTGCAACTCTTTGCTGTTCGCCTCCCGACATCTGGTCGAGCCTGCTGTTTTTTCTTTTCAGCAGTCCCACTCTGTCAAGCAGCTCCAGTGCTTTCTGCCGTCTTTTATGCTCGCCGTTGAGCAGCATAGGAAGTTCAACATTCTGCACAGCCGTAAGATACGGCACAAGATTTCTTGCATTATTCTGCCACACAAAGCCTACGGTGTTCCTTTTATACTCCATATAATCCTTATCAGTAAACTTCAGAAGGTCCTTACCGTCCACATAAAGGTTTCCCGCCGAAGGCTTATCAAGTCCTCCAAGCATATTGAGCAGCGTCGATTTACCACTTCCTGAGTTTCCGACGATCGCCATGAGTTCTCCACGCTCGACATCCAGGTCAAGTCCTTGGAGCGCCACCACCTCAACATCAGAAGTTTTGTAGATCTTCACCAGATTTTCACACCGTATCATATATTTATCATTGTCGGCAGCTACAATAGTATCAAGTTCATCACTCAACTATCTCACCGTCCTCTAATGTATAAACCTTATCAGCTATATCTATCATGCTGGGGTCGTGAGTGGTCATTATGATAGTCATCTCATCTCTCGCCACCAGCTCTTTGAAAAGCTTTACAACATGGAGCGCAGTTGCCGTATCAAGCTCGGCAGTAGGCTCGTCCGCAAAAATTATGTCAGGCTTATGTGCGATAGCCCTTGCTATAGCAACTCGCTGCTGTTCACCACCGGACATTTCCCCCGGTCTGTGGAACATTCGCTTTTCAAGTCCCACGCTTCGCAGACATTCCCTTGTGCGCTTATCCCTTTCTTCATATGGATATTTCGCAAGTCTTAGACCAAAGTCAACGTTTTCATAAGCGGTCATTCCCGACATGAGTGCCACAGATTGGAACACGAACGCCATTTTATACCGTCGTATATCATCTCTGGCTCTTTCAGAAAGCCTTGTAATATCCCGTCCGCCAAACATGACCTTGCCCTTTGTTGGCTTGTCAAGCGCTCCAAGAATATTGATAAGAGTAGTCTTACCGCTTCCTGAACGTCCTCTAAGGATCGTCAGCTTGCCTTTTTCTATTTCGATGTTGATATTTTTCAGCGCATTCACAACGCTTCCGTCGCCGATCTTAAAATCACGGCACAGATTTTCAGTTGAAAGTATAGTGTCCATACCGCATGGCTCCTTTATCACATCAAACAGGATCTTCGCCCTCATCTCATCCACTGTATTGGTCATTTTGACCTATGTAATATACTCAAACAAAGGTTAAAATATTTGTGCATTATTCACATATCGTGTCAGAAGCACACAACGACCACAACATATTGTATTTCTTGTACAATATGTTCAAATTTCGGGCGATAAATTATGCAAATCAGCCCACAATTTTATGTAAAATGCCAAAATGGGCTTATTTAGCTAATCTTAATTATATCAATTTCTCTGTATTTTGTCAAGGATGTTAAACGTTTAAGATAACATAAAAACGAGGCTTGCGGAGGATTTAGTCACCTTAAACAAACTACAAAATCATTTTTTGTGCATTTCGCAATAAATCTTGTCAAAAAAGGTTGAAAACTCTGTAGCCGTCAAGATTTTAGTTTTCAATTAATAATAATTTTACATTTTGAAGAATAAAATCCGAAAAATTTCTACTGATATGCACAAAAAACATTTGATATATTTATTTAAAATATGCAAAAGCAAAACTGTTCTTAACATTATGTAAAAGGAGGCAAAAAAAACTATACAAAAAGGCATTTGTGCAATTTGAACCTATAAAAAAAGCCAAATGTGAAAGAAATGAACCTGCAATATGACGTAATATTCCCGTAAAAAACATTAAACATTGTCCTATTTATCATACAGTTTTCACATAAACAAGTATAATATTAGATAACGAAACAAGAAAGCCCCACAAGGGGCGGATAAAATTGATTACCACGGCTCACGCCGCTGACATACCAGGAGGTTTTCATCATGAATGAATACAAAAACAATAACTTCAATGATAACAATAATAACAATTTTGAGAATAGCTATACACAGCAAAACGGATATAATCAATATCAGGCTCAGGCAGGCAGCGTGAATGAGTTCACATACAATCCTAATAAGAAAAAGTCAAAGGGCAAGAAGGTGCTTTCAGGCATTATTGCAGTGCTTTGCGTTGCAGCTATCGGAACTACTTCCATTGTAGGCTACAATCTTGTTACAGGAAAGAACGCTGTAGGCTCTTCAAACAACGGCACCGTTGTTTCAAAGGACGACAGCTCATCAAACAGTGCAAAAAGCACTGTTGACCGTTCAAATCTGCCAACTATCCAGCAGCTCTCAACTCCGTCCGACGCACTGACTATCCCTGAGATAGTAAAGAAGGTGTCGCCTTCAGTTGTAGGCATCTCTTGTATCCTTTCAAACGGCACTGCAACAGGTTCAGGTATCGTAATGAGCGAGGACGGCTACATCGTAACCAACGCACACGTTGTTGACGGTGCACAGTCTATTTCAGTTGTGCTTCCTGACAGCTACAACGATACTTCAAGCAAATCAGATGACAGCAAATCAAGCTCTGACAGCAGCTCTGATGACGATGAGGACAACCTCACATACACAGCTACCCTTGTAGGCAAAGACACTCAGACTGATATCGCAGTTTTGAAGATAGACGCAAAGGGACTTACAGCCGCTGAGTTCGGCACATCTGCAGATCTTCAGGTAGGTGAAGCTTCTATTGTAATAGGCAACCCGCTTGGCTTCTCACTTGCAAACTCTGTAACAGCAGGTATAATCTCCGCAACGGACAGAACGCTCACTGTTGAGGACAGGACAATGAATCTTATCCAGACAGACGCTTCTATCAACAGCGGTAACTCAGGCGGACCACTCATCAACGCATATGGTCAGGTAATAGGCATCACCTCTGCAAAGGTATCATCATCTGTGGGCGAAGGACTTGGTTTTGCTATCCCTATCGACGAGGCGCTCCCTATTGTTGAGGATCTTATGAAGAACGGTTACGTTACAGGCAGACCTAGCCTTGGAATTTCAGGCACAGACATCACAAGCGCATATTCATCATACTATGGAATCCCACAGGGCTTCCTTGTAAAGAGCGTTACTAAGGGAAGCGGCTCTGAAAAGGCTGGTATCCAGGAAAATGATATCGTTATAGGCATAAACGGAACTGTTATATCAAACATCAGCGAGCTGAATGAGATAAAGAACAAGTGCAAAGTCGGTGACACTGTTCAGCTTACTATATACAGAAACAAGAAAATGATAAATGTTGACGTTGTTCTCGGCGAATCCACAGAGGACACTTCTGAGTCAAATGACAACGACCAGAACAACAATAACAATAATAATAACAACGACGACTACAACGATTACTATGGAAACTATGGCAATGGTCTTGGCGGCTATAATTACGGCTATGGTTTCTAAATAACAAAGCTTTCTTCATATTTTTCATATTCTTTTACTTCAGGGAAAGAGCTGTTCCGAGAGATCGGGACAGCTTTTTTCTTGACTTTCTTCTTGACAGAGGGTCAAAGCAGTGTTATTATAATAAGGTATACTATTAAGGCAAAGCCCGCCTGACGGTATTGCCTTAAACGAGTACACTTCTTTATTTTGCAAAGGTCGGTGATTTTATGACAAAAGAAGAATATCTTGACTTTTGCGGCTCTATTGCAGGTGCGACATATGACCAGCCTTTCAACGAGGACTTTCAGTCCACTGCACTGCGCCACTGGGACACGAAAAAGTGGTTCGGGCTTTTGATGTTCCACAATGACAGGTGGATAGTAAACTTAAAGCTAAAACCCGAAGAAGTGCTGTTTTACAGGGATATCTACGAGGGCGTGACGGAAGCTTATCACATGAACAAGGTCCACTGGATAACATTGTATCTCGACAGCGACGTGCCAACAGAGGAGATAGAAGATCTTACCCTCAGAAGCTTTGAGCTTACAAAGAGTAAAGATAAAAAGAAAACCAAAAAGCGAAAGGAAGCTTTATAAAATGAGAACTTTTTCAAAATCAAGCAAGCTTGATAACGTGTGTTATGATATAAGAGGTCCTGTTATGGACGAAGCAAATGAAATGATAGCAAAGGGAGAAAAGATATTCAAGCTCAATATCGGAAACCCTGCTCCGTTTGCATTCAATGCCCCTGACGAGATAATACAGGCAATGACAGACAATCTGAGAAACGCTCAGGGTTATTCCGACTCAAAGGGCATAACAGAAGCAAGACAGGCTATTTATGATTATGCACACTTCAAGGGCATACCTGTTGAAAGTCTTAACGATATATACACCGGAAACGGTGTTTCCGAGCTTATCACAATGGTAATGCAGGGTCTTCTCAACAACGGCGACGAGGTTCTTGTTCCTGCCCCTGACTATCCGCTGTGGACAGCTTCCGTTACTCTTGCAGGTGGTACTGCCGTTCACTATATTTGTGATGAAAGCTCCGAATGGTATCCTGACCTTGAGGACATGGAAAAGAAGATAACAGACAAGACAAAGGCTATCGTTATCATCAACCCTAACAACCCGACAGGTGCGGTATATCCAAAAGAGATACTTGAAAAGATAGCAGACATGGCAAGACGTCATGAGCTTATCATATTCTCAGACGAGATATATGACAGACTTCTTATGGACGGCGTTGAGCATACTTCTATCGCTTCACTTTGCCCTGACGTTTTCTGCATCACTCTTAACGGACTTTCAAAGTCACATCGTATCGCAGGCTTCCGTGTAGGCTGGATGACCCTTAGCGGTGATAAGAGCAGAGTAAAAGGCTACATAGAGGGTCTTAATATGCTTTCAAGCATGAGGCTTTGTTCAAATGTACCGAGCCAGTATATAATCAAATATGCTCTTGGTGATTACACAAAAACTGACGATCTGCTCCTGCCGGGGGGACGTATCTACGATCAGAGAGAGTATATCTACAACGCACTTAACAGCATTGACGGTCTGTCGGCTGTAAAGCCTAAGGCGGCATTCTATATCTTCCCTAAGATAGACGCAAAGCGTTTCAACATCACAAATGACGAGCAGTTCGTGCTTGATTTTCTCCGTGAGAAGAAGATACTTCTTGTTCATGGCGGCGGCTTCCACTGGGAACAGCCTGACCATTTCAGGATAGTTTATCTTCCTAAGCTTGAGGATCTTGAATACTCTATGAATGAAATGAGAGATTTCCTCAAAGACTACAAGCAGAAGTAAAACTGTAGAGCGGACAGTGTTCGCCCAATATACTTTTATGCTCATACCATACATCTACAAACACAGACACGAGGTACAAAAATGTCAAAACTTTGCAAATCATGTGGAAACTATTATGAGGGAGATCACTGCGACAAGTGCGGCTATGGCGACCCAAACTTAAAGACCCACGCCGCTGACAAATACAAAAAGCCCACAAAGCCTGAACGTTTCAGGACGGAGGAGGAAAAAGAGCTTTACGCCGAGTGGGAAAAGGAGAAAAAAGAGGACACTGAGATAAAGCGTCACTATGATCCCAACGCAGGCAAAAAGACCCTTGTCATTGTGGCGGTAGTTGTTATAGGCGTTATCGTGGCTGTGCTATACAAAAGCGGAGTTATTTTCAACTCCACAAAGACAGAGGTAATAGAAAAATACTTCAAGTCCATACAGACAAGCGATTTCGACTCATTCGTGGAGTGCTTTCCGAATGAGATGAAGAACGAATATGAACAGCAGCGAACCGAAGGCGGATATGGCAAAGAGCAAGTTATGAAAGAAGTCCTTTACGGTGATTTCATTGAAAGCTATGGTTCTGATTACACTATTGACGTATCTTTCGGCAGAGAAACAAAGCTTAAAGAATCTGAATATGACCTGAGCGAATACAAAAGCTTTTACGGCTCTGCACCGAATGTTTCAGAGGCTTATGAGATAGTAACGAACGTGACTTTCAAAGGCTCAAAGGGCAGTGAGGACGCAAAGCTTTACATCTACGTTGGAAAATGCAGTGGAAAATGGTGCATTTTCAATATCACGCAGGATAACGGCATTGTTGACGAGGACACTGGGCTTAAAACTTCAGAAAATTAAATAGCACAAAGCAAAACCGCCACGGAGAAAAATCCGCAGCGGTTTTTTTGTTTTGCGATAAAACCCATATGGTGGGACGCCGTATTTCTGTTAAACAGAAATTGAGTCGCTCACCTACATATAAGTGGCGTAATCATATGCTTTTATGTGATATTATCTCTTCTTAAAAGCAAATGACTTTCTTGTTCTCTGCTTTCCGCCTATTGACATTGTGAATATTTTGTCGCTCATGAAGATTTTCAGTGCGACAGTCATGCACACTACAAGAAGTACTATCTGATAGATAAGTCCCCCTGCATAAAGGCTGTAGTTGCCAAACATTACGTTCTCGCTTGCCATAAAGGTATGGGTGAACGGTATAGCATAGACGATATACTTTATAACAGGTGAAAGCGTTCTGATATCAACTACCATTGCAAGAAGATATGGTATCATTGCGGAGAATGTTATAGGCAGTAGCATTGTCTGGGCAGATTTTGCGTCTTTTGCAAGTGCGCCTAATACCATTGAGAGTGACAATGAGATAAGGATAGACACAAACATCTGTATTCCCACAAGAGCATACTGTCCGACGCTCATAGTAAGACCAAGGTTTTCCATTGCAGATTCATATGCTGAGGTATCTCCCATGCCCTCAGTAAGACCGCCTGTCATTTTGCTCATGCCGAACATATAGACCACAGCCTGCAAAGCCGCAACAACACCTGCGGCAAGCATTTTTGACGCAAGGACTGAAAGTCTTGAAACAGGTGCGGAAAGAAGCGTTTCAAGGGTCTTGTCTATTTTCTCGGTAGAGATCGCGCTAAGTATCATCTGAGCCGAGAACATTATAAGAACGAACATTATTATAGGCACTACCATGCTCTGTGCCGAGCAAAGGGACATCACTATAGAACTGCTCACTTTATCTGCCTTGTCGCCAACAACCGTTGTTTCAGAAAGCAGTACAGGGTCTTCAAGCTGATTCATTTCGTCCTCTGTCATTGCGCCGCTTGAAAGCTTATCCTGATAGATAGTTGATTTTACTGCCTGCTGTATAACTGCAAGGGCAGTGTCTGAGCCTGTGTTTATATTTGACATGGTCGCAAGAGAGGTCATTCTCTGAACATATCCAACGTCTGCCTTTTTATGCTGTTTTACCTGCTCTGTAAAGCCTTTTGGTATTATCACAACACTGTCCTGATCGAGCCTTTTAAGCTCTGCGGCATAGTCGTCAGACTTTATATCTACAACTGTTATCTTGCCGTCACCAGCCTTTGCGGTAGCTTTCAGAGAGTTTAAAACGCCTTCTGTGAACTCTGTTTTGTCAAGGTCGCAGATAGTAAGGTCGGAAGCCTTTTCGGCACTGTCGCTTATTGCCCCTGACATTGCCTGACCTGCCATAACAAGCACCACTACTGTGACTATCATTGTTATAATAGTTTGCAGGCTGAGCATTTCCTTTAATTCCTTGCGGAAAAGACTATAAAACTTCACGGTCAAGCACCACCCTTTCAAAGACTTCTTCAAGGTTCTGAGCGCCATATTTTTCAATAAGCTCCGCAGGCTTGCCGACTTCCAGCAGCTCGCCCTTTGCAATTATACCCACTCTGTCTGAAACATACTCTATTTCAAGCATATTGTGGGAAGAAAGCAGAAAGCTCATGCCCTCAGAAGCAAGCTTTCTTATCATTCTTCTTATTTCAAGGGCGTTTATTATATCAAGTCCCGAAGTCGGCTCGTCAAGGATAGCCAGTGCAGGGAGCGGCATTATCGCCCTTGCAAGGAGAAGCTTTCTTGCCATACCACGGGAATAATTTGATATTTTATCGTTAAGCCTGTCACCAAGCTCGCATATCTCACAGCCACGCTTAACAAACTCGTAAGCCTGTTCTCCGTTGTCGGCATAGATAGAAGCCATGAACTCCAGATATTCTCTGCCTGTCATGGTCTTATACGCACCAGCCTCGTCAGGGAGGTATGTAATGCTTTTTCTTACCATATCAGGTTCAGTGAGAATACTATGACCTGCCACGATAGCGTCGCCCTCTGTTGCCTGCAAAAGTGTTGATATCATTCTTATTGTTGTTGTCTTTCCTGCACCGTTTGGACCTATCAGCGCAAATATCTCGCCCTTTCCAACATCAAAAGTGACGTTATGGGAGGCGTAAATGCCTTTTTTGTACTGCTTTGAAAGCCCTTTGACCTGTAAAACAGTTTCCATCGTTTCCCCATTCCTTTCTTTGTCTGTATCATTGTATTTTTTTTGTGAATAAATCAAGTATAGCACACCACGTTCCAACTGTCAATTGACATTTGTCATGTACTGTTATGTAAATATGATTTACTAATAGTATACACTGTCTATGGCACGATGTCAATAGCGGTTTTCACCAAAACAGGCATGATTTTTATTATTTATGCGTTATAATGTAAAATTCACTTACTTTGTGAGATAAAGTAAACCACGTTACACAATGATTACAAATCAAATAATATTCTGTACATTTTCAACTCTTTCAAGTACGTTTTTTTGGATATCACAATGTAATGATTTGATTACATTTTGGTTACAGACAAGGGTAAAAAAACGGACGATTGTTGAAAACTTTATAATTTTCAACACCAAATTGCTGTTATAGCATGAGTTTTAAACATTTTCAACATAGTTTTCAACATTTTCAAAAGTTTTCAACTGTAGTTTTCAACTGTCCAAAAAAGCTCTTGTTACCGTTTTTTAATCATTTGTAATTTATTCATTTTTCGTACTTCTATAGTAAATAGGGAGGATTTATTACATTTTCACCAATGAACGAATTTAAAATTTGTGAAGTATTTAAGTTTTAAAATAGGCTTTTGCTGTTTACAAACGAATGAAAATATGTTAAACTTATAATAAATATGAATGAAAAGTTACAATATTCATTATTGGAGGAAAAATTATGGGAAAATTAATCAGCCTGAAGAAAGCCGCCGCTGTGCTGCTGACTTCGGTAACACTCATGTCGGCTGCGGCGGCACTGCCTGCTGTGGACGAAACGCCGCTTCTTTCGCAGACGGCGATAACTGTTGAGGCGGCAAGCGTCGGAAAAGTCACAGGGCTTACTTCAAAAACACTTAGCAACAGCGAGATAAAGCTTAGCTGGAAAAAGGTCAGCGGAGCTTCGGGATACTCAGTTTGTATGAGAAAAAACGGTAAATATCCGCAGATCGCAGACGTAAAAAGTGGATCGACCCTCACATACACAGTGAAAAATCTGCCAAATGCTACCCGTGAAAACTTCAAGGTAAGAGCCTACAAGACCGTGAAAGGAAAAAAGGTATACGGCGCATATTCAAACAACTGGAACACCGCCACGAACCCACAGCCTGCAAAGGGTCTTAAAGTATCAAGCGTTTCCTATGACAGCGTAAAGCTTTCATGGACAAAGATAGGATGCACAAATTACAGAGTATTTCAGCTTAAAAATGGTCAGTGGAAAGAGATCGCGAAGACCACAGGCACAAGCTACACTGTAAAAAATCTCAGCCAGAAGACCACATACAAGTTCAAGATAAGAGCCTGCAAGACAGACGACAAGAAAGCCAACCACTATGGAAAATATTCTGCAGAGGTATCGGCTACCACATCTAAAGCTCCTGCTGTTGTGACCCCAGTTTCACAGCATGGTCAGCTTTCTGTAAAGGGTGCGAATATTGTTGACAAGAACGGCAAGGTATTCAAGATAAAGGGTATGTCAACTCACGGCATCATGTGGGAAGATTTCTCCGATATCCTTACAAAGGACTCTCTTAAAGTGCTGAGAGATGACTGGAAGGTCAACACTATAAGAATTGCAATGTACACAGAAGAATGGGGTGGCTACTGCACCGAGAACGGCAAGTATCAGGCACAGGCAAAGCAGAAAGTCAAGACAGGCGTTGAGAACGCAAAGTCTCTTGGAATGTATGCTATAATCGACTGGCACGTTCTCAATGACCAAAACCCTAACAACCACAAAAATGAAGCTATCAAGTTCTTCACAGAAATGGCTAAGACCTACAAGGACTACAATAACGTTATTTACGAGATCTGCAACGAGCCTAACGGCGGTGTAACATGGACAGGCGGAATAAAGAGTTATTGTCAGAGCGTTGTAAGCGCTATCAGAAAATACGACAGTGACGCTATCATAATCTGCGGCACAGGCACATGGAGTCAGGACATAGATCAGGTGCTTGGCAACAAGCTTTCTGACAAAAACTGCGTTTACGCTCTTCACTTCTATGCTGATACTCACAGAGATTGGCTGAGAAACAGACTTCAGAACTGCTACAACAAGGGACTTCCTGTTCTTGTATCTGAGTTCGGAACTTGCGACGCAAGCGGAAACGGCGGATATAACTCAACAGAAAGCACAAAATGGCTCAAGCTTCTCGATTCACTGAATGTAGGCTACATAAACTGGTCAGCCTGCGGAAAGAGCGAAACGGCTTCCGCATTCAATAGCGGTACGAACCTCAAAGCTATAAAGAGCGGCACTTCACAGCTCACAGCAAGCGGCAAGTTCATTCGTGATTGGTACAGAAACCACTGATAACACAAAAGACCTCTCTTGGTGGGAGGTCTTTTTTTTGCACAGAAACTAACGATAAGCGGGCGACCCAAGGTCGCCTCTACACTATAAAAACAAAGCCGAGGGGCGTTTACCTCTCGGCTATTGTTATTTTATATCATATCACAAAGAACAGTGCCGTTCTTATAACTGCTGTAAAAAGCATAGCATAGAACGATGTTCCAAGCAAAAGCTGATTTGCCCAGAATATATCATTAGGCTCGCATGGCTTTAGATTTCTGCCTATAACAGGCTTTCTTACAAGCTGTCCGCCGTAATACTCATCACTGCCAAGCTGGATACCCAATGCACCTGCACACACCGACTGAGTTTGCGCTGAATTAGGACTAGGGGATTTTCTTCTATCTTTTTTGTATACCTGAGAAGCGTTCTTGCTGTCAAGGTGAAGATAAGAAACGTTCATTTTCATAAGCAGAGCGGCTATTCTTGCAGGTATAAAGCTGAGAACGTCGTCTAGCTTTGCAGGGAATTTGCCGAAGTTTATGTATGTGTCTGTTTTATAGCCCACTGTGTTGTCGATAATATTCACTGTTCTGTAGAGTATTCCGCCCAGACCGCCGAATATCGCAGACCAGAAAATAGGTGCGACCGCCCAATCTGTGGTGTTCTCTGCAACCGACTCAACCGTACTTTTTATAACAGCGTCAATGTTCATATCGTCGGTGTCACGGAAAGTCACTTTTTTTACCTTGCGCTGTGCCGAAGAAAGATTGCCTGCCCTTGCAGCACGCATCACTCCCCCTGCCGCAGTTTTAAGGGACTTTACAGAAAGCGCTGACCAGCACATTATGCCCTCGAGGAAGATGCCAAGTGCGGCATTTAGCTTATAGCCCACGAATAGAAGAAGCAATGCCACAGCGGCAACTACAAGAAGCACTATCACAGTCATCATAAGACCTGCCATGCGCTGTGCTTCGGGAGTGTTTTTATAGCTGTTTCTGAAAGACTTATCAAGCTTTGCCACAAGCTTTTTTATAAAATACTGAGGATAGACCACTACTTCAGGGTCGCCAAGGAGCATATCCAGCGCAAAGCCAAGGGCAAGCGCCGCCAGTGAATTTATCAACATATATACATATCCTTTCTTCAGGCAATAATTACTTATGATAATTATATCACAACATTTTCTGATTTTCAATACCTTTATGCTCTGATTTTAAGGGATAAGGCACAAAAAAGGGCGGTCAGAGCCGCCCGAACAAAAGTCTTTCAAAAAAATCAGAAACTAAGGTGCGAACACCGTTTGCCCCTACACTGAATAGATATATCCATAAGCTTTTGTGATAACTATATTATTTGCATATCTCCGAAAGCTTTTCAATCATAAGATCCATTTCCTCGTCTGTGCCGATAGTAATTCTCAGGAAGTTATCTATTCTCGGCTTATTGAAATATCTCACGAAGATACCATTTTCACGGAGGTATGTGAAGATCTCCTTTGCAGAGAGCTTTTCATGCTGTGCAAAAAGGAAGTTCGTTTCGCTGTCAAGGACGTTGAAGCCCATTTCCCGCATTTTTTCCGCTGTTCTATCCCTTGTTGCCTTGACCTTTTCAACTGTCGCCTTGAAATAATCCTCGTCAGAAAGGCTTGCAACGGCAGTTTCTATGGCTATCTGGTCGAGAGGATAGGAATTGTATGAGTCTTTCACAGCCTGCATATAGCTGATAAGCTCGGCACTTGCGAAAGCCATGCCCACTCTCATGCCTGCAAGGGAACGTGACTTTGAGAAAGTCTGTGTTACAACGAGATTATCGTATTCTTTCACAAGCTCAACGCAGGAATACCTGCCGAAATCCACATATGCCTCGTCGATTATAACAATGCTGTCCTGATTGTTTTCAAGAAGTTCTCTTATAAATTTCTCACCCACACCAAGGCTTGTCGGTGCATTAGGGTTTGGTATAACAACGCCGCCGTTAGGCTCTTTGAAGTCCTCGATATTTATTACAAAATCATCGTCAACGCTCTTTGTCTTGTATGGTATTTTCAGAAGCTCACACCACACTGGATAGAAAGAGTAAGTTATATCAGGATAAAGTATAGGCTTATCAGAGTTGAAAAACGCTCTGAAAGCTGTGGCAAGCACATCGTCTGAGCCGTTTCCGCAGAAAACATTTTCGCTTTTCAGTCCCACACGCTCCGCAAGCGCTGTCCTAAGAACAGAAGCGTCAGCACTAGGATATTTTCTAAGCTCTGCAATAGTTTTCCCCTCCAATATCGCCTTTACCTTTGATGACGGCGGATAAGGGTTTTCATTTGCATTGAGCTTTATTATCTTATCGTTTTTAGGCTGTTCCCCTGCAACGTATGGCTCTATATTTATAAGGTTTTTTCTCCAAAGCTTTTCGCTCATTTTACATTATCCTCTCTATATTTTATCATAGTAAAGCATTAATATAAAATATTATAGCACATACCGCTTATGTTGTCAAATAAAAGCCACCTAGCTTTCAAAGTTAGCCTGTATAGACTCCAAAACGCCGTCATAGTAATATGCGTTCACGCTCATGGAATCGCTTTCCCAATCAAGAAACTGATCTTTGCCGTTTCTGTCGCTGACCTCAGGTGTGCCGAGAATCGCAGCCATCTCCTCAGGAGTTGAATTTTTTGTTATACCGAATATTGAGCAGTCGCTTTCGGTGGCGAAACTCATTCTTATCTTATGGAGGGTATGATCGCTGTTGAGCCAGAAGTCGAAGATGATGATATTATCCACAGTCGAGCTTGTTTTTCCGTAGCAAAGAGCAGAATCGTATTCATCGTCAGGGGTATCCACCATTTCTGCTCTTACATCATCAATAAGCTCATTGCCTGTGAAAACGTGGTCTATGCCCTTATAGCTTATGCTTATATCCTTAGGCAGAGCAGCGTCTGAAGTAAGGTCAAGGGTCTTGAGGTCATCATATACCTTTACTCTGTTCTCATCAGTGTTTACAGTGCTCTCGCCCGGTGTTGTTATGCCTGTGTACTCAGATGTGAAAACAGCCTCTCCGTCTTTTTCGTGTATTTCTTCCTGCGGATAGTTTTTGCTGTAGTATGTGAAATCGAAAGCCGAGAAGTAATCAAGCACTACGTCATACTCTTCGTAATTACTATATGTTTCCACCACGCCGAGTGAAATTGTATAGTCAACGTTCTCCCAATACATTGTGTAACCTTTGTAGCCGTCCAAGCTTTCATAATCACTGTTATAATAAATACTTGTAGGGCAGCCCATTTTGTCGATTATTTTATCAAGATCTTCTTTATTGCTGTAGTTGCCGTAGCTTTCATACTCCCAGTCGGAGGTATCCACAGCTTCTTCCAAAGGTATGGTAATGCTCCAGCTGTTTTCCTTGAGAATGTCAGCCACGCTTGCGTCACGGTCAAATGGGTTTCCACTGATAAGGTCGTATTTTGTTTGGCTCTCATCTGATGAAACGAAGGTTATCTCAACGTCACTGTTTTCACCTATCATTTTATCAACGCTCATAATATCACTAGATCTGCCAATATCATCGCCGTACATTTTCATATTGGCATTGCCGCCGTCTATGGCACTGAGGTCAACAGGCACCGATATTTTGCTGCCGAAAATATCCTGCGGCAAAGTATCTGACGGATCAGACCCTTTAAAGCCTGTTATCCAGAACTTATCACTGTTATTGCCTGCCGTATCAGCTTTATCGGCAGCCGAACTGCTTTCACTGCTTTTTTGTGACTCAGTCACAACGACCACGCCGTCATCATTATCATTATCCTTACTGCCGTTTGAGCTGAGCACGACCGCCGCTGTGATACCTCCGCCCACTACTGCTGCGGCACAAACGCCTGCTATCACTTTTGCTTTTACTGTTGAAAACATTACTTTTCCTCCCGATATAGTTTTTTTTGTTGTTACGCTATCGGGAACTGCATTAGCGGCTGAGGCTGAGCCTGTGAAAACGGTAAGTTTCGGAAGAACGGTGTTTGAAGCCTCTTTATTAAGAAGCTTTGAAAGAATAAATACAGGCACGACAGCATGAAGTCTGTCGTTGTTGTTTTCCTCGTATATAAGCACCGCCTCCTTTATCTTTTTTCTTGCGGCACTAAGGCGGGAAGTTACTGTACCTGTGGTGCAGTTCATTACCTCTGCTATCTCAGGCACTGTGAGCATATCGAAATAATACAGTATCACCGAACGCCTTTGCTCCTCAGTGAGAACAGTGTCGATAATATCCATTATTATCTTTCTTTTAGCGTCATTGCTCACATATTCCTCCGGGATAAGCCCCTCGTCAGGGATTTCCTCTATTATCTCCTCTGAGTTGTCCTCAGGGGCGGAATTGTTTCTAAAGTGCATTTTGCAGAGATTTATCCCTATCCTGTTTACCCATGCTGGAAAATTCTCAGGCTGTGCAAGAGTGCCAAGCTTTTGAAGGGCTGTAAGATAAGTTTCCTGAGTGATATCCTCTGCAAGCTGTGGGTCGCCAAGAAGCTTCAGGCAGCTAAAATACACTGTTCTGCCCGTTTCTTCATAAAGCGCACCGAACGCCGCCTTGTTTCCCTGTGCCGCCTGCAATACAAGCTTTTTGATATCATCTTTTTCCATGTTTTTGACCTGCTCTTTCTTTCCGAATTGCCGTTTTCTCGTCCGCTGTTTTATCAGTCCCGACATTAGTTAGATGCAAAACGCAGACGATTTGTTGAGCAAATTCAAAATTTTAATATATAGTTTACATATAGTTAATATTTATTATTATAATAGTGCGAAAATAATTATATCACATAACAAAATGCCTGTCAACAAGCAAAAAATATCCCCCACAGATGTGAGGGATAGTTTTTTCAGAACATACCTGCAAAATACATTCTGCTTTCATAAAGCTTTTTTGAATTTGTATCGAAGGCAAAATGATATCTGTAGAGAGGTGTAAGCCCTGCCGCATTTTTCTCACCTGCAACATATGCAACGAAAACATCAGGGTCAGTGTCGCTGTTCACACAGTATGTTTCGCTCATTGACATATCGCCCTGTGAGTAAACATAGGAAAGATAGTTTCCTGAAATGCTGTTCTCGCCCTTTGAGATGCCCTGAGAAGCAAGCATATCCTGCACTGATTGTGCTGAATAATCATCTATGTTGTCATATATCTCATCAAGCTTCTTTGTGCTTGTGACATCATAGCAAAGCCTTGTTGGCATACCGGTCGGTATCCAAGCAGGGGTGTAAATATCGTTTGACATAGGCGTTTCCTCTGCCCATACCACATAGCTGTCTGCAAGAGATACTTGTCCGTCAGGATTTGTTAGATTTGCAACATAGACCGTTATCTCATCTCCCTGCGGCTCGACCTTTGGTATAAGGGTCATGTAATAGCTATCCCACCATTCACCACCGAAATAGTTGTCAGCACCTACACGATAATTGAGCATTTCGCCCTTTTTATCCTCATAGTGACCACCGTCGCAGTATACAAAGCTATACTCGTCAGCATATTTTGCATAGAAATCAGACGTTTTTATATATCCGCCCACCTGCATGATGTCACCGTTAAGCTGAACAAGACCTGACGAAAGATCAGCATTTTTTATCTCATCAGAAACAGTGTAAACAGCCATTTCAAGCTCGCTGTTTGAATTTGTACCGCTTGCATCATCGCCAGTAACATCATCTTCATTATCAGTATTTTCATCAAGTTCGTTTAGCTTGTCCTCTATCTCCTGCTCGTTCACTTCCCCCTGTGCGTCTGTCTGAACGGCTGTGTTTGGCTTATCAGCATCTGCTGTCTTATCTCTGTTTGCAAGCACCACTGCTGTGATACCTCCGCCAACTACTGCCAATGCGACTACTCCTGCTATTACCTTTGCTTTTACTGTTGAAAACATTCCTTTTCCTCCCGATTTACTTATTGTAGTATTTTTATCGGGAACAACTTCCGTGGCTGACGCCTTGCTGAAAACGGATAATTCAGGCAGCTTCAAATGCTGACATTCCTGCATAAATATCTTTGACAGAACAGGTATAGGCATAACAGCATGAAGCCTGTCATTGTTTTTCTTTTCGTAAATAAGCACCGCCTCCCTTATCTTCTTTCTTGCAGCGCTAAGACGGGAAGTGACAGTGCCAACGGAACATTCCATTATCTCTGCTATCTCAGCCACGCTCATCATATCAAAATAGAAAAGTATTATTGTCTGACGCTGTTCGTCAGTGAGAGCGGTGTCGATAATGTTCATTATTATCCTGCGTTTTTCTTCGCTGTCGGCATAATCGTCAGGGATAAGCTCGCTGTCGGGCGTATCGTCGATTATCTTTTCCGACTCCTCCTCCGCAGTGCGGGGATTTTTTCTGAAATCCATTTTGCAGTTGTTTATGGCAATGCGGTTTACCCAAGCCGAAAAGTTCTCAGGCTCTTTAAGACTGTCAAGCTTTTCAAGAGCTTTCATGAAAGTGTCCTGAGTTATATCCTCTGCCTGCTGAGCATTTCCAAGAAGCTTCAGGCAGTTAAAATATACCGACCTGCCCGTTTCTTCGTAAAGCTCGCCGAAAGCTGCTCTGTCACCCTGTTCTGCCTGCAAAACAAGACGTCTTATCTTTTCCTTTTCCATTTTTTCTACCAAGCTTTCTTTTTATTATCGAACAAAAAATATCCGTTTTCAGCACTCGGTTATTGTTCCGACATCACTTAGATGTTTGCTGAAAACGGAATATTGAGCAAATATAAAACTTAATACATTGTTTACAAAATATTAATCAACATATTCTCTGACTCTGAGATGTATACCCACGCTGTCAGCAACCGCTTGAGATTTTTTTATCTCCTCTTCGCCGATTATATCAACCACAGTGAGCATTACCTCCGGCACGAACTCTTTCACTCTTTTTGCAAAAGAGAGCATTTCTTCAAAGCAGTTCACGCCCTTGAATGAGGGTCTTGTTACCTCGTCATAAGCCTTTGCATCAGAAGCGTTAAGACTTATTGAGATTATATCAACAAGTCCCTTGAACTCAGCAGGAGTTTCACGCTTGTTGATAAGGTCGCTAAGACCATTTGTGTTGATCCTTATAGGTGTCTTTGTAACAGACTTTATATACTTTGCAGTTTCTTTGAGTATTTCAAGCTCACAGGTAGGCTCGCCATAGCCGCAGAAAATAATTTCCTTGTAGCTGTCAAGGTCACGCTTTTTGATGTCATCTATTACCTCTTCGGCAGTAGGCTGATGTTCCAGCCACAGTGGGTCAGAGCCATAAGCACCGTCACCATTGTGACGAATACAGAAAGTGCAGTTGCATGGGCACTTGTTTGTGATGTTGAGATAAAGCTTATCGCCTATCTCATAAGAAATATTCATAGCTTTTATCATTATAATTACCTCTTTTTGTAATATATCAAATTATAGAGTAAACGGGCGAACACTGTTCGCCCCTACAGAGAGAAATATCATCGCCGCAGGCGATACCTTCATTCCTCATTCCTCACTCCTAACTCCTCATTAATATCTATTCTCTTATCTGTCCGTTGCCAGAGATAAGATACTTTGTGGTGGTCATTTCCCTAAGACCCATAGGACCTCTTGCGTGAAGTTTCTGAGTGGAAATGCCTATCTCAGCACCAAGACCGAACATTCCGCCGTCTGTAAATCTTGTTGAGCAGTTTACATATACTGCCGCTGAGTCAACACGCTTTTGAAATTCCTGTGCGGCAAAAAGGCTTTCCGTAACGATACACTCAGAATGTCCTGTAGAAAATCTGTCGATATGTTCAAGGGCTTCCGCCATATCGTCAACGACTTTGATAGAGATTATATAGTCAAGAAACTCTGTTGCATAATCGTCATCATCAGCAGGAGTAACGTTTTCAGGACCAAGTATCTGCCTTGTAAGCTCACAGCCTCTTATCTCAACGTGGTGCTTGTCAAGTCTTTCTTTAAGCTTCGGGAGAAAATCCTCTGCGATATCCCTGTGAACAAGACAGCTTTCAACTGCATTGCATACAGACGGACGTGAGGTCTTGCCGTTATCAACAATGTTCACAGCCATTTTTATATCCGCACTTGCGTCAACATAAACGTGACAGTTTCCTGTGCCGGTCTCGATAACAGGCACAGTGGCAGACTGTACAACAGCCTTTATAAGCTGTGCGCCTCCCCTTGGGATAAGGACATCAATATAATCATTAGCTTTCATCATATCAAGAGCGATGCCTCTGTCAGTATCCTCCACAAGCTGAATGATATCAGGACTGAAGCCTGCCCTTTCGACAGCCTTTCTCATTAGGTCAGCAAGCATTTTGTTTGAGTTTATTGCTTCCTTTCCGCCCCTGAGTATAACAGCGTTTCCACTTTTAAGGCAAAGTATGGCGCCGTCTACAGTAACGTTAGGTCTGGCTTCAAAAATAATGCCTATAACGCCCATTGGCACTCTTACTTTCTCGATCTTCATGCCGTTAGGTCTTGTTGAGCCTGAAACTACCTCGCCCACAGGGTCGTCAAGCTGTGCAAGCTCCTCGCAAGCCTTTGCCATGCCCTCGATACGGCTGTCATTGAGTGCAAGTCTGTCAAGCATTGCCTCAGACATTTTTCTCATTCTGCCGTTTTCAAGGTCCACCTTGTTTGCTTCGATAATATCGTCCTTGCAAACTCTCAGGATATGTGCGATCTCAAGAAGTGCGTCATTTTTCTGTGTTGTTGAAGCGAAGGCGATATCCTTTTTGCAAGCTTTTGCTTTCTGTCCCAAAATATCGATGTAACTCATTTTTACTATACCTCCCCGTTAGCTGTAAAAAGTGTTCCTATAGGTTTATTTTCAAATACCTTATACAAATGTCTTGGATCTCTGCCATTCATGATGATAAGATCTATTCCGCCATTTTTGCATATCTCAGCGGCTTTTATCTTTGTCGCCATTCCGCCTGTGCCAAGTGAAGAACCTGCACCCCCTGCAATAGCCTTTATCTCCTCCGTTATCTCAGGCACAACAGGGATAAGCTCAGCGTCGTCATACTTATGAGGGTCTTTGTCAAAAAGTCCCTCGATATCAGACATTATTATAAGAAGATCTGCATTAGCAAGCACCGCAACATTTGCCGCAAGAGAATCGTTCTCACCCATTTCAAGCTCCAGCTCATCAATAGACACCGTATCGTTCTCGTTCACAATAGGGATAGAACCAAGCTCTATGATGCGGTTGAGAGCGTTCTGCACATTTATGCGTCTGTCCTCCAGAAGAATATACTTTGTAAGCAGAAGCTGAGCCACATTAAGGCTGTATTCAGAGAAAAGATTATCGTAAAGATACATAAGCTCACACTGACCCACCGCCGCACAAGCCTGTCTTGTGGGAGTGTCCTTGGGTCTTTCCTTTATGCCCAGCTTTGCTCTGCCAAGACCCACCGCACCGCTTGATACAAGGATTATCTCATGCCCTGCATTTTGCAGATCGGCAAGAGTTTTAACGAGCTGTTCCACACGGCGTATATTAAGAAGCCCCGTGCTGTGAGTAAGAGTAGAAGTTCCTACCTTTACCACAACTCTTTTCTTTTTTGTCATATCTATCATTTTTATCATGTCCTTATTGTTATTTTCCGTTGACAACATTCTGCGGCGTACCCTCTATCCACATTTTCAAGTTCTGCGCAACAGTTTCAAGAAGCCTTTCTCTCGTCTGCTTTGGCGCCCATGCTATGTGAGGGGTAACAGTGCAGTTCTTTGCGTTTCTGAGAGGGCAGTCTTCACTCATTGGCTCGTTTGTGAGAACATCAATTCCTGCCCCTGCAATGACTTCATTTTCAAGAGCCTGTGCAAGAGCCTTTTCGTCCACAAGACCGCCCCTTGCAGTGTTGACGAAAAATGCTGACTTTTTCATCATGCCAAGGCTTTCGGCATTTATCATTTTCTCATTATCCTTTGTAAGAGGACAATGGAGCGTCACTATATCAGAGGTCTTTAGAAGTTCTTCAAGGCTTACCGCAGGCGTGCCGTCAGTTATTTTTTGGGGTGAGCGTGTAAAGGTGATGATCTTCATGCCGAACGCTCTTGCTATCTCAGCAACTTTCTTTCCTATGTCGCCATAGCCTACTATACCAATGGTTTTTCCTGCAAGCTCATAGGTAGGAATACCAAAATATGAAAACAGCTTATAATTCACCCAGCCACCCTCGTCAACTTTCTCGGCATATTCTCTTATCTTGCTGAAATAGTTGAGGATAAGTGCAAAAGTATGCTGTGCCACTGCGTTTGTAGAATATGCAGGCACATTGCAGACCACTGCGTCATGCCTGTCTGCGGCGGAGAGGTCAACATTATTATATCCCGTTGCAAAAAGACCGACGTATTTCAGGTTTTTGCACTTTGAGAATACCTCCTCTGTTATAAGGCACTTGTTACATATAACAGCGTCAGCGTCACCTATCTTTTCTGCGACCTGTTCATTTGGTGTAAAACCATAAACAATGCTTTCACCAAGGACTGTTATACCCTCCAGCGACACATCGTTTCTTGAAACTGTTTCAGAGTCAAGTATAACTATTTTCATTCTTCATCTTCCTTTTGAGCAGTTTCCGAATTTTCCCCGGCATTCTCCAAAGCTTTCTGCTTTTTAGCAAACCTATGGGAAATAAAAGCTGTTGCCGCAAGAAGCGCTACCTCTGCACCGAAAAGCATACCGATAACAAAGCTTTTTGTGGTAAACTGAGTAACTATAGTAAGGTCGATAGCTATCATTAATGTAAGATAATGATAAGAGCCTTTCCTTATGAACTGAGTTATATATAAAAGCGTAGCGATAACGCAAAATATCATATGCACCTTGAAAGGCAAGGGGGCATAAACGTTCTGCAAGGTCGCAGTTTCCGCCGCCAGTGTTTCTATCACACTATCATCTCCTAAAGCATTATTTTATCATACTAAGATATTATACCACAGTTTTACGTCATTTGCAATAGATTTGAGCCTTTATAACGGCTTTATAAAACAAAAAGACAGAAGTATTTTTTCAAATACCTCCGCCTTTTTCGGGAAAAATTCGTCGTAATCTTTAATTTATACTATTTTAAGATAAATTACTTGTTAGCGAAATATCTGTCAAGCAGACCCTTGAAGCCGCATCCATGTCTTGCTTCGTCCTTAGCCATTTCATGAACAGTGTCATGGATAGCGTCATAGCCAAGCTCCTTTGCTCTCTTAGCAAGCTTCATCTTGCCCTCACAAGCACCATTCTCAGCCATATATCTCATCTCAAGATTTTTCTTTGTAGAAGGTGTTACTACCTCGCCCAGAAGCTCTGCGAACTTAGCAGCGTGCTCAGCCTCTTCGTAAGCTGCCTTCTCATAGTACATACCTACCTCAGGATAGCCTTCTCTGTAAGCAACTCTTGCCATTGCAAGATACATACCTACCTCAGAGCACTCGCCGTTGAAGTTCTCTCTAAGACCTGCAACAACTTCCTCATCAAGACCCTCTGCAACGCCTACCTTGTGCTCGTCAGCCCATGTGATAGCTGTTTCTTCTACTTTATTGAACTTTTCTGCTGGTGCGTGGCAGATAGGACACTCCTTTGGAGCAGCCTCGCCCTCATAAACGTAACCGCATACTGAACATACAAACTTTGACATAATTTTTGTCCTCCTTATTTTAATATCATTTTTTTACTTTTCCACAGACCAGCGTTTTCGCTTTATCTGCGTTATTCTTTGCAGCTTTTCCCTTGCTGTGATTAAAGTATACCACATTAGTGTACATTTGTCAATAGGTTAGTTTTGTCTAACAATATAAAAATATTGCAAAATTTTATGGCAATTTTTTATGCAATTTGACGTAGACTATACTAACCAATAATACGTCTTGAAAAAAACTTAAAGCTATGCTATAATGAAGATCAATATATGACAAAAAAGGAGTTTTTTTAAATGAATAAGGAAAAAGCAGCGGCAGCAAAGGCTCTTTTCATGGAGGGCTACAACTGTTCACAGGCGGTAGTAGGCGCATGGGCTGAGGATATCGGCCTTGACAGCGAAACTGCATACAAGATAGCTTCGGGCTTTGGCGGTGGAATAGGCAGAATGAGAGAGGTCTGTGGAGCATTTACAGGTGCAGTCATGGTGCTTGGATTGAAATTTGGCAACACCATAGGCAGTGACAGGGCGGCAAAGGGCAAGGATTATGAGCGTGTTCAGCTTTTTGCAAAGCGTTTCAAGGAAGAGCTTGGCTCTGACACTATCATCTGCCGTGAGCTTCTTGGTCTGAGCGGACCTAGTGACCCTGACCCTGCAAAGCGCACAAAAGAATACTATCAGAAGCGTCCATGTCCTGAAACTGTAGCAATTGCAAGTGGTCTTTTGGGAGAATTTATGGAGTAGTTTTTTTCAGAAAAAAACTTTGAAACTGTGGGCGAACGCTGTTTTCCCTACAAAATAATGCAAAAAAGAGCAGAGAAACGAGATCTCTGCTCTTTTTTTGTATATAAATTCTATTAGATTCCTGCGGAATAGTTTGGAGCTTCCTTTGTGATATAAATATCGTGTGGGTGTGACTCCTTAAGACCTGCGCCTGTTATCCTGATGAACTTAGCCTTTTCGCCAAGCTCTGCAATAGTATGACAACCGCAATAGCCCATACCTGAACGGATACCGCCAACGAGCTGGAAGATAGTATCTGAAACCGGACCCTTATAAGCCACACGACCCTCAACGCCCTCTGGAACGAGCTTCTTTGAGTTTGTCTGGAAATATCTGTCCTTTGAGCCTTTGTTCATTGCAGCAAGAGAACCCATGCCTCTGTATACCTTGAACTGTCTGCCCTGATAGATCTCAGTTTCGCCTGGAGCTTCGTCACAGCCTGCGAGGAGTGAACCAAGCATTACAACGTTCGCACCAGCGGCAAGAGCCTTAACGATATCGCCTGAATACTTGATACCGCCGTCAGCAATAACAGGAATGCCATACTCAGCAGCAGCGCAAGCAGCGTCATAAACTGCAGTGACCTGAGGAACACCTATACCAGCGACTACACGGGTAGTACAGATAGAACCAGGGCCGATACCGACCTTTATAGCGTCAGCACCTGCCTCGCAGAGCGCTCTGGCAGCTTCGGCAGTAGCGATATTACCTGCAATAACCGGTGTATCAGGGAAAGCGGCCTTAACTTTTTTAAGACAATTTATAACGTTCATAGAATGGCCGTGAGCAGAGTCAAGAACGAGAACGTCTACCTGAGCCTCAACGAGAGCGGCAACTCTTTCAAGAATATCGTTAGTCATGCCGATAGTAGCACCGCAAAGAAGTCTACCCTTTTTATCTCTTGCGGAATTTGGATACTGAACAGCCTTTTCAATATCCTTGATAGTGATAAGACCCTTAAGAACGCCGTTTGCATCAACAAGAGGAAGCTTCTCGATCTTATGCTTCATAAGTATCTTCTGAGCGCCTTCAAGATCCGTATCAACAGGAGCAGTAACGAGGTTTTCCTTAGTCATAACGTCACCGATCTTGATATTTTCAAAATCAGTGATAAATCTAAGATCTCTGTTAGTGAGGATACCCTCAAGCTTGCCATCCTTATCGACTATAGGCACGCCGGAGATCTTATACTTGCCCATGAGCTTATCAGCTTCAGCAACAGTCTTGTCAGCTGTAAGAGAGAAAGGATTAACGATAACGCCGTTTTCAGAACGCTTTACCTTATCCACCTCTTCTGCCTGCTGAGCGATAGTCATATTCTTATGGATAATACCGATACCGCCCTCTCTTGCGATAGCGATAGCCATTTTTGACTCTGTGACTGTATCCATAGCAGATGTCATTATAGGTGTATTGAGGACTATATCCTTAGTAAGGTGTGTATGGATATCCACCATATCAGGTGTACAATCCGACTCGCCTGGGATAAGGAGAACGTCATCAAAGGTAAGACCCTCTTTACCAAACTTATTGTTTACATTAGTATCCAGCATAAATTAACCTCCCGCAAACATTTTGAATTCTTAATTTATTATTCTTATAATCATACAACATTTAATTAAACTTGTCAACATCATTATTGAGAACTTTTTTTTAATTTAGTCTTTGCTAATCGGAGTTACGTTGTTTTAGCCAAGGTTTGTTATGCCGCAAAATCGCTTCGCTCTTTGCGGATTTTACTTTGTATAAAGATATAGTATAAGCGGTGCAGTTTTGTGCTTCGATATTAGCTTTGTATCAGATTGCAACTCTGCAATTTGTCTTTTTCTCTCTGCACCGCTTAGTAGGCTTGCGCCTATTGAGGCTCTGCCTCAAACTCCGACAGGGCTTTGCCCTGTACCCACAATGGGTTTCACCCCTTGACCCTGACCAGGGACGTGTCCCTGGACCTTTTGCTCGCTTCGCTCGGTGCTTTATTTTACTTTATGCTTGCAATTTACTTTGGTCTGCTATGCTCATTCCTCATTTCTCATTTCTCATTCCTCATTCCTCATTTCTCATTCCTCCCCTCCTCACTAAAATCTCTCCCCACATCTTGCAATTTACCTCAAAATGTGCTATCATTATCTCTATAGGGGGTCTTATCCATGAAAAAACTCTTTTCCGTAATTTTTATGAACTTTTTCGGCTTCGACATGATAATTTTCTTGGTTGCAGTCGCGACCGCCCTCGTCTTTTATTTAACTAAAAAATCGGCTGATGTTCTCTATAACAAGCTTCATCTTAACATCTTCGTTCCCGACTCAGGTGCTTCCCGCCGTCAGGCTGACAGCGATATTTCCGGCATTCGTGAAACAGATATCGTTTCTATGCGCAACCGCACAGGAAGCCTTTATTCTCTGTTCGTAAATCTCACAGGGATCTTCCCTCTCTTGGGTATCCTCGGCACTGTTATCTCCCTCCTCGGTATGGTAGGCGATATGACAAACGTTCAGGATAATTTCTATGGCGCTTTGACCTCCACTTTTTGGGGACTTGTTTTTGCTATAATCTTCAAATTTCTTGACGGCATAATCTCTGCAAAAATAGAGGATAACGAGAAAAATGTTCAGCTCTATCTTGAAAGAAACAACGCTGAACATTCCCAAAGCGGTGAACAGCCATGAATGGTTTCAGGAAAAATAAGGGCATAGTCCTTGAGCTGACTTCCCTGCTCGATGTTATCATGATAATGCTTTTCTGGGTCATGACCGATGTTTCCGCATCTGCCGACAGTCAAAAAGAGGACGCAAAAGCTCAGGTGCAGGCTGTCACTCAACAGCTTGAGGAGCAGAAGCAAAAGTCCGCTGACGAGTTAGAAAAGCTCCGTGAGGATATGCAAAAGCAGATAGATGAAGCCTATAAAAAGGCTGAGAGCATTAACAGCAATGCCGCAAAAAATCAGCAGGCGCTTGACGGCTACACTCAGGGTATGCTTATCTCACTTGATATGCGAAATGAAAACGGCACTGATAAGCTGTATATTTCCCGAAATGATGAGGATATTATGACCGTGACCCCTGATGAAGATATCTCAGGCAGGCTCATATCTCTTTTTGAAGGACTCGGTGCGGCAGACGGTGAAGTAATGCTTGCGGCAGTGGTCTATGACGGTGACGCTGTGCTTTATCGTAACATGAGAATAGTGGAAAACGCTGTGCAGGCTGTGTCAGACAAATACGAAAATGTTTACTTTACATACATAAACACTTCAAAATAGAAAGGACAATAAAAATGAGTATTCAGAACGATGTTGAAAAGCTCTACCGCAGTGACCTTGAAAAACAAAGACAAAAGCAGAAAAAGAAAAAGAAGAAAAAGCTTCTTGGTATCATGCTGATCGTCATTATCATTGCGGCGCTTATTCTTATAATGCAGTATCTTGGACTTGGACTAGGCGGTGGAAAAGGCGAAGGCTCAGGGGACGGCAAGGACGTAAGTGCTTCCTCCAATGAAGCTTCCGTTACTACCACAACAACAGCAGTGCCAAAGGAATTTTATGACATCAAGGTTTCAGGAAGCACTTATATAATCGATGAGCGTGTGGTAGATCTTAAAAGTCTTGTTTCCACAGTGAAGCTTATGAGCGACAATGTTATCGTAAGGATAACAGACGACAACGCAACAAAGAACGCTATGGATGACTTGAAAAAGGCTCTTACCGACGACGGCAGAGAGTTCACAGAAACAGTTCTTGACAATTCAGCTTTGGATAACAGCAAGGCAGATACAACATCTGAAGCCGTAAGATAAAAACTGTAGGGGCGAACATCGTTCGCCCGTTTTCTGCATAATTTTAAATGATACAGATATAAAATAAAATTGGGGACGGTCAAGCCGTCCTCTTTTCAGAAACAGAGGTAATATCATGCTTGGACTTACTTTAGAGGGCGGAGCCAGCAGAACGGTCTATTCCTGCGGAATAATGGACGCTCTGCTTGAGGATAAAATAATAGCCGATTATGTTATAGGCGTTTCGGCAGGAGCAGCTTTCGGCGTTTCTTACTGCTCAGGGCAGATAGGCAGAAATCTCCGCCTTGCAACTGAGTTTATGGGAACAAAGAAATACATGGGTGCAAGACATCTTATCGACCCGAAAAACCGATGCTACTATAACCTTGATTATGCCTACAATGTTGTGCCTAATGTTGAGCTTCCCTTTGATTATGAAGCCTACAGAAACTTCAAGGGCAGATTTTGTGCAGTTGTTACAAACGTAAAAAACGGCAAGGCTGAGTACATGGACGTGCCAAAAGATGACACCCACTGGAATTTGCTTAGAGCAACCTGTGCGCTTCCTCTGCTTTTCCCTGAGATAGAGATAAACGGAGAAAAATATATGGACGGCGGTATATCAGATTCAATACCATATATGCAGGCAATAAAAGCAGGCTGTGACAAAAATATCGTTGTGCTGACCCGACCAAAGGGCTATGTTAAGACCCAAGAGCCTGCCACAAAGCTTGCCATGAAATATTATCACAAGCACCCTGAGTTTGCCGAAGCCCTTGCCACAAGAGCCGAGAGATACAACAAATGTATCGCAGAGCTTATGGAGCTTAAAGCGGAGGGGAAAGTCTTTGTTTTCACACCAAAGACCACCTTCGGAGTAGGCAGGACAGAGGGCGACCCTGTAAAGCTGAGAAGGCTCTACGATTACGGCTACAACCACGCAAAATGGGCAATGGACGATCTGAAAAAATATCTTTGCAAGTAGGAATGAGGTAATAAAATGTCATACAAGCTGCCGCTTTTTGTTGCCGCCGCATTTCTGGGCGGTTATATGCTTATTTCAAACAGACAGCTAAGGGTGAACAAATACGAACTGAAGGTATCAAAGCTCCCTGAGAATTTTGTTGGTAAAAAGATACTTCTTCTTGCAGATCTTCACAAGAAGCGTTACGGGGATAATTTCAACAATCTGGTAAATTCCTGCATTGCCGCCGAGCCTGACTTTATTTTCTTTGCAGGTGATCTTTACAGCCGTGATGAAACGGACATGATACCGAAGCTTGCCCTTATGAAAAGGCTAAAACATATTGCACCGACCTATTATATTTTCGGTAACCATGAAACTGACAACATGGACAATGCCGAAGCCCTTGCTTTGAAACTCACCGAATGTGGAGTACACATTCTGAGAAACAACATGGAGCAGATAAAAATAGGCGAGGATCACATCAATATATACGGCACTCAGCTTCCCCAAAGATTTTACCGCAACGAAGATTTTTCACATCACGACCTGCCGCAGATTACAAAGGACGAGCTTACAAAACTTTTAGGAGAGCCTGACAGGAGCGAATGTAACTTTTTGCTTTCGCACACGCCGCTGGCGTTCCGTGCTTATGCGGACTGGGGAGCAGATGTGACGTTTTCGGGTCACTGTCACGGGGGAGTTATAAGATTGCCTTTTATTGGCGGAATACTTTCTCCTGAGCGGAAATTCTTTCCACGATACACAAAGGGCATTTACGAACTTGACGCTGAACAGGGATTGGCAAAGCTTGCTGTCACGGCAGGACTTGGTAAATTCAGGCTGAATAATCCCTCGGAAATAATGATTTGCACACTTGAAAGGCAGGAATAAATATGTATCAGAAACAATTTGCAGAATATTTTGACAAGCACATGGAGGAGATACTTCGTGACCTTGACGAGATTATTTCTATCGAGAGCGTAGGCGACATAAACGCCCCTGTTAAGCCATTTGGCGAGGGTTCTCGCAAGGCTCTTGACTGGGGAAAGGCTTATCTTGAAAAGCTTGGCATGACAACAAAGGACTTTGACGGCTATGCTGTTCACGGTGATTTTTACCAAAATGGAGAATGTAAGCTTGCTGTGCTTTCACATCTTGACACTGTTCCTGCAGGCGAGGGCTGGAGCTATCCACCTTTCAAGCTGACTAAAGCTAACGGAAAACTTTTCGGCAGAGGAACAATTGACGACAAAGGTCCGAGCGTTGCGGTGCTGTGGGCTGTAAAGGCTATCAAAGAGCTTAACATTCCTATAAAAAAGAACTTCCGTGTTATTTTCGGCGGCAGTGAAGAGGGTGGCTGTGAGGACATGGAATATTATGAAAGCAAACAGCCTTTCCCTGAAATGGTGTTCACACCCGACGGCTCTTTTCCTGTGCTCAACTGTGAAAAGGGCATGGTGCATCTTACATTCTCTGCTGAATTTTCAGATGATAAGATAGCTGAGATAAATGGCGGAAGCGTTATAAATGCTATCCCGGACAAGTGCATTGTGAAGTTTGCTGACGACAGTGAGAAGGTCATCAGAGGAAAATCGTCACACGGGTCAAGACCTGAAAACGGCGACAATGCGGTGACAAAATTTGTGGCAGAATACAAAAATGAAAATGCTCTCCTTGGTGGGTTGGCTGAGCTTTTCCCACACGAAGAATGCAACGGAAAGTCCTGCGGTCTTGGTTTTTCAGACGATGTATCAGGCGAGATGACCTGTGCGCTGACTATCCTTAAAACTGAGGGTGGCAGGCTTCATGGGGGTATCGACATACGCTTCCCTATTGACAAGACGCTTGCTGAGATAAGCGGTATCGTAACTTCGGCACTTGAAAGCAAGGGCTTCAAGGTGGACGAGCTTGACGGCATGGAGCCCCATTATGTGGACGAAAACAGTGAGTTCGTTCAGACTTTGCTCAGGGTCTACGAAAAGGTCAAGGGCGAAAAGGGAAAATGTATCGCAGAGGGCGGAATAACCTACGTTCACAACACAAAGGGCGGCGTTGCGTTCGGTGCGGAATTTCCTGAGGAAAACAACAATATGCACGGAGCTGACGAGCATATTTCCATGGAAACTTTCAGGATAAATCTGAATATGTATGCAAATGCTATTGCAGAGCTTTGCGGTGAATAATTGGGTGTGCATGGCTCTTGACAAAGTGTGATTTTAGTGGTATACTTTATTACATAAAAGCTTAAAAGCGTAAAAGCATAAGGAGCATGACGGACAATGAAGATTTGTATAGTTGGACTTGGACTTATAGGCGGTTCGCTTGCCAAGGCAATAAAAAAGAACACTCATGAGAGCTGTTTCGGTATAGATATTGACAGGGGAACGATAGCAGGGGCGCTGGCTCAGGAGGCTATCGACGGTGAAATGGCAATTGACGACCTTGCAGGCTGTGACGTTGTTATCGTGGGACTTCACCCTGAGGCTACCATAAAATTCATCACGGAGAATGCAGGCAAGTTCAAAAAGGGCGGTATCGTTCTTGACACTTGTGGAGTAAAGGGCGAGATAGTCAGAGCTGTAGAGGGCGTTTGCATTGAGAACGGCGTAAACTTCCTCGGCTGTCACCCTATGGCTGGACGTGAATTTTCGGGTTTTGCATACTCGGTGGACAATCTTTTTGAGAAAGCAAGCTTTATAATGACGCCTACAGACAGAACGCCTATGAGGGTGGTGCAGGAGATATCAAGGCTTGCATACAACATAGGTTTTGCAAAGGTCGTTGTATCAAACGTTGAGGAGCATGACAGCGTTATTGCGTTCACTTCTCAGCTTGCACACGTTGTTTCCAGTTCCTATGTAAAAAGCCCTAGTCTTTTAAAGCAGGCAGGTTTTTCAGCAGGATCTTTCAAAGACCTTACGAGAGTGGCTAAACTCAACGAGGATATGTGGACGGAGCTTTTCCTTATGAACCGTGGTCCACTGGTGGACGAGATAGAGCATATAATCGCAAGATTAACGGAGTATCGTGATGCTATTGCAAATAATGACGCTCAAAGGTTGCATGACCTGCTTAAAGAGGGTCGAGAGCTTAAGGAATTGTCTAATAATAGCTAAATAAGAAAATAAAGCGGTGTCAGAGTTCAATTCTCTGCACCGCTTTTTGTTTATTCTTCTGTGTCTGTATCGTCTGTATTATCAGTTTCTTCCTGCTCTTCATTTTCGTCAGGTTCGTCAGGCTCGGACAAATTGGTATCGTCGCTTTCGTCTGTATCGTGGATATCTTTATCATTATCCTTGTTGGCTGACTTATTGTCGCCTACCGTTTTGTTTTTCACTATCATAAGATACTCAGCGGCAATAAGAGCTAAGCACAAAACGCAGACCACACCAATAATAACGCCCATTGATGAACCGCTCTTTTCTTCCGACACAGGACTTGCGGCTTTTGAGGTCGCTTCTGTTTCTGAGCTTTCAAGCTTCACGGCTTCAGGTTCTTTTATCACTATTTTAAAATGCCCTACTGAGCCGTCCTTATAAACAATATCTATCTTTGTTTCGCCTGTGCTGAGGGTCTGGAACTTGCCGTCCTCGAATATAAGCACTTCGCCGTTGGCTACTGTTACGCTGTCAACATCTGTAAGTCCTATATCCTCGGGAGCGATAGGGTACTTGGAATAGTCAACGTCTATTTCGATATAATCGCTGTCGTCCTGCTGAACGTCTGCAGCGTCCTGATACTTGACGATACCGTTCTCTACCTGATTTGATATGGCATTGAGGTTTTCGTCATCAAGGGAATTTACTGTTAGATAAAGCACTGTTGAGGTGAGCTTTTCGTCTGCGACTTTGAAATGGAGGGTCGCATAATCACCGTCAAAGTCTGTGCCGTCTGCGTTCACATAGTTATATACAAACTTACCTGCAAAGGCATTGTCTACAGCCATGCCACCTGCTTTATCATTGGTTTCGCACTTTTCAAACTCTACAAGGCTATCGTCATAGCCCACGGAGATAGAGGCATTTGAGATAAGGTGGTCGCACTGGATATTTATTTTCGCTGTGAACTTTTTATCCTTTACCTCGCTGACCACAAGCTTTACAACTGTCGGCGTAGAAGTCGGAGTGTCCGGAACATAGGAATAAGATGTGGTAGTTCCCCATGTGGTGGTTTCCCATGTCTGAGTTGTGGTAGTTGTAGTCGTTTCAGTGTCCTCCCACTGAGGCTGAGCGGTAGTGGTTGTTTCCGGTACAGGATCTGTGGCTGGCACATTGGTTGTCACAGGCGTTTCGGGATCAGCGAAACACACTGAGGTCATTGCCATGACCGCTGCAAAAAATCCCACTGTTACTTTCTTGAAATCCATTATTTACTCTCCTGATATTGTTTTTGACGTAAACAAGGGCTGCCGCCATAAAGACCGCAGCCCATGATTTTCCTTTTTATTAGTCCTCAATAAGAGTTACTTTCTTCATGACCTGATCTACAAGCGGCTTATCGTTGAAATTTACGTCAACTGCTGCGATCTCGTCAACAACGTCCATGCCCTCGACTACCTTGCCGAATGCTGCATACTGTCCGTCAAGATGAGGAGCGTCCTGGTGCATGATGAAAAACTGTGAGCTTGCTGAGTTTGGCATTGCTGAACGTGCCATTGAGATAACGCCTCTTGTATGCTTGAGGTCGTTACGAACACCATTAGCAAGGAACTCGCCCTTTATCTTCTCTTTTGCACCGCCCATGCCTGTTCCCATTGGGTCGCCGCCCTGTATCATAAAGCCTGAGATAACTCTATGAAAAATAAGTCCGTCATAAAAGCCCTCTTTAACAAGCTTCTCAAAATTTGCAACTGTGATAGGTGCAACGTCAGGATAAAGCTCGATCTTGATATTCTTTCCGTTTGCCATTTCTATATTTACCATGTTAATACTCTCCTTATTATCTGTTAATACAAAATTTACTTGGATTTTGGCAGCTCGCCACGTTTATTTTTCTCCATAAGATCATTGAAATACAATGTGACAGGAGTTGGAACTTTTTTGAAAAGCCCCTTTTTCTCAACCTCGTCACAAACGATATAATCTCTTTCACCGTCATTATTTACGCAATAGAGCCTGTCTGTTTTATAGAAGCCGCCGTTGCCGTCATCTCTGTTCTTATCAAAACAGCCGAAGATATCCTTTGCCATAAGCTCGCAAAGTCTGAGTATCTTCTCATAGTTGGTATGCTCGCTCCACTTTTCAAGCTCTTCATGGAAAAACTGCTGGACAGGAACGTCATTGACTTCCATTTTTCTTATTATTCTCGCAAGGCATATAGAAGCGTCCTGATCGGTAAGCTTATCAAGTCTTGCATTCTTATAATCAAGTATATACTCATTTAATGTAGCATAAAGCAACTTATCATACTGAAACGGCTTGCCTTTGCCTGAAAACTTTATGATAGGGTTATCGGTATTGATCTTCAATTTTATCTCTCCAATTCAATTTATTCTGGCAATACCCCTAATGACTGCCTTTACCCCGATCATCTGCCATATTTTTCGTTAAATTCTTTCACCTTCTGCGCCAAAAACTCTTCTGATACTGAGCCGATAGCGTCGTCGTCCTCGCTGTGGTCAACAGAGCCAAGACCCTCCACAAGAGCCTCATCGACGGATATTCCCTTTATATCCTTATACTCTGCATAGTCCTCAGGCTTTTTTGCATAAGGAAGCTCAGCCACCTTTGCGGCTGTGGTTTCTGCACTTATGGCTTCGATATTGCCTGTATCACGCTTCTCCTGAGCCACTTTCTCGTCATGTATCCTATATATCTCCTCAAGCTTTGAGTCGATACCCTCAACGGACGCCACGCTTATATCCTCCTTATGAGAAGCTACAAATCTTGCGTGTTCCTCCTCATAAAGCTTTTCATACTCGCTCTGGGCATCGGTTATCTCAGCCTGTCCTACCGGGTTCACGTCGTAGTCGGCATAGGTCTTTACGGGATCGTTTTTCTTTTCAGCCAGCTCTTTTTCAAGCTGCTCCATCTTGCTGCGGATAGTTTCCGGCTCTATGGTATCGGTTATCTTCTCTGCGTGTACCTTATCGCTGCTGGACTCCTTCACAAAAGCCGTATCTCCGCCTGCTCTCTTCACAGGCGTGTTCCATATATCATCAGCATTTATCTGCTGCTTTTTAGGCTGTGTCGATGTTTTGGGCTCGGAGCTTTTTCTGCTGAACAGACCCATAAGATCTCCCCCTTTTTATTGGCATGATGATCTGATATCGGCTTTTTATGCCTGACATCTTATACTTATTTATTATACAATATTTTCACCAAAATTGCAAACCTTTTGACAGTTACTTTTTGTACGATTTTTTAAACTCTTTTTGTGCATTTTGTTTCGTATTAATATAATATAAATATAAAATTCACGCTTAGTTAATGTAATCTATACTAATATTTGCTATACTATATTTGTTAAGTTATTTATTTTGTTAATTAAAAACAAAAAACAAATTAGTTTAAGAAAACTATTTTTGGCATATAAATACACAAAAATACCCGATCGTGAAGAAGATAACACGAATAAGAAGGGTAAAAGCTTAAGTATATATGAAGTAAATTCATGGAGGAGGATCTATTTATGACAAGACCGTCACTTGGGATAACGGCAATGGAACTTTTTGCCTGCAATCCTTTCAGGGTGCTCGGCATAGCCGTTGACACTCCTACTGCTGATGTCACGCTCACATACAAAAAGTTGCTTGATATGGCGGCTAAAGGTGACACGGCTGATTATGAAACGCCTTATGATTTTGATTTTCTGCCGCCTTTCTCCCGTTCTGAAAAGGATCTGAAAACGGCTTATGCAAAGATCGCCAGCAACGGATACAGATGCTTCGCATTCTCTGATCCTATATTTTCGGCTTCCCTGAACATTGATGACGTTATGCTCAACCTCAGAGATATTTCATGCTATGACTGTTTTCTCAGATGTTATATGTGGCTCATCACCAATGACAGAGATTTTGAAGAGCCTGAGCTTTGGATACCACTTTGTCAGTACATAGACAAGATGATCATGTCAAGCCCTGAGCAATGGGATAGGTATTTTGACCATCGTTTTCCGCAGGATATGCTTGACGGCTCAATGTCTGCGCTGAGGTCTTTCTATGCCACATTCTGTGATATAATTCTGCTTCCTATCAAGGAAATGGTAAGAGGCTCTATGAAGTGCAGATCCGCAATGGAGATACTTAAGATCGCAAAGGTGGACGTTGACGAGGTATTCCCTGACATTGACATTCCACAGGCTAACCTGCCTAAGAGGGGCGAGCCTGCGCCGAAGCTCAAGATCGCTGTCAAGGACGGCGAGGAATACTATGATGTTACAACAGGCAAAATGGTAAACTTTGAGGGCGATGAGGATTCGGCTATCGAGAGCAACGATTTCTCTGCGGCTGCAAGCTCCATTTCTGCTGACGCTATCGTTGGCGAGGACGGTCCTGACAGCGAGCCTATACCTGACGAGCCTGAGGAAAATCCTGAGCTTAAGGTAGTTCCGCCTCCAGCTCCCGTTCAGCCTGAGCCTGCGGCAGTACAGCCTGCACCAGAGCCAGAGCCTATACCAGAGCCACAGCCTGCTCCTGCACCGACGCCTGCAGAGGACGTCCAGTCTGCTCCTGTATTCAACACAAAGCCGATGGCTCAGAGCGGTATTCCCGGCGAGATAAACGCACCTATAAGAAAGAGAAAGATCTTTATTCCGGGACACAAGGGCATTTCAGGCTCTGCACCTGCAAGCCAGCCTGTTTCTGCTCCTGTTCCGCCAGTTTCACAGCCTGCACCTGCTCAAACGCCTGTTCAGACAGCACAGCAGACAGTTTCAGCACCTGTGTACAGCCAGCCTGCTCCACAGCCTGCGGCGGAAGCTCCGAAGCCTGCGGCTAAAAAGCCATACAAGAAGGCGAACAAGGGACTTACTTCCCTTATCGATACAGTTGACGAGGCGATAAACGACACCTCGGACATAATCCTTACTGACGAGGCTGAGGAAGAGGAAAACCTCTACACTGACACTCTTATCAAGATGCTGAGGGCAAACCGCTCAAACAATCAGCTTATGAAGAGCGTTGACACAAGGCATATTTACGACAACGGTGACAGCCTTGGCAGGCCTGAGGAAGCAGAGCTTTCTATGGACGCTATCAACATGAAGAAAATGGACAAGAGCCTGCTCAATTCTTCATATGATAACATCAACACCAAGGAGACCGACCCTAAGAAGCTTCGTGAGGAAAAATACCGCAACATCAACATCAATGATATGCTCAATCCAACAGTAGGAAGCCAGATGCACAAAGAATACACTCCGGACGCTATTGAGGAATTTGTTAAAGCTAAAAAGCAGGAAAAGTCCGCCATAAAGGGTATTTGGAAGCTTCTTGGCGTTCTGTCGCTTTTGTTGATCATTTATCTTATACTGCTTTACACGGGGCTTATTTGATGACGATATAAAGTGTGGCAGAATATCCGCAACGTGGTGTAACGAAAAAGAATAAGTAAACAAAACGTCGGGCAAGCGGGACGTCGCATTTCTGCAAAGCAGAAATTGCACCGTTTCCCTACAAATGACGTATATACGTTACTTTTACAGAATAATCAGGGGTGGGATTTCCGCCCCTTTTTTGCAATAAGGAGAAATTTTATGAAAGAATACATACTCTCTTTAGATCAGGGAACAACTTCCTCCAGAGCGGTGCTTTTTAACGCAAAGGGTGAAAAGGTTGCGAGCGTACAGAAAGAATATCCGCAGATATTCCCCGGCAACGGCTGGGTGGAGCATGACCCTATGGACATACTGGAAAGTCAGCTCAGTTCTGCTCGTGAGGTCATTGCAAAGGCTGGGATAACAGCGGAGGACGTGGCGGCTATCGGCATCGCCAACCAGCGTGAAACGACGATACTTTGGGACAAGAACACCGGCAAGCCTGTTTATAACGCTATCGTTTGGCAATGCAGAAGGACTTCTGAGGACTGCGCACGAATGGAAAGTCAGGGCTTGCAAAAGTTTTTCAAGGACAAGACGGGACTTCTTATCGACCCTTATTTCTCCGCCACAAAGATAAAGTGGATACTTGAAAATGTTGAGGGCGTGAGGGAGCGTGCGGAAAAGGGAGAGATACTTTTCGGCACTGTGGATTGCTGGCTCATATGGAATCTGACAGGGGGAAGGGTACACGTTACTGACTACTCCAATGCTTCCAGAACTATGCTTTTCAACATTCACACCCTTGAATGGGACAGGGAGATACTGGGACTTTTGGGCATACCCAGCTGTATGCTCCCTGAGGTCAAAGAATGTTCGGGTGACTTGGGCGAAACTGAGGAGAACATTTTCGGAAGCAGGATAAAGATTGCAGGTTGTGCAGGAGATCAGCAGGCGGCACTTTTTGGGCAATGCTGTTTCCGTGAGGGCGATGTGAAAAACACCTATGGCACGGGCGGTTTTCTGCTTATGAACACGGGTGAAAAGCCAGTGGAAAGCCGTCATGGGCTGCTCACGACTATTGCCTGGGGCATAGGCGGAAAGGTGAATTATGCTCTGGAGGGGTCGGTATTCGTATCGGGTGCGGCGGTAAAATGGCTTCGTGACGAGCTTTGCATAATACGCACAGCGGCAGAAACCGAGGAGCTTGCAAGAAGCGTTGAGGACACGGGCGGTGTATACTTTGTGCCTGCATTCGTGGGACTTGGCGCACCATACTGGAAGCCCGAAGCCAGGGGCATGATAACAGGGCTTACAAGAGGAACAAACAGATGCCACATAGTCAGAGCGACATTGGAAGCTATGTGCTATCAGACCTATGACGTTCTCAGGGCGATGGAGGAGGACGCTGGGGCTATCGGAAGCATAAAGGCTGACGGTGGTGCGGCGAGCAACGATTTTCTAATGGAATTTCAGGCTGATATATTGGGTCATTCGGTCATAAGGCCTTATAACGTGGAATCCACCGCAACAGGTGCGGCATATCTTGCAGGGCTTGGCTGTGGGCTTTGGGGCAGCATGGAAGAGCTTGTTGGCGTTTCGGATAAGTTCAGGGAGTTTATTCCGTCTATGAGCGAGAGTAAACGCAACGAGTTGATAGTAGGCTGGAAAAAAGCGGTCGAAGCGGCTATTGAAAAATAAATCAGAAAAAGAATAGAAGAAACCGAGCGAAGCGAGAGATAAAGCGCACGGTCAAGCCCGGCGCCAGAGGGCTTGTGGGGTCAAGGGGCAAAGCCCCTGCGGAGCTTGAGGCAGAGCCTCAATAGGCGTAAGCCTACAAGCGGTGCAGAAAAAGACTTAAAAGCATAACAAAGTAAAAGAAACAACAAAGCGGTGTCGGAGAAAAAATCTCTGCACCGCTTTTTTCTATCCCATTAAACAAAGTGAATTCCGCAAAGAGCGACAGCGATTTTGCGGCGAAAGAACTTGCCCGAATAAGATGTAGGGGTGACCTGAGGTCGCCCCTACTGATGTACGTTAATCATCTTTCATTTCATTAAGCACCTGGGCACATAGGAAAAGCGAACCGCATATAAGATTCACTCCGTGAGGATTCTCGTTTATTAGCTGACGTGCCATTTCAAGGGCAGGCTTTGGACTTTGCTCTGCCCTGCCGCCTGCGTTGGTTATGATGTTGGCAAGGTCAGAGGCAGTTTCGGCTCTGTCGCTGAAACCGTCAACTGTGTAGAATTTGTCTACATACGGTATGAGTTTCTTTACCGCCTCGGTGATGTTTTTATCCCTGCACATTCCCATAACAGCGTAGCATGGGCGTTTTGGGCAATGCTCCAATACGCCTGCCAAGGCTGACAGACCGTCGGGATTGTGTGCTCCGTCAAGTATCAGCAGCGGCTCACGGCTGAGTATCTGCACTCTGCCTTGGAGCTGGGCTTTTTTGATGCCCTCAAAAATTTTATCCTGGGGAATTTTCAGGGTATCGTTGACAAGGCGAATTCCGCTTATGACGCTCATGGCGTTCAGTACCTGATGTGCTCCGCCCATTGTGACTTCATAGGGCTGTCCCTTGAACTCAAACTTTGAGCCGAAAACGTCACAGCTTATAAGTTTGAGCTGATTGATGTCGGGGATAACGAGCTGAGAAAGACTTTTTACTGCCTGCTCTCTGACGGTGCGGATAACTTTCATATCGTTGCCTGCGCTCAAAACGCATGGACAGTGGGGTTTTATAATGCCTGCTTTCTGATAGGCTATCTTCTCCAAGGTGTCACCTAAAATGGCGGTGTGGTCGAAATCAACTGAGCCTATAACTGTTAGGACAGGGGTTTTTATAACGTTGGTGCTGTCCAAAAGTCCCCCAAGACCTGTTTCGAGGACGACTATATCACAGTTTTCCTCGGCAAAATAGAGGAAAGCTATGGCGGTGGTTATTTCAAACTGAGAGAAATTCTCACGGTCGCAGTGCATATCGGTGACGGCTTTCACACGCTTTGCCATTTTCGCAAGGGCAGGCTTGGGGATATCAATGCCGTTTATTTTTATCCTGTCGGTATAGCTTATTATATAAGGCGAGGTGAAAAGACCTGTTTTCAGCCCTGCGCACTGAAAGACCTCGCTGAACATCTGCGCCATTGAACCTTTGCCGTTCGTGCCTGCGATATGAACGAATTTAAGGCTGTCCTGCGGGTCGCCAAGGTCGGAAAGCAAGGCTTTTATTCTGGACAGGTCTTTAACGGGCTTGCCTGAATGGGAAAAGCTGTTTATAAATTCAAGCTCGTCTATGTCTTTGGTGTTTTCTATCAATTCTATCCCTACATTTCATCTATTATTTCTTTAAGCTCTCTTGCGGTGTCTATATTCACACCTGCGGTCTTTGCAAGCTCCTCTACTGTGGCTTTTTTGAGAGCTTCTTTGGTCTTATACTCGGTGATGAGTTTTGCGGCTTTTTTATCGCCTATGCCTTTGACCTTGGTTATTTCAAGTCGGTGAGCATTCTTTTTATGTTTCTGTGCCTGATAGGTTATGGCTACCCTATGGACTTCGTCCTGAATGGCGGTAACAAGATTGAACGCCGCTCTGCACTTTGCAAGGCTTATTTCTCCGCCCCCTGTGGCGACTGCTCGTGTGCGGTGCTTGGAGTCTTTCACAAGTCCGAACAATGGGCAGGTCACACCCATTCGCTCTAAGACAGGCTCAACGGCATTGACGTGGCCGTTTCCACCGTCCAGCAAGATAAGGTCGGGCATAATGGAAAAGCCCTCGTCTGTTTTCTCAAAGTAGTTTCTAAAGCGACGTTCTATGACCTCCTGCATACAGGCATAGTCATTTTGCTCTGCAACTGTTTTGATAGAAAACTTTTTATAATACTTCTTGCATGGTCTGCCGTTTTCAAAGACCACCATGCCTGCCACCATATTTGTAGAGGCGAGGTTTGATATATCGTAGCACTCGATATATTTCGGAGTCTTGGGAAGCCCCAATGCTTTGGCAAGCTCCTCAAGGGCGGTTATCTCACGGCTCGTTCTGCCGACTTTTATGGAGAGATACTCGGTGGCGTTGCTTTTGGCAAGGGTGGTAAGGCGGAGAAACTGTCCTCTTTTCGGAGTGGAGATATTCACGGCATGGTCATACTTCTGACGGAGAAATTTCTCTATTATCTCGCCGTTTGTGATATCCTCGTCAATAAGGATATCTTTCGGTATGCTGTCTTTGGAGGAATAATACTGCATGAGAAAATCTTCACGCATTTTTATGCTGTCGTCTTTTTCGCCAAGGAAATAGGAAGCCTTATCAAAAAGTCTGCCCCCACGATACATTATAACGCTGGCACAAGCCATTTCGCCATTTTGAGCAATGGCGATTATATCAGTGTCACGAATATCGTCATTAATTATCTTCTGACTTTCAGCGGCTTTTTGTATGGCTTGGATACGGTCACGAAGCTTTGCGGCAAGCTCAAAGTCAAGCTCCTCAGCGGCTTTGTTCATTTCCTCGGTGAGCCTTTCAACTGAGTCTGACGAGCCGTTTCGGATATAGTCCACCGCCTGACGGACGATAGAATTATACTCCTCTTTGGAGAACTTTCCTGTGCAAACGCCCATGCACTGCTTTATGTGCATATTAAGGCAGGGACGCTGTTTTCTGAAATCCTGCGGGAATTTTCTGGTGCAGGTAGGGAGCATAAAGACTTTATTAGCTTCGATAACGGCTTGTTTTACTGCGAATGAACTTGTATAAGGTCCTATATACTCTGCTCCGTCATCATATTTTTGCAATACGGCTTGCAAACGTGGATAGTCCTCGTTTGTGACCCTGATATAACTATAGCCCTTATCGTCTTTCAGCAGGATATTATACTTCGGGGTATACTGCTTTATAAGAGAACACTCCAGCACCAGGGCTTCAAACTCAGAGTCGGTGACGATAAAGTCATAGTCATAGACGTGGGACACCATTTTCCACACCTTTGGCAGATGATCCTGACCCTTTCTGAAATAAGATGTCACACGGTTGCGGAGATTTTTCGCCTTGCCGATATAGATTATCTTTTTCATTTTGTCTTTCATTATATAACAGCCCGGTGAGGTGGTGAGCTTTGAAGTTTTATCACGCAGAAATGGCAGGCGTGGGTTGTCTTCATCTGTAATATACATAAATTCTCCTAACTGAATCTAAAAGCAAAGGCAATACGAGTTGTCCGTATTGCCTTGCTATTATCTCTTACCAATACATAAATACAGGAGTACCCATATCTATTTTTTCATAAACGTATTTTGCTTTATCTAAAGGCATATTTATACAGCCGTGTGAGCCCCATGTGCTTGACTTATAACGCTCACCGCCAAAGTTGCCGTTCTGCCATGATGCGTCGTGAAGTCCTATGCCGATAGTGGAAACGTTGTTCCAATAGTCAACATAGGAAGCGTAAGACTGTCCGTCTGCTGAGCCTCTCAGAGTCTTGCCCTTTTCCTTATACCAAAGCTTATAAACACCGCCAGGGGTATTTCTTGACTTGCTTGGATAGCCTGAAACTATATCAGACTCCATTGCGAGCTTGCCGTCTTTATAATACCACAAATGCTGTGCAGTAAGGTCTACCTCGATATAAGTGTTGCCGTAATCCTTATCGGCTGTACGCCAATCCTTATTGCAGGTATACTCATAGGCTGAGTCAGGGTTTACATAGTAGACAGGCTCAGTTTCGGCAGACTCGCCCTTTTCAATAAGGTCCACGATAAGGTCGCAGGTCTTTTGCTGGTCTATCCACCAGCCGTAACAGCCCTGACCCTCGGAGATAGTTATAGTTCCACGCTTTGTGGTCTTGAACTCTCTGTCCTTGCCATAGGTATCATACTTATCTGCAAGATCTTCAACATATGCCATTGCCTTATCTTCATCAACTGTATAGCCGGCTTCGGCGTTATCCTCGTCAAAGGTTATCCAATCCATGATAGTATCGCCTGTGAGAGTTTCGGTGGTGTAGATAAAATCGAATGTTATTTCGATATCGTTAAGGTTATTGAGCTTCTTGCAGGTCTCTTCAAGCATATCCGCTGTTATGGCAGGCTTTTTATAGCAATCTGCCTTTGAGATATCAACGTCAAAGCTACCGTCGTCAATCTGATTTTCCACATAGGAATAAAGCTCGTCTATCTTACCCTCCTCCACAGCGTCGCCTGTGGTTTCTTTTACCACAACATAGCTGTTGTCGTCGCCTTTTTTGATATAGGCGTCCTCAGGATCTTTTGTGCTTTTGGAGTCAAGCACCTTTCTTTTCAGCACCTTTTCAAGCTTAGCCTTATCGTACTTGAACTTAGATTCAAAAGTGAAATCCGTACGCTTCATGGCAGAAGAGAACCATGAATAGTGGTTTTGCTGAGTATAATACTGTGTGATAAGGTTTTGAGTATTATCGTTATAGCCTATTTCAGACAGCTTTATGGAAAATGTTGTGCCGTCTTTCTTTGTAACGGTGATGGCTTTTGGGATAACAGCCTGCTCGCTTACGAGCTTATAGGCTTCCGCCTTGGTCTTTCCGCTGACCTCGATGCCGTTTATATATGTATTTCCAAGAAATCTATCCTTATACGAATTCATGCCCCACAGATAGAAGCCACCTGCGGCGACTATCATAACACCAACAACTGAGCATATTGCTATTGCGACAGTCTTTCCTGACGAGGACTTCTTTTTCTTCTTTTTTCCATTCTTTGAGCCGCTCTTTGAAGTCTGCTTTGATGCAGGCTTTGCATTTTTACTGCGTGTTTCAGTTGTTTTTGGCTTTTTAGGCTTGATAGTTTCCTCGCCAAAGTCTGAAACTCCTCTTACGGGAGTGATAGGCTCGTCAAAGCCGCCGTCCTGCATTGCCATATTTTTAGCGATCATTCTTGCCATATCCTCATGGCTCATAGGGCGGTTCTGCGCCTGCGGCTTTGCGGCTTCATCGCTGTCGAGGGTAAGACCTTTCATATCAAGATCTATACCAAGCTCATTATCCTTTCTTTCTCTATCGTTCATAATATTACCTTTCCTTATATGTCCTTATTATAATATACTCGTTTCACATTTATTTTACCCTATTATACAACACTATCACCTTTTTTTCAAGGAGTATTTCCTACAATATAAAGACAATTTTATGACGATTTCTCAACAGTTTTCATACAGTTGTATAAAAATGCAGTTTTCAAAATGTTATCCTGCATATTTTTCCTGTAGCAAGGAATTTTTTTTGCAAAACCTCTTGAAAAAGATCACAATAAGTATTATAATATATGTAGTAAAGGTTCGCTTGCCGAGCCGATCATTAATTTAAGAAAGAAGGATCTGTATGTTAGATATCAAGATCGAACGTACCACTACTCCAAAGGAAAAACCGGCTGACGAAACAAAGCTCGGTTTCGGTCACATTTTTACTGACCATATGTTTGTTATGAATTATGACGCAGGTCAGGGTTGGCATGACGCTAGGATCGTGCCTTACGGCGACCTTTCACTCTCCCCTGCTGCTATGTGCCTGCACTACGGTCAGGAGATATTCGAGGGTCTTAAGGCTTATCGTATTGCTGACGGCTCTGTTCAGCTTTTCAGACCGCAGGAGAACTTCAAGAGAATGAACAACTCTGCTGAGAGAATGGTAATTCCTAAGATAAACGAAGAAGATATGCTCTACGCTCTGAAAACTCTTGTAAAAATGGAGCAGGACTGGGTTCCTCACACTGAGGGTGCTTCCCTTTACATCAGACCATTTATCATCGCAGTTGACCCATATGTAGGTGTTAAGCCTGCTGACCACTATCTGTTCATCATTATTCTTTCACCTTCAGGCGCTTACTATTCAACCGGTCTTAACCCTGTTAAGATCTATGTTGAGAACAAGTATGTAAGAGCCGTAAGAGGCGGTACAGGCTTTGCTAAGACAGCCGCTAACTACGCTATCTCGCTTGCAGGTCAGGAAGAAGCTCACGAGCAGGATTACGAGCAGGTACTTTGGCTTGATGGTGTTGAAAGAAAGTATGTTGAGGAAGTTGGCTCAATGAACATCTTCTTCGTTATTGACGGCGAAGTTGTTACACCACAGCTTCTTGGCTCTGTTCTCCCTGGCATCACAAGAAAGTCTGCTATCGAGATATGCAAGAAGAAGGGCTACAAGGTAAGCGAGAGAAAGATCTCTATCGAGGAGATCGCTGAGGCTTACGACAACGGCAAGCTTGACGAGGTATTCGGCACAGGTACTGCTGCTGTTATCTCACCTGTTGGTCATCTTAAGTGGGGCGACAAGGTAATGGAGATAAACAACAACAAGATCGGCCCTGTTTCACAGATGCTTTATGATACAATGACAGGCATTCAGTGGGGCAAGATACCAGACGAGTTTGGCTGGATCGTTAAGATCGACTAATATCGTGAATAATCAATGCGGTCTGTGCTTCGGTATAGACCGCATTTTTCATAGGAGTGATAAAAATGGAGCTGCAGCAGATAATAGACAAGTCACACAGGATAGTATTTTTCGGGGGAGCAGGGGTATCAACAGAGAGCGGCATACCTGATTTTCGGTCGGTGGACGGACTTTACAATCAGAAATATGATTATCCCCCTGAGCAGATACTCAGCCACACGTTTTTTATGCGGCATACAAAGGCATTTTATGATTTTTACCGTGACAAAATGCTTTGTTTGACGGCAAAGCCTAACAAGGCGCATTACAAGCTGGCGGAAATGGAGAGGGCAGGCATACTTTCTTCAGTTATCACGCAGAATATTGACGGACTTCACACGGCGGCAGGAAGCAAAAAGGTGCTGGAGCTTCACGGAAGCGTACACCGCAACTACTGCATGGACTGCGGAAAATTCTACACTGCGGAGGATATTTTAAACAGCACAGGCATTCCGAAATGCACCTGCGGCGGAACGATAAAGCCTGATGTTGTGCTTTATGAGGAGGGGCTTGATGATAAAACTGTGACGGAGGCGGTGAGAGAGATATCTCAGTGCGACACGCTTATTATTGCAGGCACTTCTCTGACAGTTTATCCTGCGGCAGGAATGGTGAGATATTTTCAAGGGGATAATCTTGTGCTGATAAATCGGGACAAGACTTCCATGGACGGCTCCTGCGACCTTGTTATCCATGACAAGGTAGGGGAAACGTTGGATAAGATAGTGATAAAATAAGGACAACAAACGCAATTACAAAGAAATATAACAAAATGGCGAACATTGCAGTGGTGCAGTGTTCGCCCGTGTTTTTATGCTATTTTATTCGTCCATATGCTGTGCTGTATAAAGCTTGTAATATTCGCCTTTCTTTGCGATAAGCTGGTCATGAGTGCCGCACTCGGCAATGCCTTTGTTGTCGATATACATTATCTTATCGCAGTTTTTGATAGTGGAAAGTCTATGTGCGATAATAAATGAAGTTCTGCCAACAAGAAGTCTTTGAAGTCCCTGCTGAAGGAGCTTTTCTGTTCGTGCGTCTATTGATGAAGTTGCTTCGTCAAGGACAAGTATTTTCGGGTCGGAGAGGAGCGTTCTTGCAAAGGAGATAAGCTGTTTCTGTCCGCCTGAAAGCTTTGAGCCACGCTCGTTGACCTCGGTCATATAGCCGTCTTTCATTTCGCTTATGAACTCGTCTGCGCAGACTATCTTTGCGGCTTCTCTTATTTCTTCTTCCGTTGCGTCAAGTCTGCCGTAGCGGATATTATCGTAAATAGTGCCGCTGAAAATAAAGCTGTCCTGAAGCATTATGCCCATTTGTGAGCGGAGGGAATGCAAGGTCGCCTGACTTATATCCTTGCCGTCTATGGTTATTTTACCGCTGTCCAGGTCATAAAATCTTGACAGGAGAGAAACTACTGTAGATTTTCCTGCGCCTGTTGGTCCGACAAGGGCAACGCTTTCGCCCGGCTTAACGTCAAAGGAGATATGCTCCAAAACTGTTTTGCCCTGCTCATAGCTGAATGTAACGTCATCAAATTTTACCTCGCCTGTGATATCACCGATATCTTGAGCGTTCGGCTTGTCTGCGATAGTGGCAGGCTCGTCAAGGGTCTCAAAGATACGCTCAAGGTAGGCGATATTGTTGATGAAGTTATTGAAGATGTTTGACAGGTTCATGATAGGCTGCCAGAAGCTTGAAGCATAGCTTGTCATGGCAACGATAGTTCCAAGGCTCACTGCCGCAGGGGTCAGCACCAGCAGACCCACCACGAATATTGCGGCTCTCACAAGGGTAGAAACGTTGTCGGTAGCAGGCCAAACAAGGTGAGAATATTTCACGGCGTTTATCCAGCTTTTACGATATTTCTCGGAAAGTCTATCGAATATCTCAGCGTTTTCTTCCTCACGGGTAAATATCTGGGTCACTCTTGCGCCTGTGATGTTTTCCTGCAAATAGGCGTTAAGGTTTGAGGATTTGTTTGAAACGTCCTGCCATGCTTTACGCTGTCTTTTCTTTATCATCATCATTATGACTGCAAATATCGGCAGACCCGAAAGCACCACCAATGACAGCTTCACATTCACAAAGAACATGAATATCATGATGAAAAGCATATTAAGACATTCGAGTATAACATTTATGATACCGTTTGAGAGCATATCCGACACGGAGTTTACATAGTTTACAACTCTTATAAGAATTTTGCCGTGTGGGCGGTTATCGTAATACTCAAATGGAAGTTCCTGCAAATGCTTGAAAAGGTCGGTACGGATATCGAAGATTATATCCTGACCAACAACTGTCATTATCCTTGAACGGATAGTGGAGAATGTTATTGACACGGCTATAGTGCCGACAAATGCGAGGGTGAGCAGGACGAGCTGTCCCATATTTTTCTGCGGTATGGTATTATCAAGAGCGTACTGTGTGATGAGCGGTCCGAGAAGTCCTGATATTGCGGCGAATACGCTCAGCACAAGGGCGGTTATCATTTTGCCCTTATATTTTTTGATATACACAAAGGAGCGTTTCAGGTGGGCGAAGTCGAATGGGGTCTCAAGGACTTCGTCAACGTCATAACGGTTTCTTGCCATTCAGACCGCCTCCTTTCCGAAGCCATCGTTCTGCAGCTTGAACACCTCGTAATAGTATCCCTTTTTGGCGATAAGCTCATCATGAGTACCCATTTCGGTTATCTTGCCGTCATCGAGGATTATTATCATATCAGCGTCTTTGGTGGAGGAGATACGCTGGGCTATTATTATCTTTGTACATGGGAAATCGAGGTTTCTAAGGCTATCCTGAATATACTTTTCTGTTTCCATATCCACGGCGGAGGTGGTATCGTCAAGGATAAGAATGGCAGGCTTTATGGCTAAGGCTCTTGCAAGGGAAAGTCTTTGCTTTTGTCCGCCTGAAAGACCTACGCCACGCTCGCCCACGATAGTTTCATAGCCGTCCGGCATTTTCTCTACAAACTCGCTTGCCGCCGCAAGCTTTGCATAGTGCTTAACGTCCTCTTCGGACATATCAGAGTCGCCATATGCGATATTGCCGTCTATGGTATCTGAGAAAAGCAGAACGTCCTGCGTTGCCATACCTATTTGCGAGCGGAGCTGTGAGAGCTTGCGCTTTCTTACATTCACACCGTCCACAAGGACTTCTCCTGAGTTGGTATCATAAAATCTTGGAATGAGATTTATAAGAGAGGTCTTGCCTGAACCTGTTTCGCCCATTATGGCAACTGTCTGACCTGCTTTTATCTTAAAGTTCACGTTGTCAAGGACTATATGCTTGCCAAACTTAAAGGTAACGTCCTTGAACTCGACATCTCCGTGAAGCCTTTCTGTCTGGTCAACTGCGTCTTCACGGTCGGTAATGATAGGTCTTGCATAGTATATCTCGATGACCTTCATTGCGGAAGCCATGAACCTTTGCATATCGTTCACATAGATACCAAGGTTTCTGACAGGGTTTGCGATGCCCCAGATAAGTCCTGAGATAGCAACATACTCACCCATTGTTATTTCCCCTTTTATAAGGAAAAATCCACCGCCAAGGAGCATTATAACTGACAAGGCGTTTGCAAAAGCTTCCATATAAGGGAAGAATTTAAGCCACAGCAGTGACGCTTTTTTGTTTGCGTCAGAATATTCTTTATTGGCTTTTTGGAACTTTTCTATCTCATAGTCCTCACGGGCGAAGGCTTTTACAACTCTGTTGCCTGAGATGTTCTCCTGAGCGTCGGTATTCATTTTAGACAGCTTTTCACGGAGGTCAACGTAGACCGGCTTTGCCTTTTTATCAAGAAGCACCACCACGCCGAATATAAACGGTGTAACAGCCAGCAGAAGAAGTGCCATTTTCCAGCTTACCATAAAGAAATAAACTGACGAGGCTATAAACAGCGAACATGATTCAAGCATACCTTTAAAAACGAATGCCACTGCATGACGCACCATATCAAGGTCGCCTGTGAGCCTTGTCATAAGGTCGCCTGTGCGGTTGCGGTCATAAAACTCCATATCCTGATTTTCGATACGTCTGAAAAGGTGTGTCCTTATTCTGTATATCATGCCCTGAGATGATAATTCATAGGTCATGTTGCAGGTATACTGACAGATAGTTCTAATCAAGGTAAAGCCCACCATGCCTGCAAGCAGCAGCCAGAACAGCTTTCTTTCATGCTCAAGATTAAAAAGTGCGTCCTTGCTTGAAAGAAACTTATCCACAAGCTCTTTGCTGAAATAAGGTGTGGTAAGATACAAGGCGTTGCATACGATAGACAGCACAAGGGCTGTTACATAAAATTTTCGGTAGCCTTTCAGGTTGTGCCATATCCATTGAAGCTGGAACATATTCTTTCACTCTCCTTTTATTCTTCTAAACTTCATGCTCTCATAGGCACATATATAAAAATATGAAACCCATACTCTTTTTAAGCTATGGGATATTATAAGCCCTTTTGAAAGTAAAGTCAAGGGGGTAAAAGCATTTAGTTTACATAAAACAAGTAAAAAAATAAACGATAATACGAAGCTTTTGTTGTGCTTTTTCACAAATTATGAATATGTTGTTATCTAACGATAGTCATATTTAGAATAAAACGTTTTCTTTGACTGTTATATTATATTAAACTAAGTTTTCGTATAACAAAATATCCGCCCTGAAATAACAGAGCGGATAGAGGATATTTTTGTATGCAATAATATGCGAGCGAAAAAGTCACCCTTACGGGTTTATTTAATCCTGAAAAACGTCGGTGAAGTAACCTGCATTGGAGATAGGTTCATTTCCGCCTGCAAGGTGCTTTGTACAGCCCATGACGTGGCATCTGAAAAAGCCATAGTCGCCCTCACGCTCCTCACAGCCGAGGACCGTCACAGAGGTAGGCTGCATATTGAAGCCATGCCACATATTCATGGTGGAAATGCCAAGGATATGTCCTATTATCACCATTGATACGGCAAAGTGACAGAAGAACACAAGGGTTTCATCGCTGTGCTTTTCAATGCGGAACATACCGTTCTCGTGGATATAACCATGGTCGGCAAGAAGCTTATCAATACCCTCATGCACCCATTTAAGCTGTTCTTCAACATTGCCTGTCTGCATATAGTCGGACTTGAACCAATTATTTCGGTCATAGTATATCTCTTTATCCGCCCACTCGGTGGGGTACATATCCCATGGGATACGATGTCCTCCATCAGAGGTGGGTATTATGCCGTTAAATTCTCTCAGCCATGGGAGAGTTTCCGCTGTATCCCCACGAAGTTTCAGGGAATATTCCGCTGTGAGCTGCGCTCTGCCAAGGGGAGAAACGTAGAACTTTGAAACGTCCCAATTCTTTACACGCTGTGCAAGAAGCTCTGCTTCACGCTTGCCCTTTTCTGTAAGGGTATCATGAACGTAATCGGGGTCGCCGTGTCTGATAAAAATAAGACGCATAAAAATACCTCCTAGTTAGTCTGCCATTGGTTTTATTTCAGCGTTGTAGGCTCTTCTAAGGAAGAACAGCGACGCCATGATCGAGAATATTTCGGCGATAGGGAAAGCCCACCAGATAGCGTCAAGCTTGCCTGTAAGGGAAAGAAGATATGCCACAGGAAGAAGCACAACAAGCTGTCTTGTAAATGAAACGAGCATAGAGGAAAGTCCCCTGCCAAGAGCCTGCAATGATGAGATTATGATTATATCAAAGCCTGCGAAGAAGAAGTGTGTGCTGATTATACGCAGGGCTGTTACGCCTATGCTTAGCATATTATCGCTTGCGTCAAAGAGTTTCAGAAGCTGTGCAGGGAAAATCTGCATTATGATAGTGCCGACTATCATGATAGACACAGAGTATATCATGGCGTATTTTATTGCACCGGTGATACGCTTTTTCTTTCTTGCGCCATAGTTATAGGCAACGATAGGGATAAGACCATTATTAAGTCCGAAAACAGGCATGAAAACGAAGCTCTGAAGCTTGAAATACACACCGAAAACTGCGGCGGCGGTGTTTGAGAAGCCGATAAGTATTTTATTCATGCCGTATGTCATGATAGAAGAGATAGACTGCATTATGATGGACGGCAGACCGACAGCGTAGATCTTCTTGATTATTTTTGCCTGCGGTCTATACTTCACAAGGTTTATGGTTATCTCTTTGTTGAACTTCATATTAAAGAAAAGTCCGAAAGCTGCAGCGGTGAACTGACCGATACAGGTAGCCACAGCCGCACCTGTTACGCCCCACTTCGGGAAGAAGCCCACGCCAAAGATAAAGCAAGGGTCGAGGATAATATTTATCACTGCGCCTATTCCCTGAGTATACATTGAATAGATAGTTTTACCTGTTGCCTGCAAAAGCTTTTCCATAGTCATCTGACAGAAAAGACCGATACTTAGCAGGCTGATGATGGTTAGGTACTGGTCGCCGTATTCGATAATTATTTTGCTTGAGGTTTGTGAGCGATAGAAGATCTCAGTGAAAAATGCACCGAAAACCACGAAAATAGCGAAGTTCACAAGGCAGAGGAAAATGCCGTTATTGGCGGCGCTGTTAGCCTGCTTGAAATTCTTTTCACCAAGTGATTTTGACAGCAGTGCGTTGATACCGACACCAGTGCCTGCACCGAGGGCTATCATAAGATTTTGCACAGGGAAAGCCAGTGACACGGCAGTGAGTGCGTCCTCGCTTATTTTGGCAACGAATATGCTGTCAACGATATTATAGAGCGCCTGCACGAGCATGGATATCATGATCGGCAGGGACATTTTGAACAGCAGATCGCCTATGGGCTGCGTTCCCATTTTATTTTCTCTTACTTCTTCCATTTTACGATTCCCACCTTAGAGTTACTTTTTCTTAGAATATATACTTTAACCTTTTTATTATAGCATTTTTATACGAAAGTTGTATGAATTATTTGTTAAATCAGCACAAATCGGGTGGTGTCCTCTATGATTCAGAATTTATGCAAATTCTGAGCACGGGCGAACGATGTTCGCCCCTACCGATGTTTGTGGGGTTATCAAGGGTTGTGAGATAAACAATAATGCGAAATGTCAAGGGGGGGGTGGGCTGTCGAGGGCGCCAGCCCCTACAGATTGTTAGGGGAAGTTCGTTGTGCCGCAAAATCGCTACGCTCTTTGCGGATTTACATTTGCTCAGGGCGAGGGTGGGCGGTGCAGATTTTGTGCTCCGATATTACATTTATAATAGTACATACTTTCTTTTGCTTTTTTCACTTAATCTGCACCTTGTCGGCTTACGCCGAATGAGGCTCTGCCTCAAACTCCGCAAGGGACTCTGTCCCTTGACCCTGCAAGCCCTCTAACGCCGGGCTTGAGCCTGCGTTTAAATGCTCGCTACGCTCGGTGCAGGGGGCACAACTTTGGTCAGCTTTGCTCATTCCTCACTCCTCATTCCTCACTCCTCATTCCTCATTTCTCATTTCTCACTCCTCACTCCTCACTTTACTCGCTTTACCGCTTGACGAAACCACTGTAAAGTAGTATAATATAAGAAATGCTGCTTATGCAAATTCTTTTACGGAGGTCCTTTATATGGAGAAAAAACCGTTTTATATCACTACCCCGATATATTACCCTTCCGGTAATCCTCATATCGGTCACTGCTACACCACTGTTGCCTGCGATTCTATTGCAAGATACAGACGTATGCAGGGCTATGATGTCATGTTCCTCACAGGCACTGACGAGCATGGTCTGAAAATCGAACAGAAGGCTGCTGAAAAGGGTGTTACACCTAAGGAATATGTTGATGAGGTAGTCAAGACTTTCAAAAAGCTTTGGAGCTACATGAACATCAGCTATGACAGATACATCAGAACTACTGACGATTATCACATTGAAACTGTTCAGAAGATCTTCAAGGCTCTTTATGACAAGGGCTACATTTACAAGGGCGAATACAAGGGCAAATACTGCACTCCTTGCGAGAGCTTCTGGACTGAGTCACAGCTTGACGAGAACGGCTGTTGTCCTGAGTGTCATAGAGAGGTAACAGAGGCTAAGGAGGAGGCTTACTTCTTCAAGATGTCGCCATTTGCTGAGAGGATAGAGAAGCTTCTCACTGAGACAGATTATCTCCAGCCAAAGACAAGAGCCACTGAGCTTGTAAACAGCTTTATCAAGCCCGGTCTTGAGGATCTTTGTGTATCAAGAACCACTTTCAAGTGGGGTATTCCTGTTACATTTGATGACAAGCACGTTGTTTACGTTTGGATAGACGCACTTTCTAACTATATTTCTGCACTTGGTTTCTGGAACGAGCAGTACAATGATTTTGACAAGTTCTGGCCTGCTGACGTTCACATGGTAGCAAAGGATATCATGAGATTCCACGCTATCGTTTGGCCTGCAATGCTTATGGCACTTGATCTTCCACTGCCTAAGCATCTTGCTGTACACGGCTGGATAACATTCAACGGACAGAAGATGTCCAAGTCTTTGGGCAACGTTGTTGACCCGTTTATTCTTGGTGAGAGATATGGTGCTGACGCTATCAGATACCACATTCTTCGTGAAATGGCTTTAGGTGCAGACAGCTCATTCTCAAACGAGATAATGATAAACAGAATAAACTCTGACCTTGCAAATGGTCTTGGCAATCTTGTTTCAAGAACTGTAGCTATGGCTGACAAATATTTTGGCGGCACGCTTCCTGCTGACAGAGAGGCTGGCGATTTTGACGCTGAGCTTATTGCTGAGGCTGAGGAGCTTAGAGCAAAAGTCGACGAGTTCATGGACAAGACTCAGATAAACAATGCTTTGGCTGAGATATTCAAGGTAGTATCCAGGGCTAACAAGTACATTGACGAGACAGCTCCATGGGTACTTGGCAAGGACGAGAGCAAAAAGGCAAGACTTGCGACAGTTCTTTACAATCTGCTTGAAACTATCAGGATAGTATCAACGCTTCTCAGCAACTTTATGCCTACAACAATGCCAAAGGTATGGGAGCAGATAGGTGCGGCTGAGAGCGACATCACATACGAGAACGCTGGCAAGTTTGGTGTACTTCCTGCTGACGTTACAGTTCACAGGGGTGAGATCATCTTCCCAAGAATTGACGTTGACAAGGAGATAGAGGAGCTTAACAAGATAATAGGCAGCAATGCAGAGCCTGAGGAAAAGGCTGACGATGGATTTGAGCCTGCGCCTATAGCTGACGAGATAACCATAGATGATTTTGCAAAGGTAGATCTGAGAGTTGCTCTTGTTAAGGACTGCGAGAAGGTAAAGAAGTCCAAGAAGCTTCTTTGCTTACAGCTTGACGATGGTTTTGGCGGCAGGCAGGTAGTATCGGGCATTGCGGCATGGTACAAGCCTGAAGATCTTATTGGCAAGAAGGTAGTTATTGTAGCCAATCTGAAGCCTGTGAAGCTTTGCGGAGTTGAGTCAAACGGCATGATATGTGCGGCTGACACACCTGACGGTGCGGCAAGCGTTATTTTCCCGGATCAGGACTTGCCATGCGGAGCTAAGCTTAGATAAAAAAATTTATAAAAAAACAAGGAGCGGATTTCCGCTCCTTATATGCGTCTGTAGCTCAGTTGGATAGAGCGCAAGACTCCGACTCTTGAGGTCGCAGGTTCGATTCCTGTCAGGCGCACCAACAGGGGCGAGCCCCTGTACCATATCCGCTATCATTTATGGTAGCGGAATTTTTTTATTTCCGCCCATAGGCGTAATATGCTGGGAAAGCTATATGTTCGCCGTGGCGGGCATTTAAACCTTACCTTGTATAAGGCGTTTTATTAATTGCATATTTCATTCAGGCACTTTGTCACTCGCCTGCGCAGTTCTTCTCCTCCAAATGGAAAGCCGAACTCTGCGGCGGAGCTTCCCCACTCAGGTGGGTGCTTCTTTGAGCCGTCAAAATAGCGGCTTTTCACCACGCCACGATAGCGTTTTGGCATTTTTGCCGCAAGCTCCTCACATTCTCTCAAGCGAAGCTGCACCTTTGCAAGGTCAAGCCACAAGTCAGTAAGTTTTTTCCCTCTGTGGGCTACCCTGCCGCAATGCTCCCCCACTGCGGCAAGCTGTGAGGACATTTCGCAGATATCCTCTTTAAGCTTCCACTCCTGCCACCTTAGTTTGCGATACTGTGAAAGCTTTCGCAGTGCGGCTGTATTAACTCTGCTTCCACCGCTTCTGAAATTATATCGGCTCGCTGAGGGTGCAAGCCTTTTTATGGAATTTACCTCTACGGAATAATCTATATTATCGTACATTTTTCTCCTTTCGCCTTTTTGTACAGACATTTGGACAGCTAGTATGATATACTGTAAATAAAATAAAGCAATGACATTTCAGATAACCGTTTTCTGTATATCTCTCGGGGCGGAGATGTCAAAAAGGGGGGCGGTTTATCCTCTTGACTTTTACAGAGAAATGTATTATAATTATATCAAAGCCAGATTTTATGCAGATATCTGTACTAACGATACATACAGTATACTACAGGTTTCTGCAAAAGTCAATAGGTATCAGCAAATTTGATACAGACTTCTGTATTTTTTTGTGAAATGATCACAATTGGAGGAAGAAAATATGACTGAAATGTACAAAAGGATAAAAGAACTATGCGAGGAGAACAATATGACGGTATCGCAGATGTGCAAGGAGCTGTCTATAACGAGGAGCTGTTTATCTGAGCTGAGCAAAGGCAGGACGGAACGACTTTCCGCAGAGAATTCTACAAAGATAGCGAACAGATTTGGAGTGAGCGTACAATATCTTATATCTGGCAGGGAAGAAGATTTTGACACGAAGCTGAAATATGCATTATTCAACGGCACGCTTGGAGTGACGGACGAAATGTTTGACGAGGTCAAGCAGTATGCAGAAATGGTCATGCTTAGAGAGGAAGCAAAGCGCAGAAAGGCTGGTGAAAAGTGAGAGATGACGAACATACAGGAATTGTATGATATTTGCAGTAGAGAGAACATAACTATAGATTTTATTGATTGTCCAAAGTGCGGGGCGATATCGCTTTTTGGCGCAGGTGGCTGTGCGATCGGCATAGACAGCCAGACGCCTGCAAGGCTTTTGAAAGAGCGTACTGCTCACGAGATAGGTCACTGCGTAAAGGGTGCGTTTTACAACAGATACGCCACGGCAGACAACATCTCACAGCATGAATACCGTGCAGACAAGTGGGCGATAGAAAATCTGATACCGAAAAGCGAGCTTATCAAAGCTATAAAGAAAAATCTGGACAGTATTTATCTGCTTGCACAGCATTTTGATGTGAGCGAGGATTTTATGATAAAGGCTTGCAGGTATTATGGGGTTTATTTTGGGTAGAAAAAATACCGCCGAGGGCGATGGAGTCCTCGGCGGTTGGTTTTTAATAGAGTTTTTTGGCTGTAATTTCTTTTAGTGTGCCTATTTTGTTGAACAGGTCTTTGGTGACGTAGATCGTGATGTATTGTTTGTCAGTTTTAAACTTATAAGGTTTATACACTTCAATTCTTTTAACTGCAACATAGTCATTTACATCAATATCAGGATAAACTTTCGTTATCTGACAACGATCAAGCACTACATCCGGAGGACCTTGCTCTCGCCATTTTGCAAAAATCTCTTCATTTTCTTCTTCAGTCGTAGATTTATGCCACTGGAAAGTTTGTTCAGGATCATCAATATTAAAGTTATAGAATACATTATAATCAAAATATGGATCAAGCGCAACTGCGATTCCATTTATTAACGGGTAATCTTCCCAATCAAGAGTAGCCTCGTCAACTCCCCAAACATCTTCAGGATCTTCAACCAGTTCTTGTGTCCACGGACTGAGTATTCTGTAATCTTCAAGATCATATTCTTTTATAAAATCAGCAGCCTCATTCAGCCAATAAGGATAACGTATATCAAGATACGATGATGCACCGGTCCATGTAATAGGGACAATTAAAGGAAGGAAGGCAATGATTTTTATTGCTATCTTCAAAGCATTACCGACGCTGTTATACAGGGACACAAAAAATTTGGGAAGTTCGATCCTACCATTCTCATCTAATATTATCCAGAACAAATATATCAGAAGAATCATTACAAGTCCCATATGGTGAACGGAAGAATATAGCAATACACAAAAACTTGCGAATAAGGTATATGTCAATAAAAAAATTGACAACTTTTTGTTTTTACAGAACAACATACAGCACAGTGCAAACAGGAAAAATGATAAAGCACACAGTGGTATCAAGCTTATGTAATCGTAAATATACTGAGGTCCTGGAGGCATTTGTCCAACTGTTGCCTCTGTGATAATAAGCATAAAACGCAGTAATGTTGAAATGCTGAAATTAAAGCTGAACAATTCGTCTGTGTTTGAACTGCTAGGAGTGTAGGTATTGTAATGTGGAAAAATCTCTACAATAATAAGCAATACGAGAATGAGCAGCGATGCCATGAGCCAGCAGCGTTTATCTTTGAAAACTGTAGCTAGTTTACCTGCTCTGTACTTCTCAGCAAATATCTCACACAACCAAACAATACAGAAAGCACCTGCTATGATGATTCCCATGGAATGTATTGCACACATCAATGTTAGGCACAGAAGATATTTTACAGGGTGCTCATTCCTATTCTTATAGCACACTGCCGCAAGGAAAATCGCAAGCACAAGTATGCAATATGGTCTGCTTACAACGCCGTACTGATAAAACAAGAAGAAGTTAAACGGCAACAGACAACGTATAAGCTTTGGAAAAGGCGACTTGAAAAGCAAGACCGCCACAGCAAGGGTCATAAAAAATATATTTACTGCCGCAAGGGACAGCTCATAGGGTGCGCCAAGCTTTGCGAAAGGCGCCAATATCAAATGCCATAGTGGCGGGTGACCCTCATAGTGTGGTATCTCAAAAAGTATCTCCTTTATAGTTCCCGAACGTGCAATCGCCCACGCCTGAGCTTCATCAAACCACGGTTCATGAAAAAACGATACAGTGCAAACACCAAGCAGGTATATTATCAGCGTTATAACATCGCACTTTCCATGCTCTTTGCTGAACGCCCAGCTTTTAAATTTCTCTTTCATTAATATCCTCCAAAAAATAATTGACATATAAATTATACCATTTATTAAGAAATTAGTCAATGTTTTTGTAAAACTTTTTGCGACAAACATTGACATAATTAGGCTTGTACTCAATGTCTGCAATAAAAAGAAATAACCGCCCAACTACCACATAGGACGGTTATATTTTATAACTATTTTCCTTAGAGGTAAACCGCTTACAGCAGTATGCCTCTTTTTTGTTATCTTAATTATTCCACGGCAATGACAGATCGTCAATAGTTTCAGAATTTAACGCCCCAACTGAAATTCTCAGGGAGATCGTCAGGTTTGTTCACAGGGTCAGGATACTGCCCTACAATGCCTTTAGACGTGGGTGTCCTTGAATCACACCACTGTGCAAGCTTGTATCTGCCGTCCTCGCCTGCGATCCAATAGGCATAGCCTGCGTTATCACCGTTGACATTTAGTGCATCATGGACAGCTTTTTCAAGTTTTTTTGAAGAGTCAGGCTCAGCGGTGCAATCAACAACAGCTGTGCAGGATCTGACGTCAACATCTTTTCCCTCACACTGCATATCAGTTACAACTGAGTTTACTGTGTTAAAAACTATCTTTGCATTACTGTTTGCACTTTTAAGCTTTGCCTTTTTGATATAACTCATCATAGTTGGTATGAGAATAGCCGCAAGCACGCCGATAATGGCAATAACGACCACAAGCTCCACCAAAGTAAAGCCTTTTTTGTTCATTTCTTTCCCTCAATTCTTTCATCGGAATATTGATCCCCATTTAATATTTCGACAAGTATATTATACAGAATTTACCCGATTTTGTCAAGGAAAAGACAAGCAATGCCATTGATTTTTACCATTTATACAAAGCCAAGCTGGTAATATTGGTTATTTCATATATTTTAAGACAAAAAAAGAACCGCTCATGTGAGCGGTTCTGAATTTCTCAAATTATGAGTTCCAGGTTGTTGAAGTGTAAGCTGTTGAAGAGAATGCCTTGTTAGCCTTATCAGCGTCCTTGCATGGGTTAGGATACTGACCAAGAACACCTTTTGCAGTAGATGAAGAGTTAACATCACACCACTGAGCGAAATTAACGCTACCATCAGCATTTACAATGTAGAGGCAGTAACCAGCGCCGTCACCATTGTCCTTGAGTGCGTTGTAAACTGCATTAGCAAGCTTTGACTTTGCATCTGTGTTAGTATTCTGCAAGCTCTTAACCTCAACTGCACCGCTCTGTGAAGCAGAGCCTGTTACTGATGTACCCTCAACCAGCATATCAGCAGCCTCGTTGTTTACAGTTGTGAAAACGAGCTTAGCGTTTGAGTTAGCTGTCTTGAGCTTTGACTTCTTTACATAGTTCATCATTGTAGGAACGAGGATAGCTGCAAGGATACCGATGATAGCGATAACAACTACGAGCTCTACAAGTGTGAAACCTTTTCTGTTAGATTTCTTCATAGAAAATCCCTCCATAATAAATTAAAAAAATTTGTTTATAAAAGAGCTGCAAGCCGATTTAAGCAGCTACTTTCCAATAATTAAGCGGCTTTCGGAGTTCTTTGTGTTCTCCTTATCACCATGATTAAAGTATACATCATCTTGTCCAAAATGTCAATAGTTTTTCAGATTTTTTCTCAACTTTGTTCAACTTGACGAAAAACTAATTTTCAATCGGTCATTTTGACGATTGGTAACACTATGTTGACATTTTCACAAGAAATTATGTCACACACTTTGTCACACACCATTTTATGATGTATCACCTTACATCGTTCTTAATTATATCTTAAAACAAATAAATTGTCAAGACTTATTTAACAGTTTCGTTATTTTTGTGTACTCTGTACACTTCTCATTCATTTTTGAATACAATTTGCACTATTTGTTTCGCATATTTAACTATTTGTATAATTCCTTCATCTTATTATACAGATTTTCAGAAGCGTTTTCTATCTCCGCCCTGCCATAATAAAGCGACTCCGAGGAGCTTATAAAAAGGTCAAGGACCCCCTGATCTTCAAGCTTCGGGGACATTATTTCAAGCTCCTCTGAGTTTGCCATTTTCTCGTTGGCTTTATACTCTATCCCGTCAAGCATATCCCTCGCTTCAAGGGCTTCCAATGCCGCCTTTGATGCAGGCACGCCCTTTCCCATGCCCTGCAGGAGAGCCATTTCCTCACCGTTCACAAGATAGTCAAGAAGCTTTGCAGCTTCCTCAGGGGACTTGGTATTTTTCTTTATGGCATAAACGCTAGTGGGCTTTTTATACCAACCGCTGCTCACGGCCTGCTTATGCTTTGGATAGTCGCCTATAACGATGTCAAAGCCAAACTTCTGAGCAGGCTCGCAGTAATACTCTGCGTCTGATATCCAAGAAGCCACGCCTGCCGTCAGACACTTTTCAAGATCGTTCCTATCGAAATCCCACGCAGGCTTTGTGACCTTTTTATTTAGCATTTCCTGATAAAAGGCGAGCATGAGCCTTACGTCCTCCGAGGTATACTGAAACTCACCGCTGTCAGATAACATTTTTCTTCCCGTTACCTGCTCCACATACGCCACAGAGCTGAGATAAGCCGCCTTTTTCGTCATTTCAACAGGATACACCTCGTCTGATTTCATGACCTCTGCCGCATTTATAAGGTCAGACCAATTTTCAGGCAGGCTCAGACCATAGCTGTCATACATCGTCTTATTATAGTAGAAGGTTATACAGTTCGTACCGGTAGGCAAGGCGTTAAGTTTGCCGTTTATAGTGCCATATGAAAGGCTGTCATCATCAAATGCTGAGAGATTTATGTATTCCGACAGCTCATTAAGGTCATAAAAGTCCTCGCCGTCGGGAGAATATTCATAGAGCCAACTGTAGTTTAACTGCATGATATCTGCGGTGGTGTCAGAGAAAAATTCCACGTCCATTCGTGTTTTGAAGCCGTCAAAGTCTGCATACTCAGGTCTTACCACAACGTCCTTATTGCTGTTCTGATAGGCTTTAAGCCCGTCGAGAGTATACTCGTTACGCGCGTCCTTGCCCCACCACGAGAAGGACACCTCGGTCTTTACATTATGCTCCATTCTTCTTTCAAACAATGCACAGCCCGTCATGACAGTCACTGTGCAGATCGCCGAAGCGGTCAAAGCCGCACACCTTACAATGCGTGTTCTCAACTGCGGCTCACCTCTTCCTCTTTTTTATCATATATCACCGCTCTTGCGTCCTCACTGTGTTCTGCTTTCTCGCAGGCTTTTTCTGCCATTTCGTAAAGCTCATCATAATCATCGCTTGTTTCAGGGTAGACCGACGCACCCACTGCACATTTTATGTAGCCCCTGTCATCGTCAAGGCAACATTCCTTCAGCTTATCGTTAAGCTCTTTAACATAAGCCCTCACATTACCATAGGCTCTCACAAGGTCAAAGTTCGTGTGGTCTGCAAACAGAACAAACTCGCCCTCCCTGAAAATCCCGCAGATATCACCCTCCTTGCGGTTCTCCACCAGTATTTCGGCGACTTTTCTTTCAGCTTCCGCCACTATCTCCTCGCCATAGTTGAGCCTTATAAGCTCCAGATTTGTTATTTTCACGATAATAAATGCGATAGTCGAGCCTGAGATACAAGTTTCCATTTTATCCATAATGCTGTTTTCGGTATATTCCGCAGTGAAAAGCCCTGTATTTTCGTCCACCTTTGGATATTTTCCAAACTTCGGTCCGTTCTGCGGGTCGTTATCCGCCGCCGCTGCCGCAGATATCATAATAAATACGACTGCGCAGCAAATAAAGATACCAAGGCATTTAAGCCCTGTTTTCACATAGTGACGCAAAGTGTCTGACATATCCACGGTAGTAATGACCACCCAATCGTCACGGCAATCATCAATAGCACAGATAGTAGTCATATCCGAAACGGTGACGCCAGTGCCTCCCTCAAGGAATTTAGAGAGCTTTTCATCGAGTTTTTCGCCGACAACACTTTTTCCGTCGTTAGCATAGATTATCCTGCCATCGTCATCACACAGCATGGTATTTATCTCGCTGTAATTGTCAGAGGGCAGAAAAACAAGATCAAACTCCGTTGAAAACACAGAAGAGATAAAAATAAGATCGTCATTTATCCTGCCTGCGAAATACACTCGTCTGTAGTTATCGTCCTGTCCCGTGAACCATTTTATCTTGCTGTCACCCATAAGGCCGGAAACTCTCTTGTATATCTCATCGTCAAATATATCCTTTGTACCGTCGGTTATCTTTCCTACGTTATGTTCATTACTGCTTACAATGCCAAAATCAGTATAGTTGCCCAATGTACTAAGCTCTATAAGCCTCTCAGTGAGAACATTCTCCTCATTAAGCACAGCAAATTCGCTCTTTGACGTATCAGTAGGATCATATTTCGCATAGTCCTCATTGCCCATTATAAGCTTGGCAGTGTCCTCCATTTTCTTCATAAAGGCAGCCACATTCTGGTCTGCTTCCGCATTTATGGCAGAGCAAAGCTGAGCCTCTTTCTGAAATGCGTTCACACCGCTGTAATAGCAGGCACACGCATACACAAGCAGACAAGCAACGAACAACACTAACACGCTTGTTTTCAAAATAGATCTTCTATATTTTTTTATTTTATCATACAGTTCAAAATCAGCAGAATTTTTCAAAAGCTATATCACCTCTCAGGCTAAATTACTATAATCATTATTAATTATAACACATATGCCCATAAAATAAGTGATTTTTTTGTTAATTATTGCTCAATTTGTATTGTACGGTTTATATTTTCTCTGACACGGCACTGTCTGACCTTATTTGCATGGCGTTTCTTTTTGGTTTCCGCTTCAAAAAGCGACAGTGCCGCCCATGCCGCTGTGAACACGATGCCTGCGGCAAACACTGCTCCCATGTTCCTCTCTGCCACCGCAACAAACAGGAAAAACAGCACCATTCTCATTATAGTTTTCATAAGCCACCTGTCGCCGCCTGCACCTGCCGCAACGATAAAAACATTCATCATGATTATCCATATCATTTTTACACACATCCTCATATTTTTCTTTTTCTATTTCGGGGCTGTATGTATGATAACACAACTTCATGAATTTGAGGGGTAATTTTTTGGACAGCAAGTTTTTTGTCGATATGCACATATAAGAACGTTTGTTTTGATATAAATTCTACAAATCCAAAAGACCCCGTGGCAAAAGCCACAGGGTCTTTCAGAGAAGTAAGAAGTATAATATGAAGAAAAAATTATGAATGGGGAATGCTTAAGTTATGTATTTTCCCATATCATTTCACTTTTGCCGCACTCTGAAAAATCAGAGCACAGCGAGATGAAATGAAAAGAAGAATGAAGGAAAATTATATATGAAAACTCATTATGAGTAATTGGTTGACGGAACTTTCATCAAGCTCTCAAAGCTTTTGCCTGAGGTCTTTCTCGGTGTTCCTCTGACCTTGTATATATAATACCTGTTCAATATGATAGTTTTATGAAAAGACACTGAAAATAAGCTGATAAGAAAAGCAAAGTGGTTTTCATATAAACGGCTCACACAAAACGCAAGTCAATCCGCCGCCTGCATATTCTCTATCCTGACGTGACTACAAGCACGTCTCCCTCTTTGAGCCGCAACCTGCCGTTTGGGATAAGTATACGCCCCTGACGTTTTATCATTACTATCAGGCTGTCCTCTGACATTGTTATCTCTGACACTTTCAGACCGCACCACTCGTGATGCTTATCAAGGTTCATTTCGCTTAGTACAAAATGGCTGTCGTCATAAAAACCTGCCGCACTCAGCACCACAACGTCCCCTGCAAGTATCTGGGTTTTTCCTGTTGGTATTATCTTCTCTTTGTCACGAAGTATCATAACCACAAGCAGACCTCTCGGAAACGGTATATCCTTTATCTTCCGCCCTGCCCAATTGCTGTCCGGCTGAACAGAAAGCTTTATAAACTGCACTTCCGTTTCGTCGCTGTAGTCATTGAACGTTTTCATTACGTTCTCCTCATCGTCTATCATATCAAGCTTTTTAGCAAACAGCGGCAGAAGCGTACCCTGAATACCGATAGACATAAGCACGATACAGAAAACGATATGGAAAACGTCATTTTTCATATATGCGTCATCAACTGTCGCCATGATAGCGAAAACAATGGAGGTCGCTCCTCTTAGTCCTGCCCATGAGATAAGGGCTATCTGCTTCCACTTTGCACCGAAAGGCTTCATGATAACAGTAACAGCCGCAGGTCTTGCAACGAATGTAAGGAACAATGCTATCGCCGCCGCAGGAAGTATTATTGACGGCATTTGTGACGGGAATGCCAAAAGTCCAAGGAGGAAAAACAGCAATATCTGTGTGAAGCCCGTTATTCCGTCAAAGAAATGCACAAGGGCTGTTTTGCCTGATATTTTTGTATTGCCCAGGACTATTCCCACAATGTAACAGCTAAGATAGCCGTTTCCACCCACCGCCGAGGGCAGAGCATAGGAAAGAATAGCTATGGCAGTAACAAAGATAGCGTCAAAGCCTGCTGCGTCAAATCGCACACGTTTTATGAGATACACTGCGCCCAAAGATATAAGCGCACCGAAGCCCACACCGAACACCACCTGTGAAAGCAGGCTGACTACAAAGCCTCCTGCCGTCGCACCGCCTTTCATTACTGAAAGTATTATAACCGTGAGCATATAAGCCCAAGGGTCGTTGCTTCCGCTTTCAAGCTCCAGTATTGAAGCCGTACCGTATCGCAGGTTCAGCTTTTTGCTTCTAAGCACAGAGAACACCGAAGCGGCGTCTGTGGAGCTTATAACAGCGCCTATAAGCAGACTTTCCAGCCACTCAAAGCCCAGCACAAGCTTGCAGAATGCTCCCGTTGCAAAGGCTGTGAGCAAAACTCCTGCGGAAGCGAGTATAAGTGACTTGCCTGCCACCTTTTTGGCTTCGCTCCATTTCGTGCCAAAGCCTCCGTAGAAGATTATGAAAACAAGTCCCACCGAGCATATCTCCTCGGCGAATTTATAGTTATCGAACTCTATTTTAAAAAGCCCGTCAGAGCCGAACAACATTCCAAGGAGAATGAACGCCAGCAATGCAGGAAGTCCAAACTTGTCCGATATTTTATTGAAAAACACACAGCACAGCACTATCACAGAAGATAAAATGAGTATTGTGGTCAAGTATATCACTCCTTTCACAACAAACACATCGCATTTACGGCGATCTCATTTGTGTATCCGCACAATGTTGATCTACACAAATTTTGGATAATTCGAACCTCGTCACTTCGATCGGGACGTCGAGGGCGCCGTCCCCTACAATTCAGAATTTATGACAATTTCTGAACACGGGCGAACACTGTTCGCCCCTACATATAGATATGGCAGTTACCGTCTTATTATAAAAATAGCGCTTTGGGTATCTTCTACTCAAAGCGCCTTTGCTTGTGTAAATATTATAACATATTCGCCCCTGTGCTGTCAACTTTTTGCCGACATCTTACGGAAATTTTACATTACCCCTTGACAATATCGAACATATGTGCTATAATCAATAGTGATGTAGTATATCCAAATAAAAAACGCCTGCCTTTTACAGCAGACGTTCGCCTATTTATATCTCGGCTCTTTTATCCTTGTCCAAATTTTTATTTGTAGCAATCGGCAATATCTGAAATAGCGTCCTTTGCCATTTCCACTGCCCTTTCAGGTCCAAGCACCTTTGCCTGTGAGCCGAACTGGAAAAGCCAGCCCCAGAATGTTGGTGCGACCTGTACCTCCTCATTTATATAGAAGGTATTGTCGGAATTTTTGTGACATATGGTTTTCTCACCAAAACGATCCATTACAACATCTATGAGCTTATTGTCAAACTGCAATTGCAGCGTCATAAGCTCGCCGCCGTACATTCCGTAGATAGTCTGACGATTTGTGACCTCTGTCTTCTCCTCCTCGGAAAGCTCCCTCCTGGGGATATCTGTAACAGTGACCTGAGTCATTCTGTCAACTCTGTAGCGGCATATCTTTTCATGCTTTTCGCAATAGCACACAAGGTAATAGTTGTCGTTTTCCCAAACCAGAGAATACGGTGAAACCGTATACACCTCGCCACCGTGTCGAAGCTGTTTGCGTTTTTCAACGGTGTATTCGTAATACTTGAAGTGTATCTCCAAGCCGCTGAAAATGCCCTCTTGTATGCTGTTTATAGCATAGTATATCTGCTCATTGAAGGTCTTTGTCCTGTTTGACACATAGACCATTCGGCGCAGATCCTTTGCCTTGTGTTCAGATGTAAGTGATTGTATCTTCTTTAACAGCTCCTTCGATTTCTTCTGTGTAAGAAACCTGCTTGAAGCAACTGCGTCTGCAAGAACATACAGCTCCTCGTCCTGAAACAGCCTTTGAGCAAGATAATAAGCGTTGGAGTGACCGTCCTTAGTTATCTCAATATCCATTCCGCTGTCGCAGAGGGTCTTGATATCGTCGTAGATAGTCTTACGCTCAGCTTTTATGCCGTAGTCGCCCAGGATCTCGATAAGCCTGTTTCCTGTAATGGTGTGCTTTTCGTCTGTCTTGGTCTCAAAAAGCTTTTTCATGGTCAAAAGCTTCTGTTTCTGTCTGGAAACTCCTGTCACTTTATTTTATCCTCCCCGCTGCGTTTCATATCCGAAACCTTAATTCTTGAGCCGTCCGGCTCAATGATCGTCGTGGCTTCAAGCTGACCTGTCAGGTTAGCTATAACGCTTCTGCGATACTCATTTCTCAAAGCCTCACGCTCAGACTTCTCCTCTGCGGTAAGCTCTCTTTTTCTCGCAATAGCAGTAAGCTCAGACAATCTGTTAAGCTTTACTTTCTCCATAAATTTTTACACTTCTCCTTAAAGCTTCACACTGCCCTGTGTTTTTATTTTTATCCGCAGTATTCGGCTCAAAATAGAACGGGCAGCTTACACAATACCGCCCTTTTCATTCAAAAGATGTTCATATCGGCTTTTTTCTTTATTTATATTTATAAGTCCAACAAAACACCCTCAAACAAATTTGCAGATACATTATAACACATATTTCTTTAAATTGCAATGGTAAAATGCACAAACAGTCCGTTTAATTTCCCACAAATTAAACAAGAATTTTGAAAATTGTGTTTGTCCAAAAATTTGCCCACAATATATAGTGGGTAAAAAAATGGTCAGAAAACATCAAAAAAAAGATAAAGAAAGGATTTTTATGCAGCACACAAAGGTATCATACGAGCTTATACAAAACTATATCTCAAGTTCTCGTGACACTGAGAAAGATAGTCCCGACCCTGCCTCTGCCATAGAAAACAGGCTCATGCGTGAGATAGTGCGGGAAAATTTGACGAAACGGCAGAAATGTTATATAATAATGTATTATACAAAGGGCATGACAATGCAGGAGATAGCCGATGCAGAGGGTGTTTCAAAATCCACAGTATCCAGGACTATCGGGCTTGCGAGAAAACGGATATCCTGCGGCATGAAGCCTGCCATGCTCAAAAGCGCACTGAAAGGGAGATAGCATTGAACGCACCTGTGAATAAATTCGTTAGAGAATATGCAAAGTCAGGCATAGCGAGGTTTCATATGCCTGGTCACAAAGGGCAGAAATTTCACGGTCTTGAGGCTCTTGACATCACTGAAATAAAAGGTGCGGACTATCTTTTTGAAGCCGAGGGGATCATCGCACAGAGCGAAGCCAAAATGGCAAAAGCCTATGGCAGCAGGCGGACTTTTTACTCTGCCGAGGGGTCGAGCCTTTGCATAAAGGCAATGCTTGGCATAGTATGTCGCAGTGGACAAGAAAAAAAGATAACTGTTGCCGCACCAAGAAACGTCCACAAGGCGTTTATAAATGCCTGCATACTTCTAGATGTGGACGTTGAGTGGATATATCCAAAGGGCGAGTTTACGTCTATATGCGCAGGAAGCGTCACTCCCGAGGACGTTGAGAAGGTGCTGTCAAGAACAAAGGCAGATTGCGTTTATGTGACCTCACCTGACTATCTTGGCGATCTCAGTGACATAAAGGGCATGAGCGAGGTTTGCAGAAAATACGGTGTACCTCTTCTTTGCGACAACGCTCACGGAGCTTATCTGAAGTTTCTCCCTGAGAGCCTGCACCCCATAGACTTGGGGGCTGATATGTGTTGTGACTCTGCTCACAAAACGCTTCCATGCTACACAGGGGGAGCAATGCTTCATATTTCAAATCACGCCCCTGCGAATTATGATGATTGTGCCAAAGAGATAATGTCAATGTTCGGCTCAACAAGCCCCTCCTATCTTATAATGGAGAGCCTTGACCTTTGCGCTGACTATGTGAATGGTGATTTTCCTCGTGACCTTGAACGCACTGTGGAAAGGGTGAAAGTCTGCAAAGATAGGATAACAGCTTTCGGCTGGCATACCATAGGCGAAGAGCCTATGAAGATAACCATTGCCGCATACAAAAGCGGTATCACAGGTGACGACCTTGCAGACAGGCTGAGGGAATATGACATCGAGCCTGAATACAGCGACACACAATATGTTGTGCTTATGCCGTCGCCTTTCAACAGCGAGGAGGACTTTTTGAAACTTGAAAAGGCGTTTTCAGAGATAAAACAGCCTAGGATAAGGCTTTTCGGTGACTTGCCCGCTATACCAAAAGGGATAAAACGCATGGGTATAAGGCAGGCGGCTTTTTCGGCTCAGCACACCGTAAACGTAGAGGACGCCTGCGGTCTTATATGCGGAATGACCGTCACAAGCTGTCAGCCCTCTGTGCCTGTGGCAGTGAGCGGCGAGGAGATAACACCACAGGTAATAAAAATTTTGAAAAACTATGGAATTGAACGCATAAATGTGCTATAATATAAGGTGTAGCTAAAAAAGCTATTATTACATCAAAAATAACAGGAGGCAAAATTATGAAACTTGTCTATGCTATCGTAAACAGCGATGATACCTACGCTGTAAATAAAGGACTTCTGAAAGCCGGCATAAGAGCCACAAAGCTTTCTTCAACAGGCGGTTTTCTTATGTCAGGAAACACCACCTTTCTTATCTGCTGCCCTGATGAGCAGGTAGACCTTGTTATAGAGGTCTGCAAAAAGTATTCAAAGAAAAGAAAGCAGTTCGTTCCGTCATCAACTATCATGGAGCCTGACGGTGCGGCTTCATATCCTGTTGAGGTGGCTATCGGCGGCGCAACTATATTCGTTACTGATATTGAGCGTTTCGAGAAAGTCTAAGGGATAGAAAATTTCCAGAAAGGGGTCTGAGGGCTTGATAATATACGGAAACAGCGAGCCTCGCAGGCTCGTATCTGAGATGATAAAAAAGAAACGAGAGCCGCACTCCATAATGATACACGGAGAAAAGGGGCTTGGAAAAAAGACCCTTGCACGGTGGATAGCGGCGGCACTCTTGTGCGAACGTCAGACAGGCGAGCCTTGCGGCATTTGCAGAACTTGCAGAATGATAACCGACGGAGCTCACCCTGACGTTATGGTGGCAAAGGCAAACAGCAACGGCAACTATATCGTTGACGATTCTATCAGACCTATAGTTGCGGAAGCTCCCGTTGCACCGAACGAGGCGAGAATGAAAGTATACATAATTCCTGACCTTGACTTGTCGGTGAACACTGTTATTCAGGTGCAGAACATTCTGCTTAAAGTCATTGAAGAGCCGCCTGAGCATACCGCTATAATACTTACGGCGAGGAGCAAGGAAATTTTTCTGCCTACCATAATCTCACGAGTGCTTTCCCTTGGCATGACCTCTGTCACGGAGGCGGAGAGCATGGAGTGTTTGCAGGAGAAATATCCTGCCATTGCCCCTGCGCTCATAAGCGAAGCTGTTTCAGCAGGGCGTGGAAATATTGGCAGATGTGTCGAGTATCTTGAACACTCCCAGTTTTTTGACAGTGTGAAGCTTGCAAGAGGTCTGTGCGACGCAATGTGCGGCGGAAACGAATATGACGTTTTGAAAACGCTATTTGTGGCAGACGGCAAAAAAACGTTGCTGAGAGAGGGGCTGAGCCTTTTTCAGGAGATACTCCGTGACAGTGCGGCATTCAGGCTCGGGGGAGAAAGTGAAAAGTCTGTGAGCTGTGCGAAAGAGGGTGCAAAGACGCTCAGCAGAAGCCTTTCCTCAGATCAGGCGGTCAGGCTTTACGATATAGTTTCTGACTACATAGGCAGGATAGACGCAAACTGCAACATAAGCCTGACTATAAACAGTCTGGCAGGACAGATATATTCTGTCACAGGAAAGTAGCTGACGGCAAAGCCGTGATATATATTTGAAAGGAAAAAGAGATGTTAAAAATAATCGGAGTACGCTTTAAAAGCGTTGGCAAGATATACTACTTCGACCCAAAAGACTATGACGTGAAAATGGGCGACAAAGTTATCGTTGAGACCGCAAGGGGCGTTGAATGTGGTGAAGTTGCGCTTGTGGACAGGGAAATAGACGAAACAAGATTCACAAACCCCGTAAAAGGCATTATAAGGCTTGCCACCCCTAACGATATGAAAACTATCGAAAAAAACAGACAAAAGGAAAAGGACGCTTTCAAGATATGCGAGCAGAAGATAGCCGCTCACAAGCTGAAAATGAATCTTATAGACGTTGAATGTACTTTTGACAACAACAAGCTTCTTTTCTATTTTACCGCCGAGAGCAGAGTTGACTTCCGTGAGCTTGTAAAAGACCTTGCCGCGGTATTCAGAACGAGGATAGAGCTTCGTCAGATAGGCGTTCGTGACGAGGCAAAAATGCTTGGGGGTCTTGGCATCTGCGGACAGCCTTTCTGCTGTTCAAGATTTTTGGGAGAGTTCCAGCCTGTTTCTATTAAAATGGCTAAGGAGCAGGGCTTGTCACTTAACCCTACGAAGATCTCAGGCACTTGCGGAAGACTTATGTGCTGTCTGAAATACGAGCAGGACAGCTATGAGGATCTTCTCAAGCACACACCAAAGGTGGGCGCTATCGTAAAAACGGCTGACGGAAAGGGCGTTGTTGAGGAAGTCAATCTGCTCACAGGCAAGCTGAGAGTTAAAATGGATAAAAACGACAATGTTGTTGTTGTGAAGAAAGACGATATTGAGGTAATAAAGGATTCTGTTATAAGGCTCGACCGTGACGAGATAAAGGCTTTGAAGGGGCTTGAGGGCAAGTAATTTCAGCGCTTTGCACGAGCGATCACCGCAATATAAACGGGCTGTCGGGGGCGCCAGCCCCTACACAAAATCGGCGCAGCATTTTTATATATCAGCAAATCATCAGATAAATATGCAGAAAGGAACGTCCATATGGCAAAGGTGAAAACTTCGTATGTGTGCAGTCAGTGCGGATATGAAACTTCAAAATGGAACGGCAAATGCCCTAACTGCGGCGAATGGAACACCTTTGAGGAGGTCGAGCTTGCGGTCAGGGCGGGCGGTGCAAAGTCTAAGCCCACGACTGTCAGGGATATTTCCGACAAGATAGTTGGCATAGGCGGTGTTGACGCAAGCTACAACGAGATACGTTATGCAACGGGGCTGAAAGAGCTTGACAGAGTGCTTGGGGGAGGACTTGTGAAAGGCTCTCTGGTGCTTCTGGGCGGTGAACCGGGCATAGGAAAATCCACAATGCTTTTGCAGATATGTCAGTATTTAGGGCAAGACCACACCATACTTTATGTATCTGGAGAGGAGTCTGTACGGCAGATAAAGCTTCGTGCAAACAGGCTTCATGTTGATTCTGAAAATCTGTATCTTCTTGCAGACAATGACTGCGAGCAGATATGCTCTGTGATAGTAAAAGAAAAGCCTGAGATAGTCATAATCGACTCTATCCAGACCATGAACATAAGCGGGATATCCTCTGCACAGGGGTCTGTGACGCAGGTAAGAGAATGTACAAATATGTTCATGCGCACAGCAAAGTCGGAAGAGATACCAATGTTCATAGTAGGTCACGTCAACAAGGACGGTGCTATCGCAGGACCTAAGGTCATGGAACACATTGTTGACTGTGTGCTGTATTTTGAGGGTCAGCGAAACCTCACCTACAGGATACTGAGAGCCATAAAAAACCGTTTTGGCTCAACGAATGAGATAGGTATGTTTGAAATGGCTGACAGCGGTCTGCTGGAAGTTGAAAATCCCTCTATGATGTTTTTGGAGGGCAGACCGACAGACGCTTCTGGAACTTGCGTTGCCTGCATAATGGAGGGCACAAGGCCTGTTATGGCGGAAGTCCAGGCACTTGTGTGCAAGAGCGTGCTTGCCTCCCCAAGACGTACTGCCACGGGCTTTGACTACTACAGAATGGCGATAATAATAGCTGTGCTTGAAAAGCGGCTTGGCTATTTTTTCGGTGGGCTGGACGTTTATATCAACATTGTAGGTGGATTAAAGCTTGATGACACTGCGGCTGACCTATCGGTGGCATTGGCGCTTTATTCAGGGCTGACGGACAAGGTAATAAGTGACAAGCTTATCGCCCTTGGCGAGATAGGCTTAGGCGGAGAGCTCAGGAGCATTTCCCACTGTGAACAGCGCCTTGCGGAGTGCGAACGAATGGGCTTTGAAACTTGTATCGTTCCTGCACATTCGCTGAAAAGCGTTGACACAAGCAAGTTTTCAATGAAAATAATCGGTGTGCGCTCAATAAGAGAAGCGTTCAAAGCTATAGGCTGATAAGCTAATACAAAACAACACAAAACGGACGGAAGACCAAATCTTCCGCCCGTTATTTTTCTGTCTTATGTAGAAGCCGCACGCTCTCCCATAATATCGCTTCTAAGAAGCCCATAGATATTGAAGTCTGTATAGATGTTCACAAACTTTGCCTGACGCTTTGTTCCCTCGCAGGTAAATCCGCATTTTTCCATTACTCTGTTTGAAGCCACGTTCACCGTCATGACCTCAGCTTCAAGTCTTTGCACGCCTGTTTCCTCAAAGCAAAATCTGATCACACGCCTTAAAGCCTCGGTGACAAAGCCCATGTTCTGATACGCCGCCGAGATTCGATAGCCTATCATTGCCTGTCTGTCATTCTCGATATTGAAGAGGTTTACCTCCCCTGCCAACCTATGATTTTTCTTTAGCTCTATCCCCCAGCTTATATGATCCTTTTTGCCGTTGTTAAGAGTGCGTCCAAAAAAAAGCGACGGCTCTCTTTCCTGCCTTGTCATGTTTCTGCCCCAATATTTGTAAAGGTTCTCGTCAGCCATATAGGTTTTCATATCCTCTGCGTCAGTAGCGGTCTTCGCCCTGAGTATGAGTCTTTCTGTTTCCAGCACAGGAAAATGAGAAAAATAATAGTCCATATCCTGCAAAATAAACACTCTCCCCTGCTTATATAATAAAAATTCCCAAGTCTACTAAAATTATAACATAAAGCCTAGCAAAAATCAAGTGTTTTTAAGCGAAATACACAAAAAGCAGAAAACGCCCCGAAACAAGTTCGGGACGCTCTCTGTTCTATAATCTGGAGAATTAGAAATCAACTTCTGTATCGTAGTAGCAGCACTTAAGGAGCTTTTCCATTTCTTCCTGTGAAGGCTGACGTGGGTTAGAACCTGTGCAAGCGTCTGCGATAGCGTTCTTAGCGATCTCAGGGAGTCTCTCAAGGAATACGTTCTCAGGAACGAAGCCCTCCTCACATGGATAGCTGTCTGTACCATAGTTCTTGATGCAGTGAGGAATGTTGAGCTTATCATTCATGCCTCTTACATACTCGATGAGGAGCTTTACCTTCTCGTCATCGTTTGAACCGCCCAGGTGCATATAATCAGCGATAACGCCATATCTCTTCTTAGCTGTTTCGTCCTTAGCATTGAATGCGATTACCTTTGGCAGATACATTGCGTTAGCTGCACCGTGGATAATGTGTGCGCCGTAATCAGCAAAAGCAGCACCTGTCTTATGAGCCATTGAGTGAACGATACCAAGCAGAGCGTTTGAGAATGCCATACCTGCAAGACACTGAGCGTCGTGCATTCTATCTCTTGCGCCCATATCGCCATTATAAGAATCAACAAGATCCTTCTGGATCATTTCAATAGCGTGGATAGCAAGTGGATCTGTATATGCACAGTTTGCTGTTGAAACATAAGCTTCGATAGCGTGTGTCAGAGCGTCCATACCTGTATGAGCTGTCAGCTTCTGTGGCATTGTTTCAGCAAGGTCAGGATCAACGATAGCTACATCTGGTGTGATCTCAAAGTCAGCGATAGGATACTTGATACCCTTGTCATAATCTGTGATGATAGAGAATGCTGTTACCTCAGTAGCTGTACCTGATGTTGAAGAAATTGCGCAGAAGTGTGCTTTCTTTCTCAGCTCAGGGATACCGAATACCTTACACATATCTTCAAATGTGCAGTCAGGATACTCATACTTGATCCACATAGCCTTTGCAGCGTCGATAGGTGAGCCGCCGCCCATTGCTACGATCCAATCAGGCTCAAATTCGAGCATGACCTTTGCACCGTTCATAACTGTTGTTACAGAAGGGTCTGGCTCTACGCCCTCAAGAAGCTTAACTTCCATTCCAGCCTCTTTCAGATAAGCTTCTGCTTTCTGGAGAAAACCGTTTCTCTTCATTGAGCCGCCGCCGACTACGATGATAGCTTTCTTACCTTTCAGTGTTTTCAGGTTCTCCAATGCTCCCTTGCCGTGATAAAGGTCTCTTGGTAATGTAAATCTCATTTCTAATTCCTCCTATATGTAATGTAATAATGTGTTCAAAGAGGTTTGTGTAAATCTCACACAAATTTCCTCTTTGCTTGCCTTTAATTATACAAAATGTCAATGAACTATTCTAACATAATCTATGAATATTCTATTAATTATTAACTTTTACATAGCATATATAAGTATGTGCATACAGCTAAATGTACATATGAATGTGTAAAACAGGTGTAAAAAATATCACAATTACATGAAAAATCACGATTTTGTTTGCACTATATGGAATTTCGCAGTGCTTATTTCGTTTTCTTTTGTTAATAGATTATACATTTGTGAGTGCAGAGATATTCCTGTTTATGAAGATAAAAAAATTCATAAAAAATTTGCTTAAGCTATGGAAATATGCGAAAAAATGTGCTATAATATATTGGTATTGTATTGTATCCTCCCATGATGGAGGAATAATAACAAGGAGGAAATTTAATATGAAAACAAAGGTCAACACAAAATCATTGGTGATACTGGGATTGATGACAGCTCTTACAATGATCTTCTCGTTCACTCCTATCGGTTCTATACCTATCGGACCGCTGGTAATTACTCTCAATGTAATTCCTATTGCCATAGCGGCTGTAACGGTAGGCCCTGTGGGAAGCGCAGTCATTGGAGGAGTTTTCGGACTGCTCAGCTTTTTGCAGTGCTTCGGAATAGGCGTGCCAAGCGGAATGGGTGCAGCACTTGTTGCGATCGATCCGGTCCTGGCTTTCGTTCAGCGATTTGTGCCAAGACTTCTTGACGGCATTGTCGTGGGATTTATTGCAAAAGGCATGAGCAAGGTAACAAACAATTATGTTTCATATGCTGTTACGGGCTTTTTTACTGCTTTTTTGAACACTGCGTTCTTTATGAGTGCGCTTGTTTTGCTTTTCGGCAACACCGATTATGTAAAAGAGCTTATGGGCGGAAAGAATATCATAGTATTCATCTGCACCTTTGTAGGCATAAACGCTCTGGTCGAAATGGCTGTATGTACATTTGTTACAGGTACAGTGGGTGCTGCACTTTATAAGGCAAGGTTCATACCCAGCAAAAACAAAGCGCAAGCATAAATTCACCGAAAGGATAACATACAAATGGTTTTAGCGGTCGATATAGGAAACACTAACATAGTAATGGGCTGTTTTGAAAGCGACAGGATACTTTTTGTTGAAAGACTTTCTACAAATCAGCAGTCCACGGCACTTGAATATGCCATAATGCTCAAGAACATTCTTGAGATACATTCTATAGATATGTCAGATTTCAGGGGCGGCATAATCTCGTCCGTTGTGCCTTCTGTTACGCTTACTATGAAAGAGGCTATGGAAAGGCTTATCAAAAAGCGCATCATGGTGGTAGGACCCGGAATAAAGACGGGACTTAAGATAAATCTCGACAATCCCGCACAGCTTGGAAGCGACAGAGTTGCAGACGCAGTTGCGGCGATAAACCTCTACCCTGTGCCTATCATAATGATAGATATGGGCACTGCTACTACCATATCAGTAATAGACAAGGAAAAGAATTTCATAGGCGGAATGATAATACCGGGACTCAGAACTTCCCTCGACTCGCTTTCGGGCAAGGCTTCACAGCTTCCTTTCATCAGCCTTGTACCGCCTAAAAAGGTCATAGGCACTAATACTATCGACTGTATGAAGAGCGGTATAATCCACAGCAACGCCGCAAGCATTGACGGAGTTATAGAGAGGATAGAAAACGAGCTTGGTGAGAAATGCACTGTGGTTTCCACAGGCGGCGTGGCAAAGATAATAGTTCCTTACTGCAAGCGTGACATAGTCATTGACGATGAGCTTCTGCTCAAAGGGCTTATGATAATCTACAATAAAAACAAACAATAACTTAAAATACAATACACAAAGGCGCTGTAAAAAAAAGCGCAACAAAGCCCGTGGATTTCCTCGATATGGAAG